>OBLQ010000444.1_pt1 | contig 15889 bp, 11 predicted proteins | sample 1519881 | NCBI WGS metagenome assembly OBLQ01 (sample SAMN01911456, study PRJEB22533) | soil metagenome | biome: Soil | place: Malaysia | collected 2012-04-30 | depth DG_metagenome m | reverse complement strand
CTCACGCACGGGCGCGGGTCCCTCCGCTCCGTCTCGATCCGCCTCCGCCGCCGGGGCGCCCAGCTCCTTCGTCTGCGAGGCGGACGTCCGCGACGCCCTCCGCGAGGAGCGCAAGATCCGGATCTCGTCGAAGAGCATCGTCACCCCCGCCGCCCGCGAGCTGGGCGACTCCCACCGGATCTTCATCGAGGTCTGACAGCGCGCCCCGCGCGCTGGAGCGAGCGGCGCTTCGCCCAGCGGAACCAGCCTCCGGGTCTCAACGGGTGTTCCCAGGCCAGATGCCCGGGGCGAGGCGGCGGGTTGCCCGGAGCGGAAGTCTGGAGCGGACGGCTGGATCTTCAGGTGGCCACCGGCCCTCCTCCGCGAAAGGTGGAGCGCAGGGCAACCCGACGACTCGCCGCCGCCCCGAGCACGGCCGCGGGTTAGGCCGTGAGATGCTCCTGCCTTCCGATCGCGCCCAGGAGCGAGAGGATGCGCGAGCTCCAGCGGGGACGCCTCAGGAGGGTGTCGCAGAGGCCCCGCACGAGGCGATCGGAGAAGAGGCGCCCCGGATCGGAGCCCGTGAACAGGTTTCTCCGCGCGAGCGCCCGGACGGCACCGGCCGCCACAGGATCCCATCGCGCGCCGCGGAGCAGCTCGCTGAGCACCTCGGCGGGCACGCTCGTACCGATGATCCGGCGCGAGAGGTCCAGCGTTGCGTAGAGGCTCCGGCTGGCCTCCCAGGAGCGGGCCGACTCGATCACGATCCCCCAGTCGAGCCCTCCGGAGGACTCCACGAGGGCGTGGATGTCGAGCAGGTCGCGCAGGCGGCCCAGGAACCGGTCGGTGTACGAAAGGTGCAGCGAGGCGTGGAGGAGCTGATCCTCGACGGCCAGAACGCGGCAGCTCCTCCCCTCCTTCGTGACGCGCACCGATCGCGCCAGCAAGGGGGCCGGATCCACATCGAGCCCTCCTGAAGGGGGCACGATCCCCCGGTGGATCTCGACGATCAGCCGGCCCGACGGATCGATCATGGGCACGGCGTGATGGTGTGAGGCGTAGAAGGAGGGCTTTCTCGAGGTTCGGATGGCCCGGAACCCGAGCCTCTCGAGGATGCTCACCGCTCTCCCGACCTCCTCGGGGCGCACCAGGAGATCGATGTCCTTCATCGCCCGAAGGGCCGACTGCTCGTAGAGCGTGAGGGCCAGCGCGGCTCCCTTGAGCAGAACGGGATCGAGCCCCTCGGTCCGGAAGGCATCGAGAATCCGGTCCAGCCCGGCGAGCTGGATGGCCATCAGGCAGGCGGAGCCGTGCGCCGCCCTGCCGAGGGCGGCCCTCGCCGCAGGGGGCACGAGATCCCTCAGGTCGGGTCGCTGGAGGTTGCGGTACGCGACGGGCGCCAGACCGAGGGCGGCCGCGTCGGGCACGATCCTCTCCCAAGCCGGATCGCGCGCGAGGAGACGGCGAAGGCGTTCCACGCCAGGCGGATCCATTCTCAGGGAGGCCGCCGCGACCAGGAAGCGTTCGGCCGGGCCGAGCCGGATGAATCCCGGGCGATCCGCCGCCGCGGCGCGGTCGTGCAGCGCAGCCGGGAGCCGCAGCAGGAGCGGCGTGAGGATCAGCCGCTTCCCGGGCCGGACGAGCCGGAGGAGCTTCCCCTCCACCCATGCCACGGGGCCGGAGATCGCCGCGGAGAGCCGGCCTGCCACACGTCCCGTCGAGGTGTTGAGGAGCATTCTCGAGCCGTCGGGGCGGGAGACGGCGACGACGCGCCCCACGACGTCCTCGACGGGAATCCAGGCAGCCTCCGTGGGGTGCACCGGGTCCCCCTTCACCTTCACCCATCCCCAGCGCCTGCCCCCGCGCCCGAGCCTCAGGACTCGGTGGGCGATGAGGTGCGCGGGCGTGGTGTAGAGGACGACGTCGCCCACGGCCAGGCCGGATCGGCCGAACCGGACGGTCAGCCGGGCGCCGTCCGGAATGAGCGGCGACATGCTGAGGCCGCTCAGGGTGATATCCGCCCACTTCCCCTCGCGGGCCCAGAGGGAGAGGATTCCCCGGGTGACGGGCGGGGTGAGGCCGCCGCTCTCGCTCACGCCGCCCACTGGTGCGCCCGCGGACGTCTTCCTACTGCCCGTAGTGGCCCAGCGGTCCCGCCGAGGCCAGCGGATCGAAGGCCTGGATCAGGTAGTCGTACTCCTTGCCGTCGGAGGCCGCCCCCACGTGGACGAATCCCGGGGAACCGCTGATCCCGATGACCTGGAAGGGCAGGAAGCTGTCGGGCCAGCCCACGTCCTCCGCGGCGTAAACCCGGTAAAGGGCGCAGGGATGGGTCGCCTCGATCCCGGCCCAGCTCAGCACCACGTCGCTGCCCGAGGTTACCACCTGCACGTCGGAGATCTCCGGAAGAGCCGAGCTGCAGGCCAGATCGTCCCCGCCGTGCCCGGAGGTCGGATCGGTCTCGCCGGCGTCCACCCGTCCGTTGAAGTTCCTGTCCTCGGCGCCGTCCGCGGTTCCGCCGCCGTCCGTGTCGGCATTGAGCGGATCGGTCACTGTGGCCGGATCGGCGTCCGGCACGAAGTGACCCGCTGCGATATCGGTTCCGGGCCCCGGAGAGGTCACGCCCATCTCCGTGCCGTCGAGAATGCCGTCGCCGTCGGAGTCCGGATCCAGGCCGTTGATCAGCCCGTCCCCGTCCGTGTCCACCGAGAACGAGGGCTCCATCCCGTCGGGGACCCCGTCGTCGTCGCTGTCGGCGTCGAGGGGATCCGTTCCCGCGATCTCCTCGTCGTGATCGGTGATCCCGTCACCGTCCGAGTCGAGGGCCAGGACGGTGGCCGGGTCCCCGAAGAAGGTGATCTCCTGGAGGTTGTCGATGTTCGCCGGGTTCATGGGCTGCGTGACGGCGGCGATGGCCGCCGTTATCGCCGCCCGCCCGATGACGTAGTTGCGGTCGGTGAAGATCTCGCGGAAGAGCCAGTCGCCGATGCTGGAGTAGTCGGAGGCGCTGCCGAGGATCGCCGCCGGCGACCAGACCGCCACCGCGCCGGCGGAGTTCGCCAGGATCATCGACTCGGCGAGCGAGTGATCGACGTGATCCGCGCCCGCGGCCGCGAGGTCCACGAAGTACCCGTTGATGCAGTTCAGCGTCGCGAGGAAGGCCACCTTCGAGCCGGCGGCGAGCGTGCTCGGGTCGTCGGCGTGGCAGGGGGCGACGTTGCCGTTCGCCCAGGCGCACTCCGACGCCCACTGGGTCTCGCTTCCGTGTCCGAGGTAGGTCGCCATGAGCGCTCCCGCGTCGAACCCGGAGCGGATCGTGGAGCGCATGTTCGCCGAACCCACCTGCGACATATAGATCTTGTTCGCGGTCATCGTCGGAGGGATCAGCGTCGCGAGCGAGCTCAGGATCGCCTCGTACGCCGAGTCGTCGTTGTCCGCGACGAACAGCGACTGCGCGTTGAGAGTCGCGACGGGTGGCGAATTCTCGTAGTCGAGAATCTTGGCCACCATCGCGCTCAGGTCCGCCGCCGTGCGGGCCGGGAGCCGGCCCACATAGACCTCGGGGATCAGATCCCCGCCGGCCGTCATCCCGTAGGCGTTGTCGCTGGGAGTCTCCCCCGACCCCGGAATGTTGACCAGCTTCGCGGGAACGAGCTCCGGCACACCCGACCCGAAGTAGTCGAGGTAGTCGATGTGGGCGTCGCCCGCGAGAGTGAGGAACTCGGGCGCCGGGGCGGGATAGTTCGCCCAGGCGTTGTCCATGAAGTCCTCGATGGCGGAGGTGTTCGCGATTCCGAAGTTGAACTCGTCGTAGATGTCCTCGGTCGTGGCCACCAGGACCCGGTAGCCCTGCGCCTCCCTGTGGCTGATCAGGGGCTGCAGGGCCGCGATGAAGTTGGGATCCGGCGGAGTCACGATGATCCAGTCGGCGCCGTTCGGGTCCGCGGCCAGGTTGCTGGGGATGTCCTGGACGATGCTGGCGGGCGACTTCAGGCCCCCGACCGTAGCGGCAGCATAGAGCCGGTTCGAGCTGAGCGTGTCCTGGAAGGAGACCGTCCACGGGCCGCCGCCCGTGATCTGGCCGGGCGGCACCGTGACCTTGACGATGGCGTTCGGATCGGTCACGTCGTAGAGCAGCACGCCGGGATCGCTGAAGTTGTTGAAGGCGAAGCGGAAGCTGCCCGGCCCCTCCCCTGCCGCGACCAGGGAGTCCGCGATGGCGTCGTAGGTCCGCCGGTAGGTGATCTCGATGAAGTTGAAGTAGGCCTGATCGAAGGTCGAGAAGTCGCCCACGACGACCAGCCGCACGTCGTTCGACCCGCTCGTGATGCCGCTGCTCGGCAGGCTCACGGTCTGATCGAAGGGGATCACGCCGCCCCATGTCTGGTCATCGACCAGGGGCCCGTTGAGATAGAGGCGGGTATGGTGTGTGACGTTGGTCCTGCCCTGCATGTTCGCCCTGAGCGTGATCGTGTGCGCGTTCGGATCCACGTCGTCGAGCGATACCGTGTAGGTCGAGTCCGCGCTCGGAACGCCGAACTGCTGGAGCTTCCACCACCAGTGGTCGATGGCCCCGCCCGGAACGTTCTGCGTGTAGACGTGCTCCTCCTCGAAGTGCACCTTCTTCTGGAAGGAGCCGGGAGTCGGCGCGGCGGCGCCGAAGGTGCCGTCCCGGGTCGCCGCGCGCGAGGGAGAGCCGTCGAAATGGAGCCAGTAGACGTTCCGGCGCGTCTGCCTGCCCGTCGCCGCCACGCCGTAGAAGACCACCCTGTCGTTGGGATCGAAGCTGCCGTCGCTCTCCCCCGTCACCTCGATGGGGATGGGATTCCCGAGGAACTCCATGCGGAACTCCCGGGGGTCGACCATCGACGGATCGACTCCCGCCGCGCTGAGATCGGCTGGAGAGATCCCGTAGAGACCATCCTTCTCGACCCCGATCTTGACGGGGTCCGCAGGAAAGGCGCCGAGCGCGACGGGGCTCCCCGATGCGGAGAGCGCATTCTCGGTCTCGGGCGACCCGGCCTGCTGCTCCTCCGCAAGCCGGGGCAGGATCTCCGGCGCGTTGAGGATCGCCTGCGCCTGAAGCTTCCTGTAGGCCGCGTCCCGGGGGATGGCACGGTTCGCCAGGTTTCGGGATCCTCGGGGAGCGGCCGACCGGTCGGGGACGAAGTCCACGCGGACCTCGAGCCGCGGGTGCCACGTCATCCCGCCGTTCGCGCCGTCGCTCCGGATCGGGTTGATGCGGATCTCCGCCACCTGGAGATCCCTCATCCACCCCGTCCAGGCCACTTCCGCTGCCTTCTTCGGGAAGAGGCCGGCCGGGAGGGGCAGATCCTCCATCGGCACGAGGGCTGCCTCACCGGTCACCCCGAAGTAGTTCACGACCTTGACTGCGGGGGAGGCGTCGGAGAGCTTCAGGCCTTTTCCGCGGACGCCGGTAATCACGGCGCGCGTCCCGTCGGGCACGCCGACGAGCGCCCGCGCCCAGGGCAGCGACGGCATGCCTCCGTGCGTCTCCGGCTCGAGACCGGGAGCGACGACCTCGAGCCTACCGGGCTGGCCGTTCGCCGGCAGCAGATCCGGCCTCGGCGTCTCGAGGAGGAGCACCACGCCCTGCGCGTCGGATCGGACGACGCGTACCGGTGCGCCGTAGGCGGTCCCCGCGGAGATCGCGATGGCGAGGGCGGGCGCTGCAAAACGGAGAATCGGAGTGGATTTCATGGAGCGTCACCTGCCCGAACGATGTCGGTCACGGTCTCGGCCAGATCGATTGCGGAGCCGGCGGAGACGAGATAGGCGTTCACGCCGCGAAGCAGCGCGCCGAGCTCGAAGAGAAGCGAGGCGGCCTTGCCGCCGTGCGCCTTCATGAGCCGGCTTCCCTCTCCCCGGTTCAGCAGATCCCGCGCGAGGAGAATGAGCAGCGAAGAGACGGACACCTTTTCCAGATCCGGTGGTCCCGCCGGCCGGGGAACCGGAGGACGGATCTCCTCGATGTAGAGAACCGATTCGCGGTGGCGGGCCTGCAGATCACCAAGCCCGGCGGCCGTCCCGCCCTCGCGCGGCACCGTGAAGGAGAGCAGCGGGAAGGGCTGCGCCGGACGGGGCTCGATCTGGCGCGCCCCGATCCGCCGCAGCTCGTCACGGAGGCCCTCGGGCTCGGAGGCGAGCGCGATCTCGTACCGGACCTCGCTCCCCTCGCGGCCCGTCGCCCAGCCTCCAGGATCGAGGTAGAAGAGGAAGCGAGGCGGGCAGGAGGGCACCGGCAGCCGGGCTCCCAGAGCCTCGGGATCCACGAGCCAGCGGTGCGGAAGCTCGAGCGCGGCGGCGCCCGAAAGCGCCCCCTCCGGCCTCTCCCTTCCCGCAGATTTGCGGATGCCTATCGCACGCGGGTAGGGGTGGAGGAGGCCCGTCGTCCTGTCGAGCGGGGCGGCGTCGTCGCTCATGAAGAGGGCGCCCCGCTTCATGAGCTCGACGACGAGCGTCGACTTCCCCGCGAAGGCCGGCCCTGCGAGGATGACGCCCGCGCCGCCGAGCGACACGGCGGCTCCGTGCAGCATCAGGCTCCCTCCCACCGAGTCGGTGATCGCGCCGAGGAGAAAGAGGAAGGCCTGGTTCTCGGGCGAGGGTGATCCCGCGAGGTCCATCCGCCGGTCGCCCGCGAGGGCGACGGGTCCGGAGGTGGCGCCGGATCCGAGCAGCGCGACGGCCTCCAGGGTCTCTCCGTCCTCGTCCGGGGGGAACCACCGGTAGGCGTGACGGAAGAAGGAGCGGATCTGCGCGCTGTCGGTCCGCAGGCGGACGTCCGTGCCGAGGATGCCGAAGCGCGTCTCGGGCAGGCCGGCGAGATCGCTCCCGGCACCCGCCACGCCGCGCAGGTCGGAGGGAGTCTCCGGGGACTTCAACTCCCTGAAACGCAAATCGACTCCAGAGCCCATAATCCCGGGAAAATGCCGACAGGTCCGTCGACGGCGCCGCCTCGCCGCGGGGCCCGCACGGGATACGGCGCCCCGGCGACTCCCTCAGGACGCCTACGACCCCTCCAGCAACCCCTTGTCGGCAAAGCCTGCGAGAATGTGGAGCACGTCCCGTGCGATATCAACCTGCGCGTCAACCTCGAAACGGCCTCGCATCGCGGCCGCTATCTCCTCAGCCGTGAGGCTTCCGTCGCACTGTTTCCAGGCGAACAGGGCGGTCCGGTTCAGGATGTGGACCATTCCCGCCTCCCGGTCGTAGAGAAGCCCCTCGGTACCGACCTCCTGAAGGCTGACGTCCTTCCTGGCCCTCGGTCGCATGGACAGCGGGGTAGACCTCCCCGGCGGGCTATCGCCGCCCGCGAGCTCCCTTCCGCTCAGGGCTCCACCGCGAGGAACCAGGTCTGGCTCTCGAGAAGCGAGCCCCGCGGCCCCCGGCCGGTGACGGTCCAGTAGACCCCGCCGACACCCGAGGAGGCCATTTCGCGCACCTGCGCGCGCTCCTTCGGAGAGAGCCTGCGCGACGCACCCGCGCCCGTGCTGAGCACCATCGTGCTCTCGGGCGGGAAGGTCGGGTCCGCGGAGATCCTGACGTTCACGGGAGCCCGCTGGTCGGCATTCCACCTGAAGATGATCACCTGACCGGCCTGCGCCTCGTAGGCCGGCTCGAGGAGCTGGATCGGGGGCGACGGCGGGTTGGGTATGGCGCTCTTCGGCGGATGGATTGTGTTGAACCCGCCGAGGTCGTAGTCCTCGAGCATGTAGAGATAGTGCACGCCGTTGATCGCACTGTGATCCACGAAGCTGTAAGAGGCCCCGCTCACGCTGCTCCCCTCGCCGGGGATGAGCGCGCCGCTGACGCGCTCGACGCGCCCCGAGCGGGCTTCCTTCCTGAGAATCGAGAATCCCGCGTTGTCGGTCTCCGACGCGGTCTCCCAGCGGACCGTGGCGTTGCCGTCGCCGGGCTCCACGTCGAAGGAGCTGAGGGTGACGAGGAGGTCGCCCGGATCGCAGGGGCTGATGAAGCCGCTGCCGCCCGACACACCCGCCTGGAAGCGGGCCACGGCGATGGTGATCTTGTCGCCCGGCGGAATGAGAGAGGGCAGGGAGGTGAAGGAGCAGGCCGTCAGGGAGCTCGTGGCGCCGGAGACCTGGATTGTGTAGGTCACGCTGTTGCCCGCCAGGATCTCCGAGGGATCCCCGCCCGAGGCACCGGTATCGATTCCCTTGTTGGCCACGAGCACGTTGAAGGCGCCCATCCCGTCCATCTTGAGGACCTTCAGCGACGGATTCGTATCGACGACGTTATCCGTGCGCACGCTGTCGTAGCCCAGCTCCCAGACCAGAGAGCCGTTCTCGGAGGTCAGGCTGACTCCCGTCACGCCCGACGGCGTGTTGAAGGAGAATCCGGTCAGCGACGCGGTCGTCGCCGTCTGGTTCGTCGCCTGGACGGTCAGGATTCCCGTCGAGCGGTCGAAGGTGAACTTGAGATCCGCCTCGGCGATGGTGCCGTCGTCGAGACGGCCGGGGTTGCTGAAGGAGGTTCCGTTGCTCGACAGCGAGCCCTGCCCACCCATCCGGATGGTGCTCGTGGTCACGGTCTGGCTGGGACAGGTCGCGGGCGTGGGCACGCAGGTTCGCTGCGCCCAGATCTCACCGCTGCCCGCAAGGGCGAGAACGGACACCAGAGCGATAACGGGAACGAAGGAAGGGGTCGTGGGTCGTCGGTGGGACATCGGGTTCACCTCTCGGCACCCGCGCCCGGCGCCTGGGATGCGCGCCGGCTCGGCGGAATGCTCGCGGGGGAATGCTCGTTCGTGGGTCCTTGAGGGTTCCTCGGTTCGCTAATCCTCCGGCCGATCCGGAGCGGGCGCGGCGGCTCCCTCATGGGCGCCGCCGCGCCCGCAGGGGATCAGAATCCGAAGGGAACCGTTCCTGTATACGCCTGCGCGGGGCCCATGACCTCGAGGATCTCCCCCTCGCTCACGGTCCTCACTTCGGGCGCCGTGTATTCCAGCTTGGTGCTCTCGTTGGGAATCTTCATCTTCCTGCCTGCCTCCTCCGTCCGCGACGCAATGGTGCGGACCGACGTGTCTGGACGGTTACTTCCGCCCTCTCCCCTCCCCGCGATCGCCTCCGCCTCGATCGGCGGAGCGCCGCGCGGGATATGGAGGTCTGCTGCGCCGCCGGCAGGAGGCTGGGCGCTGGGGTGCGGTCCGAGCGAAGCTTCCCCTCTTCAGGCTCGATACACGTGACGGTCAGGCAGGATAGACCGTTCCACCCCCGACAATTTCGCTGGGCCAGTACCTGTAAAAATACCCAAGCAAACGGCAAGGGTCAAGGTAGTCGGCCGATCCGAAGCGTTCGGTGGCGTCGTCGGACGCCGCAGCGTCGGGACTGTTCCGAATTGTCTCTTTCTGGTGACGGGATGGGGGGCCTGCCCGGGCAGAATATCGTCCGGGGCTCAGTTGCCGATGAAGGTCCCCCCGGCGTAGCCGGAGGCGCCCAGGACGTGGAACGTGACCGTGGGCGTGTTGTCGATGAGCCAGAGCGCCGTTCCGTTGTCCTGGTCGATGGACTGGAAGGCTATGGGGGTCCCTACCCCCTTCTTGATGACGTTGAAGGCGAGCTGGACGATGTCCTTGTGCCCGTTGCCCCCCATCGTCACGGAGCTGGGCGGGGTCAGACCGATCGTTCCCAGAACCCTGCCGTTGCTCAGGACGCATTCCGGAGTCTGGGGCGCGAGCTGGTTCTTCGGGAAGAACGATCCCGCGGAACAGCTCAGAAAGGAGATCACAGAGCTGTCGAAGGAGACCTCGAAGCCGAGGCCGCTCGAAGGCAGGGATCCGTCGCAGTCCGTCAGGACGATATTCACGGCGATGAGCGAGCCCGCCGTGCTCGCGGGCTGGATGGACAGGAGATCGGCCCTGGGGCAGTCGGGACTCTGGTCGGCGACGAAGCTGCTGTTGATGTTCGTCGCCGCGACCGAGGTCGGCGGCTGCGGCACCAGCTCGCCCGTGTTGCAGCCCCACACCACGGGGACGACAGCCAGAAGGAAGGCCCGGCGGAGCCAAGGGGTCCGCCCGCGAATGCTCTTCCCGGCGATCTCCCGGATTCGGCTGATCATGGGAAGGGTGCCACCATGCCGAAGTAGGTGAAGAAGATGGCCAGATCCGCGCCGTTCACCAGCCCGTCCGCGTCGAGATCGATCATCGTGTTGTACCGCGAGTCGCCTGCGGCCGAAGGGTAGCCGAGCAGCAGCTGGACGAAGTCTGCGTTGTCGATCCGGCTCGATCCGTCGATGTCGACCCTGGCCACGTCCACCTTCACCGTGAAGGCCAGAGGCTTGGAGCCCGCTCCTCCCCCGGGATTGGTGACGGTCACGGTCCGCCCCGCCACCCTCGCGAGCGGCGCGATGTCGATGTTCACCCGAATCGAGGAAGGCGCTCCGCTCGTGTCCAGCGAGTTGATCAGGATACCGTTCGGATCGGCGAAATCAACCGTGCTCCCGGACGCGAAGTTGTCGCCCGAGATCGTGACGTCGAGACCCGTGGTTCCCTCCTCCGCGGAGGTCGGTGACACGCTCCTCACCGTCGGCGTGACGAACCCGGTGCTCGATACGAGGTTGGAGAAGCCACTCTCGTTCGCGCTCAGGTCGAACGCCGTCACGCCGAAGAAGGTGGTCGTCGTCGTGGATATGTTCAGGATCGTGGCCGTCGTGGTGCCGGAGCCGACGTCCGTGAAGCTCACGCCGGCCGCGCGCGCCTGCGCGGGAGTGAGGTTGAAGTTGTTCGAGTCGGTGGACCAGTAGACGCGGTATCCCGCGAGATCCGTGACGTTCGGATCCACGGCGTCCCACGCCAGCTTGACCTGACCGGTCAGGGCTGAGGCCGGCGCGACGGTGCCGAGCAGCGCCACGAACGCCAGCTGCGCCCAGGCCATCGGCCGTCTAATCAACGAAGACCTCCGAGGCCTCGAAGCTGACCGGCAGATCGCGGGCTTCCTCGTCCATCACGCGGACCTCCGTCAGCGTGACGAGCGAATGGCCGGCCCGCTTCACCTGGAAGTCCAGCACCGCAAGGTCCTCGGAGGCCGCGAACCCCTCGGGCAGCGAGGAGCGGTAGATCGCCAGCTCCCCGGGGTGATCCGGAGAGGGCTCCACCAGGAGCGCGCCCCGGCCGGTCGGCTCGAATCCCTGGTACTCGAGGATGGCCGGATCGACGCCGAGACTGACCGCGGCGTGGTGCCCTCCCCGCGCCGGACCGTTGAGGCGCACCGCGATTCTCAGCGTCCCTCCCGTCGGGATCTCCCCCGGCGGCGTCAGGATCATCACGTGCGCCGGCTCCGCGCGTTGATGCCGGCGGGTCGTCGCTCTGACATGCTGCCGGCCGGTCCCCGGAGCCTTCGACTGGACTCGCGACGTCCGGGCCGCTGTCGCCTCGGTCCGAGCCTTGCCGGGACCCCGGTTCGCCTTCGCCGCCTCCACCCGAGCGGTTCCCGGAACGAGTGTCACGAGGAGCGCTGCAACGGCGGCGCAGAGGCTCCGCCTCGCCCTCGCGCGCGGCGACCGGGCCGTGCCCTTCCGGGCGGTCATGGGGTCACCCTCAGGTTCATCGGGATCGGAGGCGGCTGGTTGTCCGCCACCTGGAAGGAGTAGGTCTGGTCCAGGGGCGGTGATCCGAAGAGATCGTCCGCACGCATCCGGACGAAAACGGTGCTTCCCGGCGTGAAGAGGCCGGCCGAGGGCGTGAAGACGACCGCGTACTCGCCGAAGCCGGTGCCGACCTGGCTGATCTGCGGGCTGACCGCCGTGGGAGCGTTCGGATCGTCGACGCCGATGTTCATCATGATCGTCGACTCGTCGACGCCGCTACCGGAATCCAGGACGTGAACGCTCACCGTGGTGTTCGGGTCGACGGCCATCGCCCCGTCGGCCGGATTGAGATTGTCGATGTAGGGCGAGGCCGGCTCGCCCCCGATCTCGAAGCGGATGTTGTTGTTCGACCAGGCCCCCATGCCGCCCGGCTGGTGCTGATCTCTCTGGCGGACTCGCACGTAGTACATGCCGTTCGGCAGGCGATCCGCATCCGGCACGGTGTAGCTCTGCGTGCCGGAGGTGATCACCCCGGACGAGAAGATGGGGCGGTTGCCGCGGACGCTGTTGAAGCGCGGTGACGTGTCGATCTCCAGCTCGAAGGCCGTCTGAAAGTCCGTTCCCGGAAAGCTGCTCGGATCGAAGGCGTGGAGGAGATTGTCCGGATCCAGGAGCGACCAGGAGATCTTCGGCGTGTCGTCAGCGATGGTGAACAGCGGCTGGTACTCGTAGGGCCGGGTCGCCCCCGACTCGTAGGCGCCGATGTCCACCCGCGAGCCGCCCCCGACCGGCACGGGGCTGTTCGGATCCCCGGCGTCGATCAGGGGGCTTCCCGCCTGCAGCCTGAAATCGTTGGTGGAGACGTTCACGAACTTCGGATCGCAGGCGGCCCCGAAGCAGTTGCCCACCTTGTTGACGAGGGGATCGTCGCTCGGATACCTGAAGAGGATGTCGAACTGGTTGTTGAAGGAGTAGTTGTAGAGGAGCTGGGCGCCGACCGCCGTGGAGCCCGGCGGCGACCCGAGGAGCTCGTCGAAGTCGAACCCGAACTGAGAGTTCGCGATCACGTTGTTCCGCGCCACGATGTACCGGGAGAACTCCAGGTACCCGATCCCGCGGCGGGTGTTCACCATCGTGTTGTTCTCGATGAGCACCTTCCCGCAGCGCATCACCTGGACCGCGGCTGTGTTCCCGTTCGTGGCCTGCGTGATGTTGTAGAAGGTGTTGTTTCGCACCACGGCGCCGTCACTGGAGAGGTAGAGCTGGATCGCGCCCTCGACGGCGGACGTGTCGTGGATGACGTTGTTCTCGATGATCCCGGCGAAGCTCGCCGAGCTGTGGAAGCTGATGACGATCTGCCCGTTACCGTTCGAGAAGTCGTTGCCTCGAACGATCGTGTGATCGGCGCTCGTCACCTCGAGCTGGTAATACATCGGTCTGTTGAAGACCGAGTCCAGGACCATGTTGTCCGAAGCGGCCCCCTGGAGCCGGACCCCCACGGCCGACGAGTTGAATCCGGATTCGAAGCCGATGTGCTGGATGATGTTGCGGTTCCCGATGTAGACGTAGACGCCGAAGCTCACGCCCGAGCCGCCGATGGTCAGCCCGTCGACGATCCAGTTGTCCATGGGCTGCGTCGCCGAGCCGACGATGGAGATGGTGGAGATCGGCTGCGGGCCGCTCAGTCCTCCGCGGACGATGACCGGGCCGTCGCCGGGGAAGCGGCGAAGCGTGATGGGGTTGCCGATCGTCCCCGCGGCCACGCCGAGCGCCGCCGTGATCTGCACGTTCTCGCCGTAGGTTCCGGCGCGCACGCTCACGGTGTCACCCGGCCCGGCGGCCTTCACGCCCTTGTTGATCGTCCGGAAGGGCAACGACTGCGTGCCCGGGTTGGTGTCGCTGCCGCTCGTCGAGACGAAGTACTCGTGGGGGTTGCTGACGGGAGGCGGGAAGCTGAAGGCACCCTGGCTTCCCGAGGTGAGGGTCTCCGTCACGGCCACGTTCTCGGCCGGCAGGGGGATCTGGTTCAGCTTGACGACGCCGCAGGTGAACCGGTTCGGATCGTTCGCCCAGCTCGAGTCGTTGTTGTTCTGCGTGCGCACCCGCCAGTAGATCAGATCCGCTCGCGTGTCCAGGGGCCTCGGGTACTGGCCCGCCGGATAGACAGCGCCCCAGTTGACCGAAGTCGCGCTATCGAGCGCGCCCTTGTCGCCCGTGCCGCTCTCCCAGAACCAGATGTTGGACCCGTGACCCAGGAAGTCGCTCTGGGAGTCGAGCTCGACCTGCCAGTTCGTCTGCGAGCCCGGACCCGGATGCGTCCACGAGAAGAGCGGTGCAACCTTCGAGAGATAGAGGGGGTTGACCTGCCCTTCGACCTTCATGGAGTTCGGGTCGACCTGGCCCACGCAGAGCTGAACGGCGACTGCGGGACGGATTCCCGAGAGGAGGATCACCGCCGCGGCGAGAACCGCCGCGTACTTCAGCCGGAGGAGAAGCGGAACCGCCCGCGTCGCCGTGCGGACGCCGAAGTGCGCCACGAAAGCTTCCCTCCGCGCTGGCATATCGGAGGCACACTCTATACCGCACCCCTCGGACGAGGCAAGTCACGGATTCGAGGAAACCGCTGCAAACCATGACGTTTGCACCTCGCCGGTCGACGGATCGGACAGTCCCGAATCCGGAGATCGGATTGCGGTGATCCTGGACACGTTCCGTGTCAGGATTCTTCCTCGTCGGGATCGAGCGCGGAGAAGAGAGCGAGCAAATCCGGGTCGTCGACGGGCGGGAGGGCGTGGAGGATCGGCCGCCGCCCGAAGATCAAGATTTGCGGAGCCCGGAAGAGGATGCACCAGACTGTCCGGAGGATGATTGCGAGGTCGAACGCGAGGCTCCATCGCCGCACGTAGTGCAGGTCCACCGCGACGCGCCGCGGCAGCTGATCGCGAAAGTAGAAGATCTGCGGATCCACGCCCTCGGGGATGATCTCGTTCGTCATGTCGGGGAAGACACGCACCTGCAGCAGTCCCGTCATCCCCGGCCGGGCCGTGAGTATCTCGGTCGCGATCGCGCGGGGGTACCGCCGCTCCAGGACGTCCGCTTCCTCCGGCCGGGGACCCACCAGTGACATCTCGCCCCTGAGCACGTTCAGGAGCTGCGGCAGCTCATCGAGCTTCGTGGTCCGCAGCAGCTTCCCGACGAGGGTGATTCTGCTGTCCGCCGCTTCGGTGATGCTGGGCCCTTCGCCGGGCCGGGCCGCGCGCATCGACCTGAACTTCCACAGGCCGAAGACCTCGCGGCCCACGCCCGTCCTCTCCGCGCGGTAGAAGACGGGCCCGCGCGACGTGGCTTTCACCGCGAAGGCCACGAGTAGGAAGAGCGGAGAGGTGATGGCGAGCGTGACGGAGCCGACGACGAGGTCGAAGGCCCTCTTCGCCGGGCCTCCCACCACCGGAGCGCTCATCCGGACGCTCCCGATCCTTCGTGGCCGAATGTCCGCATGGTGAAGCGGCGCTTGCCGGAAGGCCCCGCCGGGATCCGCTCGACGCGCTCCCACCGCACGGCGAAGCCCCGGTCTCCCCTCTCGCCGATGGCACGAACGATCGAGGCCCGGGCCTCCTCGCCGAAGGACTCGCCGGCGACGATACGGATCAGGAGATCCTTCGGTCCCGTCTGCACGACCTGGAAGGCGCGGACCTCCGGCGCGTCGTAGAAGAGATGCGTGAAGAACTCGCCGTGAATCGCCTTTCCCGACGGCCCGAGGATGATGTCGCTGCGGCGCCCGAGGATCCCGGTCAGGCGAGGAAGCCCGCGGCCGCAGGGACATGGCTCGTCCGCCGCCGTGGAGACGATGTCCTCGTTGCGGTACCGGATGAGCGGCATCGACCAGTTCATCAGCGTCGTGACGAGGAGCCCTCCGTCGGGCTCGACCTCCGCCACCACCGACTCCGAGTTGACGTGCCAGCCGCTCCCTTCGCCGCACTCGTGCGCGACGACCCCCGCCTCCCGGCACCCGTACCGATCCAGCACCCTGCAGGAGAAAGCCCTCTCGATCTGCGCGCGCTCGGCCGGGTCGAGCATCTCGGCCGAGCTCTCCACCGCGGGAAGGGCCGGTCCCCCGCCGCGCTCCAGCGCCCGCCGCGCCAGCAGGGCGAGCGAGGATGCGTAGCCCACGAGGAGATCCGGACCGGCGCGCTCGAGGTCGTCGAGCACGCGGTCCAGCCCGTCGCTCTCCAGCGAGAAGGCGTCGATCCGCAGGTTGCCGAAGATCCCCTCGAGGAGCCGGCCCCGCCAGCTCCGGGAACCGCGGCCCCGGTCGTCGCCCCACAGGAAGGCGATCTTCCCGCCG
>OBLQ010000443.1_pt1 | contig 15909 bp, 12 predicted proteins | sample 1519881 | NCBI WGS metagenome assembly OBLQ01 (sample SAMN01911456, study PRJEB22533) | soil metagenome | biome: Soil | place: Malaysia | collected 2012-04-30 | depth DG_metagenome m | reverse complement strand
AGCCGGCGGGCGGGGCCTGGAGGTGGTGGACATCGGCGCGGGTGGGGACGGGGTTGTTGATGCGCTCGTGGTCGGGGTTGAGCCCGAGCGCGGAGAGGTTGACCCGGCCCATGTCGTCGATCTCGGCGACACGGACGTTGATGACGTCGCCGATCTCGACGGCGTCGTCCGGCCTACGGATAGGCTTGTCGGTGAGTTGGTCGGTGGGAACCATTCCGTCGCGTCCGCCCGGCATCTCCACCATAGCGCCGCGGCCCATCAGTCTGGTGACCTTTCCGCTGAACTCCATGCCGACCTCGATGCTGGCCGTGCTGGCTTTGATCATGTCCATCGCGGACTGGGCTGAAACGCCGTCTTCGGCGGCGATCAGCACCGTACCGTCCTGCTGGACGTCGATCTGTGTACTGGTCTCCTCGGTGATCTTGCGGATGTTTGCACCGCCAGGGCCGATGAGCGCACCAATCTTCTCGGGGCTGATCTTGAGCGTGTAGATGCGCGGCGCGTTGGGAGAGAGTTGCTCCCTCGGCTTTGCGATTTCGGCCTCGATCACATCGAGAATCTTGAAGCGCGCGTCCTTCGCCTGCGCGAGCGCGTCTGCAAGAACCTTCTCTGGGATGCCTGCAAGTTTGGTGTCGAGTTGCAGGGCCGTAATTCCGTCCCTAGTACCGGCGACCTTGAAGTCCATGTCGCCGGTGAAGTCCTCGACGCCTTGGATGTCTGTGAGGACGCGGAACGTCTTACCGTCGCTCATCAGGCCCATCGCGATTCCCGCGACCGGGGCCTTGATCGGTACGCCGGCGTCCATGAGCGCGAGCGTCGAGCCGCAGACAGACGCCATCGACGTCGATCCATTGGACTCGAGCACTTCGCTCATTAGGAGGCAGGTGTAGGGGAAGTCAGGGGTGTCGACCGGAACGACTGGGACGAGCGCTCGCTCGGCCAGTGCGCCGTGGCCGACCTCGCGCCGGCCCGGCCCGCGCATGGGCCGCACTTCGCCGACCGAATAGGGCGGGAAGTTGTAGAAGTGCATGTACTTCTTCTCGGTGACGCTCTCGTCGATTGTGTCGACCATCTGCGCATCCTTGGGCATACCAAGCGTGAGCACCGTCATGACCTGGGTCTGGCCGCGAGTGAACATGCCTGAACCATGGACGCGCGGGAGGATGCCCGCGACGGCCTCGAGCGGTCGGATGTCCGTTGGCGTGCGACCATCGGGCCGCTTGCCGTCCTCGATGATGGACTTGCGGATGACCTTCTTGACGGCACTATCGACTGCGTCGCCGATCTGGGGAAGGATCTCCTCGTTGTCGGCGTACTTCTCTTTGTACTTCGCGATCAGTTCTTCCTCGAGTTCGTCCATCGCGCTTTCGCGGGTGGCCTTGTCTGGGCTGAAGATGCCTTCCTGGATCGCGGCGACGTCGTTGGTCTGAATCTCGTCGATGAGTTTTTCGTCGGTCTTGTTGATGATCGCTTCGCGCTTGGGCTTGCCGGCCTCGGCGGCGAACTTCTCAATCTCGGTGCAGATCAGACGGATGTTCTCGTGGGCGAGGGTCAGCGCCTTGACCATGAGGTCTTCGCTGACCTCATTTGCGCCGGCCTCGACCATGGAGATCGCGCCCTTGTGGCCTGCGACGACGAGGTCGAGCGCCGACTCCTTGAGTTCCTCGTTGGAGGGGAACAGCACGAACTCGTCATTGATGTAGCCGATGCGGACGCCCGCGACGGGACCGTCGAACGGAATGTCTGAAATCGCAAGAGCGGCGCCTGCGGCGTTGATCGCGAGGACGTCTGGTGGGCAGTCCTTGTCGACCGAGAACCCCATCGTGATGACTTGGACGTCGTTGCGCATCCCTTTGGGGAAGAGCGGCCGGAGCGGGCGGTCGATGAGACGGCTGGTCAGAATCGCCTTTTCAGACGGCCTGCCGCCGCGCTTGACGAAGCCGCCTGGGATCTTGCCGATCGAGTACTTGCGCTCCTCGAAGTCGCAGACCAGGGGAAGGAAGTCGATGCCCTCTCGGGCGCTTTTGGACATAGTCGCCGTGCCAAGGATGACGGTCTCGCCCATGCCCAAGAGCACGGCTCCTCCCGCCTGTTTGGCCACGCGACCAGTCTCGATGCTGAGGGTCTTGCCCCCAACTTCGAAGGTGTGGGTGTGGATCATATTAGCCTCCTGCTGAATCAGCGGGGCTTCACTTCTCGGATACCGAGCTTATGGACCAGATCACGGTACTTCTGGACGTCCTGTCTCCTGAGGTACCCCTCGAGCCTCCTCCTCTTGCCGACCAGTCGGAGGAGCCCCATCCTAGAATGGCGATCCTTCTTGTTGGTCCGAAGGTGCTCGGTGATCTGCTGGATGCGCGCGTTCATGATGGCGATCTGGACCTCTGCAGACCCAGTGTCGCCATCTTGCGTGGCGTATTCCTTGATGACCTCTTGCTTTTTGGCCTTGTCCAGCGGCATGTCTTAGTTGCGAAGCCTCCGATCGCGCCCGATTCTGTGGGCGGGCCAGGCCTCTCTATGCCGCTCTACGCAACCCCCCATGAGGGGCTCCGGACAACGGCACGCAGCGCGCCTGGCCGGGAGGAATGATACCAGTTCAACCGAACTGGGTCAAGGTCCCGGCCTGAGTGTAGAATCGGGAGCAATGGACGTGAGCGTCGCCGGGGCGGGGAGTTGGGGCACGGCCCTGAGTCTGGTGCTCGCCCGAAACTCGCACACTGTCCAGTTGCTGGGTCGCGAAGACGATCATTTTGCGTCGCTCCGTAGCCTGCGAGAGAACCTGACTTACCTGCCCGGCTACGCTCTCCCTAAGGATGTCGAGTTCGGAGTTCTAGGGGTCGACAAACCGGCCTCCGACCTCGTTGTGCTGGCAGTGCCGAGCGGTGCCGTGAGAGAGGTGATGCAGTTCGTTGCAGGCGCAACGACTATCTGCATTGCGAGCAAGGGACTGGATCCCGTGAGAGGGGCAGTTCTCAGCGAAGTAGTAAGTGAAGTGGCTCCCGAGGCAAACATTGTCGCGTTGAGCGGGCCGAACCTAGCGGCGGAACTCGCCCGAGGCGTGCCGAGCGCGGCAGTTGCCGCGAGCGAGTCGCCTGAGGAGGCCGAGCGCGTGCGCCGCCTGTTCATGAGCAAGAACTACCGCATCTACGTGTCGGACGACGTCAAGGGGGTCGAACTGGCGGGCTCGCTCAAGAACGTGATGGCGATCGCGGCGGGCATGAGCGACGGCCTTGGATACGGGGACAATACGAAGGGCGCGCTTCTCGCAAGGGGGTTGAGCGAGATGGCCAGGCTCGGCACGAAACTGGGGGCGCGGGTCGACACGTTCTTGGGCGTCGCTGGCGTTGGAGACCTTTTCGCCACGGCGGTCAGCACTCTCAGTAGAAACTACCGCGTGGGATACGGGTTGGGCAAAGGTCGTAGGATAAGTGACATATTGGAGGAAATCGGCCAGGTCGCCGAAGGCGTGTCTACGACAGACGCCGCCCTGCGCCTGGCGCGTCAACTCGGGGTCTCGGTGCCGATAACAGAAGTCGTGGATGGAGTGATCAAGGAAAGACTGCGCGCGAAGGACGTGGTGCCGATGCTGATGGAGCGCGCCCCCGCCAGCGAAGGGGGCTTCGGCTCTTGACCCCGGTCGTCATTGCGTTTGGCTCCAACGTCGGAGACCGCGAGGGACAGATTCGTCGTGCGCTCCGCAAGTTGGAGTCTGCCGTGATCGTCGAGGCTGTCAGCGGTCTCTACGAGACCGCTCCGATGTACGACGTGGATCAGCCGGACTTCCTGAACGGCATCGCGACTGGACTGACTTTGCTTGGCCCCACGGGCCTAGTCCGCGCTCTAAAGCGGATTGAGTCTGAAGTCGGGCGTGAGGCAGTTAGGCGCAACGGCCCACGGGAAATTGATCTTGATCTCGTGCTTTATGGGCAGTTGATTCTACGTAGCGTGGGTTCCTTCGACGTTCAGGTTCCGCACCCACGGCTGCATGAGCGGAGGTTCGTGCTCGAGCCACTGTATGAGGTCGTTCCGGACGCCTTCGTTCCGGGGTTCGGCCCTGTTGAAACGCTTTTGGAGAATCCGACCGTACAGGCGCAGAGCGCCAGGAGGGTGGCCGATGCCCGAGTTCCGCTACAAGGCCCTGAACGGACAAGGGCATGAACTCGAGGGCACGCTGAGCGCCCCCGACGCAAATGCGGCAGTGCAACAGTTGAGCCGCCAGGGCCTACGGATCAAGACTCTTGCCGAGGGCGCGGCTCCAGTGCTGCAGCAGCCGACGGCACCCCAGGCTTTACGTCCTGCAGTTTCATCTCCGCGCGTAGAGATGGCGAGCCCCGTAAATCTCAACAAAGCAGGGCAGACGCCGCGCACCTCGACAGTCGTACCGCGCCATACGAAGCCCGCCTTCAACAACGAACTGTTCTTCCTTTTCTCCCAACTCGCCAATATGTTGAAGGGCGGGATCGCTCCCTCAGAGGCGCTCCAGTCGATGGCGACTCGGCACGCGAACAGAAAGTTCTATGAGCCGTTGCGCGACATGGCCCACATGGCGGGTGAAGGCGGCTCGCTCGCGTTTGCGATGGAACACTACCCAGACCTGTTCTCGCCGGGAATCGTCGGTGCAGTGCGCGCGGGCGAGGAGGGCGGATATCTGCCGGAGGCGTGCGAGGTCGTTAGCGAGCAGTGCCACGAGACGCACAAACTGATGCGGATCTTCTGGTGGGTCGGGCTGGCGCTTATCTATGCTGCGTTCACGTTGGCGCTCGCGATGGCCATGGAGAGATCGATCGATCTTGGCATCGACATGATCAACGGTCGGAAGAGCGAGATGAATCCTGCTTGGGAAGGGCTACGGGATTCGTTGTTCGGTCCCGTGGGTCTGGCGTTCCTCGTGTTCATCGTTGTTTACTTTTTGGTCAAGAAGTATCTCCGTAGTACTTCATCGCGCAGGCAGCGGCACGAGATCGCCTATCGCACGCCCCTCGTGAGCAAGCGAGTCGCATCCGAGGGGCTGGCGCTCTTCAGTTGGCACTTGAGCAAACTGGGGCACGCCGGCCTCAGCCCTTTCGCAAGTTGGAAGTTGGCGGCGCAGGCGGTGCCGAACGTCGCCTTTTCAGAGCGGCTGCTCGATCTTGGACAGAACATGAACGAGAAGACGAAGTTCTCCCAACTGTTCTACGGGTCAAGGCTGTTCCCTCATGAAATCTCCGCGCTCGTCGAGACGGGGGAGATGACTGGAAGCGTTGGGGGCGCCCTCGAGCAGGCGATGGATCACGCGCGCAATGAGCAGAAGGTCGTCGACACGATGTTGAAGGCGAAGGCAGGCTGCTGGGCGCTGCTGCTCATCTTCGGTGTGGGTGCCATCGCCTTCCTGCTCTTCTATGGACACTATCTGCGTAGCGCGATGAGGATTCTAGACTAGGTGTAGCATGCCGATCTTCCAATACTCGGGAACGAACGCCCAAGGGCAGACGGAGCGGGGCATGATGCCCGGCTCTAACGCCGACGCGGTGACCCAGCAACTGCAGTCACGTGGGCTGAAGGTGACTGAAGTCCGCATGGCAGAGTCTCAGGGCGACCCGCTCGCATCCGGTACACGCACGGACTACACCGCTTCTTCGTTCGTCGCGCCGACGATCGTACAACAAGTCTCGCTCGCACAACTCCAGTTCTTTTTTAGGCAGTTGGGCGCGATGTTGAACGCGGGCGTAGGCTATGCCCAGGCGCTGGAGACCCTCTCGAACCAGTCGCAGAGCGGAAAGTTTCGGCAGATTCTGCGCGATGGAAAGGACATGGTGGCGCGCGGCGAGCCGCTGAGCCGCGCATTTGAACGGCACCCTGACGTGTTCAGTCCGCTGATGTTGAGCATGGTGCGCGCTGGCGAGGAGGGCGGTTTCCTGACGGAGCAGTGCAAGCGCTTGAGCGAGTACATCGAGCGAGAGATCAACCTGCGCAACATGATCCGCGCAGCGACGATCTATCCGAAGGTGACTGTGGTCGCGTCGATCATCATCGTTCTGGGTGCGAACTGGATCATCGACATGCTCGGCAAGGAGGGCGCGGCCAAACTCACTACGCCACTGACCTCCGGTGCGACTTGGTTCGTGCTGGTGCCCGTCATCGTACTGGCGTTCATTTACGTGAAGATCGTTCTGCCACAGCCTCGCGCGAAATACCAATGGGACGCGATGATGGTGCGACTGCCTGGGTTGGGCAAGGTGATCCACGGCTTTGCGATGGCGAAGTTCGGCCGTTCGTTCGGCGCGCTTTACGGCAGTGGTGTGCCGATCCCTAAGGCGCTTCTGCTCTCTGCCGACGCCTGCGGCAACCAGTACGTGCGGTCTCAAGTCTATCCCTGCGCGAACTTATTGGAGTCGGGGGGCGGGATCACAGAGGCGTTTGCGAAGTCGGGCGCGTTCTCGCCCATGGTGCTGGACATGACGAAGACCGGCGAGATGACCGGCAACGTCGACGAGATGCTGCACAAACTCGCCGAATACTACGAGGAGGAGGGCACGGTACGGGCCAAGCAGTTCGCGGTGATCTTCGGCGTCGTCGTGCTCGTGATGGTCGGTGCGTACGTCGGCTACATTTACATAACGAACATGCTCAAGTTCATCGGCGGTGCCGCGAACGCCGCGAACCAGATGTGATGGACGACCACTATCAGACTCTGGGGGGCTCCGAGGACGCGTCCCGCGACGAAATTCGGTCCGCGTTCCGCCGGATCGCTCGAGAGCACCACCCGGACGTCTCGGACGGGCCTAGCGACGTGTTCCTCCTCGCAAAGGAGGCCTATGAGGTTCTGATCGATCCGGACCGCAGGCGCACCTATGACTCAGCGCGCGCGCACGAGCGGAAGATCGAAGAGAGCAAGAGGAAGGCGCAGGCGACGCGCGACTCAACGGCGCGCAAGCGGTACGAGCAAGCCCAGGCGGACCAGAGCCAGACTGCGGAAGTGCTCCGGATGAACGTGCTGTTGAACAGCCACCGCTTTCGCGAGGCGGAGAACGTCGCGCGACAAATCCTGCGTACTGACCCGAAGTCCGGGCCCGCGTACGCCGCGCTGGCTGAGGCGGCGATGGTGCGAGGCGACCTTGACTCTGCGGCGCGATACTACGCATACGCGGCGCAATATTCGCCCGAGAATCGCGTGTACCGCGACAAGAGCATCGCGGCGCAGGAGGCCCTGTTGCGGCGAGAGCAGTCGGCGAACCCTGACTCGGTGCGGCGGAACGCGCCGATCGCGCTCGGAGCCGGTGCGTTTGTCGTCCTGGTCGGCGCGATCTATGTGGTGCTGGCCAACGAGCCGCCGGTGCTTCCCTCGGTGCGGCCGATCGCGGCCTGGCCTCTGTCTCTGATCTTCATGCTGGTCCTCGCGGGCCTCTCGGTGGGTGCCGCGCTTTCAATCGGCGGCGCGCTGGACGTGTACGATGCGAACCGGGGTTCTGCGGTGATGCGTGTGCCGCCTGCGACCGCTCTTGGTGCCGTCGCACTGCTGAGTTTTTGGATCGCAGTCGGCTTCTATCTGCTGGTCGGTGTTACGCAGCACGCGTTCAACGCCTCGATGTCGCGCCTGATCGCGGCCGTTTTTGTAGCGCTGCTCGTCTTCGTTCTCGCCGCATGGAACCTGAGCGGCGAGGCGGCCACCGAGACGTTCTTGTGGGGTGGGAACCTGATCTACGTCTCGGCTGCCGCAGGGTGGTTCGTCGCCGACAGCCTGAAGCGGGGATCTGGCTGAGGCCGTCGTCCGGTCGCACGCTCGATGCTCGGTATTATCTGAACCTGGATGCCCAAGCGGTTCTACATCACGACGCCGATCTATTACGTCAACTCGACGCCCCACGTAGGGCACGCGCTGACTACGCTGGTGTGTGACGCAACGAAGCGCTGGCACCAGATGAAGGGGGAGGACACGTTCTTCTTGACCGGCACAGACGAGAACGGTCTGAAGGTCAAGGAGGCGGCCGAGCAGGCCGGCGAGGATCCGCAAGCGTTCGTCGACCGGATCAGCAATACCTTCAAGGACTGCTTCGACTTTCTGAACATCGGCTACGACGTGTTTTTCCGCACGACTTCGCCCGAGCACAAGGCCGCCGCTCAGGCGCTCTTCGCCAAGTTGCGCGACAACGGCTACGTCTTCTTGGACAAGTACGAAGGGTGGTACGACGTCAGCGCTGAGACGTTCGTACGCGAGGCCGATTTGGTGGACGGGAAGAGCCCCGACGGCAACGAAGTGCGCTGGGTGGAGGAGCAGAACTGGTTCTTCAGACTCTCCGCGTTCGAGAAGCCGCTCCTTGAGAAGATCGAGTCTGGCGAACTGCTGCTCCTGCCTGAAGGCCGCCGCAATGAGGTCTTATCGTTCATTAGGCAGGGCCTGCGCGACATCTGCATCTCTCGTACAAACCCGGGCTGGGGAATCCCCGTCCCGGACGACGAGGGTCGGGTCATCTACGTATGGTTCGACGCGCTGATCAACTACCTTGCCGCGACGGGCTGGCCGAACGAGGGGTGGGAAGACCTGTGGCCTGCGGACGTGCACTGGATGGCGAAGGAGATCTTCACGCGGTTCCACGCGACGCTCTGGCCAGCGATGCTTATGGGCGCCGGGCTGCCCCTTCCGAAGACTGTGATCGCACACGGGTGGTTTACGTTCAACGACTCGAAGATGAGTAAATCGAAAGGTAACGTGCTCGTCCCATCGGAAGTCGTGAAGTTTTTTGTGGACACAGGATGCTCACAAGAGTTGGCCGTCGACGTACTGCGCTATTGCCTTGCGAAGTCGCTCCCGTACGAGAACGACACGAACTTTACGATGTCGGAGATCGAGCGGATCTACAACGCTGACCTCGCGAACGACTTGGGCAACGCGCTCAATCGCACGCTCACGATGGCGCACAGGTTCGTTGGTGGGGTAGTTCCGGACGGCGACAGCGATCCAGCGGTTGTGGAGTATGTGCGCGACTGTAGAACACGGTTCGAGAAGGCGATTGCGCCTCACAGACTGGACTCGGCGCTCGACGCCGCTGTCGACTCCGCGCGGTTCCTGAACAAGTACGTCGACGAGAAGGCGCCCTGGGCGCTGGCGAAATCTGGCGACGCGTCGCTGGGCCAGGTGATGAGATCGATGCTGTTCCTTCTCAGGTCAGCGGAGGCGATGGTTCGGCCGTTCGCTCCCTCCACTGCTGATGCGATCGCGTCTCAACTCGGATTGACGCCGCAGACCGACTGGTCTCGGGTCGGTGTGGAAGATTCGTTGCCTCCGGGGACGAAACTCGGCCAGCCGACGCCGATGTTTCCACGAATCGACACCAAGACGGCGCCAAAGCCTAAGAAAGGTGGTGACGGGGCACAGGGCTCCACGGAGAAGAAGAAAGTGCAGACAGAAGAAAAGAAAGACGAACACATTGAGTTTGCGGACTTCATGCGCGTGCAGATGCGAGTCGCGCGGGTGATCGAGGCGGAGCCCGTCGATGGCAGCGAAAAACTGATGCGCCTGCAGGTCAAGATCGGCGACGAGCCGCGTCAGATCCTTGCGGGAATCAAGCAGAAGTACGCTGCAGAAGACCTGATCGGCCGCCAGGTCGTGGTGGTCGCGAACCTGAAGCCGCGCCGCATGATGGGGATGGAGAGCCAGGGCATGGTGCTCGCCGCAGACGATGCGGACGGACAGGCGATCTTGCTCGAACCGGACAGCGAAGCGCCAGAAGGCGCGAGCGTACACTAGCCTGCAACGTCGGGCTGGCCCGTGACGAATTAATAAGTAGTTGATGCGAAGGACGATCCACGACCAGATTGCTGCGAACGGACGTCTGAGCGTCGTTTACAGCCTCTTGGTCATGTTGGTTTTGACGGGGCTGGGCGCTTCCATCGTCGGCTACTATGCACCCCAGTATTGGATCGGAGGGGCAGCCGGCTGCGCCGTGCTGGGAATCATCGTTGCGCTTGTCGCGTGGAACACCGGCGGCGAGATCGTCCTTAGAATCAACCAGGCGCGAGACGCGACGCCGCACGAACTCCAGGTTGTGAACAACGTCGTCGAGGAGATGGCGATTGCCGCTGGCATCCCAAAACCGGAGGTCTACGTGATCGATGACCCCGCGCCGAACGCGTTCGCGACCGGCAAGGGTCCGAAGAAGGGCATCGTCTGTGTGACGACGGGCCTGCTGGCTATGCTGAACCGCGACGAACTGCAGGGCGTGGTCGGGCACGAGGTCGGCCACATCCGCAACAACGACATACGGTTTATGACCACGCTGGCGATCGTCGTCGGACTGATTCCTCTGATCTCGCACTTCTTCTTACGGTCCCTTTGGTACGGCGGTGGCGGGCGCAGAAGGAGTGACAGTGACAGCGGCGGGCAGGCCGCACTCATCTTCGCAGCGCTCGCAATCGTACTGGCGATCCTGGCGCCAATCTGCACGCGGCTCTTGGAACTGGCGGTCAGCCGCAGGCGGGAATTCATGGCAGACGCAAGTTCTGCACAGTTCACACGCAACCCCGGTGCGCTGGCCGACGCGCTACGCAAGATCTCTTCCCATCCTCAGAAGATGCAGACGGCGAACAGGGCGACGGCCCATATGTTCTTCGTCAATCCGTTCAAGCCCGTGCAAAAGATCGCGAGCCTTTTCAGCACGCACCCGCCGGTGGAAGATCGAATCGCGGCGCTCATGGGCCTCAACGGGATGGACTACCACCGGTATCTACCTGCGGACGACCAAGACGCGCTATGACCGAGTCTGCGGCCTGAACGCGGCGACGTGGTGGCGCAGGTCGTCGGGCGTGACTGCAATGATATCGAAGCGGCAGGGGACGTCCGGCGCTCCCGTCTTGTGCAGGTATTCGGCGACTGCGGCTGAGAGGTGCGCGGCCTTCTTCGCGTCGACTCCTTCTTCCGGCACGGCGCCGGGCGAACGGCGCGACTTCACCTCGACGAAGACGAGTGTGTCGCCGTCGTAGGCGACGATGTCGATTTCGCCTCTGCTCGACTTGAAACGACGCGTGACGATCGTGTAGCCCAGACCGAGGAGGAACTCGGCGGCGCGATCTTCCGCCTCTGCGCCTACTCGTCGAAGATTAGACACGGCTGGTTCACCATCTCTGAGACTGGGGAGAACGTGCGGCGGTGGATTGGGCACGGGCCGTGCTCGCGGATCGCGGCGAGGTGCTCGGCGGTGCCATATCCAAAGTGCAGGTCAAACCCGTACTGTGGGTATTCAAGTGCGTAGTCGCACATGATCCGGTCGCGCTCGGTCTTTGCGAGAATCGACGCGGCGGCGATGCATACGTACTTGCCGTCGCCCTTGACGACGGCTTCCATGCAACAGTTGATCGGAGGGAGCCAGTCGCCGTCGACGAGCGCTTTGGAAAAGGAGACGCGCTCGAGAGCGCGAGCCATGCCGTCGAGCGAGGCACGCAGGACGTTTCGGCGATCGATCTCCTCCGTCGGCACCGACTCGATGTGCCACTCGGCGCCTTCGCGAATCCTTGCTGCAAGCGACTCTCGACGCTCCGGCGTGAGCTTTTTGGAGTCGTTCAGTCCCTTGATGTCGAATCCTTCCGGTAGAACGACAGCGGCGACGATGACTGGACCAGCCAGTGATCCGCGTCCGGCTTCATCGGTTCCGGCGACGCCCGGCAGATGGATCAGGTTCGGCATTTTCAGGTAGGGCCGTTCGGTCGGCGCTCGTTGACAGTATGCCGGAAGTGAGGCATAATCTGTTTCCCGCGGCGGATATAGCTCAGCTGGTTAGAGTGCCTGACTGTGACTCAGGAGGTCGGGGGTTCAAGTCCCCTTATCCGCCCCATACTTTCGCTTCACCTCCCCGGCTGGCTAGCCTTTCGCAGGCTCTGTTGCGGTGTCGACCGTGCCCAGACCCGCAGAAGCGAAGTCTATTCCATCACTGGAAGAGGTTGACCCTGCCATGCTGGTCTTCTGCGGCTCCTTCGGTGGATCCGCCAATGGCTCAGGCTTTTCTGCGCAACCGACGATGAGTACGAGCAGCAGAAGTGGAACGAACTTTCCCATACGTACCATGATATCAATGATTTGCTTTCCCCTTGGATCAGACGGCCCCGTTCTACAATGTCTGCAGAACGGGGCTGAGTCCGTCCTACCCGCCTCCGCCCTTTCTTTTCTTCATACCTTCCAGTATCTTCATCTGGTAAGCGGCGCACCATCTGTCGATCTCTGGATATGACTTGTTGTCTGAGACCGACTTGAATTCAGAATACGACTTCTCGGGGTTGGACATCATTTGCATGGAAGCGTGATTCGAAAGCGCGTTGCTCTTCATATAAGCGTCCTTTGTCAGTTTAATGAGGGCCTGCCACGTTTTCAAGCTCGCATCCACTTGGTTATTCAGCAACTGTGCTTGCGCGAGGGCCATAAGCGCCTCGTCGCGGACGCTTGCGTCCTCCTCTTTGAGGTTGCATTTTGAGAGAGCTGTCATCGCGGTTGGAAGATCGAGCGCGAAGGCCGCATCGATCACCTTGAGAATCGGCTTTTCAGTAGCGACCTTGCCTGTGGACCGGCGTTTTGCGGACTCGGCGACAACGCGCGTCCACCGATCGTAGAACTCGGGCGCGATCGGGCCGAACATGTGTCCGATCACGTTCTCGTCGGCATCGATGAAATAGAAGATCGGCGTTCCAATTGGGTGGAGTTTCTTGATGAGCGCGGCGTCCTTCGTTGAATCCAGCCTGTACGGAACGAACCGTTCCGTTGCTTTGATGGTGAGGGGGTCGGGGAAGACGTCCTCTTCCATCTTGTTGCAGAACACTCAAGTTGGTGAAGAGAACTCGGCCATGATCGGGCGGCCGGATCTAACGGCCTCCACCCTGGCCTCGTCAAGGCTGGGCACCCAGGGAATAGTTCCGCCTGAAGCCAGAGCGAGCGAAAGCGCTATCGAGAGCATAGTGTCTCTACTTGTCCCGAACCCAAGAAGTTCCCAGAGATAGAGACGTCTGTCTACTGGTTGGATGGTAGAATCAATCTCTGCATGGCCCAGGACAAGATCATCGTCGTCGGTGCGCGAGAGAACAACCTCAAGAACGTCACGGTTGAGATCCCGCGCGATAGACTGGTCGTGATCACGGGCCTAAGTGGCAGCGGGAAGTCGTCGCTGGCGTTCGATACGATCTACGCCGAGGGACAACGCCGATATGTAGAGTCGCTCTCGGCGTATGCGAGGCAGTTTCTTGGCCAGATGGACAAGCCGGACGTCGACCACATCGACGGCCTGTCGCCCGCGGTCTCCATCGACCAAAAGAGCGCTTCTCGCAACCCGCGTTCAACCGTAGGGACCGTCACGGAGATCTACGACTACTTGCGCATCCTCTTCGCCCGCGCGGGGACGCCGTACTGCCCAGACTGCGGAACGCCGATCGAGCGGCAGTCGACCGATCAGATCGTGGACGCCGTCCGGGAACTGCCTGAAGGCACGAAACTACAGGTGCTAGCGCCGATCGTTCGGGGCCGCAAGGGGACGTACCAGAAGGAACTTCAGGAGATCGAGGGCGCCGGCTATGTGCGCGTGCGGGTTGACGGCGCGATGTACGAGGTAACCGACGACATCCCGATGGATCGGTACAAGCAGCACACGATCGAGGTCGTGGTGGATCGTCTAGTCATGAAAGCGGGGATCGAGAGGCGTCTCGCCGATTCGGTTGAGACGGCGCTCAAGATGGGCAAGGGGATGGTGACGGTCTCGCACGAAGACGGCACGGCGAAGAAGGAGAAATGGGTTGACACGCTCTACAGCGAGCACTATTCGTGCGCGAACTGCGGATTTTCGATGCCGGAACTCGAGCCGCGCATGTTTTCTTTCAACTCACCGTACGGTGCTTGTCCGGAGTGCACTGGGCTCGGGACGAAGACAGAGTTCGAGCCGGAACTGATCATTCCCGACGACTCGCTGCCGTTGCGTGATGGCGCGATCGTGCCGTTCGTGTACAAGAGCGGCGAGGTCAAGGAGTGGTGGCCGCAGGTGTTGGACGGTGTCGGACGCGCAGTGGGCTTCGATGCGTCGCTCCCTGTGAGCAGGCTAACGCCCAAGCAGATGGACGCAGTGTGGAACGGCCTGCCGGAGCCGGTGACAGTTGTGATGCGGTATGGCAAGAGCGAGCGACGGTTCCAGTCGCGGTGGGAGGGCGTCATCGCCGTGCTTCGCAAGAAGTTCGAGCAGACGGAGAGCGAGTGGGTTCGCGGCGACCTGCAGCAGTACATGCGCACCAAGCCCTGCCCGGTGTGCGAAGGTCAGCGGCTGAAGCCAGAGACCCTGGCGGTGCGCGTCGCGGATCGCAACATTGCGAACGTGACATCGATGTCGGTGTCCTCCGCGCTCGACTTCTTCAAAGCGGTGCCCAAGAAGATGAACAAGCGCCAACTCGCGATTGCCGAGCGCGCCATCAAGGAGATCATCGAGCGGCTGAAGTTCTTGAACGACGTCGGCCTTTCGTACCTCACGATGGATCGCTCAGCAAACACGCTTGCTGGAGGTGAGGCGCAGAGGATCAGGCTTGCGACTCAGATCGGGAGCGGACTGATGGGTTGCCTATACATTCTCGACGAGCCGTCGATCGGTCTTCACCAACGCGACAACCACCGGCTCATCGAGACGTTGCAGAGACTGCGAGACCTGGGGAACACGGTGATCGTCGTCGAGCACGACGAAGACACGATGCGGGCAGCGGACTGGCTGATCGACCTCGGCCCGGGCGCAGGCGAGCACGGCGGGAAGGTCGTCAACGAAGGGCCGTTGGACAAGTTCCTGAAGAAGAGGTCCCCGACCAGCGACTTCTTGAACGCGCGCGAGTCGATTCCGGTTCCGCTCGCGCGCCGCGCGCCGCGTTCTCCAAATCCATTGGAGTCGGTCACGACGAACGGCAAGTCCAACGGTGTCAAGGTGACAGTCAGAAGGCGGGTCGGGCGCACGAGCGCAAAGCGGTGACACTTTCACCCGGCCTCTTGTAGGCCTGGAACTTAAGAGTGGAACTCCTTTATAATTGGCACAGTATCAATCGCTATGCTGTGCACGCTCTTGACTTGTGCCGCGTTTGGCGGCGTTTTGGACGATCAGGCCGACCAGGTCATGCGGCACATGGATCAGGCTCTCGAAAAGGTCGAGAGAGTCGAGTGCCAAGTGTCGTTCGGCATCCCGCAAAAGGACGCAGACTCGATCCCTGGAACCGCTAGCGTCCAGGTCGCAGCATCACCGCCGCGCTACTCCAGTCGGCTCCAGGCAAGGGACGTTCCTTGGCGCACAGTCGCTGTACAGGATGGAGGCCACATCTACGGGAGCGCAGACGGGAGGGCCTCGTCATCGCCGGACTATGGATCGAAGGCGATACAAGTTCTGTACAACGTTGCCAGCCTTCCAGGGGACTTCGCCTACTATGCGTTCCTGGACCGGGAAGAGCGTAAGCGCGTCATCGACGAGCATGCGGCCATGTACCTGCAGCCGGACGAGGTCGAAGGCGTCCCTTGCGACCTGATCGTCACAAAGCGCTCGTGGGCCGTGGGCAAGGAGACGATCATGTTGCTGACTTTCCTCTGGGTCGACAAATCGACGGGCCTGCCAGCCGCATATCAGACGGACTCACTGGTGCGTGGTCAACAGCGGCCTGGGATCAGATATGAGTTCAGCGACGTCAAACTCAACCCGACGTGGGCGTCGGATCCGTTTGCCTATCGACCTGTCGACGGCGACTCGACAGCGCTTCCCGAAAAGCAGCCGACGCCAGAAGCGTCCCCGGCCATCGGTATCGGTTCCGCCTTGCCGGACCTTGGCCTGCAGAGCCTAGACTTGAGTACGTTGCGTTTACGTGATACTGCGAGGGGTCCGGTGCTCGTCACGTTCTTTGCCTCATGGTGCGGACCATGTCGTGAAGAGCTGGAAGCGCTAGAGAGCC
>OBLQ010000442.1_pt1 | contig 15918 bp, 14 predicted proteins | sample 1519881 | NCBI WGS metagenome assembly OBLQ01 (sample SAMN01911456, study PRJEB22533) | soil metagenome | biome: Soil | place: Malaysia | collected 2012-04-30 | depth DG_metagenome m | reverse complement strand
AAAAGCAAAGGACATTTTCCCCTTCCCTGCCGACTTGGAGCTGTCGGACCGACATATCCCCGTTCAGCTTCAAGGTCGAGAGCCGGAAATTCGAAACTCGAAAATCGGCACCGGGCGGCACCTCACGAGAAGTGACGGGTAGAAGGGGGTCCGGTCGTTTGTTTTGTGTGAGTTAGCCGCAATTCTACTCGACCCAGATTAGCGGGTGGAAAGAAGAAGTGGCGAGTGGCTTCTCTTACCGGACCACGAACCGGGTTCGGGCGGCGCTCTGCGAGAGCGATGGCGGGTAGTGAAGAGCAACTAGCTCCTGGGATGGGCGCAGAGGGCCGTGCGCTCCGAGGGGCGACCGGGGTTGACGAAACTGTTGCGACGTGAGCCGACTTGCTTTGGCTCTCGATTGCTCCCTCGAAGGGGCAGTCCTCTAGAGCTTGGTCAGTCGCATCGCTTTTTTCTTGGCGGCGAGGCGCGAGTAGAGGATAGGTTTGGCGTCGACGACGACGGCGACGTAGCGGCCGGCGGCGAGAAACTGCATGACTTTCTTGCCTGAGCGAGCCATTTTCGCCCAGCGGGATTTCGTCTCTGGGTTCTGCTCGAGCCCGCGAAATTCCTCGCCGCCGAAAACGAAGTCGATCTGGCGCAAGTGTTTGCGGGACGTCCTGCGAACCGGATAGCTTTTTCCGCCGAGTTCGACCATGCTGGCGTTTTGGACCATCACCTGCCGCCAGACGTCCACAAGTGCTTCCTCGAATGAAGCGGCCATCGCGCGCTCCGGATCACGGCTGGATTATAAGCTCAAGATTAGGGCGACGGCACCTACCGTGCAGAGAGGCGCAGCGTGCGCGGTCTAGCCGGCAAATCACGCGGCGGCTTCTTTGGCTGGACAGAGGAAGGCTAGCGGGGCGGCGCGGGGCGCTCGAAGATGAGCGAGCGGAGGTTGACCGTCGCGGATAGCGGGATGGAATCAGGGTTGAAGCAGATTTTGTCGTTGCAGGCCTGATATTCAAGAGCCCCATGAATGGTAACGGTTTTCTTGTCGCCGAGCGCCCCAACGGCGGCGGGAGTGCCTTCGAGGACGACGTCCTGCACCAGAGTGAATGGCTTCTCGTAGACCGGGACGCGTTCTTTGAGCGGCTTGAAGTAGTAGGTCTGCGACGGTGGGTATTTGAGCGAAAGAGCGCGCACGGCCGGCTGAGGAGCGATTTCGAACCGGATGACGCGGTAGCTGGTGGCGCCGGGGGCGTAGACATGGATGCCCGCAGCGGGCTTGATATCAAAAATGAGGGAGAAGACGTTGCCTGGCGCAACGGTGGCATCGCTCGGGTACGCGGTGATCGCCAGATGGCCACCGGAGATTTTCGTCCCCGCCACGGGAGCTGTACCGCCGCCGAGATGCACCATGATGCTGGAGACTGTGTTGCGCTCGATATAGGAATCCTGGAAGAAGCGGTGCGTGACGCGCCCGTTGCGGTCGAGGATGAACGTGCCGGGAAGCGCCATGCCGGACATAAAAGGCGCGGCGCCGAACATGGACACATAGGTATGGATGTCGTCCTCGAGCGCGGGATCTTTGGCGCCCGAGCCAGCGGCCTCAACAGCGACAGGATTGAGAATGCCGAAGCGCTTGATCGTCTTCGACCCGTGATCGGAGAGCAGCGGAAACGTGATCCCGTGCTGGCGGCTGAAGGCAGCGAGGATTGCCGGCGAGTCGTAGCTGATTGCGGCCAGGCCGAGGCCCTGGCGTCGAAGTTCGCTTAAGCGGCTTTGCAGCTCGACGAGCTGCGTCTTGCAGTAGGGTCACCAGTCGGCGGAGCGGACGAAGACGAGCATCGCGCCCTTGGGGCCCATGAGGGACTGGAGCGTTTGGGTCTTGCCGTTCTGATCCTTGAGGCTGAAATTCGGGACGCGCTGGCCGACTTGCGGGCCGAGCTTGGAAACGTCGATGCGGGACGGCGTGGACGCAAGCGAAGATTGCGCGGCGGCCGGCAGCGGCAGTAGCATGGCGACCAACAGGAGCGCCAAGGAACCCGAGATGAGGCCCCGGTTCATACCTAAAAGTCTATCGAGCCATGAAATTGAGATCAAGAGAAAGGATCGGCCCAGGGCGGCCGCGACGCGCTGTCATAGAGAGCATCTTTGAGAGAGAATGCTCAATGGATTTCGCACGGATAATTTTCGGGACTGAATGAGAATGGCTTCCGCACCCGTCGCAGTGGAACCGATCGCTTATGCGGTCAAGGGAGACTTGCTGTCCCGCCGAATCATCGAGCAAGCACCGATGGCGCGGGCGGGGAAGACGGGATATTGCGTCGTCTCGCGATCGCTATCGGGGATGATGAAAGAGGCGCTGGTCTCGCCGCTGGGAGGCGGGCGCGCATGGAGAATGCTGAGTGACGAAGGGCCGTACCTGAACGGCACCGATTTGGCGCCGTTCCCGCTGGCGTTTTTCGCCACCGGGCTGCATTTTTCATTTCTCGAACAACTGGTGAAGCGCGCGCGAACGATGGATATCGCCATCGACTCCCTCGAGTGCGCGCAAGACACGTGGTACACGATGACGGGCTCGGCGCTGCGCGGCGACATGATGGGCGGAGCGAAGCCCGCGGAAATCGCGCTGAGGATTCGCACGGGCGCGAAGCCGGAGGCGGTGGCAGCGGTGATTCTGGAGGCGGAGCGTAGTTCTCCCGCGCACGCGGCGATGCGGCAGGTGCTGAGCAACACGTTTGCACTGCGACTGAACGGAGCGGAGATTCCCGTCAGCGGGATTCGGGCGTCCGAGGCCTGCGAGGTGAAGGATCCCGTCGAGGCCTTCTCGTCGATTGTTTCCGACGAGGCTCCGGCGTTGCCGCAGCCCATCATCTCGAAGGTGTCCGAGGCGAAGAAGGTTCACGGAGTAGAGGGAGGAGTGGCGAGCAGCCTAAAAGCCGAGCAGCGACGAACGTTGCAGGTCCACACCGAGGGCAGGCTGTTAGCGGGCGGGCTGCTGGAGGCGCAGATTCAAGTGCTCTCGCCGATCGGCAGCCGCTTTCGATTTGTGGGCGAGGTGGAACCCGCAGCGGGCGAGGAATACGTTGCGCCGCCTTCGCTGGCGTATCTATCCGCCGGAGTGGCATTCTGCTTCATGACCCAACTGGGACGGTACGCCCACATCGTGAAGTGCCCCGTGAGATCCTACCGCGTGGTGCAATTCAGCGCGTTCGAGAATGCGAGGGAGTCGCAAGCCGCAGGCGCGGAGCCCATGGATACGCACCTGTTTCTCGAGGGCGATCTGCAAGCGGAAGCCGCGCTAAAGTGCCTGCGAATGTCGGAACAGACGTGTTTTCTGCACGCGGGGATGCGCGGCAGTTATCCCACCCAACTCTCCGCCGAACGCAACGGGCAGCCGCTGCCGTTGCAGTAGCGCGCGAGTTACACGCAGGAAACGGCTACTTCTCGATCCTTAAGTTGTTCGTGACTGAGAACACGCCTGGAACCTGGTTTGCGCGGATCCCGGCGAGAGTCTTGTCGGCTGCGCTCGCAACGACACCCACTAGCGTGACATGTCCCATTTTCACGATGATGTGGATGGGCGGCACGGCCTGGATGGCATATTTCTCCATGCCAGTCGCGGAATAGATCGCGTGGAATGTTCTCCGGCGGATTCGATTGTCGTTGGGCGAGACCGGCAGAACTTCAATTTGATTGTCTACTGCCGAGACGCCCTCGATCGCTTTAACCGATGCGGCGGCGTCCTCCTTGAGCACCGGTTTGACGACTTGGCCCATTAGCGTGACGCGGTCGCCTTCAACTTTATATTCCAAGTTATCGAACACGGAATAGAAAGGCTGCATCACGAGAACGTGCCGCACTTCCTTCTGGAGCTGGACCTCGACAGCCGCGCGGCGCTGCTGAAGCGTTTTCTGAGTGCTCTGAGCATGAGCGGAAACTGAGATCAGCGAGGCCGCAATCACCGCGCCAGCGCCGGCCAGATGAACGAGCTTCGGGAATTGGTTCGACATGATCACTCCTCCTAATAAGTAAAGATGCAGACCGGTGCGTGCAAGGTTGGAGTGAGCCAGCGAGGGACGCGACTAATACTTGTAAAAGCCGCGGCCGGATTTGCGGCCGAGCCAGCCGGCCGCAACATATTTTCGGAGGAGCGGGCAGGCTCGATATTTCGAGTCGCCGAAGCCCTTGTAGAGGACGTTGAGAATTTCCACGCAGACGTCGAGGCCGATGAAGTCGGCGAGTTCGAGCGGACCCATTGGATGGTTCATGCCGAGCTTCATCACGGTGTCAACGGCTTCGGGCGCGGCGACGCCTTCCATCACGGCGAAGGCCGCCTCGTTGATCATCGGCATGAGGACGCGATTGGAGACGAAGCCGGGCGAGTCGTTGACGGCAACCGGTCTCTTTCCGAGCTTTTCGCAGAGCGACATGGTCGTGGCGAACGTGTCGTCGCTGGTGGCGAGGCCGCGGATCACTTCCACCAGCGTCATCACCGGCACGGGATTCATGAAGTGCATGCCGATGAACTTTTCCGGGCGGCGCGTTTGCGCCGCGAGCTGCGTGATGGAAATCGAAGAAGTGTTGCTGGCGAGGATAACTCCGGGGCCGAGAATGGCGTCCACTTCCTTCAGGACGCGGGTCTTCAGGTCGAGCTGCTCGGGAACGGCTTCGACGACGAAATCGGCGGCGACGAGGGCGATGATGTCCGTGACGGGCTGAATGCGCGCGAGCGTGGCGGATTTATCGGCTTCGGCGAGCTTGCCTTTTTTCACTTCGCGGTCGAGATTTTTGGAGATGGTTTCGAGGCCGCGATCGAGGAATTTCTTTTCGACATCCCGGAGGAGCACGGAATATCCGGAGCGCGCGAAGACGTGCGCGATGCCATTGCCCATCGTGCCGGCGCCGAGGACGGCGACGGTCTTGATTGATTCGGCAGACATGGTGCGCTGATGATAACGCCGTTCGCTTCGCGCGACGTAAAGAACTGGAGAGGCGAATTAAGGCGCTGAGTTGGTTAGACGAACGGCGCTATTCGGTGGGCTCTCCCTCGATTGCCCAGCGAACGATTTCTTCCACGCGTGGTGCATCTTCTCTTCGGACAAAGATTCCGTAGCATGGCCTCAAAATCCCCGGCTGAAACGCGAACTGGTCATGGTCGACGATTTGATGAGTCGGAATCTCCGCAGTTTGCAAGGCTGCAAGCACGCGGCTGAAAATCACCGGATCGTCGCCGCGCCACGCGAGGGCCGGACCGGCGGGCGCCGCAGAGGGCGCCGAGGGATCAAGCGACGACACCAGGTCCACAGCGCAATCGGAGCAGCGCGTGAAGCCTGGGCGATATTCGGCTTTGCATCGCGGGCAGAACATAAGTCGCAGGCGGCAAGTGTGCGACGCCGAAGCGCTACAGACGCTCCACGGCCAGGCCGACGGCGTTGCCGCCGCCGAGGCAGAGGGCGGCGATGCCGCGCTTGGCGTTGCGGCGCTGCAATTCGTAAAGCAGCGTGACTAGGACGCGCGCGCCGGATGCGCCGATAGGATGGCCGAGAGCGACCGCGCCGCCGTTGACGTTGACTTTTTCGGGGCTGATCTTCAGCGCGCGCGTGACGGCGATCGCGGCCACGGCGAAGGCTTCGTTCAGCTCGTAGAGGTCAACGTCCTTGTCGCGATCCCAGCCGGTCTTCTTCAGGATTTTTTCGACGGCTTCGACGGGCGCCATCATGATCCATTTCGGCTCGATGCCGCTGACGGACTGCGCAACGATGCGGGCCATCGGCTTTTTGCCCATGTGAGCTGCGTTCTTCGCGCTGGTGACGACAACGGCGGCGGCGCCGTCGTTGGTGCCCGGCGCGTTGCCGGCGGTGACGGTGCCATCCTTCTTAAAAGCGGGCTTCAGCTTGCCGAGCGCTTCGAGCGAAGTGTCCTCACGGGGAGACTCGTCGGTCTTGATGACCACGGGAGCGCCCTTCTTTTGCGGAATCTCGATGGGCAGAATCTGATCGGTCACGTAGCAGGCCTTCGTGGCGTTGACGGCCTTGCGGTGGCTATCGAGCGCAAACTGGTCCTGCTCCTGTCGCGAGATGCCGTACTTTTCGGCGACGAGTTCGGCGGTCATGCCCATGTGGTAGTTCTCGTAGACGTCCCAGAGACCGTCGACGATCATGGAATCGAAAATTTCGGCGTTGCCCAGGCGGTAGCCGGTGCGCGCGCCCTTGAGCAGATAGGGGCAGTTGGACATGGATTCCATGCCGCCCGCGACGACGATTTCCGATTCGCCGAGGGCGATGGCCTGTGCGGCCAGCGCGACCGATTTGAGTCCCGAACCGCAGACTTTGTTGATGGTCATGGCGGCGACGCGCGGGTCGAGCCCGCCGCGCAAGGCGGCTTGGCGCGCGGGATTCTGTCCCAAGCCCGCTTGAACCACGTTGCCCATGATTACTTCGTCCACTTGCTTGGGTTCGATGCCAGCGCGGCGAACTGCTTCCCCCACGACTTTGGCTCCCAGATCGGGCGCGGAGAGCGACGACAGTCCGCCCATAAATCTTCCAATCGGCGTGCGGACCGCGCTAAGAATGACTGCCTGGTCGGTCTGAATCATGGCGATGATTTCTCCTTATGAGGAAGCACATCGAAAACAGCAGTATAGGCTCGCCGAAAAAGAGGGTCAACGCAGGCGAGGGCTAAGAGACAGGCACCCCCGAAAGTATCCCAGCCAGCCGTCAGTTCGCGTCAAAAACCAAATGTCCGGTCACCCCGTTTATCAGGACTTTGCGTTTAGTTCCGAGTTGCCGATCTTCTGGGTGGTGTCGCGGGTAAATTGCTTACGCATCTTACTCGATGCGGAACGGATCACGCAGGGCCGGGTCTACGATGTTCAGTAGGGGCGCACGAGCGGTACCTTCTGCCGCCCCGCAATGAATATTACGGGCAGAATGACCGATGCGTCAGTTACGGCCAGAGCTCATAAATTCCAGCACCCTAGCCGTTTGACCAGCGATCATGTGCCCTGCCTCCGGCAAATACACCACTTGCGCACCGTTGACCAGCGTTTCCAGTCTTCGTTTGGTCTGCGCTGAATCGAAAAGCACGTCGCGCGCGCCAACGATCGCGAGCAGCGGCACGCGCACGCTCGCGAGGGCGCGGTCGGAAAAATGCAGCTTCACCATGCGAGGCCGGAAGTGCCGATGGATCAGCGCACCGAAATCGAGGAAAGCCTTCACCGGAGGCGGCGGATCGACAGGGGCACGGCCGAGGATTCGCTCCATCAGCCAGCGCTTGCCGCGTCTGCCGAAAATGCGCGACAGAAGCGTGGCGAAGACGATGCCCACTTTCTGCCGCCCGATTCCTCCGGGGCAGAGCACGGCGACTCTTTCCACGCGCGCGGGACGGCGAATCGCATAGTCAAGAGCCAGCCAGCCTCCCAGCGAAACGCCCAGTATCGATGCCCGGGCAACACCGAGATGGTTCAGAACGTCGTCCAGCCACGCCGCGTGAGCGTCAGATGCAAGGGCCGGACGCGCGGGAGCACTCAGTCCGGGCTCGCCGATCATGTCGATGCAATAGACGCGAAAGAAATGCGCAAAAGCAGTTACCTCGCCCATCCACATCGCCGAATTCGCTGCGCCCCCATGCAGCAGGAGCAGTGCCGGCGCATCATCCAGACCTGAAACAATGACAAACGTTTCTCCCTGACTTGTTGGCACGACTATCTGCTGATTCGGCACCGGCCAGCGCCTCAGAAAGGCCTTATAACGCTCCCGAACAAAGCGCTCGCCTTCAACTGACTTGTAGATCCTCATCGTTTCTTCGCCGCCTTTCATGATGAGATTGGACACACGTATCCTGCGTCCTTCCATGCGTAAGGTCGGATCACCGAGTCGAGCCGCTAAGCCTGATCTGCGAAAGCCAGACGGACCGCGTAGTCGCGGACGTCATTGGGCCAGATCGCAATCATTTGTGTAAAACGGCGCCGATCGTATGCAAAAAGCGCCTGCGCTGCTGCTTCGAATCCGGGCAGGTTGGTAGCCACGGCGGACATGAATCGGTAAGCGGCTTCCTGGGCCGCGCGGACCCGGTCACGATCTCCGCTCGTCCGCCGCGCCTCATCCACCAGCTTGCGCAGAGCGACCGAAGCGCCACCGGGCTGGAGATTCAACCAGTCCCAATGACGCGGCAAGAGGGTGACCTCTCTTGCGACCACGCCCAGCCGTGGTCGCCCGCGCCCGCGAGTCTCGACGCCCTGTCTCTCTACGAGTTGTTTTGGTTTTCCACCGACGTCAGCGAGGTCAATTTGCGTGCCAGTTGCATCATCGAAAACCAGGATGCCGTCCTGCGGCCGGTTCTTTAGATAGTCGGCAAGTTCCGCGGCGCTGCCGGATAAGACCCTGTGAAGACCTTGAAAGACCGTATAGGCCATGGGCTAAATATACCCGGGTAAAAATTTAGGTTGCGAAGCGCCTGGCGATTCCGGCGCCTGCCCCTAAAGTGGCGCACTGTGACAGGGGGACGTCGCAGTCGAGGTCCTCAAGGTGTAGTTGTATCCCACCGAACTCCTGATGAGTCGGCTGACCGGACATTTGCAGTACCGGGACCAACTTCTCGGTAGCCTCCGCCCCTTCGCTTCAACGCGGGACGTTAGGGCAAGGCTGGGTGTTCACGGGGCTTGTACGTGTCGTCATACGTTGCCGGCATTCCGCTGTCGGCGGTGATATACCGATGCTGGATATACCAGCGGTTGTTGCGCTTGACCAGCTCGTCATATTCGCGACCCTGCTCCAGGAAACGGGGCGTCAGTCGCACGGTGTCGTTCATGACGCCGGTCCAGATCAGCCACGCTTGTGCGGTATCTCCTCTGACGCTGACAAGAAGATTGTTCAGCAGCATGTGCGTCCGCCCTTGTCTTTCGCTCCGGCCGCCTCCGCCCAATTCCCCGTACAGCTTCTCAATCGCCTCACGACCTTTGGCGACTTTTCCATTGACGTCGAGGACGGCGTCCTCGGCGTAATACTGGGCCAGATCATGGCTGGCGCCGGCTGACAGGTCGCCGTAATACCGTGTCAGCAGATCCTGAATCTGGATCCGGTCCAGCAGCGTCTCCTGCGTCGTCATTGTTCCCTGGGCGATTGCTATCTTCGGAAATGGAAGCAACAGGATCGCCGCCAGCGTGAGCGCGGCGCAGACAACAACACCGGTTTTCATTCCGGGGAATCGGATTCTACTCATGACAGTTTCTCCTCTTTTGCGACAGGTAGAGCGTTGTTCTTCAGCGCATGCGCTGGGTTTTGCAGCCAGTTTATGCCAGCCATCGCGCAGACCTCCATAAAACCAGTCCCACATCAGATGGAAGAGAACCTGAGTGGGCCAGAGCCCAAAATCATTCGCCGGGAACCGCAACCCGACGTTCGCCCGTGATCTGACCGTGTTCTTGTATCACGGCGAGTGAGAGAGTTTCTAGTCCAACCTCCAATTAAAGAGGCGTTGCGAATGGCGGTTCGCGGGGCGGCGTATCCATCGGTACGACTGATCGCTAGATTCCATGCGTGGACGGAGGATTTCCCTTTGGGCCGGGCTAACTCCTCGTACCCGAAAATGAGCCTGAAAATGCGGGCATGAACTGTCTCCTTTCTGGTGGGTCTCGGCCCAGCGAGTTGGAGCCCGGGGATGTTGCACCGAGGCCACGTGTTTAGTGAACCGGGATGGCCGTTCTGGGTTTGCGTGCGACTGACAACCTACACTCCCACTCTAGCCCGACCTAAAGTAGGAATTCTTGGGTTAGCGCGTTGATGAGGACTGTTGAACAGGACTTTGGAATCGGAGATAAGATGGAGCCGGCAAACTCGACTGCATGCAAGCAAGTACAACCGCATCCCTTGTGGCCAGCGTGGCCCAGGTGAAGCGATCCATCTCATGTAGGGGGACACGTGAAAACGATTCGTAGAATTGGCATGTTGCTCGCTGCCGTTTTCTTGATCCTTCCCGCCTCGGCACAGGCACCGCAAGGGAACTCGTGGATCGCCGTCAGCAATGGCTACACCAATATGCTGTTGTCGATTGCAATGAAACATCAACCTGTTCTTGGTTCCAGACAAGGACTCAGTCAATACGATCCTCTGATCCAACAGCCGACGCTCGCTGATGAAGACGAGGAGCGGCAAGAAACCGCGCAAGTGTTGGCCAGGCTGAAAAGTGCGCTCGCGAACGAGAAGCAGCCAGAGGTCTCGCAGGACCTGCAAATCATGATCCGCAAGGTCGAGCTCGGGTTCAAACTGGACGATTTCGCCCGGGCGCATGAAGTGCCGTTTCTCAACGCGAGCGCCATCGTGTTCGAAGGAGTGCGCACACTACTGGATGAGCAAACGCCCAGCCAGCGCCGTCTCGCAGCTGTGTCTAGACTGCGGAAGTATGCCGGTTTGGAACCAGGGTACAAGCCGATTGCAGACATTTTGAAGCAGCGGGTAATGCAGCAGATGGCCAAGCCCGGAATGACCTATCCGACGCGAGTGGAGATTGAGACCGAACTGGGGCGCAACTCGAGCTATTTGGACGGGATCGCCACACTGTTGAGCAAATACCAGTTGAAGGGATGGCAGGAGCCCTACGAGAAGCTGAAGAATCAGCTTCTCGATTATGACCGGTGGACGAAGGCAAATGTCCTGCCCAAAGCCCGCGCTAATTTTAGACTGCCTCCCGAGGAATATGCGCTGCGGCTGGAAGATTATGGAATCGACATTCCTCCCGATCAGGTTGCGGCCATGGCGCACCAGGCGTTCAGCGATCTTCAGGCAGAGATGAAGCCGATCGCGGCACAGATCGCGCGGCAGCGGCATCTCCCGTCGAACGATTATCGCGACGTGATCCGAGAGTTGAAGAAACAGCAGTTGGTAGGCGACGCCATTCTGCCCTTCTACCAAAACAGGCTTCGGCAGATCGAGAAAATAATTGTGGAGCATCACATCGTGACATTGCCGGACCGCCCTGCAGGCATTCGCATTGCCACGGCGGCGGAGACGGCACAGGAACCGGCTCCGCATATGGTGCCTCCGCCTTTCCTGCACAACACCGGGCAGAAAGGAGAGTTCGTTCTGCCGCTAAATATTCCGCCTGCGCCCGGACAGAGTAGCGCTCAGAGATATGACGACTTTACCTTCGACGCAGCGGCGTGGACTCTGACCGCGCATGAGGCACGCCCCGGACACGAGCTGCAGTTCGACTCCATGCTGGAGCACGGGGTTTCACTCGCCAGAGTTCTATACGCATTTAACAGCACGAATGTGGAAGGGTGGGGTCTTTACGCGGAATCTCTCATCGAGCCATACATGCCGTTAGACGGACAGCTGGTGTCCCTGGATTACAGGTTGTTGCGGGCAGCGAGGGCATTTCTCGACCCGGAGCTGCAGTCCGGCAAGGTAACTCCCGAGGACGCGTATCGAGTGCTGGAGAACGACGTCGTGCAATCGCATGCGTTCGCTGAAGAAGAGGTGGAGCGCTACACCTATCGCGCTCCAGGCCAGGCGACCAGCTACTTTTACGGCTATACCAAGCTGATCGCGCTCCGAAAGGACGTTAAGAGGGCGCTCGGTCCAAAGTTCGACGAAAAGAAATTCCACGACTTCATCCTGGCGCAGGGCCTATTGCCGCCGGACCTGCTCCGCAAAGCGGTGATGCGCGAGTTTGTTCCCTCGCAGCAGAGATAACGGCTTTCGAACCGTGCAAGTTTTCACGGAGTTACCACGTCTGACCTGACTCTCGATAAGTCGGATTTCTGGACAGGCTCGTGCCCGGACCTATCGGTCCGGTTGGAGCATCTGCCAGGAACGACGCAGGATGCCGGGTCAGTGATCGCCGATCGCAGGTTAAGAACTGAGCTTCTTTTGCTTCGGGAGAACTTGCTCAACAGCGATCTCTTGCCGGTTCAAGTTCCGGATAAATCTGGCGGTAAGAACGAAGAAAACGAGGTAGCCCGGTTAATCCGATGAGACCGGCAGCCGGGTTTCCGCGGGATGCGATACGCTTCGATTCAACGGTTGAAAACTATCACCTTCAGAGATAGCATCACGCCCCATGATCATGATGATGTGAGGCGATGACGCCTTGCATTCGCACGATCCGCGAGAAGACGGTCGTGATGAGGAGGGATGCATGCCCGGAACGCCATATCCGAAAGAGCAGATGCATCGCATCGCTTACACGAAGCTATCGGAACGACAGATTGCGGAAAAGCTGAGCCCGGTCGCGGTGAGCGGGCCGACGAGCGCCTCGCCCCTGTCCGGCGTGTTCGCTGGCAAATCGATCCGCATCGTCACCGATAAGGGCCCGGCGCTGAGCTATACGTTCCGCGGGACCAATCGCCTGTCCCTGGCAGAGAACGGTGGCGGCGCGGCGGAGGCAGGATATGGCGCGCTGACCCTGGGCAGCGTCGCCTTCTTCTCGCACGTGATCCCGGGCACGCAGCGCGGCTACGCCGCGGTGATAGACCGAGACACGAACCTGGCGACGGTATTCGAACTGTGGTTCAGCGGTTATAAGGACAATCGCGAAGTCCAGCGCGAGATTTATTACGGCTATGTCGAGCAGCCGGGCCAGGCGCCGCCGAAAGCTCGCCACGTGACGACGAACCGCGTCGAAGGCAAGGGCTTCTATTGGAAACAGGACAATGGCGCGGAGACGCTGGAGTTCTATCCCTCGGCGGCCTACTCGAACTTTGTCGAACTGTCGCGCCTGGGCGGCGAGCTTGGCTTCTGCGGACCCTCGGACTACATCAAGATCAACGACGACCTGTACGTCTACACGCGCACCGAATGCGAGTTCTCCGGCACGTTCACGGCGTACGTGATGGACCTGAATCGCATTGAACAGGTCGGCGTGCGGCTCGGTTTCGACGCCAACGATGCGCTGGAATATTACGTCTTCCGCGGCAAGGGCGAGTGGCTGGGGCAGCACGCCCACTTCGAAAAGTTCGGCGACGAGAGCGGCGCGCCGGTTCCAGCGGCCGCCGCCGGCCAGACTCCGGCGAAAGGCGCGCGGCGCGTTTATCGGCCGTTCGAAACGATGGCGAAGATGACGAAGGCGGAAGTCGATGCCGTCTGCGCGAAACATACGACAGCGTTTGCGCCGCGCGCCAGCGGGCCCGGCGCATCCATGGCCGGCAACCTTGGACCTCCCACCGGCTGGCTGGCCGGCAAGACCTTCACCCTTCGCTACGACCACGCACCCGCGATGGAATACCGCTTCGACGACGCCGAAACGCTGCACTGGCGCAAGGAAGGTAGCGGGAACTGGACCAAGGCGCGTTATCAGGCCTGGGAGTCGATGCCCGGCGTGATTTTGTTTGGCCATCTTCTGGAAGGCGAGCCAAACCACGACGGGCACTCGATCGTGGTGGATTTCGACGAAGGTCTGGTGACCTGTTTCAACGGCTATCTGAACACTCCCTATTTCGCGAATGAAGCGGGGGTGAAAATCCACTTCGGCGTGATCGAGATGGAAGGACTGATTCCGCCGAAGTATCGCCGCCACGTCCTGACGGATGAGATCGTTGGGCGTGCGGTAAGCCAGAACTACGCCCCGGGCTTGACCTCCATGCACCTTTACACCACGCCGTATTCGTTATCATGGATCATCTTCACCGGATCCGATGCGGGCGGGCTCGAGTGGAGCGGTCCGGCACGCTACGTGAAAATCCGGAACGGCCTGTATTTCATGTACTGGCTGGAGGAGGCGTGTAACGGCACGCTCGGCACCATCCTGGTCAACTTCCATACGATGCGCGACGTCGGGGTCGGCTATAACTGCGGTACAAACGGCCTGAACATGAGTGCTGTCGGCGCGCACGAACGGCTTGCGGGCCAGTTCGACGTAAAGCGCTTCTATCAGGTAAAGGCGTCAGGAGGGGTGGCATGACCACGAAAACCGATTCGACGCGCCGGTCCTTCCTAAAGGGCGGCGCGCTGCTGGCTGTGCCTCTGGCCAGCGCGGTGCCCGCTGCAGTCATGGCGGACGACGGGCTGAAGGCGCGCCTGGCGAGGCTGGAGGACGGTGACGCGATCCGCGAGCTGCATCAAGCCTGGCTGCGCCAGATAAATAGAGGGACCAACACCGGAGCAGGCGACACAGCTGCGCTCTTCGCCACTCTGCAAGGCGCCGCGTTTGACCAGGGCGTGCGCAGCATCGCACCGGATCACGCCGGGCAGCCGGATGCAATCGAGGTCGCGGCGGACGGCAAGAGCGCAACCGGGCGATTCCAATGCCTCGTGGGAATCGAAACTGCGATCGCGCAGGACTGCACCTTGGCGCAGATGGCGCACGCGCAAGGCGGCGGCTTCGTCCGCCGGACGGAGCGCTGCGTGCTCAACGTCGAGTACGTGAAGGCCTCCGGCGCGTGGGCGATCGCGAGGGTCGAGTTCGCGCCGGCCTAAGTCTGTCGTCTCGCTTCCTGTCCCTGCCGAAGGGCGAGTGTCCCTCGCCAGAACACTACTCGCGCGAAGATCGCACTATCTCCAGCTCCAGACGCCCCTGCGAAAGCCGATCAGGATTGTTCCGGGGAATGCAGGCCGGAACGGGCCCGACATGCGAACAACGTGACAGCGCTGGGCGTCCTCGTTCGATGTGCGACTAGCTCCTGATTCGCAGGGTAAGGGGACAAGTGGCGTCGGAGCGGAGAAACCGCCTCCGCCGCCGGCCCAGCGCGCTTTATTCCTTCATCCCGCGCTGCCAGAGCGCGCACAAGGCGGTGTTGTAGAGCGCGAGCGCGGTCGTAATCTGCCCCAGATGATTGTCGTGGGTCGATAGATAGGCGGCTTTGTGTAGCACGTCCGCATGCAAGTTTCCTTCGGTGGAACAATCGATGATCACGGCGCCGTCTTTCACGTTGCGCACCAAGTCCGCCTCGGACTGCGCCGGGAATGCGGTCACGACGATGTCAGCCGTCTTGAGATACGCTTCCCGGTCTTCCGGCCGGGTCTGCGGATGGATCATGAGCGCGGTGGCTCCGATCCGCATCAGCATGCTCTGCAGCGGAATGCCGATGCGCGGCGAGCTATTGCAGATCGCCACCGTCGGACCACTCTGCCGGCCATCGCGCGGAAACATGTTCTTGATTTCCTCGTGCTGGTGCAGCAGCGTGAGGATCGCTTTTGCCGTGCAGGGCACCACGCCTTCGTACTTCTCTTCTTCGTCGACCGTCTTGATGTTCAGCGCCATGCGGCCGGTGTTCTCGACTGTGAGCCCTTCGATATCTTTCTCCGGGCGCACCCGCCGCAGAAAATAATCCTCGGTCCTGCCGAACGGCGCCGGAAAGAAGATAAATGTTCCGTAGATCTTGTCGTGGACTTGCGCGCCCATCAGAAGCAGTTCCAGGGCGTCGGCGCTGTACGCTTCCTCGACCCGAAAATCCAGGCCGTGCTGGCGGAACTGCTTGCCCATATAGCTGGCGTACCGCCGGGAGCCACGGTCGACTTCCACGTTCGGCAGCCGCGGCATGAACGCCGCCACGCGGAGCTCCGCCCGGTCGAGGCCGGTCTTCTCGACTTGCGCCAGTTTCTGTTCCGCCTGGGTAAACACTTCCTCGGCCGCTGCAATGCAGTTCAATCTCTTGCTCGGCGGAACTTGCTGTGTCCAGCTCATGTCCGGCGCGAACGAACTTTTTCGCGCCGGCGGCATGTTCAGTGTGTCCATATCGTCAGTTGATTATCGCCCGGCGGGCTCTCTATGACAAAGCTCTTACCAGCATTCCGGATCACGAAACTTCAATCCCTTCGCGCCAGAGTTCACTGAGGATTGGCGGAGAGGGCGCTTCAATGCCTCGCTCATTCGGACATTATCGCAAACGGCAAATCCGCGGGAGGGCCAAGTCCCGATTCGCGGGTTGCCGGACAATTCTCGCTTTAGGTCCCGCAGGGGTGGGGTACTGCTGCGGTGCGCGTATCGTACCCAGTCGAC
>OBLQ010000441.1_pt1 | contig 15929 bp, 17 predicted proteins | sample 1519881 | NCBI WGS metagenome assembly OBLQ01 (sample SAMN01911456, study PRJEB22533) | soil metagenome | biome: Soil | place: Malaysia | collected 2012-04-30 | depth DG_metagenome m | reverse complement strand
CGAGGGGGCGAACATCCTGACCCGCAGCCTGATCATCTTCGGGCAGGGCGCGATGCGTTGCCATCCCTACCTGCAGGAGGAGATCGCCGCCGCCAATATGGAGACCAATGGGGAAGAGGCCGAGGCGGGACTGGAACGCTTCGACCGGGCGCTGGTGGCGCATCTCGCCTATACGCTACGTACCGCCTCGCGCGCCTTCATTTACGGATTGAGCGGTAATCTGCTGGCTCCATCGCCGGTGACGGGGCCGACGGCCCGCTATTTCCGTCAGCTGGCGCGGTTCAGCGCTGCTACCGCCGCCACCGCCGACGTTGCCCTGCTGACACTGGGCGGGGCGCTGAAACGCAAGGAGTCGATCTCGGCCCGCTTTGCCGATGCTCTGGGCTACATGTATCTCTGCTCGGCGGTGCTGAAGCGGTTCGAGGACGAAGGCAGGCCGATGACCGATCTGCCGCTGGTGCGCTGGGCAGCGGAATATGCCTTGTACGAAGTGCAGCAGGCTCTCGACGGTATCGCGCGCAATTTCCCCAACCGCCTGTTCGCCCTGAAGATCCGCGGCTGGTCGTTGCCGCTCGGGCGCCGTCTGCGGCCGCCGTCCGACGCGCTGGGTCGCGAAGTCGCTGCGCTGCTGACCGAGCCGTCGGAGAGTCGCGACAGGCTGGTGGGAGGTATCCACCGGAGCGTGAATCCGGAGGATATCACCGGTGTGTTGCACCATGCGATGATGCTGGTCATTCACTCCGAAGGCATCGAAAAGTCGTTGCGCAAGGCCGGCGAGAACTGGTCGCCTGCCGAATCGTATGAAGGCTGGGTCGGGCGTTTGATGAAAGAGGACAAGCTGAGCGGTGAGGACGGTCAGCTGTTGCTGGATACCCGCAAGGCGGTCGAGGCGGCGATCCGGGTCGATGAATTCAGCCCCGACGAATGGAGCAAGCGGCTCAGAGCCCGCCGCTGATGCGCCAGCCCGCTTTGGTCTTGACGAAGTAGAGCTGCTCGCGCTGGACCAGTTCCCGCCAGCGGCCGTCAGCTCTGACACGCAGCTTGTAGCTCTGTTCGCATTCGGCATGGGCATCGTCGATCAGGCGAATGTCCCGGTCGAAGGAGTGCATCTCGGTCTTGTCGAACTGCTCGAACATGCGCACGAACTGGGCGACGACGGTGATCTTTGATTTGCCGTGGTCGTCCATGTAATCGTTGAGCAGCAGTGCACTGTAGGCGCCGACATCCTTGTTGCTGATGGCCTGATCGCGCGCATTCAGGATTTCATTGATCTCGGTTGTCTGGACACCCGAACAACCTGCCAGGGCGACAACGAACAGGATGATCAGCAGTCGACGCATACAGGGTTACAGGAACGGCTTGGCCTTTTCGCTCCAGTCGCTTCTTGGGAAGTTGTGCCGGAGCAGAACGGCCATTTCGCTGGCATCCTTTTTCATTCCGAGCTTGGCATACGAGGCCGCCAGATAATAGAGCGCTTCCTCGATGGAAGTGGTGGTCTGGTAGTTCTCGACGATGCCCTGGAAACGGTTGGCGGAGGCGACATAGCGTCCGTTGTCGAAATAGTACTTGCCGACCTCCAGTTCATGGGCGGCCAGGCGGTTGTAGAGGAGTTGCAGGCGTTTGGCGCCATCCTTCGCATAGTTGCTGTCCGGATGCTCCTTGAGCAGCTTCTTGAAGCTGTCGACGGCGGCCAGCGTCTGGGTCGGGTCGCGATCGGCCTTGCCGATCTGTTTGTAGTGGCTCATGGCCAGCATGTATTTGGCATAGGCCACATCGGGGTGACGCGGGTGCTGGTCGATGAAACGCTCGCTCAGCGTTTCTGAAAGGACGAATTCGCCATCCTTGTAGGCGGCGAAAATGCGCAGCAGCTCCGCCTGGATGGTAAAACGGCTGTAGGGATGCTTGGCATCGAACTGTTCCAGAAACAAATTGGCATCCGAATAGCTGCCGATATCCATCAGGTGCTTGGCTTTGGCGTAATCGGCTGCGGCATCGTCGGAGTGTTGCGGCTTTGTCGCGCATGAAGGGAGAGCCAGCAGAATCAATAACGGCAGAATACGTATCCGGTTCATGTTCATGGGGGGCGACTCTAGGTGCTGGCAGGCAGGGCGACAACGGCAAGATGCCGTCCGGTGATACCCTGATCGCGGCGGTGGGAGTAGAAGGTTTCCGGATGGCAGGCGGTGCAGGTCGACAGGCGTTCGATCCGTTCGTCGGCGAGGCCTGCGGCAAGCAGCTGTTCCCGGTTGATGGCAGCAAGATCGGCGGTGCAGGTGCCGGTTCCACACTGCACATGGGCTGCAGCGCGATCCGTACAGGCGGCGAGCTTTGCTGCGGTATCCGGATCGATGCTGAAGCAGCAGGGGCCAATACAGGGGCCGAGGCTGGCGAGCATGTTCCGTGGTTGCGAACCTCGCTGCACCATGGCCTCGATAGCACTGGCCGCCACATTGGCGACGGTGCCGCGCCAGCCGGCGTGGACGGCGGCGATAATGCCGCATGCCGGGTCGGCCAGCAGGATGGGCAGGCAATCCGCGGTCCGCACGGCGACCGCCGTCCCGGTCTCGGCGCTCAGCAGCGCGTCAGCCTCGCGGTCATGGAAGCGGCCTTCGCCGCTGCACCAGAGAATGTCGCGGCCGTGCACCTGCCGCGTCTGATGCGGCGGCCTTGGCAGCGGTGCGGCGGTGCAGAGGATGGACATGTTTTCGGCCACGTCCTGATCGTTGTCGCCCGCATTGCCGCCAAAGTCGAAGCTTCGGTAGGGGCCCGTGCTGACACCGCCATGGCGGGTGGTGAACAGGCCGGTGATGCCGGATTCTGCCAGCAGTCCGGAGCGGATCAGCGAATCAGGCATAGCATGCCTCCAGTGCATCGGAGAGCCGCACCAGCTCCGGCGGCAGCGGGGCAATCACCTCCAGCCAGTCGCCGGTTTGCGGATGGTGGAAGCCGAGTACCTCGGCATGCAGTGCCTGCCTGTCGAGAGAGGTAATGGCGATGCGGACCGGTTCTGGAATTTCCTTGCTGGGGTTGAAACTGCGTGCGTAGACGCTGTCACCGAGGATCGGCAGTTTCTCGTGCGCCAGATGGACGCGGATCTGGTGAGTGCGGCCGGTATGCAGAGTCAGGCGCAGGCGGCAGAAGGGACCGTATCTCTTCTCGACCTGCGCTTCGGTGATCGCTTCCTTGCCGCGTGCCTGCACGGCCATTTTCTGGCGATGCTGCGAGTGCCGGCCGATCGGCAGCTCGATACGCTTCTGCAGCCAGCGCGGTTCGCCGCGGCACCAAGCGAGGTATTGCCGCTTCAGATCGTGGGCGGCGAACATTTCGGTCAGTTTGCGGTGCGCGCTTTCGGTTTTGGCGACGACGATGCTGCCCGAGGTCTCCTTGTCGAGCCGGTGTACGATGCCGGGCCGTTCGACGCCGTTGATGCCCGGCAGGTTCGGGCAGTGGTGCAAAAGGGCGTGCACCAGCGTGCCGCTGTCGTGGCCGTGGGCAGGATGCACCACCATGCCGGCCGGCTTGTTGACGATGATCAGCTGGTCATCCTCGTAAAGGATGTCGAGGTCGATCGATTCCGCCTGCAGCCCCAAGGGTTCGGTTGCAGGCAGGCGGATCAGATACGATTCACCGGGCTGCACCTTGCCCGAGGGTCGCAACATGGGCCCCTCGATGCAGCCATCCTTGAGCAACTGCTGAATCCGGCTGCGCGACAGGCCGCTGGCCGAGGCAAGCACGGCATCGAGCCGCTGGCCAGCCTCCGCAAGGCCGATGTCGACCCGGCTGGTGCCGGTTTCGCGATGGCCCGTGGTCACTCGCCTCCGGCAGCCGCCGGCGGCTGGCTGTCCTGGCCGCCAGATTGCTGCGGTATGTGCTCGCCCGACGATTCGCCGCCTCCCTGCGGACGACGGCGACGGCGACGGCGGCGGCGCTTGCCTGCCTGCTGTCCCTCTTCACCACCGTTGCCGGCCGACTCTGTAGCACTGCTTTCCTGCTTCGGGGCGGCCTGTTGCTTTTCTTCCGGAGCATTGGCCTCATTGCCGCGGTTACGATTGCGGTTGCGGTTGCGACTGCGGCCGCCACGGCGGTTCTTCTGGCCATCCGCTTTATCCGCTTTCCTTGCTTCGGGCGCCGGCGTTTCCTCTTCGGTTTCCTCACCCTTGCGTCCCCAGCCTGCGAAGAAATCGAGCACCACCTTCAGCGGCGAGGCGGACTTCGCCTTGGCCGGCTCAGGCGGCGGTGTCGGGATGCCGACGATCGGCTTCAGCGGCTTGAGCTTGCGGCCGCTGCGCGGCGGCTTCTTGTTCTTGCCAGTATCTTCCAGCACCTCGACGCGCTGCTGGTTGTCCTCGGTCCACTGCCGCTCGATGCGGTAGTGCGGGATATCGAGCTCCGGCCGGATCTGCAGTGTCACCTGCAGCCCGTAGACCTCTTCGATGCGTGCGACATTGTCGCGCTTGTTGTTCATCAGGTACTCGCCGGTATCCGACGGCAACTGTACGACCAGCGTCGGCTTCTTGCCGGACTCGGCCCAATCCTCGATGCGGGTGAGGACCTGCAGCGCCATCGACTCGACGGTGCGGATGTAACCGCGGCCCTGACAGCGCGGGCAGGTCTCGGTCGTCGATTCGCGCACCGACGGGTGCAGGCGTTGGCGCGACATCTCCAACAGGCCGAAGCGGGAGATGCGGGCGAACTGGATGCGAGCCTTGTCGGCCTTGCAGGCCTCGCGCAGCGTCTCCTCGACCTGCTGCGCATGCTTGCGCGATGCCATGTCGATGAAGTCGATGACGATCAGGCCGCCGATGTCGCGGATACGCAGCTGACGAGCGATCTCCTCGGCGGCTTCCAGGTTGGTGGCCAGAGCTGTGTCGTCGATATGCTTGCCGGCGGTGGAGCGTGACGAGTTGACGTCGACCGAAGTCAGTGCCTCGGTCGGGTCGAAGACGACGGAGCCGCCCGAGTGCAACCTGATCTCGCGCTCGTGGATCTCCTCGCACTGCTCCTCGACCTTGTAGTGGCGGAACAGAGGCACCTTGCCGCGATAGAGCTTCACCAGCTTTTCCTTGCCCGGCAGCACGGCATGCACGAACTGCTTGGTGCGGGTGTAGATCTCGTGGTTGTCGGCCCAGATCTCCTGGATGTCGTCGGTGAAGTGGTCGCGGATGGCGCGGGTGGCGAGATCGCCCTCGAGATAGATCAGCGACGGGCTCGGTGCCGATTCGCCCTTGATGCGGATCTCGTCCCACAGGCGGCGCAGGTAGTTGTAGTCGCGCTGCAGCGCATCCAGCTTCTGGTCCTTGCCGGCGGTGCGCACGATCAGGCCCATGTTGTCCGGTACTTCCAGTTGCGCGAGGATTTCCTTCATCGCCTTGCGCTCTTCGTCCGAGAGTTTCCGGGAAATTCCGGCGCGTTCGGTGTTGGGGCTCAGTACCATATAGCGGCCGGCCAGCGAGATGTAGGTGGTCAGTGCCGCACCCTTGGTGCCGCGCTCTTCCTTGACGACCTGGATGAGGATTTCCTGCTTCGACTCCAGTACCTGCTGGATGTTGACCGAACGCGGGTCGGCGTTCTTGTCGGCACTATCCTTCCAGTAGTCCGGATGGATTTCGTTCAGCGGCAGGAAACCCTGGCGGGCTGCGCCATATTCGACGAATGCCGCCTGCAGGCTGGGTTCGACCTTGGTGATTTTGCCCTTGTAGATATTGCTCTTGGTGAGCGCCTTCTGGGAGGACTCGATGTCGAGTTCCTGAAGGTAGCCATCCTCGACGATGGCAACGCGGCTCTCTTCTTCGTGAGAGGCGTTGATCAGCATGAGCTTCTTGGTCATGCAAGCTTCCTTTTTTGCGTCCGCATGCTTGCACGAGCACATCATGCTTCCGGCAAGGGAAGCAGAGCGTGAGATCCTGAGCCCCGAATCCGGAATTCCTATTGCTCCCGGGTATCGGCACAAACCTTCAGACGCGACTTTTTATTCGTGCACAGGCTCAAACGTGTGACATCGTCTTCGATGCGATCGCATTCATGGCGGCCATTCATGACACGGGAGAAAAACTCGCTCCGGCTTGCGCCGCTCCGGCACAGGCTGGGATTCCCGGTCGCCTAGCATTAGGCTCGCACCACGGATGTGACGCAGGGAACACGGAGCCCACTGCACACGTCCGCAAAACCTATCGGAAGGATGCATGGTTTGGCAAGAATCGACGTGAATTCAGGGCTTTTGGTCGTTGCCGGTGACGAGGACGGCAGCCGCCTCGACCGTGTCATCATGCGTGTGGCCGGCGAGGAGAAACGGCCGCTGATCCAGCGTTTGATCCGGCAGGGCAACGTGCGTGTCAACAAGAAGCGGGCGAAACCGGACACCCGGCTGCACACCGGTGACACGGTCTTCCTGCCCGCCAGTTTGCGGCAAAGCGATGACAGGGCTCCCGATGCCACAGGTATTTCGCCGGCGCTTGTAAAGCGTGCCGGACAGATACCGGTGCTCTACGAGGACGACTGGCTGCTGGTCGTCGACAAGCCGGCCGGCATGGTCGTGCACGGCGGCTCAGGTCATGGCGCGGGGCTGATCGAGGCGCTGAAGCAGGTGCGCGGTTTTACCGACCTCAGGCTCGCCCATCGGCTGGACCGCGATACCTCAGGAGTCTTGCTGCTGGCGAAGAATCTGGAGGCGCTGCGCAAGCTCACCGAGGGGTTCCGGGAAAGGGATATGCAGAAAACCTACTTTGCGCTGGTCGCCGGGCACCCGTTCGCGCATGCCGGACGTATGCAGTCTCAGCTCGCCAAGGGTGTCGTGCGCGGCGGCGAGCGGATGGTTGTCGACGCCGAGGAGGGCAAGGAGGCGATCACCGATTTCCAGGTGATGCTGGAACGAAATCATGACGGCTTCGACTGGGCGATGCTGGCGCTCAATCCGCACAGCGGCCGCACCCATCAGCTCCGCGTCCAGCTACAGGCCGAGGGGCATCCCATCCTCGGTGACGGAAAATATGCCGGCAGGGACGAGCTTGCCGCCTACAGGGCGATGGGTGGCAAGGGGCTCATGCTGCATGCCTGGCGGTTGCGCTTCGAGCATCCGGTGAAGCGCAGGCCGATGGAGCTGCGGGCACCGTTGCCGGCCGGCTGGCTGGAGCTGCTGGCCGGCTAGGGTTTACCGGTACATGTAGTCGCGCGTCAGCGGCATGCTGTGGGCGCCGCCCTGCGGGTTGATCGCCAGCATCTGGTGGATGGCTACCCAGTTGTGCAGGAAGCCGTAGGAGCAGCCGGCCAGGTAGACCCGCCAGATGCGGTAGGACTTCTCGTCGACCATGCTGCGGATCTTCTCGCTCGCCGCCTCGAAGCGTTCGGCCCAGTGCTGCAGGGTCATGGCGTAATGGCGGCGAAGGTTTTCCACATCGAGAGGTTCCAGGCCCGCCGCGCACATCTCCTGCAAGGCCAGGCTGATATGCGGCAGTTCGCCGTGCGGAAACACGTAGCGGCCGATGAAGTCGCCGGCATCCCAGGGTGACTGGCGTGAGTCGGGATCGGTCGAGGTGATGCCGTGGATCAGGGTGATGCCGTCGCTGGTCAGCAGCTTGCGCACCTTGTCGAAATATTCGCGCAGGTTCTTCAGGCCGACGTGCTCGAACATGCCGACGCTGACGATACGGTCGAAACGGCCGCTGACATCGCGGTAATCCTCCAGCCGTACTTCGCAGCGATCCTGCAGTCCTCTGGCGCGAATCCGTTCGTTGGCCAGGTCGTACTGGTTTTGCGACAGCGTCACGCCGACGGCCTTGGCTCCGTAACGTTCGGCAGCGCGCATGACCAGCGCCCCCCAGCCGCAGCCGATGTCGAGCAGCGTATGGCCTTTGCCCACGCGCATCTTGCGCAGGATATGGTCCATCTTCTGCTCCTGGGCCTTCTCCAGGCTATCGTCCTCATTCCTGAAGTAGGCGCAGGAGTAGACCATCTCGGGGTCCAGCCATTCGGCGTAGAACTCGTTGGAGAGGTCGTAGTGATAGGCGATGGCGTCGGCATCCTGCTTCTTGCTGTGTTTGGCCAGCCGCAGGCCGCTGCGCATCGGCTTGTTGGCATCGAAAGCCTTTTCGGTGAGTTCGGCGACCACGTGCACCACATCCATGACCGGGCCTTCGACATCCAGATGGCCTTCCACGTAAGCCTCGCCCAGTTTGCCCAGTGTGGGGTTGAGCAGATGCTGCAGGCCGCGCATGGAGGGGGCGGCAATGGTGACGCGGGGTTTGCTGCCAAGATTCATTTCGGCGCCGTTCCACAGGCGGATACGAAGCGGAACATCGTGGCCCATCAGGCGGTTGGCAAATGCATGCAGACGTTTTTCCAGGAACACGGAAACCTCCTTGGCATGAGAAGTGCCGTTGCCGGTATATTGTTCTTGGAACCGGGTTAATTTAGTAAAGTACAGATCGGCTGGATTGCAACCGGGAAATTTTCCTATTGTTGAATATCTGGCCGATTCGGTAGCAGATGCGTAAAGTCTTTGCCGACCATTGAACGGTCGTGGAGGTGCGTATGCGTGGAAGCTGTCTGTGCGGGGCGATTGCCTACGAGATCGATGGGCCGGTCGGCCAGATTCGGCACTGCCATTGCCAGACCTGCCGCAAGGCGCAGGGGGCGGCTTTTTCGTCCAATGCCTCCATCCCGCGGGAGCATTTCCGCTGGATTCACGGCCAGGAGCTGTTGTCGGCCTACGAATCCTCGCCCGGCAAGAATCGCTATTTCTGCTCGAAGTGCGGTTCGCACATCGTCGCCATTCGCGACAGCCAGCCGAACGTGATCGTGCGCGTGCCGACGCTGGACGATGATCCCAAGCCAACCTCGTATGCCCACATCTGGACCTCGCACGATCTGCCGTGGCTCGATTTCAGCGACGATATTCCGAAATATCCAGAATTCGCGCCGACTAAATGACTGCTTTGCCGAAAATAGGTGTTCGGTCAGTTCGCTTTTCTTAATAGATCAATCCGGATTGGCATCAGGAAAATGGCGCCGTCCGGGTCCATGAAGGACTCGAACTTGGTTTTGACCTGCCCGTAGAACTCGTCGGAGAGCTGGTGGGTGCGCGTCACCTTGAGGATTTTCGCCTCGAAGTCGGCGGAATATATCGGCTCTTTATTGTGGGGTATCGCCTTGCGCTTTGGTTGATCCTTTCCTTAAATACAAAACTTTGAGTCCGAAGCTCATCATTTATCATAACGCCAGAGTCTCTTGGGAGGGAAAAGTGAAAGGAAAATATCTGGTGGCCATCTCTATGGCCATCGTCGGCCTGTTGAGCGGTTGTGCCGGAAAACAGCTAACGCACGAAGAGATGAAAAAGGAAATCGCAGGGTATCAGCTTCCTGCACAAGCAAGCCAAGACAAAGCGCTTGTCTATGTCGTTCGCCCGTCAAGTCTGGGGGGTGCTGTCCGGTTCAATGTTTATCTGGATGACAAGCAGGATGAGTCCGAGATGGGCTATACGCGTGGTGGTCAGTATATCTATTTTTATGCAGACCCCGGCTCTCACATGATTCGTTCGTTGGCAGAGAATTGGGCTGAAATTGAATTGAACCTGGAAGCCGGCAAGGTGTTTTTCATCCAGCAGAATCCCGAAATGGGCTTGATGTTTGCCCGAAACTCCCTCTTCCAGATACAGCAAATTGAAGGCACGTATGAGGTCAAACAGTTGAAGGAAGGCACGATCAAGAAGACGAGCAAGTAATCCTGATTGTTGAGAGCCTCCGTTGGATTATTCAGCGGAGGCTCAGTCCTCTTTATTCAGCAGGTCGATGCGGATCGGCATCAGGAAGTTGGCGCCGTTCGGGCCCATGAAGGATTCGAACTTCGTTTTGACCTGCGCGTAGAGCTCGTCGGAGAGCTGGTGGTTGGTATGCGTCACCTTGAGGATTTTCGCCTCGAAGTCGGCGAAGTCATCGAAATGCATCGGAGAATTGAAGAAGAGTTCCTGCTCAAGAATTAATACGTTGCTGTCCACAGCGCGTTTCACAGCCTCGAAGGCGGAGCGACGAACTTGCTCCTCGTTGTGGAACATTCTTAGAATCTCGTTGAAATCGCCGGCGAAGACGGGTTCCGAGATGTAGGCGTGGCCGCCCGGCTTCAGCACGCGGTGAATCTCCAGCAGCGCCTGATCCATCAGCTCCAGCGGCACGTGGTGTAGCGACTTGAACATGAAGGCGACGTCGAAGCTTTCATCCGGGAAGGGGAGGTCCTCCGCACCGGCCATGATGAACTCGACGTTCGGCAAATCGTCGATGGCCAGATGGTTGTGGTGCTGGATCGAGTCCACTTCCAGCGCCTTGATCTGCCGGTCATGCCCCTCGCTGGCGATGGCGCGGGTGATCTCCGCCTTGCCGCAGCCGAGCTCGATGATCGCCTTGCCGTCCAGTTGCAGCAGTTCGTTCCAGATCTCCCGCTCGGGGCAGCTGCGTGCGATGTGCTCTTCGGCAAGCTTCATGATCGGTGAGGGTAGGGGAGCCCGGCGATAAAGAAAAGGCCGGCAGGTTGCCCCGCCGGCCTTCAAACGGTCGGGTATCGGTCAGATGGCGTGCGCCTGCTGGATGCCGGCCAGATACCAGGTCGGGTCGTCCGACTTCGGATCGTGACGGAATACCCAGGTCTCGTTGACCTCGTGAGTGACTTCACCGGCCAGCGAGCCGTCGGCACGAATCTCCTGCTCGCGCAGCATGGCGGTGAACTCGACGGCTGCCCATTCGTAGTCCGACTCGACCCAGCTGTCGGCGATCGCCGCGTTCAGCATGCCGACTTCGTTGTGCGTGCGCATGTCGGCCATCATCTGCATGTCCTGCTCGATCTTGTCGGCCACGGCCGGCGTGCAGAAGCGGCGGATGTCGTCCACGTCGCGCGCATCCCACGCCTTCTGCATGCGCACGAAGATGTCGCGGGCGGCTGCCAGGAAGTGCTGTTCGTCGATCGCCGGACGCACGGCGCGCATCGTCGGCTGCTGGCTCTCCCAGCTCTGGCCACTTGCCGCCTGGCCCGACCAGGCCATGGCCTCTCTTGGAGCAGCGCTGCGGCGCAGGAAATGGATGACCAGGAAGATCAGGCCGCCGATCACCAGAATGTCGAACAGGTTGATGCCGTTGAAGGCACCGCCGAAGAGCAACGCACCGAGCAGGCCTCCCATGACCAGTCCGCCGAGCATGCCCATGAAGCCGGGACGCGAGGCCCCGCGCTGGTTGGCCATCGCCGGCTGCTGCGGCGTGGCCTGACGCTGCGAATAGCTCGGCTGCATGCGCTGCTGGCCGAAACTCGAGCCGCCGCCGAATCGTTTGGCATCGGCGTTGTCGGCGAGGCCGAGCAGCGACAGGCCTAGAATGGTGGCCATGGCAAGGGTGAGCAGTTTCTTCATTGTGATTCAGTCTCCGTTGTATGGGATCTCATCGTAAGCGAGCTGGCTGAGCCGGGCCCGGAAGGCTGCTCGGCGCAGCTTGTGATCCTTGATGCTTTTCACGTCGCTGGCAACCCTGCGCATGTCGGCGAAACCGATGCCCTTCGGCTTCGGTCTGGCCTTTGTCGGCGCGACTCCGGCACCGGGGATGACGCGGGTGCGGATTTGCGCCAGCTCCTTGACCCGGCAGTGGGTGTAGCAGGCCTGGCGAATCTCCTGATGCAGGAAGCGGATCTGCTGCGCCATGATCGCATGATCGACGCCGACCAGCAGGCGGCTGCCGCCATCGGGTAGCGGTTCCAGCAGCACGGGCTCGGTGCGGGCGGCCATCATCGGTCCGACGATCGACGGCCAGGCACGGCGCAGTTTCGCCAGGTTGGCCAACAGCTGCATCTGATCCGCTCCGAGTACCTCGGCAAGCCCAGCATGCAGCGTATGCAGCTGCGAACGGCTGCGTGACCGGTCTCTCATGCCTTAGAAGGGGAGCTTCTTGCCACCCAGGATGTGCACATGCAGATGGAAAACCTCCTGCCCGCCGCCTTCGCGCACATTGATGATCACACGGTAGCCGGCTGCGAGATTCAGCACCTCATCGGCGATATCCCTTACGCGATCCATGAGCAGGCCCAGCAGGAACGGGTCGTCGACGTCGGCTAACGTTTCGTGGTGCTCCTTCGGCACCACCAGTACATGCGTCGGTGCCTTCGGATGGATGTCCTTGAAGGCCAAGACTTCGTCGTCCTCGTAGACCTTGGTGCAGGGGATGCTTCCCTCGATGATCTTGCAGAACAGGCAGTCGCTCATCATTTGCTCCTAGAAGCCTTCTCTTCGTGGCCGGAGAGGCCGAAGCGGCGATCCAGCTCGTAGAGGACATCGTCGGCGGTGAGGCCGCGCTCGGCCAGCATGACCAGGGTGTGGAACCACAGATCGGCGGTTTCGTAGATGATCTTGTCGCGATCGCCGTTCTTGGCGGCGATGATCGTCTCCACCGCCTCCTCGCCGACCTTTTCGAGGATCTTGTCCAGTCCCTTCGCATACAGTGAGGCGACATAGGAGGTTTCCGGGCTGTGCGACTTGCGCACCTCCAGCACTTCGGTCAGTTCCTTCAGGACATCCTTGCTCGTGTTTTTGCTCATAGCTGCGGTGCCTCGATGATTTGCCAGTGGTCGCCGTCGAGCTGGCGGTAGAAGCAGGATTGGCGATTGGTATGGCAGGCAGGGCCCGTCTGCTCCACCTTCAACAGCAGCGTGTCGCCGTCGCAGTCGAGGAATATGTCGACGACCTTCTGCACGTGGCCGCTCGATTCTCCCTTTTTCCACTGTTTCTGACGCGAGCGGCTGTAGTAGTGGGCGTAGCCGGTGGCCAGTGTTTGTTCGACCGCTGCGGCATTCATCCAGGCCATCATCAATACGCGCCCCGAAGATGCATCCTGGGCTATGGCCGGTACGAGCCCGGCCTCGTTGAATTTGATGTCGTTCAGCAGGCTCATAGAACGCGCCCATCCCCACAGGAAGTGGGGCGGGCGAATGCAAATGAGCCCGTAAGCGAAGCAAGACCACGCTCTTGCGAAGCGGTCAAGGCGAAAGACAGGACGTCTGAAGCCATGTCAAACAATCTTCGCCAAGGCGCGGCCGGCAGCTGCGATGGTGGCTTCGATGTCGGCATCGGAGTGTGCCGCCGACACGAAGGCTGCTTCGAACTGCGACGGGGCGAGGTAGACGCCCTCGTCGAGCATGGCGTTGAAGAAACGCCCGAAGAACTTCAGGTCGCAGCCGCAGACGTCCTGGTAGTTGTTGCACTTCTCCGCTTCGGTGAAGAAGACGGTGAACATCGAGCCGAAACGGTTACCTGTCGCCGCGACACCGGCTGCCTTGCAGCCCGCCAGCAGGCCGTCGAACAGTTGCGCCGATTTTACTTCCAGATCCTCGTAGAAGCCGGGGGTGCGCAGCCGTGTCAGCGTCTCGAGCCCGGCGCGCATGGCCAGCGGATTGCCGGAGAGGGTGCCGGCCTGGTAGACCGGACCGTCCGGGGCAATCTTGCGCATGATTTCCTCGCGGCCGCCGTAGGCGCCGACCGGCAGGCCACCGCCGATGATTTTGCCGAGGCAGGTCAAATCCGGGGTGATGCCGAAGCGCTCTTGCGCACCGCCGGCAGCGATGCGGAAGCCGCACATCACCTCGTCGAAGATCAGCAGGGTACCCTCGGCATCGCAGATGTCACGCAGGGCTTGCAAAAAACCGGTGGAGTGGAGGTCCATGACGCCGGTGTTGCCCGGCACCGGCTCGACGATGATGCAGGCGATCTCGCCCTTGTTGGCGGAGAACAGCGCCTTCACCGCTTCGATGTCGTTGAACGGGGCGGTCAGCGTCAGCTTGGCATAGTCGGCCGGTACGCCGCCGGAATCGGGCACGCCGAAGGTGGCGGCACCCGAACCGGCCTTGACCAGCAAGCCGTCGGCATGGCCGTGGTAGCCGCCCTCGAACTTGACGAACTTGTCGCGGCCGGTGAAGCCGCGCGCCAGGCGCAGGGCGCTCATCGTCGCCTCGGTGCCGGAATTGACGAAACGGACCACCTCGATGGAGGGCACCATGTCGATCACCAGCTTCGCCAGCTCGATCTCCAGTTCGCACGGCGCGCCGAAGCTCATGCCGAGTGCCGCAGTCTCCTGCACGCCGCGCAGCACGTCCGGATGCGTGTGGCCGAGGATCATCGGGCCCCAGGAACCGACGTAGTCGATGTAGACGTTGTCGTCGACGTCCCAGATGCGCGATCCCTGCGCCTGCGAGATGAAGCGTGGGGTGCCGCCCACACCCTTGAAGGCGCGGACCGGCGAATTGACGCCGCCCGGCAGCAGCTTGCGCGCCAATTCGAAATCAGTTTGTGAGTGTTGAATGCCAGTCATGAACCATCCTCGTCCCGAAATGTCCGGGGACGTTAGGAAGCCGGCTGGTTGATGTCAACGCCGGCCGGCTTCCTTCATGTCAGTATCGATTTTTAGCGGTGGCTGACCCACGCATCATGGATGCCGAGTTGCCGTGACAGCTCGTCACTGCCTGCCTTGGCGGCCTCTTCGCTCGGGAAATGGCCGGTACGGATGCGATACCAAGGCTTGCCGTCGATCTCCACGCGGACCGCTTCCGCCTCGACGCCCTTCGCCTTGAGTTGCTGCACCTCGTCGAGTGCCGCCGATTCGGAAGCAACGGAGGTGAGGTTGATGACCCAATCATCCGTTGCCCCGGCAGTCGCACCGGCAGCGGCAGGGGCCGCCGATTGCGTCGGAGCCGGTGTGGGCGCCGGAGCGGGCTTGGGTTTGGCCGGCTTTGGTGCTGGCCGCGGTGCGTTATGCTTGCTGTTTTTCGCGGCGAGGTCCGACACCACACCCGTCAGGGTACCCAGCTGTTGCTCGAGATCGGCCGTTTTCGCCTGCAGCGCATCGATCGATTGATCCTGGCGGGCATTGGCCGCATCGGGATGGGCGCGTCCGCTGAGTGCAGCGACACGGCTTTCCAGCTGGTCGATGCGGTCCATGGTCTGCAGCGTCAGCCAGCCGACACCTCCGGCTGCGGCGATACCGAGCAGCGCAAGGAAGATGGCGAAGCCGCTGCCGCCCCGCTTGGCTGCGGGCTGGGCAACTGCCGCGACAGGTTCCGGAGCATGGTGGCGGGCGGGTGCCTCGGTCAGGTCGTCGGGCTTGGTGGTAATGAAATCGCGCTCAGCAGCCTTAATGGCTTCGACCTCTTCCTCTTCCTCGTACTGATCCTGGAATGGCGACTCCCTGGAAATGGAATCTTCGGTCACTGCCGGCGACGGTTCCTCTATCATGAATTCGTTGGCCTCGAGATCGGCCGCGGACTCGGGCAACTCATCCGCTTGCGTCAGCAGGACCTTGTTGGCGGTTTCCGGCGTTGCCTCGCCGAACAGGAATGCATTCTCCTCCAGGGCAGTAAAGTCGCCTGTTTCCAGGTCGAGGTCCGGCTGTGCAGGTGCTGCGGGCGCTTTCGGCTTTTCGCTCTCGAGCAGTTCCTCTCTTTCAAGTTCGGCCGTTTCGCTCGCCAGTTCATCGAGTGCAGCCAGAAGGTCATCTTCTTCCCGGGTCACCGGACGGGCAGGCTCGATCGGGGCGGCAGCGCTGGTGTCGACCTCTTCGAGGAAGGATGCATCCAGTTCCGAAAGATCCAGCATATCGAGCCCTTCGGCAGCCGGCGCCGGTTCGGCGGGTTTGGCGGCAACCGGTTCGCCTGCGGTTTCCTCGAGTTCGGTCGGTAGCAGGAATTCGTCGAGTTCATCCAGCGACAGGGCGGCTCCCATATCGGCTGGCTCCGGCATACTCGGGGCAGCAGGTTTGGCCGGTTGCGGCGGGGTCGGCCTTGCAGCCTGGGGGGCGGCAGGCTTCGCCGGTTGCGGGGTCGGTCTTGCAGCCTGCGGAGCGGCAGGTTTTGCCGGTTGTGGCGGGGTCGGTCTCGCGGCCTGCGGAGCGGCAGGTTTTGCCGGTTGTGGCGGGGTCGGT
>OBLQ010000440.1_pt1 | contig 15948 bp, 16 predicted proteins | sample 1519881 | NCBI WGS metagenome assembly OBLQ01 (sample SAMN01911456, study PRJEB22533) | soil metagenome | biome: Soil | place: Malaysia | collected 2012-04-30 | depth DG_metagenome m | reverse complement strand
CAGTTGCTTATAGTTGTATTTTTTGTCCTTTTTATCGGGAACTACCACATGCTTAGCAAGCAACTCGGAATAGGAATCGAAAGCCCACTCAGTAATTATAATGCGATTGGCCATTGAGAGTCCATATCCTAATTATGTTATCGGTTATTTTAAAAGAAATATTTCGTATGAAAATAAACAATTAACACCATGTAATTATTTATTTTTTTATAAATTGCTCTTCCATGAAAAAATAAAAACCTATGTCATTTTATAGCATTTCTCAACCAGGCTAACTGCCATAATATAAAAAAGTAAAGTTGTTGAGATGCTTAATACTCTATCCGATCAATTCCAAACTCAGATCCACCGCCGCTGCGGAATGAGTCAGCGCGCCCACCGAGATGAAATCGACGCCGCAGCGGGCGATCGCCCGGACATTTTGGAGAGTGACGCCTCCCGAAGCTTCGAGTCGGCAGCGGCCGCGGACTAAGTTCACCGCTGCACGCAGTTCCTTAAGATTCATATTGTCGAGCAGCACCCATTCGGCTTTCGCTTCCAGCGCTTCTTGTAGTTCCTGCAAATTTTCCGCTTCCACGATGATCTTTTTTCTGCCCGCGCTTCGCCGGAGCCGGTGCAGAGCCTGTTTCAGAGATCCCGCCACCCTCCAATGATTGTCTTTGACCATGGCGGCCTCCGCCAAGTCGAAGCGGTGATTGACCCCGCCGCCGATCCGCACTGCGTAGCGTTCCAGAAGACGCAGACCGGGCGTCGTTTTTCGAGTGTCGAGAATTTTGACGCGGGTCTGACGCACGGCTTCGACATAACGACGCGTCAAAGTCGCGATGCCCGAAAGGCGCTGGAGAAAATTGAGCGCCACCCGTTCTCCCGAAAGCAAGGCGCGGGCGGAGCCGCTGAGTTCGGCGAGAACAGTGCCCTTTTTGACGCGCTGAGCTTCTCGAGAACGGAGACGAATCTTGATTTGCGGATCCAAGAGCCGAAACACGGCGGCGGCCGGCGGCAAGCCACAGACCACCAAGTCTTGCTTGGCAAGAAGCACCGCTTTCGCTTTGAGGTTTTTCGGAACAAGAGACCGAGTGGTGATGTCACGAAAGGCTGCGTCTTCGCGAAGCGCGGCCAGCAGAAGTTTTTTAATTTGTTTGGGAAATCCATCCATCAGTAGAGCGTGAAGAATTAGACGTGAAGCGTTGAGAATGACATACGCTTCACGTCATTATTAAAGCAAGTCCAGCGCTTCCTGAACCTCTTGAATTTTCTTGCGGTAATTTGCCTCCGCCGCCCGCTTTTCCTCGATTAATTCCGGCGGGGCCTTGGCGACGAAATCTTCGTTTTCCAGCATTTTCAAGGTGGAATCCAGACCGTTTTTCAACTTCGCCAATTCTTTTTCTTGGCGCTGCCGTTCTTTTTGAAGATCCACCACGCCTTTAAGATCCACGAGTACCACCAAGTCACGGAAGCGAGTCACTCCCTTGGCAATACCCTTCTCTTTCTTTAAGACTTCGTCGTTCCGTGCAAATTTCGCTACTCGAGTGAGATTCGCGGCCTCATGAATCATAGCATCGATTTGACTTAAGAAATCCGGATCCGAGGAATAAAGCGAGGCCCGCGTCAAGACTTGAGATTCAGGCAGACCCGCTTCTTTGCGAATTTGACGAACCTTATCGACAATCGCGGTCACTGCTTCCATTCTCGCCTCAGCCGCGGCGAAACGGCTTCTTCGCTCTGCGGAGAGAGGATGAGGATAGGCACTGGAAGCAAGCAAAGTTCCTTCGCGAGGCGTCACGCGCTGCCATAATTCTTCGCTGATAAACGGCATGAAAGGATGCAAAAGCCGCAGGCTTTGATCCAAGACGAATAAAGCGACGGTGCCGAATTCTTTTCGCAGTTCGGCATCGACTTTTTCTTCTTCCTTGAAGGCAAATTTAATGAGCTCGATGTACCAATCGCAAAAAGTTCCCCAAAAGAAATGATAGAAAGACATGGCCGCGTCGTTAAAACGATATTCGGAGAGACTGCCGCGAATTTCCTCAATAGCTTGGGAAAGGCGGGCGAGAATCCATTGATTGCGGTCGTTTTTCGCTTCAATTTTCCTTAAATCAAAGTCGATTTGCTGAAGATAAGCGGCGTCGGCAAAGGGCGTCGTACTGGAAATCACGAACCTCGCCGCATTCCAAATCTTGTTGCAGAAATTCCGGTAGCCTAGGATCCGCTCTTCCGAAAGCTTGATATCGCGGCCCTGAGCCGCGAAGGCCGCGAGCGTGAAGCGGAAGGCGTCCGTGCCGTATTTCTCCATCACAAAAAGCGGGTCGATGACGTTGCCCTTGCTCTTGCTCATCTTTTGGCCCTGAGCATCGCGGATGAGGGCGTGAATGTAGACGTCGCGAAAAGGCACCTTTCCGGTAAAATGCAAACCCATCATCAACATGCGCGCCACCCAGAAAAAGAGGATGTCAAAGCCCGTTACTAAGGTCGAAGTCGGGTAATAAGACTTTAATTTCGGCGTTTCCTCAGGCCAACCCAAGGTAGAGAAAGGCCAGAGCGCCGAGGAAAACCAAGTGTCCAATACGTCGCTTTCCTGGCGTAAATCATTGTGTCCGCATTGAGGACATCGCTCCAGCGGATGACGCGAGACGATCACTCCCCCGCCGGGACGCTCTTCATCGGCGCAACGTCCGCAGTACCAAACCGGAATCCGGTGCCCCCACCAAATTTGCCGGGAGATGCACCAGTCGCGGATATTTTCCATCCAATTAAAATAAGTATTTTCCCAATGGCGTGGAATAATTCGCGTCTGACCTTCCTTCACCGCAGCGATGGCGGGCTTGGCAAGTTCGGCCATTTTCAAAAACCACTGCATGGAAAGATAGGGTTCCACCACTGTCTTGCAACGATAGCAATGCCCCACGCTGGTTTTGTAGTCTTCCACCTTGACGAGCAGGCCCTGCTCTTCGAGAGCTTTCACCAGATTCGTCCGGCATTCCATACGGTCTTGTCCGGCGAAAGGTCCGGCGAATTCATTCATTCGCGCCGCTTCGGTGAAAACGTTGACCCGCTCCAAACCGTGGCGATTCCCCATTTCGAAATCGTTGAAATCATGGGCGGGAGTCACTTTCACCGCGCCGGTGCCGAAGGCAGGATCCACCGCTGCGTCGGCCAGGATGGGAATCAAGCGGCCCACGAAGGGAAGCTCGATATTCATGCCGATCAAATGCTTGTAACGGGCGTCTTCGGGATGTACCGCCACGGCAGTATCGCCGAGCAAAGTCTCGGGCCGCGTGGTCGCGACCACGATGCAATCCTGCGGATCGGCTTCGAGCGGATAACGGATATGCCAAAGATGCGAGGCGATTTCTTGATGCTCCACCTCAAGATCGCTTAAGGCCGTTTGGCAGCGCGGACACCAGTTGATCAAACGCTGGGCGCGATAGATTTTTCCTTCTTCGTAAAGTTTGACGAAAACTTCCCCGACGGCCCGCGACAGTCCCTCATCCATGGTGAAGCGTTCGTTCTTATAATCGAGGGAACAGCCGAGTTTTTTCAATTGATGGCGTATGGTTCCGCCGGATTCTTCTTTCCACTTCCAGACTCTCTGCACGAAAGCGTCACGGCCGAGATCGTTGCGCGTCTTGCCTTCCGCGCGGAGTTGGCGTTCGACCACGTTCTGGGTCGCAATGCCGGCATGGTCCATGCCGAAAACCCAGAGCGTCGCCTGGCCCTCCATCCTGTGAAAACGGATCAAGATGTCTTGAAGGGTGTTATTGAGCGCATGGCCCATGTGCAGGGAACCGGTCACATTGGGCGGAGGAATCACGATGGAATAAACCGGCAGCTTGCCGGGATCGTCGGGCGGCGTGAATAATCCGGAATTTTCCCAGGCTTGCCACCAAGTTTTCTCGACGGCATGGGGTTCGTAGACTTTGGGGATGTCGGAGAGCATTACTCAGTTTCTCTCAAGAGGCGCTCGAGTTCGGCGCGAATCAGGCGTTCGGCCAGTTCGGGGACGATTTCTCGAACGACCTTTTCGACGATAGCGGCGGTCATGGTCTCGAGTTCCTTGACCTGGGCGGGCAAGGGCGTGACTTCTTCATCTTCTTCATTGACATCGGGATCATCCCAGACGCTTGACATAAAAACCTCCGCTATTTCCAAAAAAGCCGGTAAGCAAATTACGAATAAACCATTCGTTTTGAATTAAACAAGGCAAAAAAACGTGCTGTCTTCAGAAAACACGAATCCCTTTGGACAGGGCACAATTCGCCATGTTAAAGGCCATTTCCTTTGAAAAATTACCTCATCAAATTCATCAAGTCGGCTTTGCCCTGGGCGGTTGCCTTGGGGCTGTTTTACTATTTGTTTCAAAAAGTCCCTCCCGCGCAAGTACTGCGCAGCCTTCGCCTCGTGCCGGTCGGCTACTTTATCGGCTTCGGCTTGATTTATTTTTTGACGCTCTTAACCCTCGATACCGCGATGCTCTCCCGCGTTTTGACCCGCTTTGACGCGCCTATCCGGTTTTTCGAGGTATTACCCGGCCGTTGCGTCACCTACCTGGTAGCCTTGCTCAATTACAATGCCGGACAAGCCGCTCTGGCTCTTTATCTCAAGCGACGGCGCGGTGTCAGCTTTTTCAAAACTTTAGGCTGTATCTTCTTCATCTCGGTCATCGATCTCTATTGGGTCATCTTCCTCGCTTTTCTCGGAACTTTCTTTTTTGTGCCGACTTCCGAACTTTTCCCCATCGGCGCCTGGGTGCGAAATCTCGCTTATCTTGCCTTCGCGGCAATGATACTGCATCTTGCCTTTTGGCGGGGTTGCTTCGGCAGAATCCTGCCGGAGCGATTTCATTTCCGGCTGGGCGATTGGCTGCGGGGCCGACATCTCTTTCAAGCCTTTCACCATGCCACCCTGGCGGACTATTTCCGCATGGCTTTGCTGCGCTTCCCTATCCACGCAACGGTGATCTCGGCGTTTTGGGTGGTGGTTCGGCTTTCCGGAGCGAAAATAGCCTTCCACGAAATCGCCGCCGCCACGCCGATCATCCTACTGCTCGGGGCCATTCCGCTCACACCCGGAGGTCTCGGCGCCGTGCAGATCGCCACGGTGAAATTGTTGCAAGACCGCGTCGTCATTCCCGCCGCGCTGGGAACCTCGGTTCGTCCGGATGAATTGCTGCTGGGGCTTTCCTTGGCTTGGATGACTTTGAATTACTCGATCAAAGCCCTGAGCGGACTCCTCTCTCTTGCCTTCAGTCCAGCGTCTCTCTATCGCGAGACAAACGAATAACGCGCTGCATTCCCACAATTTTTTTCATTTGGGAGAAACTTGTAGGCTTATGCTACGATAATTAAGGTAGGAGGTAAGGATGCCTAAGCCCGCTCCGGGCCGGCTGATTCCAGCCGTGGGCCTGGAAGATTATTTCCGCCAGGAAATCCGTTCCGCCTTTCAAAATCAAAAGGTCCAAGCGCTTCCCTATACCGAATTTTATCTCGTCCGCATGCTTTCGGATTTTTGCCACCGCGACAATCTCTTCGCTTCGCCCGACACCGAGGATACTCCTCTGGCCATTCTTTATTTGGAATCGCTGCAAAGCAGCGGTTCGGACAGCCTCAAGGCACTGCGCTGGATAGCGGATTTCGCGCTCTATTCTTCCGGCTTTTTCCAAGACTCCCTACACCGGCAAAACATTGATCTTGATTACTACGTCAAATTGGGGGGCAATGCTTACCAGCGACTGCATTCCCGATCTCATGAAAGCAACCATGGCGAAGCTTTTGCCGAGACTTTTTTGGAACTCTCGCGCCACTTTCTCCGCTTCGTCGATGTCTTGGCGGAAATCAGCGAAAATTCCGGCCTCTTAAAAGACTCCGACCTGCTGCGCCTCTACGAAAAATGGCTCAGCACCGGCTCGGAGCGGATCAAGCTCAAATTGGCCGAGTTCGGCATTCAAGCGCAAAGATTTCAGCGCAATGAAACGCGCCATTAAAAAACAATGCTACAAGCCTTACAAAACTGGATCGAAAGCACTTACCAGCTTGAAGCGGAAAGCCCGGTGGGTGATTTTCTGATTGACCGCCCTTCGCTGTTGCGGCGGCTGGGAAGCAATCATCCCCTCACCCGTTCGGAAGAAGTTCTGCTTGCGGAACGCCGCGGGACGGAATGGCGACTCGGCCTCTACCTCGATGCCGGCAAGGAGCCGGACAATACACATCAAATCATGACCGCCCTCGAAGGAGTCTCGCACTTACGTCTTTTGCTGCACCGAATTCGTGAGGAAGAAAACCTGAGCCATCTCGAGCTGGAATTGCAGGCGGAGATCGACAAATTTTTGTTCTTCCGCCTGGACGGTAAAAGCGATGAGGAAGCCAAGCTTCATCTCCGCCGTCCCAGTAATTTGGAAGGACTCGACTCCGTCCGGCGCAAAACTTACGAAAGCGCGCGGCGCCTCGCTTATCGCTATTGTCTTTATTTGGACGGTGAATATCTTTCCGGGAATTCCCACGACCGCCTTTACCGCGAGTTGCGTCGCTTTTACCGGCTCAGTCATTGGCAAAAATTACAAATGCTGGGACCGCCTTAGCGGTTCCCCGTGGGGGAGCGACCGGGAGTTCTGAAGGCAGCCGCTTCCTTGCTGGTTAAAAGATAGGCAATCACAAAGGCGACGCCCGCTATGAAATCGATTGCCGCGAAGACAAGAAAAGGACCCGCCAGGCGTTGCTGTGTATAAAGGATGGCAACGGCCAGTACGTAGCCGAACTTATCGAAGAAGGTCGCCCACATCAAGGGCCGGTAACGCACCGGATCGGTTGAAATGATGAGAAAAGCAAGCTGCCAGCAAATCACCACGACGAGGAAGCCGTAATAAAATACCGGATGATTGATCGCCGGAGGGTAATCGCGCCCGAAGGCGTTTTCCCCCCACAAAGCCGGCACTGTTTCCAACAAGCCGAGGAGCCCGGCAATACGGTAAGTCCATTGAGCGAATTTCATGGGATATCGATAACAATATCTTCAGGATAAGTGTAAAGCGGAAAATCGGTTGAATTTTTTTCCGGCTGCTCCTAGCTCCTTGGCGTGATTCGTCCTCCTTCCCTTTTTATCCTCATCCTGTGCTGCTTGGCTCCGATCTTGCCGGTGAAATCGCGGGCCGAGAACGGCGCGCCTCCCTTGAAGGGAATGGCCCTGGGTCTGTTCAGCAAGGAAGCGAACTACGATTATCAAAAGGATTTGGATGAACTCAAAGGCATTGGCGTCAATGCCATCTCACTTGTGGTCAATTGGTATTCGCCGGATATCCGGTCGAACATGATTGAACCTAAGCCGGACAATGGAAGCGAAAACAGCACCATCGACGACGCGAAACTCATTCGTGTCGTCGAACAGGCGCATCGCCGAGGCATGAAGGTCGTGCTTTTCCCCTATCTGCGCTTTGAGCGACGGGGACCGAAGGATTGGCGTGGAGTCTTGGCCCCGGCGAATTTCGAGGTCTGGAAGGCCAACTACGAACGCTTCATCTTTCACTATGCCGACTTGGCGAAACTCCACGGCATCGAAGTGCTCAGCGTGGGCAGCGAACTGGGCTCTCTTGAGGAAAAAAAAGAATTCTGGGAAGGATTGATTAAGAAAGTCCGCCTTCGTTTTCCGGGAAAATTGCTCTATTCGGCCAACTGGGACCATTACACCTATCCGACTTTCTGGAGCAGTCTCGACTATATCGCCATCACCTCTTACTACTCTCTCTCCAAAAACAATACTCCGACTTTTGAGGAACTGCTGCAAACTTGGCTCAATCTGAAGAAAAAGATCCTGCTGTTCAAGGCCCAATACCCGCAAAAATTAATTTTTACCGAGGTCGGTTATCCCTCTTTGGACGGCGGCAATGTCAATCCATGGAACTACTTCGCCAAGGCTTCGGTGGATGTCGAAGAGCAAGCGCTCTGTTACCGGGCTTTTATCGAAGCTTGGAAAAACACGCCGGAACTCGCCGGCGTTTTTTGGTGGGTATGGTTCGATCCGGGCGGACCGCAAGATCCCGGCTTCACGCCGCGTGGCAAGCCTGCCGAGAGCTTGCTGAAACAATGGTACGGAGGAGAAACGAAGTGAGAGCCGAATCGACTTTTCGTTTTACTTGCTTTTCAGGAGGGGAGGCACGATAAATCCGGCATGTTCAAAAAAACCTTTCTATGGTTGGGAATCGCGGCGTGGATTGTGGGAATATTCATGCCGCAACCGGCAGCGGCGCTCTCGGCTAATTCTTATTATGACCAGCGTTACACTCTGAAACGTCCCGCCTCTTCTCATACTCCGGCCCGATTCGGTTATTTGCCGGCTCCCCAAGTGCTTCCAGGCACCCAAGCCAAGAGAAAATGTATTCCCCACGGCCAAGCCCGCTGCGTGAAGCGCCCGACGCTTCAGGTAGGCCGTTATTCCAAGCCGCAGATTGAGATCAATTACAGCAATCCCATCTTAAAAACGAATTCTAAATATCAAAGATGAAAAATTTATTCTTTCTGATCTATTGGCCCGTCGGCGCACGCTTTTTCTTGAAACGATCTATGAAATTCTCAATTCTTATTAGACTCTCCGCAAGCTGATGTTTCTTTTCAGAGGCCAAAGCCACTATCTCCTGGATCTGATTCTCCGGTGTGATTCCCTGTGTGCGGAGAAAAGTCATGGCAGCGATTAAGTTGAGGTAAGTTGTGTGCAGACCGATAGTCTGGTGTAATTCATAAAGTTGGAGTTCCGAAGGATTCTCTCCAAATTTACTTTGGGCGAGAGCTAGAAATTCATTTTGACTTAGTCGGCAATGCTGAGTGATCTCCAAAAGGAAGCTCAAAACCACATCTTTCTTCAAACCGTGTTTCAGTAATTCGGGATACACATCCCGCAATCTGGGAAAAATTTCCCGATCGTATTCATAATCGCCCAAGAGATCGATAATTCTCTCTAAGAAATCTTCTACTTTTGGTTTGAATGAGGGCTGAGGAGTCACGCCGAGCGGATGAGAGATGAGTGCAAGGACAGTCTCAGGAAATTCGGCTAGCCGTTGGCTGATCCGTCTGTTGCCCGAGGCCAGTCTCACGATCCGTTCGATAATTCCGTCGGGACTTAAACCGATGACGTCGAATCCACGCCAAGCATTTATGATGATCTGCGCCGAGTCTTCCCCGACCGAGATTTCTCTCACAGCCAGAGAGCCTACCAGTTTGGCTGCCAGAGAAACATCCCAGCCGTCTTGATTCAAGGCTCTATACAGATCCCCATAGGCCGGCGACAGAGACTCTTGGCCGGGAGATCGGGACACCGTCGGAAGTTCGTCCGCAAATATTTCCTCTAGGGGAGGATGCCCGTCGCCAGGATGTCGACCCGATAATGTCGCCGAAGCTGTAAGATCCGTGCCAATGTCGTTGTATATTGTCGGAACTTCGGCCGCAAAATCATCGTTTTCCTCGGCACGCAGTGGGGCCAACTTGATTAAGAGCCATTCCAACTCTCCCGTCGTCGGATTTCGGCGTCGCTCAAGGCGCAACACGCTTGTAAACCGAGGATCAAAATGCCTATTTGTCGGCAGGGATTCGCCTAGAACAATTAGACCTCCCTCACCCAAGCGTTGAGCGCTCAGTTCTCCCCAAGAATTGTTTTCCGCATCAAAGAACCGCATAGGGATATCGCCTTCTTGCAAATTCTGTTTCCGGAAAAACATCCCGTGGGATGAAATATCTAGGACCACGCTGACGGATCTCAGAGCTGAGTCATTAGGAAAAAGTTCTTTGTCTAAGAAAAAACTGGCCTCGTGCCCCGGAAGTTTCTGGAACTTATCCAATTCGTAAACAGTATCTCTGTCGTGTCTGCTGTGAAGGGACAAGGACGGATCTTCACCAAGCAGGCCTCCGAAGCCCATTGCCAGGAAAAAAGCCGGCTCTGAGTTTCTCCAGCGCCTCGCGCAACTACGGAAGAACTCGGCGATAGAACCTATAAACCTGCGCATACCTTGTTCGGAGGGACTCATCGGCCGGCCCTTTTTTGTTGAGATCGACATCGATACGTCTTCGAAGGGAATTTGTGAGGCTAGAGCGCGAATATTTCTTCGAGGCGTTCGAAATCCCCGCCAAAAAGTCCCAATACGTCCCAAACTCGACCGGAATGAGAAAGCTCCCCGTGGGACTGTCCTCAAAGGAGGTTTCGAGAAATTGTCCGAATAGGGAGGAGGATGAGAGGAATAATCACATAAATGACCGGTTTTCTGTGTTCTGAAAAGACTGCGCAAAAGGCCACCTGCCACAGGAGACTCCATATCAAGAAGTTAAAGTGACCCGAAACGCCGCCTCTTCTAACTGAAAAATATTTGAATGGGTAATATTAAAATGCTTTTGATCGAAAATTATGAAGAATTTTTTATATTACCTTCCAACTCCGCCATACGAATATGGGCGAAGTCTTTGGCATAGATGCGGACGGTCGCGGTGAGCATGGCGAGCAGCATGGGGCCGACCAAGATGCCGATGGCGCCGAAGACGACCAGGCCGCCGAAGACACTTAAAAAAAGCACCAGCGGATGCATGTTGCTGCGGATCAAAACAGGACGCAGCAGATTATCGACGGAGCCGATGGCGATGGCTCCGTAAACCGCGAGAAAAATCGCCGCTCCGACCCTGCCTTGAATGAATAAAATCAGCACCAGGGGAAAGATGACGGCGCCGGTCCCCACCATCGGGATGAAGGACATGAAAAAAGTCAGAATACCCCAGACGTAATAGCCGGGAATGTCCACAAAATAAAAACCCACCGTCGCCAAAGCAGCCTGAGCCAGGCCGCTAAGAAAACTGCCGTAGAAGACGCCGTTGATGGTGAGCTTGATTTCACGAGTGAGACGCCGCTCATACTGGTCTTTCACCGGAGAAATGCGGATGGCCGCATTCAAAATAAAACGACCGTCGCGAAACAAATAAAATAAGGCAATAATCATGACGAAAGAATGTAGGAAAAAATTGGCCGTCTCGCTGAGCACTGTCGGCGAATATTTGGCGAGAATCTGCGCGACTTTCGTCATGCCTTTTTGTACCCAAGGCACGAGGTCGAAGTGGAATCCTGCCAAAGACTCGAATTTCACGGCCCAATGAGTCACTCTTTGCTGCAATTCATTCAAAATGCCCGAAAGAGTGGTTTGACTCGCTTGGAAAGCTTCCGGGGAAACCACCGCGGCCAACTGCTGTGTCACCAAAGTCAAAATGACGGCTGTCGGAATGAGCAGCAACAACACCACCGAAAGCACGGAGAAAAAGGCCGAAAGATTGGGGCGATTCGTCCATTTCAAAAATTTTTCATGCAAGGGATAAAACAACACTGCAAAAACGAGGGCGAGAATCAGAACTTTGATGAAGGGATAGAAAATGACACCGCCGGCAAAGAGCAAGACGAGCAGCAAAAGCAGAAAGGAACGCTTTTCGGTTTTTTCGCTGTTATGATTGGACATTCGTCTCCACCAGCACGTCATCGCCTTCTACTTGAACCGGGAAACAAATCAATTTGGAACTGGGATTATCGACATTCGCACCGCTACACACATCAAAGCTCCAGGCGTGCCACGGACAGGTCACGATCTTGCCTTGCAGTTCGCCTTCGCCGAGCGGTCCACCGCGATGCGGGCACCGGCCTTGAACGGCATGAAAATTCCCGTCAACATTGAAGAGCGCGACGGCTTGGCCCGCACACTCGGCCGCAATGCCGCTTCCTGGAGGAATATCTTGTTTTTTTGCAATTTTTTGCCAACTCATCAATTTCGTGAAGCGTGAAGAGTGAAGCGTCAATAATCATAAAACGCTTCACTCTTCACGCTTCACCGGTCGCTAAAATGACACATTCTCATCACAGCCCAGGCTGTAAATAACCTAGCGCGGCGACACAAGCCGCAATAATTGCTGCCGGATCTTTTCTTTGTCGGCGCCCTGATAAAGGGCATCGAATTCTTTCCAAGCCGTCGCCTCTTCGCCGAGCACCAAGTAGTCGGCGACGATTTGCAAAACGTTCGCCGGCCGGTAAGCCTTGCTCAAAGCTTCGCGCTGCTCTTGAATATCGTCTAAAAAAACTTGCTTGAACTCACGGTCCGCGCGTCGGTACTGCCCATTTTTCAAAGTATAAATCGCGGGAGGAAAAGGACTCTCGGAATAAGGCTGGTCGCCCAGATAGATGAAATCGGGATTGCAAGAGAGCAGCTCTAATTTTTTATCACCGTTGAGATCCTCGAAACTGATTTTCTCTCCACAGTCGCGCATCGGCAAATCGCCGAGCTTATGCAAGGGTTTGGCAAGCGAGTAAATGACGTAATTGTAACAGCAGTGGCCGCCACCCGAATAATTTTGCAGCACCAAGTCTTCGATGCCGTCGCCGTCAAGATCGAGCGGTTTTCCTTGCCAATCGATGACGAAAGCTTTGGGATCGAAATTCACCCAAGTGCCGGTAAAAGTGGTGACGGAGCCGCCTTCGTTCGGAATGATGCGCACCTTCATCGATTCCACGCGCGGGAATTTGGCGACCGTCATTCTTTGTTGGATCTCGACTTTGTAATTGGAAAATTTTTTCTCCCCCACGACCGTGTAAGGCGTCACCTGTTCGCTGCCCAGCGCCGGACCGGAGCCGCGACTTTCAGGAAGAGGCGGGATTTTGGAAGAAGCCGTAAGCGGCTCGGCATGAAGCGGACTTTGGCCCAAGCCCAGCGAGAAAAGAGCCGTGAAACCGATTAAAATAGAGGAAAGCTTTCGTAGACCCATGTCGGCGCGCATGCTAGCATGGGCCTCATCAAGAATGAATCAAAATCATGGATAAACGAGAAATCATCGCCGCACTCGAAGAAATGGGTGAACTGCTCGAAATTGAGGGCGAAAATCCCTTCCGTTGCCGGGCCTATCTGAACGCCGCCCGCCTTCTCGAGGGTCTTCCAAAAAGTCCCGCCGAACTGCTCGCCTCGGGAGCTCTGGCCGAGATGAAAGGCATCGGCTCCGGCTTGCTCGAAAAAATCACTGAGATGATTAGCAAGGGAAAGAGTTCTTTCCTCAATGAATTGCGCCGGAAAATTTCCCCCGGTTTATTGGAATTGTTGCGCATCCCGGGACTCGGCCCCAAAAAAGCCAAAATTCTTCACGACAAGCTGAATTTAAATAATCTGGCCGAGCTGGAATACGCCTGCACCGAAAACCGCCTGATCGGTCTCAAAGGTTTCGGCGAAAAAAGCCAGGAAAATATCCTCAAAGGCATCGAGCTTTTAAAGAAAAGTTCCGGCCGCTTTCTGTTCGACGCGGCGTGGACTGGGGCGCGGGAACTGCTGTCTTTTTTGAAAAAAGACAAAAACGTCCGCCGCGCCGAAATCGCCGGCTCGCTGCGCCGCTGCAAAGAAACCATCGGCGACATCGACCTGCTCGTCGGCATGGCGGAGGGCAGCGAAGCGCTGATGAAAAAATTCGTGCAAGTACCGCAAGCCGAAACCGTGCTCGCGCAAGGCCCGACGAAGAGCAGCATCCGCTTGAAAAGCGGTATTCAGGTCGATTTGCGGGTCGTGACCGAAACGGAATTCCCCGCCGCCCTGCTCTATTTCACCGGCAACAAAGAACACAATACGGAGCTGCGCGGCCTTGCCAAAGATAAAGGTCTCAAACTCAATGAATACGGTTTGTTCCGCGGCGAGAAAGCCTTGCCTTGCAAGGAAGAAGCGGACATCTACAAGGCGCTCGGCCTGCATTACATTCCTCCGGAAGCCCGCGAGGGCGAGGGCGAGATCGCCTATGCCGCGAAACATCCCTTTCCCCGCTTGGTGGAGTGGGAAGACCTACGCGGCGTCTTTCACGTGCATTCCGAATGGAGCGACGGCAAGGCAAGCATCTTGGAGATGGGCCGGGAAGCCGAACGTCTCGGTTATACCTATATGGGGCTCTCCGACCATTCTCAAACGGCGGCCTATGCGGGCGGGCTGAAGCCCGCCGACCTGCAAGCGCAACGGAAAGAAATCGACGACGCCAATCAAAAATTGAAAAAATTAAAAATCATCCAGGGCATCGAATCGGACATTCTGGCCGACGGCTCGCTCGATTATCCCGCCAAAGTCTTAGACCGGCTCGATTTCGTCATCGCCAGCGTCCACCAACGCTTCAAAATGGAAAAGGACGCCATGACCCAGCGCCTGGTGAAAGCCGTCTCCGACCCGCACACTAAAATTCTTGGCCACATCAGCGGCCGACTGCTGCTCGGGAGAGAAGCTTATGATTTCGATCATGACGCCGTCTTTGCGGCCGCTGCTAAGCATAAGGTCGCCATCGAGATCAACGCCAACCCTCACCGCTTCGATTTGGATTGGCGTTTTTTGCAGCAAGCCAAGGCGGCGGGAGTCAAATTCTGCATCAATCCCGACGCCCACAGCATCAACGGCCTCTCCGACACGAGATTCGGCATCGGCATCGCCCGCAAGGGTTGGCTCACGCGGGAAGACATTCTCAATACGAAATCGCTTGAAGAAATTCGGGAGTATTTTAAATCTTAGCGAGGCTTTGCCTCAGTCCATGACGTGAAGAGTGAAGAGTGAAGCGTTTAGGATTTATTTGCGCTTCACGCTTCACGCTTTCGTTATGACCACTCAACGATCTTCTCCACTTCTCGTTCTTACCACCGTCGCCAAAAAATCCGATGCCGCGAGCTTGGCCCGACGACTCGTCTCGGAAAAACTCGCCGCTTGCGTGACGACGCTTCCGGCCGCGAAGTCCTGTTATGTCTGGAAAAATAAACTCTGCTCCGAAACCGAATTTCTTCTCGTCATTAAAACTCTGACGCGTCATTTTCCAAGGCTTGAAAAACGTCTGAGGGAAATTCATCCCTACGAATGTCCCGAAATCCTCGGCCTGCCGGCCTCCCGGGTTTCTCGAACTTATTTAGCTTGGCTTCGACAGGCGATCGATTAAAATACCCGAATCCAAGAAAAATTCCAGGGCTGGAAAAACTCAAATAAGGAGAAGTTATGAAATCTTACTTCGCTGAGTTTATCGGCACCTTCACTCTTGTATTCGTCGGTTGCGGCACGGCGGTGATCGCAGGCAAGGATGTCGGTTTTTTGGGCATCGCCTTTGCCTTCGGTTTGGCGCTGCTCGCAATGTGCTACGGCATCGGGCCGGTTTCCGGTTGCCACGTCAATCCGGCGGTCAGCCTTGGAGTCTTCGCTGCCGGACGCATGAGCGTCGCCGATTTATTCGGCTACATCATTTCACAATGCTTGGGCGCTCTGGTGGCGGCCTGGTTACTGCGCGAGGTCGTGATGGGACGTATTTCCGCTTATGACGTTACCGCCAGCGGCCTGGGGCAAAACGGTTGGGGCCCGGGTCTCTTCGGCGGCTACAGCCAAAACTCAGCCATGATTTTCGAAACGGTGGCGACCTTTCTCTTCTTAGTCGTGATTCTCGGCTCCACGGAGACCGGCGCGCCGACCGCTATTGCCGGCGTGGCGATCGGTCTTACCCTTGCAGTGATTCACATTCTGGGCATTCCCATCACCGGCGTCTCCGTCAATCCGGCGCGCAGCCTGGGACCCGCGGTGCTGGTGGGCGGCAAAGCCATGCAGCAATTGTGGCTTTTCTTGGTTTTCCCCCCTCTTGGCGCCATTGCCGCGGGAGTTTTATACCGCCTCCGCGCTTTGGGGAAAGCTTCCGGAGCCTGAAGCGCGAAACGTTTCACCTGTCAATCGCCTCTTGCGCCTAACTCGTCAGCATCCAATTTTTGGCTGTAAACAATTAAGGCGCGGTAAAATAAGGCCACTGCTCTGTGGCATAAGGCGAAAGCGCGGGGTTTAAATTGAAATATTGCGCGCCGGGAAATTTTCCCGAATAAGGAGCGTCTCTTCCGTCGATGGGAAAATAAAGAGGATTAGGATTGAGCTTGGGAGGAATTGCCCCTCTTGTCCGGTAATAACCAGGCACGTAA
>OBLQ010000439.1_pt1 | contig 15973 bp, 14 predicted proteins | sample 1519881 | NCBI WGS metagenome assembly OBLQ01 (sample SAMN01911456, study PRJEB22533) | soil metagenome | biome: Soil | place: Malaysia | collected 2012-04-30 | depth DG_metagenome m | reverse complement strand
TGAGCTGCGACAATAGCGGCAGGCGCGGCAGCTGCTGGCGTAGCTCGTCGCGCGACGGGCAGGCAAGCTCGGCAGCGTTCGACGGGGTGGCGGCGCGCAGGTCGGCGGCGAAGTCGGCGAGTGTGACATCGATCTCGTGGCCGATGCCGCTGATCACCGGCAGCGGGCAGTCGACGATGGCTTTCACCACCGTCTCATCGTTGAAGCACCAGAGATCCTCCATGCTGCCGCCGCCTCGGACCAGCAGGATCACATCCGGCTGCTGGGGGATCAGGCGGGCGAAGGCGGCGGCGATGCTGGCCGGCGCCTCGGCACCCTGCACGAGGCAGGGCGAAAGGGTGAGCCTGAGCCAGCCGGGGCGGGTGGCCAGTACCTTTTTCACATCCTCGAAGGCGGCCGCGGTAGCCGAGGTGACGATGCCGATGTGTCGCGGCAGGCGCGGCGTTGCCCGTTTGCGCGCCGGATCGAACCAGCCGCGCTCGGCGAACAGCTGTTTACGCTTCTCGAATTCGGCGGCGAGCCTGCCGGCGCCGGCCTCCTCGATGCGGGTCACCACCAGCTGGTAGCTGCCGCGCGGTTCGTAGACGCTGAGGTGGCCGCTGAAGATGAATTCACGCCCTTCCTCGGGCCGGGTCTTCAGCCTGAGTGCCGCCGAACGCCAGACCACCGCGGCGATGGCGGCATGCTGGTCCTTGATGGTGAAGTAGAGGTGGCCGGAGGCGGGGCTGGTCAGGCGCGATACCTCACCGCAGACCTCGACATGCGCAAAGCCCTGCTCCAGCAGGGTCTTGATACGGGCGGTCAGTTCGGTGACGGAAATCGGCGTGGCGGACACACAACAAATGGTGCCGCCCCGGGCAGCAGGGTCAATAGCGGACGGGGCAGCTCGTGCCGGGACGGTTCGGCGTCGCCGTGATGTACGGGAGTACGGTCTGGCCGGGTTTATGGGTCGTTCCGGGTGCTGACTGCCGGGATTGCAGGAAGACCGGCAGCAGGCCGCGTCCCGGGTCCAGCGACAGACCGCTGGCATTGAGGTAAAAGAAACCGTCCACACCCAGCTGGCGGGCCGAACGCATCGCCGGACTGCAGCCGCCCTGGCAAAGGGCGATGGTGTAGTTGAGCGGGTTGGCGCTGCGAAACCACTGCAGGATGCCGATGCCATTGCAGCTGGAGTCGTCGATATCGACGATCAGCATCTTCGGATCAATGGTCCTGATCTCGTCCGGATGCACGCGGCGATCGATAATCTCGGCGGTCCAGCCGTGCTGCTGCATGATGCTGGCAATCTGGTGGCTAGGGATGACGCGCTTTGATACGATGGCGGCCGGGTTGTTGCCTGTCCGGTGCATGCTGGACCTCCTTTGTGGTGGGTTTATTCCTGTCGGAGCTGGCACCGTATGGCGGTTTCGTGTCACCCTTGTGACAGTTGCCGGGCAGGCGGGTGACGATACGCGGGGCTGCCGATTGTTATCGTCATGCGGGTGTCACAATGCCGCCCTAGAGTCGCCGGGCAGAAAGTGACTACCCCTCCAAACAGAGAAGCCCCGGTTCGCCGGGGTTTTTTGGTTTTGCGCTATTTTTGATTGTTTTGATTGCGTGCTGTCATATCGGCCATAAGGGGATACATGAAACTGAATCCGATCGAGCTGACCGATCCGTCACTTTATCTCAACCGCGACCTGAGCATGCTGGCCTTCCATCGCCGGGTTTATGAAATGGCCCGCGATCCGAACGTGCCGCTGCTGGAGCGGCTGCGTTTTCTCTGCATCAGCATTTCCAATCTCGACGAGTTCTTCGAGGTGCGTGTCGCCGCCCAGAAGGATCGCGTCGACTCAGGCGATATGAAGGTCAGCCCGGACGGGCTTTCCGCCACGGCGACACTGGTGCGCATGCGCGAGGAAGCCACTCAGCTGCAGGAGGATCAGTACCGCGTCTTCAACGAGGAGCTGATTCCGGCAATGCTCGCCGAAGGCATCCACATCGTCCGGCGCACCGAGTGGAACGAGGCGCAGATGCAATGGTCGCGCAAGTTCTTCCGCACCGAGCTGATGCCGATCCTCACTCCCATCAGTCTCGATCCGGCGCATCCGTTGCCGCGCGTTCTCAACAAGCTGCTCAACTTCATCGTCACGCTGGAGGGCAAGGATGCCTTCGGGCGCGACCTGAGCCATGCCATCGTGCAGATGCCGCGGCCACTGCCACGGGTGATCCGGATGCCGAAGGAGGTGGCCGATCCGAATGCCGAACACTCCTTCGCGCTGCTCTCGTCGATTATCCATGCGCATGTCGGCGAGCTGTTCCCCGGCATGAAGGTGACCTCCTGCCACCAGTTCCGGGTCACCCGCAACAGCGAGCTGTATGTCGACGAGGAGGAGGTCGACGACCTGAAGAAAGCGCTGGCCGGCGAGCTCCTGGAGCGCCGCTTCGGCGAGGCGGTGCGCCTGGAAGTGACCAACAACTGCACGCCGGAATTGACCGACTTTCTGGCGCAGCAGTTCAAGGTGAAGGAGTCGGATGTCTATGTCGTCAACGGCCCGGTGAATCTCTACCGCCTGTCGATCATCTGCGATGAGGTGGACCGGCCGGAGCTGAAGTTCCCGCCGTTCAATCCCAGCCTGCCCGAACGGCTGTTGCCCGGCCCGGAGGAGGAGTGCGTCGACATGTTCCGGGTGATCGCGGAGGGGGATGTGCTGCTGCACCATCCGTTCCAGAGTTTCGCGCCGGTGGTCGATCTGCTCAACCAGGCCGCTTCCGATCCGGATGTGCTGGCGATCAAGCAGACACTTTACCGCGTGGTGCCGAACTCGCCGCTGGTTGATGCGCTGGCGAAGGCCGCGCGCGCCGGCAAGGAGGTCATCGCGGTGATCGAACTCCGTGCCCGCTTCAACGAGGAGGATAATATCCTGCTCGCTGACCGCCTGCATGCCGCCGGCGCCAAGGTGGTGTACGGCGTCGTGGGCTACAAGACACATGGCAAGATGATGCTGATCGTGCGCCGCGAGGGAAAACAGATGCGCCGCTACGTGCATCTGGGTACCGGCAACTACCACAACATCACCTCGCGCATCTATACCGATTTCGGCCTGCTTTCCGCCGATCCGGCGCTGGGTGAGGACGTGCACCAGATGTTCCAGCAGCTCACCGGCATGGGCAAGGCGACGAAGCTCAAGGCCATGCTGCAGTCGCCGTTTACGCTGCATGCCGGTCTCATCGAACGCATCGACCGCGAGGCGAAGATTGCCGCCAGCGGCGGCAAGGGGCGGATCATTGCCAAGATGAACGGCCTGGAGGAGCCGGAGGTGATCCGGCATCTCTATCGTGCCTCGCAGCAGGGTGTGAAAATCGATCTCATGGTGCGCGGCACCTGTTGCCTCAGGCCAGGTATTCCGGGCATCTCGGAGAATATCCGCGTGCGCTCGCTGCTCGGCCGTTTCCTGGAGCATTCGCGGGTGTTCTATTTCGAGAACGGTGGCGAGCCGGACCTCTTTTGTGCCAGTGCCGACTGGATGAGCCGCAACCTGCTGCGGCGCGTGGAGACCTGTTTCCCGATCCAGGAGGAGAGCCTTCGGAAGCGCGTCATCGCCGAAGGCCTGCGCACCTATCTGGCCGACAACAGCAGCACCTGGCAGCTGAAGGCCGACGGCAGCTACCATCGGATCAGATCGACTGCCAAGCCGCGCAATGCGCAGCAGGAGCTGTTGCAGGAGATGGGCAGCGTCCAGCCGACCGGGAGCGATACAGCCGTCTGATCGCAGCGGCAAGACTTGCCCTTTCGTGAATCATTGACTCCAATTTAATAGAGAAGGATTCCTCAGGAAGGCTTAAATGGCAGATGTTGTTCCTGTTCTGATTACTGGGGTGATCACAATTTTTGGCTGGTATGCTACGTATGCATACGCAAAGCTTCGCGAAGATCGAACGCGGCGATTGGATTTGTTTCTCCAACTTCGTGCGAGACAGATTGAGGAGTTGTACGGCCCTCTTCTGAGTCTAATCGAACAGGTGTTCAACGTGTGGCAGGTAAGAGAAAATGTATTGAGGGGAACGTCTTGTTCAGAGGAAGACCAGCGAAAAATCCGGGAGTTTTTTTGGCTGAATTATTTCACGCCGCTCCATCAGGATATCGGGAAGCTGTTACGGACAAAACTCTACCTTCTCGAGGGCGGAATCCTTCCCGAAAGCTTTAATCAGTACCTCGAACATGCCACACAAGAGGAGTGTCAGCATCGGTTATGGTCTGAACTCGGCATTGATACATCCAAGGTCCAAGGTCGCAGGTGGCCACAGGAGTTTCACAGGGATGTTAAGGATACCCTCGATCGTCTGATGCAGGACTACCAGTCGGGAATGACTCGATTGGCGTAGCGTTGATAGTGCGGGTATCAGTTCAGGGTTTTCAGGAATTCGATAACGTCGGCCCGCTTTTTATCGTCCTTCATGATGGGCATCGCCGGCATGGTCATGCCGTATCTGTTGCTCTCGCGCAGTTTTCTGGCGTATTCGTCCGTCTTGACCAGTTCGGACGGATCCTTCAGCCAGGCATCGATCCATTCGATGCTGCGCCGCTTCGTGATGCCGGCCAGCCCCGGGCCGATTTTGTCCGCCGAAGTGCTGTTGTGGCAGTGCGAACATATCTCGCTGAAAATCCTTTCGCCATCCGTTGCATCCGCCGCCTGTGCAGCCGACACCGATACGAACATTCCGCAGGCAACCGCCACCCACTGCAATACCTTCATATCCCTCCCTCCTGGAAAGATGCATCTTCGGTACAACATAACCGGCATATCCGGCTCGCGCAAGCAACGGCACGGGATTCACGTGATGTCGAGGGGGGGCGATCAGGCGGTTGTCGCGAGATCGATCTTGAGCGCTTTGCCGAATGCCTTTTCGAAATAGTCAGCGGTTTTCAGGCAGGCCCAGCGCTCCAGCAGCAGGTCGCCTTCGCCTTCCAGTTGCAGGCTGAGGTGCTGGTCGTGCATGACGGCGTGCACGGTGGCGACACGCGAGCGCCGCTCCTTGTCCAGCGCGATGCCCATGCGTAACAGGGCACTGAGTTGCCAGACGGTCTTGCGTTCGGAATCGGAGAGATCGGAGGCGTCCTTGTGGTCGGAGGTCGGCGAGCCCTTGCGCTGGTAGCGCACGATGCGCGACAGGATCTTGCGCTCGTCGTCGGAGAGGCCGACCAGTGACGAGACGGAGATCATGTAGGCGGCATGGCGGTGATGTCCGTCGACACTGATGTACATGCCGATCTCGTGCACGAGGGCGGCGATCTCCAGCAAGAGACGCTCGGGAAGTCCCAGCTTGTGCAGAGCCAGCGTCTGGTCGAACAGGCTGAGGCTCAGTCTGGCGACGGTTGCGGCGTGCTGCTGGTCCACGTGGTACTTGCTCTTCAACGATTTGGCCCAGGCGATCAGGTGATTGCGGCGCGATTTCGAAGTGATCTCGGCGTTGTCCTGCATGTCGATCAGTACGCCGTCGAGCAGGCTGGCATCGGGCATTGCAAGCTGCTGGGCACCGGAGAGCTGCATCACTTCGTGGATTACCATCGCTGCCGGCAGGATGACGTCGGCGCGGTCGGGCCGCAGGCCGAGATCGCGGACGCGTTCCTCGAAGCTCATTTTCGAGAGCTGCTTGATCAGCTGCTTCAGTTCCTTGCGGTCGATCTGCGTGGCCGAGCCTGCACCGAGCAGTTTCTGGCCCATCTCGCCGATGGCGGTGGCATTGCCGCCGGTGGCCACGCAGAGCTCCGGTGTCCGCTCGCCCACCAGCTCGCGTAGCTTGCGTTCCATGCCTTCAAGGTATTCGCCGAGCAGGCGGGTGAAATCCTTTTCTCCGCTGAACATCTCCAAGAGCCGCACGGTACCGAGCTTCAGGCTCTGGGCAGCGACCACCTGGCCGTCGTCGCACAGCGTGATCTCGACGCTGCCGCCTCCAATATCGATAAGCAGGGAAAACTTGCCCGACAGGTCGACCCGGCGGGCGATCGAGGTCTGCACCAGCCTCGCTTCTTCCTCGCCGCTGATCGTCTGCAGGCGGACGCCTGTGGCGTGGTCGATGCGGCGGATCAGCTCCTGGCTGTTGACGGCATCGCGCATGGCACTGGTGGCGATGGCGTTGATGCGGCTGACGCCGTGCTGGTCGAGCAGGCGCCGGAAGCTCTGGAAGGCAGCGACAGCATCGTCCATGGTCGATTCACTGAAGCGCCCGCTGGTGAATGCGTCATGGCCGAGCCGTACCGGCTCGCGCTGGCGAATCAACAGCTTCGGATTGCCATCCTCGCCCGGAGAGGCGATACCGAGCCGGAACGCATTGGAGCCGACATCGATCGCCGCGATGAGAGGAAGCTCAGGCAAACGACACTCAGCTGGCCGTCTGCTTTTCCTTCAGCAGCGCTGCTGCCGAATCATGGTCGACGTGGCGGATATCGTGGCCCTTGACGATGTAGATAGCCATCTCGGCGATGTTGGTGGCGTGGTCGCCGATACGCTCGAGGTTCTTGGCGATGCCGGAGGCAAGGATGCCGGCCGAAATTTCGCGCGGGTCCTCGAGCATGTAGGTGATCACTTCACGCTGCACGCCGTGGTAGAGATCGTCGACATGCTTGTCACCCTGCACGACCTCCAGTGCCAGCTGCACATCGCTGCGGGTCAGCGCGTCGAGAGCCCGGTTGACCTGCGAGACGACGCGGTTGCCCAGCGCCTCCAGCGTGGAGAGGTGGGTCAGCGGGTTGTCCTGACTCTTGATGGTGGCTTCGGCGATGCCTTCGGCCAGGTCGCCCATGCGCTCGAGATCGGTGACGATCTTGATGGTGGCGATGATAAAGCGCAGATCGTTGGCGGCGGGCTGCCGGCGCACCAGCATGGCACGGGTCATCTCGTCGCACTCGACCTCCAGCGCGTTGATCGCCTTGTCGGCCTCGATGACCTTGCGGGCTACAGCCATGTCCTGTTTCAGCAGCGCTTCCATGCAGCGGGTGATGGAATCCTCCACCAGGCCGCCCATGCCGAGGATCATATCCCGCAGCTTGGTCATCTCGCTCTCGAAACGCTTCATTGTATGTTCGGTCATGATGTTTCTCCCCAATCTCTTCCCGCTCAGCCGAAGCGGCCGGTGATGTAGTCTTCCGTCTGCTGGTTCTTCGGCATGGTGAAAATTTCATCCGTATTGCCGGCCTCGATGATCTTGCCCATGTAGAAGAAAACTGTGCTGTCCGACACACGGGCAGCCTGCTGCATGTTGTGCGTGACGATGACGATGGTGTATTGCTGTTTCAGTTCGTCGATCAGCTCCTCGATCTTGGTCGTGGCGATCGGGTCCAGTGCCGAGCAGGGCTCGTCCATCAGAATCACTTCCGGCTCGACGGCGATGGCGCGGGCGATGCACAGGCGCTGCTGCTGGCCGCCGGAGAGCGCCGTGCCCGGCTTCTTCAGCATGTCCTTCACTTCATCCCACAGGGCTGCACCGCGCAATGCCTTCTCGACCCGATCCTCGGTCTCGGCCTTGTCCTTGATGCCGTGCAGCTTCATGCCGTAGGCGATGTTGTCGAAAATGCTCATCGGGAAGGGGGTCGGCTTCTGGAAGATCATGCCGACCCGATGGCGCAGGTTCAGCGCCGGCACCGACGGATCGAGGATGTTCTCACCATCCAGCAACAGCTCGCCCTCGGCACGATGGCCCTTGTAGAGGCTGAACATGCGGTTGTAGCAGCGGATGTGCGTCGACTTGCCGCAGCCGGACGGGCCGATGAAGGCGGTCACCTTGTTCTTGGCAATATCGAGGGTGTTGTCGAACAGCACCTGCTTGTCGCCATAATAGAAATTGAGGTTGCGGACAGAGATTGTCACTTCGTTTTCCGCGACGTTGCTATCGCTCACTGTGTTCTCCTGGTGCGCACGACGTAGCGCATGATGATGGTGACCACCAGAACGGAGATGGTGATCAGAAAGGCCGCACCCCAGGCCAGCGTATGCCAGTCGTCATACGGGCTCATGGCGTAGTTGAATAGCGTGACGGTCAGGTTAGCCATCGGCTCGTTCAGCGAATGCGACCAATAGGGGCTGTTGAGTGCCGTGAACAGCAGCGGTGCCGTTTCGCCGGCCACGCGCGCGATCGCCAGCATGATGCCGGTGATCATGCCCGCCTTGGCGGCGCGGAAAATGACCGACAGCATCATCCTCCAGTAAGGGGAACCGAGCGCCAGTGCCGCTTCGCGCATTTCGTTCGGGACCAGGCGCAGCATCTCCTCGGTGGTGCGCACGACGACCGGCAGCATGATGATCGCCAGTGCCGCAGCACCGGCAAAACCGGAGAAGTTGCCCATCGTCTTGACGATCACGAGGTAGATGAAGACGCCGATCACGATCGACGGGGCGGAAACAAGAATATCCGACAGGCTGCGCACGATGTTGGCGAAAGGATGGGTCTTGCCGAACTCGGCCAGATAGGTGCCGGCGAGAACGCCGGCCGGTATGGCCATGAGCGCTGCCGCTGCGGTCATGATGAAGGTGCCGAGGATGGCATTGCCCAGGCCGCCGCCTTCCATGCCGGGAGGGGAGGGAAGTTCGGTGAAGAAGGACCAGTTGATGGCCGCCAGTCCCTTGATGGCGACATCGATGAGAATCCAGGCCAGCATGATAATGCCCAGCATCGCCGCAGCGGTGGAGGCGACCATGACAATGCTGTTGATGGCAATACGGCGTTGGCGATTCGAAGCCATCTCAGCCCCCCTTCTGCCGGTTGCCGGCGCGCAACCACAACTGGGCCGCACCCAGGATGATGAAGGTGATCACGAACAGCACGAGGCCCAGTTCGATCAGTGATGCGAGATAAACGTCGCCGTCGGCTTCGGTGAATTCGTTGGCCAGTGTCGAGGCGATGGAATTGCCTGGCGCAAAGAGCGACCAGGAGAGGTGGTAGGCATTACCGATCACGAAGGTGACGGCCATGGTCTCGCCCAGTGCACGGCCGAGGCCGAGGAAAACGGCGCCGACCACGCCTTTCTTGCCGTAGGGGATCACTACATCACGCACCACCTCCCAGGTGGTGCAGCCGAGGCCGTAGGCGGCCTCCTTCAGCGGTTGCGGGGTCATCAGGAAGATGTCGCGGGTCACCGAGCTGATGAACGGGATGATCATCAGCGCCAGTACGAGGCCGGCGGTCAGCATGCCGATGCCCATGGAAGGGCCGGAGAAGAACGGCAGGAAACCGAAATGGTTCTGCAGCCACGGCTGCACATGCTCGGACATCAGCGGGGCTACCACGAACAGACCCCACATGCCGTAAACGATACTGGGGATGGCGGCAAGCAGCTCGATGGCGGTGCCGACCGGGGTGCGGAGCCAGTGTGGCGCGATTTCCGAGAGGTAGAGGGCAATGCCGATGCTGAGGGGAATGGCGATCAGCATGGCGATCAGTGTGGAGACCAGCGTGCCGACGATGGCGATCATCGCGCCGAATTTTTCCGTGACCGGATTCCAGTCGGTACTGGTCAAAAAGCCGAAGCCGAACTTGTGGACGGCCGGCTGCGATTCCTGCCAGAGGACATAGAGAATGGAAATGAACAGCAGGGCAAGACCGGTGGCGAACAGCCAGGTCAGGCCCTTGAAAATGTTGTCGGAGTAATCCCTGGCCGGTTTGGGGCGGATCGTCGTCGTCATGGCTTCGAACTCTGCCTCCATCGCGCTGTTTTGCATCGTGCTCATTCAGGGTGCTCCGTCACGTTGTCGGTCGTCCTTGGAAAACTGGAGGCCTTCCGGGCCGCCTGCTTCCTGCAATGATTTGCAGTTTCAGAGGATGATCGCTACGGGCGAATCATCGAATCTTCACAAAGTTGTTCTCTTGGAGCAAGTAGGGGCCGGGTTTTCAGGCCCGGCCCCTTCCTGCAATGTCGGCCCTGAGGCCGTCAGTGGCTTACTTCCAGACGGACTTGCCGTGCGTGTCCTTCATCTCCTTCGACCAGGTCTTCTCGACCATGTCGACGACGCTCTTCGGCATCGGCACGTAGTCCAGATCCTCAGCCGCCTTGCCGCCGTTCTCGTAGCTCCAGTTGAGGAACTTCAGAACTTCGCGAGCCTGCTCGGCATTGTCCTGGCTCTTGTACATCAGGATGAAAGAAGCGCCGGTGATCGGCCAGGACTTCGCGCCCGGCTGGTCGGTCAGCACCATGTAGTAGCCCTTGGCGTGCTTCCAGTCAGCGCCAGCAGCGGCAGCCTGGAAGTTCTCGGAGGTCGGAGCCACAGCATTGCCTTCGTGGTTGATCAGCTTCACGGAAGCCATGTGGTTCTGCAGCGCATAGGCGTACTCGACGTAGCCGATGGAGCCCGGCACCTTGCCGACGAAAGCGGCAACGCCTTCGTTGCCCTTACCGCCCAGGCCAACCGGCCATGCGACGGACTTGTCGTTACCGACGCTGTCCTTCCAGGTCTTGCTGACCTTGGAGAGGTAGTTCGTGAAGATCCAGGTGGTGCCGGAACCGTCAGCGCGGTGAACCACGGCGATGTCGGTATCAGGCAGGTTCACGCCCGGGTTCAGCTTGGCGATGGCCGCGTCGTTCCACTTGGTGATCTTGTTCAGGTAGATGTCAGCCAGCACGTCGCCCGACAGGGTCAGCTGGTTGGCACCGATACCGGAAACGTTCACGACCGGCACTACGCCGCCCATGATCATCGGCCACTGCATCAGGCCGGCCGCATCGAGCTCTTCCGGCTGCAGCGGGGCGTCAGAGGCGCCGAAATCGACGGTCTTGGCCTTGATCTGCTTGATGCCGCCGCCGGAACCGATCGACTGGTAGTTCAGCTGAACGCCGGTCTTCTTGTTGTATTCAAAGGCCCACTTGGAGTAGACCGGGTACGGGAAGGTTGCGCCGGCACCGGTGATGGTGGCAGCTGCCTGCGCCTGCATGGCGAAAGCGAGGGTCGCAATGGTTGCCATGATGAACTTTTTCATGAGATTGCTCCTTTCTTTGGATTGGGATCAGAAGAACAAGGCCGGGGTTGCGCCCCCGGCCTTGTCATTTTCAGACAATTAGAACGCCACCTGCGAGTACAGACCGTAACGGGTGTCCTTGCGGGTATTCGTCGCAGTGCCGCCCATGCCGGTGCCCTTGGTGTTGTCCATGACCAGAGCCAGGGTTACAGGCTTGATCGGGTGGTATTCCACACCGGCCACGTAGTGGTCGATCTTTTCCTTCGAGGCTGCAGCGACGCCACCGAAGGTGCCCTTGTTCTCGACGCGGTCATAGCGGCCGAAGGCGCCGAAGTCGGTGTCCGGGAAGTTCACCCAGCCCCAGACGGTCCAGGCAGTGCTCTTGACCTGATCGCCAGCTGCTGCAATGGTCGCGAAGCCGCTGGTGATGTTGCCGCCGTGGCTCTTGAAGACGTTAGCAGCGGTCTTGTTGTCGTCCTTGTTGCTCAGGTAGTTGGCGCCGACGCGGAAGAAGTCGCCCTGACCGTAGCTGGCCATGACCTGCCACATGGTGGACTTGATACCGCTGTTGGTGACGTTGGCAACGTAGGTCTTGGTGCCGCGGTAGCCGTCGCGGAACTGCAGGTCGACTTCCAGGCCCTCGATCGGGTTGATGCCGATGCGGGAGTTGAAGTCCAGACCGTTGGTGGCAGCGCCGTTGCCGTAGCCGGAGCCGTTGGTCTCGGTCAGCCAGTAGTTGACCAGGCCGTCGGCGACCTTGCCGTACAGACCGAGGCCCAGATCGGACGAGTCGTCGAAGGCGAACTTGTCGACCATGGTGTTCTCGACATAACGATGCTTCCAGAGGCTCTCCTCATGATCAATCCACGGAGTGTGCGACTGACCGATGCGCAGCACGGCCTGATCGCCGGCCAGCTTGCCTTCCAGGTAGGCGTACTTCAGGAAGATGTTCTGCTTCTTGCTGCCGAGGTTGGCTTCGTGCTGCATGTCGGTGGTGACGCGCATGGACCAGTCGCTGTTGAAGATGTACTTCAGGGTGACGTATGCACGCTCAACGTTCAGACCGACGGTCTTGGTGCTGGTGGTGCCGCCAGCGGTGGTGATGTCAGCCTTGTCTGAGTAGGTGTTCAGGAACAGCAGGCCTTCCATCTTCAGCTTGCTGTCACCATTCTCAGCCACCGTCACGCCACCGGCGAAGGCCGGTGCGGTGAAGGCGAGCATGGCAATGGCAGCAGCGGATTTGATCAGTGCTTTCATTTGCATTTCTCCATCATTGTTTTTACCCGTTTTCTAGGGATGCGCGGCACTGTAGGTGGGCTTTGTGACATGGTCGTGACACGCCATGTCACAATCAGGGTTGTCATCGGCATGTCATGGAAAAGGAAATAATTCCCCCAACAAAAAGAGGAGTTATATATGTATCCAAGAGAGGATTTCAGTCAGGCATTCGAGGCCAGTGTGGCCGCCAACCCGATGTATTCAAGATTCCGTCGCATGCCGGTCAGCCAGGAGCTGGGACTGCGCGAAAGCATGCTGTTGTTTTCATGTTTCGAGCCGCGGGTGATTCCGGAAGGCTCGGTCATCTACGAGGCCAACACGCCATCCGAGAACGAGATGTATCTGATTGTCGAGGGCACGGTTTCGGTGTCCAGTGCCTCGCAGGATATCTACGAATCGCTGCGGCCGGGTGATGTGTTCGGGCTGTTTTCGTTCCTCGACGAAGGGCGTCTGCACTCCGCGACCGTCACAACGACGAGCGAGCTGACCGTGCTGGTGATCAACCGCGACTATTTCGATGTCATCACGCTCGAGGACCCGGCGCTGGGCAACGAGATGCTGCGTTTCATGTTCCGTATGCTGTCCCGCATGGCGCTGAAGCTGGAGAGCGAATATGCAGCGATTCACCGTTTTGCGACAGGCAGGCGGATATAATGCTTGAGCCAGGAAGTCATCCGTTCCAATATGGAAACCTCATGTCGGAATCCGCAGATACAAGCAATGTCGACATCCTGATCGTCGAGGACGATGCCCCTATCGCCAGGCTGATGGCGTTGCATCTGCGCGCCGCGGGCTTTTCAACCGCGACCGTGGAGAATGGTGACGAGGCGTTGCGACGCCTCTCGGAGGGTGGCGTGCGGCTGGTCGTTCTCGATCGCATGCTGCCGGGCTCCAGCGGCATGAAGATTTTGCGCTGGCTGCGTGGTGGCGATGCGAGCCGTGCTCACCTGCCAGTACTGATGGTGACTGCGCTCGGCATGACATCCGAACGCATCGAGGGCCTGAACGAAGGCGCCGACGACTACCTGTCCAAGCCGTTCGAGCCCGGCGAGCTGGTGGCACGCGTCAAGTCGCTGATGCGGCGGACGGTGGTGCAGGAAGCGGGTGGCGTGGCGGCGGCCAGCGGCCTGCAACTCGATCCCGAGGCGCCGGCCGTCTTCGACGGGCGCAAACGGATCGAACTGCGGCCGATGGAATACCGGCTGCTGCAGGTGCTGCTCGAAAAGCCGGGCAAGACACGCAGCCGCGAGTACCTGCTCGATCACGTCTGGGGACGCGATGTGTTCGTCGAACCGCGAACGGTCGACGTCACGGTCAAGCGGCTGCGCAAGGCCTTGCAAGAGATCGGCCGGCAGGATTGTATTGAGACCGTGCGTGGAATGGGTTATCGCTATCTAGCACCGCAGGCATGACATCGGTTTTACTGCTTGCCCTGGTCGTCATGAGTGCGGCGTGGCTGTTTGCCTCGCTGCGCATGCGCCGCAGGCTTACCGACTGCCAGCAGGAGATCAGGCAGCTCAGGGAGGCGAGCGGCGGTCTCGAATCGAAGCTGGCCACGCGCGGGCGCCGTCTGGATGTCCTGCTGTCGTCGGTCAACGAGGCAGTGCTGCGTGTCGACCAGCACGGGCGGGTGCTGGCGGCCAACCAGTGGGCCATGGAGCTGTTCCGCCTGCCGGCCAATACGCCGTTTCCCCAGTCCATCCTCTTTTTCTATCGTAATCCACAGTGGCGGCAGGCATTCGTGGCTGCACTCGGTCGCCTGCCCGAAAACTCCCGCCTGCCGGATATGCATCTGCGCGACCGCGTGCTGGCGCCGCGGCTGGCACAGCTCGGCCGCGAACAGGCGCTGCTGCTGTGCATGGATATCACCGAGAAGTACCGCTTGGAGCAGCAGCGGCGCACCTTCATCGCCAACCTGATGCACGATCTGAAAACGCCGCTCACCTCCCTGCTCGGCTATGCGCGCAGCATCGAATCGTTCGGCGAAGATGCCGAGTTGCGCAACGAGGCGGCGAAAGTGATCGCCGACGAGGCGAAGCATGTAAACCACCTGCTCGATTCGCTGCTCACCCTCGACCAGATCGAGTTCGCCGCCCGCGATACCGAGGCGTCCTGCGATGCGCCGGAAGTGGTGCGGCGCGTGTGCAGCCTGCTGGAGGCGCAGGCCAAGGCCAAGCAAATCAGGCTTGCGTGTGAACCGGCCGATGCCATGCCGCCGGTCCAGATGGACGAGGAGAGCCTGGAACGTGTGGCGACCAATCTTGTCGAGAATGCCATCCGTTATTCCGGCAATGGCAGCGAAGTGCGGCTAAGGCTGTCGGTCAAGGGCGGCGAGTGCATTCTGCGGGTCGAGGATAACGGCCCGGGCATCCCGGAAGTGCACCTGCCGCGGGTGACCGAACGTTTCTACCGGGTGGATCGGGCGCGCGGCCGCAGCAGTACCGGTGGTCACGGTCTGGGGCTGGCCATCGTCAAGGAGCTGCTGGAGGTGCACGGCGGTGATCTGGTTCTCGCCAACCATCCGCCGCATGGTCTGCTGGCAGAAGCCCGGATACCGCTGCGACGCCTGCCGGTGGCGAAGGCCGTCTAGGCCGGGTTGTTCCCGTGCAGGCGTATCGGCCGGCAAGAAATGATTTCCCATCCACATCATGAGTGCATAAAATGCGCCCCGCTTGAGGTGCCCGTGCGTCGGTCGATGCACGGGTGAAACGGGAAGCCGGTGCGGTTCATATCCATTCCGGCGCTGCCCCCGCAACTGTAGGCCTGACGACTTCGTCCGCGCGCCACTGGGAAACCGGGAAGGTATGGATGGAGGAGATGGAAGGCGAGCCAGGAGACCGGCCTCTCGCATTCGCGGACAGACTCCCCGGGGTGAGGGGGCGCCGGTGGTGAAGCCGCAGACCCCAGACCTGTCCTTCCCATCCTGCCATTTCTCCCGGATGACTGCCGTTCAACAACACGCACGGTGGGTGCATCAGGAGAAAATGAAACCATGCAACTGAAAATGAAACATTGGCCGCTATTGGCCGCCCTCGCCTGGGCGGGCCAGGCCCAGGCAACCGATCTCGGCACGATTTCGGTCACCGACCAGCGATCGGAAGCGCCGATCGGACAATCCACGCACGCGGTGACCATCATCGACCGCAAGACCATCGAGGCGAGCCACGTCCAGAATGTCGTCGACCTGTTCAAGAGCATTCCGGATGTCGTGGTGCGCGATACCTCGGGTGTCGGCGCCAAGGCGCAGGTCGATCTCGGCGGTTATGGCGAGGCCGCATCGGCCAACAGCCTGGTAATGATCGACGGGCGCCGCGTCAATGCGCCCGACCTTTCCGGCGTGGACTGGACGCAGATTCCGGTCGACCAGATCGAGCGCATCGAGATCGTGCACGGCGGCGGTTCGGTGCTCTACGGCCAGGGTGCCGTCGGCGGTGTCATCAATATCATCACCCGCGTGCCTGCATCCGGCGGCAAGGTCAGCGCCGAGGGCGGCAGCTACGGTACGGCAGCAGGCCTGCTGCGCGCAGGTGCCACGACGGATATGTTGCGCGTCGAAGCGAACGCCTCGGGTATGAGGACAGACGGCTACCGCAAGAATGGACAGTTCAAGCGTTTCGATGGCGGCCTGCGCGGCGAAATCGATCTGCCGGCCGGCCACATGCTCTATTTCAGCGGCAACCACCATATGGATCGTGCCGGCTTGCCGGGTGCGCTGACGTTGGCGCAGATGGCGGCGGACCCAAGGCAGACCAATAAACCGACCGACTAT
>OBLQ010000438.1_pt1 | contig 15985 bp, 18 predicted proteins | sample 1519881 | NCBI WGS metagenome assembly OBLQ01 (sample SAMN01911456, study PRJEB22533) | soil metagenome | biome: Soil | place: Malaysia | collected 2012-04-30 | depth DG_metagenome m | reverse complement strand
CCACCGAGATCTACACTCTTTCCCTACACGACGCTCTTCCGATCTGGAGCGCCTTGAAATGCGTCTCGGCGCGCTCCGGCGCGCCCAAAAAGCGCAGCGCAATCCAACCGGCGTCGAATTCGGCCTCGGCGAATTCGCCGCCCGGGGGAAGGCCGTTGCGGGCCGCCAGTTCATAAGCATCGGCGTAGCGTTTTTCCTTGAGCGCCCATCGTATGAGGAGCTGGCGCTCCTCCCACCAGCGCTCGGGATTGCGCAGCGCTTCAGGATCGTTCGGCGCGCGCTTGGCGATTTCGATCGCCTGCGCTTCGTCATTGGTGCGGCGGAAATAGCGCACGGCCGCCAGCAACACGCCCGGATCGAGGCGGTCTTCGGGCGCCAGCGCATTAAAGAGGGAGGGTCCGTTGCCGGCGCGCCCGAGCAGCGCGGCGCGCGCCTCGGCCATGCGCCGATTGCGCGGCGACAGACGCGAAAACACGCGGCGCGCCGCCGTCACCTCGCGCTCCCATAACAGGCGATCGACGCGCGCGTTCTGATCTTCCTCCGTCAAGAAGCCGCCATAGCGGGAGATCAGACGTTGTTCGTCGGCGAGTCGAAAATCGTCGTTGATCCAGGCGCTGCGAATATGAAGGACGGCGGCGTCCTTCTCGCCTTGCGCGAACTCGGCGCGCGCAAGCGCAAGCTTTCCCTCGCCGGTCAACGGATCGCGCGTCTTGAAGAAATCGATGACCGATTGCGTGGCGGCGTCAGAGGGAATGCGACGTTCGGCGTCGCTTTGAAATTTGGCGAGCGCCGGCCAATCTTTGTGCGCGTCGAGAAAAGCGCCGACCGCCGAAAAATCGACCGTCGGATCGCCGGCGTAAAGATCGAGCCAATCGGCGAGACCTTTCGCCGTCGCGTCGACGACCGCGTCCGCAGCGTCATGCGCGGCCCGCCAGTCGCGGCGGTCGATTGCGCTCTCGACATTCTTCAGCGCCTCATAATCGCTCTGGCTCAAATAGTCCGGGCCCGGCGCCGGCGGCTTCAGGCGCGGCGTCACCATCGCGCCCGCCGGCTCCGACAAGCCGAACGCAAGGAGAGAGACGGCGAACGCCGCTCCCGCAATGGCCCATCTGCGCCCCGTCCGCGCATGAAGCATGAGAAATATCTCCCGGAAACCCCTTCCAGCGCGCGCATCGAGACTAGCGCAAATGAGGCGGCGTTGGACACCGCCCGCGCCTAGAAATCGCCTGGCGACGCTCGCCCGGCCGCAGACCTGCAAGAATCACGCGCAGATGCGCGACCGTCCTGCTTTCCGGGGACGCGCCGGCTTGCTCCGGGCGGCAGGTCCGGAGTATCGAGCCGGTAACCCGAAGGACGATTGCGCCCATGCAGCAGCCTCGCGGCTATATCACCGCGCTTGTCACGCCATTCCGCAACGGCGCTGTCGACGACGAAACCTTTCAGCGCCTTGTCGATCGCCAGATCAGGGCGGGCGTTCACGGGCTCGTTCCGGTCGGCACGACCGGAGAGTCGGCGACCTTGACCCAAGCCGAACACCGCCGGGTCGTGAGGCTTTGCGTCGAGGCGGCGGCGGGCCGCGTTCCAGTCATCGCCGGGGCCGGCTCGAACGCGACGGCTGAAGCGATCGAGCTTGCCCACATCGCCGAAGAAGCGGGCGCCGACGCCGCGCTCGCCGTCACCGGCTATTACAACAAGCCGAGCCAGGCGGGGCTCGTCGCGCATTTCACGGCGCTCCACGATGCGACGCGCCTGCCGATCATCTTGTATAATGTGCCGGGCCGCGTCGTCGTTAATCTCTCGGTTGAGACGATCGCGACGCTTTCAAAATTGCCGCGCATCATCGCCGTCAAGGATGCGACCGGCGACCTCGCGCGCGTCGCCTTGCAGCGGCTCGCCAGCGGACCGGATTTCATCCAGCTTTCCGGCGAAGACATGACGGCGATTGGATTCAATGCGATGGGCGGGAGGGGCTGCATTGGCGTTTCCGGGAATGTCGCGCCGGCGCTCTGCGCTCAGCTGCAGGATGCTTCGCTCGCCGGCGATCTTGCAGGCGCGTGCGCCCTCCAGGATCGGCTCGCTCCGCTCCACGATGCGATCTTTCGCGATACGAGCCCGGGCCCCGTCAAATATGCGATGTCGCTGATGGGCCTTTGCTCGGCCGAACTTCGCTTGCCGCTCGTTGCGCCGCCGGAAGCTGTCAAACAAAGGGTGCGCGAGGTTCTGGAGGGCCTCGGGCTCTCGGGCTGATGGCGGCGAAGAAGAAAGATGACGGCCGGCGCATCATCGCCGAGAACCGGCGCGCCCGGCATGACTACGCCATCGAGGACGTTGTCGAGGCGGGCCTTGTTCTCACCGGCACAGAGGTGAAGGCGCTGCGCGAAGGAAAGGCGACGATCGCCGAATCCTACGCCTCGCCGGAAGGCGGCGCCATTTATCTCATCAACGCAAACATTCCGGAATATTCCGGCGGCAATCGCCAAAATCATGAACCGAAACGGCCGCGGAAACTGCTCCTGCACGCGCGCGAAATCGCCCGGCTTTCGCAGGCCGTCGAACGCAAAGGTTATACGCTCGCGCCCTTGCGCCTATATTTCAACGATCGCGGCATTGCGAAGATCGAGATCGGCCTTGCGCTCGGGCGTAAAGCTCACGACAAGCGCGAAGTCGTCAAAGAGCGCGACTGGTCGCGCCAGAAGCAACGCTTGCTGCGCGATCGGGGATAACAAGCAGGCCCTAAGCCCGCTCGCGCGCGTGATAGGCCGGCACGAAAGCGAGCACGGTCTGGAAAGCCGCCGCAGCCGCCGCGCCGCCGGACGCGCATAAGAGCAGCACGCTGACGATATCGCTCGCGAATAAATGCGCAAGCTTCGCCGCGGCGAGGATAAAGACGAGCGCGAATGCCGCGCGCGCGTAGAATTTCAGAAGGTCTGCAAAAGCGTCGCCGACGTCATTGAAATGCGCCGCAAAGCGCGGACGCGCGATCCATACGTAGGCCCAGCAGCCGAAGCCGGCGGCGAGAACGGCGACAACGAGCTTGGCGCCGTGAAAGACATGCTCGATCACGTCGCGCGCGTCGTTAAAGCTGATCGCGGCGACGGCTGCGCCGATAATGCCGAAGAGCGCGCTGATCGAAAGCGTCGCAATTGGCCGCGCGCTTCTCGCCTTGCGAAAGGCTGTTTCCTCGCGCTTCGTCGGCAGACCCCAATTGCGGGTCATGGTTTCCTCCTCGTCGCGCGCCGGCGCGCTGCTATGGCGCTTGTGAGATGTGGGCCCGCGCGGCCCCGAACACCTCTTCAAACATCGCCGCCGTCAACTTGCCGGTATTCGTGTTGTACCGCGAGCAATGATAGCTGTCGAACAAGACAAGACCTTGCGCCGCCGAATGGCGCGCTGCATGGCCGAAAGGCGCGGCTTTCGGAGCAAGGCCAAGCGCGGCGATCGTTGAATCATGCGCGATTCGCCCCAGCGCGACGATCGCTTTCAGCCGCGGCAGGCTTCCTAGGCGGGCGGCGAGGAAGGGCCGGCAGGCCCTGATTTCGGCCGGCGAGGGCTTATTTTGAGGCGGCGCGCAGGCGACGGCGTTGGCGATCATCGCATCGACGAGTTCAAGCCCGTCATCGGCGCGCGCCTCGTAGCGCCCCCTCGCAAAGCCGAATTTCGATAGCGTCGCATAGAGAAGCTCGCCGGCGAAATCGCCGGTAAAGGGCCGACCGGTGCGGTTGGCTCCCGAAAGCCCCGGCGCAAGACCGACGACGAGCAAGCGCGCATCCAGATCCCCGAAAGAAGGAACCGCCCCGTTGAACCAGTCCGGATGGGCTATGGCGTTGTCGCGCCGATAAGCGACGAGCCTCGGGCAGAGCGGGCAATCGCGCACCGGCTCGAGCGCCGGTCGAATCTTGCGGGGGCCGGCCACCGAAAGCCTAGTCAACGTCCTCGAATTCTTCTTCGAATTCTTCCTCGAAGTCGTCCTCGAATTCGTCTTCCTCATTCTCGGCGGATCGAGTCTTGCGGGCCGGCGCGGCGCGCCCGATCGCGCTTTCAAGATCGGCGAGATCGATGAAACGGTCGGCCTGGCGGCGCAGCTCGTCCGACGCCATCGGAGGCTGCGATTTGACGGTTGAAACGACGGTCACCTTGACGCCCTGAGCCTGCACGGCCTCGATGGCGCGTCGGAAATCGCCATTGCCTGTGAACAGGACGATATGGTCGAGCTTTCCAGCGAGAAGCACCAGATCGACGGCGAGCTCGATGTCGATCGAGCCCTTGAAGCGGCGCTTTCCCTGCGCGTCGGTGAATTCGCGCGAGGTCTTCGTCACCATGGCGTAGCCATTATAGTCGAGCCAGTCGACGAGGGGACGGAGCGGGGAATAATCCTGCGCCTTATCCTCCTGGATCGCCGTATAATAATAGGCCCTGATGAGCCGGCAGGCGCCCTGCGTCTTTGCGAGCAGGCTCTTATAGTCCATGTCGAATCCAAGATTTCGCGCCGCCTTGTAGAGATTGGCGCCGTCAATGAAGAGGGCGGTTTTCTCGTCGTCGCGCAGTCCCAGAAAGTTCGCCATTCTCGCCTCTCAAATATCGCTGGTTATATATATCGTCGGCCCGCGGCCGGTCGGGCGTTCAAAAGCCATGATTCTCGTCGGTTTAGGATCAAACTTGTCATTTTGCTACAGGGCGCCGGCGGATATTATCACGGCGGCGCTGGCGGTGCTCGGCCGAATTGCGACGGTCTCGGCGGTTTCGCGCCTTTATCGGTCGCCGGCCTGGCCTGATCCGGCCGATCCGGCCTTCATTAATGCTGCGGCCCGGATCGAGAGCGGGCTTGCTCCCGCGGCGCTGCTCGCCGCGCTTCATGCCGTTGAGGCCGGATTCGGCCGTCGGCGGGGGCCGCGGAACGCCCCGCGGACCCTCGATCTCGACCTTCTCGACTACCATGGCGAGATGGCGGGCGGCCTCGGCGGCGGACCGGTCCTGCCGCATCCACGCCTTTCGGAGCGCGATTTCGTGCTTGCCCCGCTCGCCGAAATCGCCCCCGACTGGCGGTGCCCGCGGTCGGGGCGGACAGCAACGGAGCTGCTTGCCGCCCTTCCTGGCCGGAGCGCCGAGCCCTTGGGCGCGCTCGGCTAGGGTTTTCGCATTGCGATAGGTTGTTTTCGCGGCCAGCCGGCCCTATGTCACCGGGCTCGGCCCCTTCAGGAGAAGCTCATGGCTCGCGTCACCGTCGAGGACTGCGTCGAACACGTCCCGAACCGATTTGAACTCGTCCTCCTCGCCGCTCATCGCGCGCGCATTCTATCCTCGGGCGCCCCGCTTCTCGTTGATCGCGACAAGGATAAGAATCCGGTCGTCGCGCTGCGCGAAATCGCCGACGGCGAATTAAGGCCGGACGCCGTCGAGGAAGATCTCGTCCTGTCGCTGCAAAAGCAGGTTGATTCCGAGGAGGGCGAAGACGGCGAGCTTTCGGAAAAGGCCGACCTTCCCGAGTTCGACAAGACCAGCGAGGAGGAATATCTTCGCCAGTTGAAGGCGTCGGGCATGACGACGCCGCAGACCTTGCCGAAGGGCTAACCGAGCGGGAGGCCGCCTCAAGGGCGACATGGCCGAGCCTATTACCGGAAATCAGCGTCCGTCCGACGACGCTGCAATCCCGCCCAAAGGCAAACGAGGAAAAGCGAAGAAAGAGGGCGCGGCTCGCCGCGAGGCTGCCACAAAGCCTGATCCGGCGTTGGCGCAAGCTGAGGCTGGCGGACCGCCGGCGGAGCCTGCGGCGCGTGAAGGCGTCGACGCCGCCGCGCCGGCCGCGCAAGGGCCTCATCCTGTACGTTTCATCCGCCAATATGAGCTCGTCGACCGGGTCAAGGCTTATGATCCGAATGCGGACGAAGATCTTCTGAACCGCGCCTATGTTTTCGCGATGAAGGCCCATGGCGGGCAGCGGCGCAATTCGGGCGATCCTTATTTTACGCACCCGCTGGCCGTCGCCGGCATCCTGACCGAACTCAGGGCGGACCCGGCGACCGTCGCGACCGCGCTTCTTCACGATGTCGTCGAAGACACCGATGTCAGCGTCGACGACATCAAGCGCCGTTTCGGGGCGGAGATCGCCAAGCTTGTCGACGGCGTCACCAAGCTATCGCAGATCGAGCACCGCTCGCAGGCGAACCAGCAGGCCGAGAATTTTCGGAAACTCGTCGTCGCCATGGCGGACGACGTGCGCGTCCTTCTCGTCAAGCTCGCCGACCGCCTCCACAATATGCGCACCTTGAGCCATGTCCCCGACGCAGCGAAACGCCAGCGCATCGCGCTCGAGACCATGGAGATCTACGCGCCGCTCGCCGGCCGCATCGGCGTTCAGAAGTTTCGCGAGGAGCTCGAGGATCTGTCGTTCCGGGAGCTGAGTCCGCAGGCATTCAGGACAATCAGCGCGCGGCTTGAGGATTTGCAGCGCACCACCGTCGCCGGCGTCGTCGAGCTTGCGCAGACATTGCGCGCGCGTCTTGATGCGGCGGGGGTCAAGGCGGAAGTCTACAGCCGCGAAAAGCGCCCTTATTCGATCTGGCGCAAGATGGCGGCGAAGAACGTCTCCTTCGACGAGCTCGCCGACATCTACGCCTTTCGCGTTCTCACCGAGACGATCGAGGATTGCTATCGCGCGCTCGCCGTCATCCATACCGGCTGGCGAATGATCCCGACCGAGTTCGACGATTATATATCGGCGCCCAAGCCGAATAATTACCGCTCGATCCACACCGCCGTGATCGGCCCGCCGCGCGCCGATGGCGGGCGCCAGCGTATCGAGATCCAGATCAGGACGCGCGCCATGCACGAGACGGCCGAGCGCGGCGTCGCGGCGCACTGGCAATACAAGGATACGGGCAATGGCGGGTCGTCGGTCGAGATCATCTCGCCCGGCCAGTACGACCCTTACGAGACGCCGCGCCGGCTCGTCGAAATGTTCCAGCATGGCGATGATCTCGATGAGGCGCTGCGTTACGCCAAGCTCGAACTCTTCCAGGATCAGGTCTTCTGCTTCACGCCGAAGGGCCGCATCATCGCGCTTCCGAAGGGCTCGACGGCGATCGACTTCGCCTACGCCGTCCACACCGACGTCGGCGACAGCTGCATCGGCGCCAAGGTCAACGGCGTGGCGCGCCCTCTCCGAACAGCGTTGAAAAATGGCGACGTCGTGCAGATCCTGCGTTCGGAGAATGCGCCGCCGCCGGCCGAATGGGAAACGCTCGCCATGACCGGCCGCGCCCGCTCGGCGATCCGCCGGCGCATCAAGAAAATGCAGTTCGCCGAGCAGGTCGCGCTTGGCCGCTCAATCGCTGAAGGCGTCTTCACGGGCGCGCATCTCGAATTTTCCGCCAAAGCGGTGCGCGCGGGTCTTGTCCGCCTCGGCGAGAAAAATGTCGAGGAAGTGCTCGCCAAGATCGGCCGCGGGGATCTATCCGTGAACCAATTGGTCGATGCGGTCTATCCAGGGGCCTCGCACGAAAGCGAGGGCGAGATCCGCGCGCCCGGCGCAAAGCCCTTCAAGCCGCGCGTCGCGATTGAAGGATTGACCCCCGGCCTATCGGTCAAGATGGCGCGCTGCTGCACGCCGCTTCCGGGCGAGCGCATCGTCGGCATCAGGGAGGAAGACGGCTCGATCTCGGTGCACACGATAGACTGCGCGACGCTGGCGCGCGACGACCCGCCGCAATCGCGCTGGATCGACTTGAGTTGGCGCAGGGAAGGGGCGCGGTTCACCACTATTGCGCAGATCGTCGTTACCGTGCGCAATGAGATCGGCGTTCTCTCCGACGTCGCCGGCGTCATTGCGCGCTATGGCGTTTCGATCGCCAATATCAAGCTGAGAAACCGGTCGCCGGATTTCGTCGAAATGTTCATCGACGCCGAAGTGAAGGATGCGCGACAGATGGAGCAGATGCTGGCTGGGCTGCGGGCTTCGACCGCCGTTCTCTCAGCCGAGCGCAGCGAGGCGGGCGAGAATGAACAGCGCTGAGGTCTTGAAGGAATTCGAAGAGGCGGGCGCTCTCCTGAAAGGACATTTCATCCTTTCATCCGGCCTTCACAGCGACACCTACCTCAATAAGTCAATCGTCTCGAAATATCCCGAACGCGCCGAACGGCTCTGCCGCGCACTCGCAAGGAAGGCGCGCGAGGTTTTTGGCGACAGTTTCGACTATGTCGTGTCGCCGGCGATGGGCGCGATCATCTATGGCTACGAAACGGCGCGCCATCTCGGCGTTCCGTTCATGTTCGTCGAGCGCGTTGATGGCGAATTCCAGTTGCGTCGCGGCTTTTCGCTGGAAAAAGGCGCGCGCGTGCTCGTCGTTGAGGATATCATCTCAACCGGACTTTCGGCGCGCGAGGCGATTGAGGCCGTGCGCAAGGCGGGCGCGAATGTCGTCGGCCTTGCTTGCCTCATCGACCGCTCGGGCGGGGAAATCGAAGTCGGCGCGCCGATGGTCTCGCTCGCTGCACTGAGGGTCGAGGCTTGGCCGTCCGACAAATTGCCGGCGCATCTTCAGTCAATTCCGGCGGTAAAGCCGGGAAGCCGCGGGGTCAGCCAGTGACCGACGCCGCCGCGAAGGATCACGATGAGAATGCGCTTGCCTTCCGCGACGGACTCGCGCGTCTCATCGCCTGGCGCGACGAGGGGCGGCTTCTCCACGCGCATTTCGCGCGTAATTTCCTGACGGGCGCCATCACGACGGTCACGCTGCGCGCCGAAATCGCCTCGATCGACAGTCTATCGATCAAACTGCGGTTTGACGGCGGCGGGCTCAGGAGCATGCTCGCCGAGGCGGAGATATTCGAAGGGCCGATGACCTTCATCGATGTTAGGTCGAAGAGGCGTGAAGATATCGAGGCCGTGCAGGTCAAATTGCGCGGCGGCGACAGCTTGATTTTGTCGACGCGCGAAATCGCGGAAGTCGAGCTGACGCAGCTTGCCGTACGTCGCCTGCCGGCGCCGCTTAAGGATGAGTGATCGAGGATGAAGCGCGCGCCTCTCCGTCTCGGCATCAATATCGACCATGTCGCGACCTTGCGGAACGCGCGCGGCGGCGATCATCCAGACACCGTGCGCGCGGCCGAAATCGCGGCGAGCGCCGGCGCCGACGGGATCACGGCGCATCTGCGCGAGGATCGCCGTCATATTCGCGACGACGACATGCGCCGGCTGAAAGCCGAGATTGATCTGCCGCTCAATTTTGAAATGGCGGCGACTTCCGAGATGCACAAGCTCGTCAATGAGATTGGCCCGCACGCTTGCTGCATCGTCCCGGAAAATCGCAATGAACGAACGACCGAAGGCGGTCTCGACGTTGCGGGACAGCATAATTTCCTGGCGCCCTTCGTGAATGATCTGACCGCGGCCGGGATCCGCGTTTCTCTCTTTATCGATCCCGACGACCGGCAGATCGAAGCGGCGAAATTGGTCGGCGCGCCCGTTGTCGAGCTTCACACCGGCGCTTATTATGAGGCTTGCGGAACGTCCGACCCGAAACGCATCGCGAGGGAGTTGGCGCTTCTTCAACGGGGCGCCGCGCGCGCCGCCGGGCTTGGCCTTGAAGTTCACGCCGGGCACGGCCTTACCTTCAAGAATGTGCAGCCCATCGCGGCGATTCCGGAGGTCGTCGAATTGAATATCGGCCATTTCCTGATCGGCGAGGCGGTATTCATGGGCCTTGCCGAGGCCGTCAAAGAGATGAAACGATTGATGCGGGACGCGCGGACAGCCGGAGGCGAGCGGAGCGGGCGTGGTTGAGCGCATTCAAATCATCGGGTCTCCGGTTTCTCCCTATGTGCGGAAAGTGCTGGCGATTCTGGCGCTGAAAGGAATCGATTTTGAAATCGACCCGATCGTCGCTTTCTACGCCGACGATAACTTTACGAGGCTCAATCCCCTAAGGCGCATTCCGGTTCTCGTCGACGGCGAGACGGTGATCGTCGATAGCTCGGTGATAGCCGCCTATCTCGACGAGAAATTTCCGGCGCCCCCGATCTTGCCGGTGGGACCGGCCGAGCGCGCGAAGGCGCGTTGGCTCGAGGAGTTCGCCGACACCCGCATGGCCGATATTTTCCTGTGGAAGTGCTTCAACGCTGTCATCTTGAAGCCTGGCGTCTGGGGACAGGAACGCGATCTCGAAACCTATCGCGCGACGATCGAAGGTCCAGTCGCGGATATCATGGATTATCTCGAAAGCCTTGCGCCGGAAAAAGCTTTCGTGTTCGGCGCGTTCGGCCTCGCCGATATCGCCGTATCCGTCATGTTTCGCAATATGCGCTATGCGCGCTGGGCGCCCGATGCAGCGCGCTGGCCGATGACTGCAGGCTGGATCGAGCGCTGCGACGCGCATCCGGCGTTCTCGAAAGCGCTCGCCTGGTCTGATGCGATGATTTCGACGCCGGTTCCTGAGCAGCTTGAGCTCGCGCGCAAGCTAGGCCTGCCGCTCACCGGGCGATCATTGCTCACCGAAAAGACGCCGCGACGCGGCCCAATGACGGCCGTTTGAGGGTGCGATGATTATCGGCATCGGCAACGACCTCATTGACATCCGCCGCGTTGAAAAGACGCTGGAGCGCCATGGCGAGCGATTCACATTGCGCCTGTTCACCGAAATCGAACGGGCGAAATCCGATCGCCGCCACAATCGCGCCGCGTCCTATGCGAAGAGATTCGCCGCGAAAGAGGCCTGCGCCAAGGCGCTCGGCACCGGCCTTTCGCGAGGCGTCTTCTGGCGCGATATGGGCGTTGTTAATCTGCCGGGGGGCCGGCCGACCATCGCGCTGACCGGCGGGGCGGCGCGACGGCTTGAAGAAATCACCCCGCCAGGCCATGTCGCGGATATCCATGTCACAATTACCGACGATTTTCCGCTCGCGCAGGCGATCGTGATCATTTACGCAAGGAAAGGGGACGAGGCCGACGGCGCGCGTTTTGCGGGCGGCGGGTCTTAAGTTAGGCTCGCGGCGGGGGCGCGGCGAGACTCGCGGATATTGGGAAGGCCGGCGCGCCGGCGACACAAGGTAAGAAAAAATGGCGTTCAAGTTCAATGGGTTCGGCGCGGCGGCCACCGGGGATGCGCCGAAGGAAAAGAAAAAGATGACCGCGAAAGAAGAGGCGATCGATCTCGCCAAAACCCTGGTTTACGCGGTCGGCATTGCGCTCGTACTTCGCTTTCTCTTGTTCCAGCCTTTCAACATTCCCTCGGGATCGATGAAGCCCGACCTCCTGGTCGGCGATTTTCTTTATGTCTCAAAGCCGACTTATGGCTATTCGCGCGCCTCGCTCATCTGGCCGTTGACGCGCCTGCCGATCCACGGGCGCATTTTCGCCCATCAGCCCAAGCGCGGCGACGTCGTCGTCTTCAAGAACCGCAAGGACGGCAACAAGGATTACATCAAGCGGCTCATCGGCCTGCCGGGCGACGAAATCCGCATGGAGAGCGGGCGGCTATACATAAACGGAACGCCGGTGAAGAAGGAATTCGCCGGCATGGCGACGACGAATTGCGGCGACGGCCCGCGCGAAATTCCGACCTACCGCGAAACGCTCGACGACGGCGTGAGTTACATCGTCGACGAATGCCTCGGCGACGAGGGTCCCTTGGACAATGTCGGCCCCTATAAGGTGCCGGCCGGTCATTATTTCATGATGGGCGACAATCGCGACCAAAGCCAAGACAGCCGCGTGATCGATGCGGTCGGCTATGTGCCGGCCGAAGATCTCGTCGGCAAGGCGCAGCGGCTTTTCTTTTCTGTGGACGGTGCGAAGGCGCGGTTCTGGCAGGTTTGGGACTGGCCCTTCGCGATCCGCTACAAACGCATTTTCAAACCGGTGAAATGAGCGGGACGGGCGTCGAGGCGCTCGAGCGCCGGGTCGGGCATTCCTTCCGCGACGCCGCGCTTTTGGAGCGCGCGCTCACGCATTCCAGTCTTTCGGCCGACCGGCGGGTGCGCGATCTCGAGCGGCTCGAATTTCTCGGCGATCGTGTTCTCGGCCTTTTCGCTGCCGAAGCCTTGTGGCGGCGCTATCCGGACATGGAGGAGGGCGAACTCGCCCCGCGCTTCAACGCGCTTGTCCGGAAGGAGACTTGCGCGAAAGCGGCAGTCGCGCTCGGGCTCGATCAGCTCGTCAAAATGGCGCTGCATGAGGAGGAGTCCGGCGGGCGGCGCAAGGCCGCGATCCTCGGCGACGCCTGCGAGGCGTTCTTGGGCGCACTTTATATCGATGGCGGGCTCGACGCGGCGCGGCGCGCCTTCGATCTTTTCTGGACGCCGAATCTTGAATCATTGTCGCGCGCCCATCGCGACGCCAAGACGGCGCTTCAGGAATGGAGTCAGGAGAGGAAAAAGGGCGCGCCGCGCTATGTGGTGACAGCATCCGGCGGTCCGGCGCACGCGCCCGCTTTCGAAGTCGAAGTGAGGATCGACGGCTACAAACCCGCAAATGGCGAGGGCCGCTCCAAACGCGAGGCGCAGATGGCCGCGGCCGAAGCCTTCCTCATTCGCGAAGGCGTGTGGGACGAGAATGAGTAGTTTGCTGCTCGCTCTTGCGCGCCTTCGTCCTCCCCCGCTTGCGGGGGAGGTGTCCGCGCAGCGGACGGAGGGGGAAATCGGTTCGGCAATTTCCGACATTCGATTATTTGGCGCTGTCTCGCCCCCTTCGGCCCTTCGGGCCACTTCCCCCGCAAGCGGGGGAAGAACGCCTCACGAATTGCGGGTCGTTCATGACTGAGCCAACGAAGGCGAAAACTAATTGCGGCTTCGTGGCGGTGATCGGGGCGCCGAACGCTGGCAAGTCGAGCCTCGTCAATGCGCTGGTCGGCGCGAAAGTCTCGATCGTCACGCATAAAGTGCAAACGACGCGCGCGCGCCTCCGCGGCGTTGCGATTGAGGGCGATACGCAAATCGTCCTTATCGACACGCCCGGGATTTTCGCGCCGCGCCGAAGGCTCGACCGCGCCATGGTCGCCGCCGCCTGGGAAGGTCTTGCCGACGCCGACGCCGCGCTTCTTATTGTCGATGCGCCGGCCTATCTCGCCGGTTCGGGCGCAGAAAAGACAGACGCCGCCTCGCGCCGCGCCTGCGACGATACCGACGCCATCATCACCGCGCTGAAAGAGAAAGACGCAAAAGTCGTTCTCGTCCTCAACAAGATCGATAAGGTCGCCCGACCGAAACTATTAGGCTTGGTCAAATCGCTGAACGAAGCGGGCGCGTTTGCGGAAACCTTCCTCATTTCGGCGCTCAATGGCGATGGCGTTAAAGATCTCAAAGCATTTCTCGTCGCGCTGATGCCCGAAGGCCCGTGGATGTATCCGGAAGACCAGCTCACCGACATTTCCGAGCGCCTCGCGGCGTCGGAAGTAACGCGCGAGAAGCTGATGCTGCGCCTTCATCAAGAGCTTCCCTATGAGACGACCGTCGAAACCGAAAAATGGGAGGAGACGGCGAAGGGCGCGCGCATCGAGCAGACGATCTATGTCGCGCGCGAAGGCCAAAAAGCGATCGTCATCGGCAAGGGCGGCGTGACCTTGAAGGCAATCGGCGCCGCGGCGCGCGACGAAATCGCAGACCTCATCGGTCGTCCGGTTCACCTGTTCCTGACGGTCAAGGTGCGCGAGAACTGGGCGGAAGAGGCGGCCCGCTATCGCGAAATGGGTCTTGATATCGTAGATTAGGCGATGGACTTCATCGACGAAGGCGTCGTTCTTTCGGCCCGCGCGCATGGCGAAAATCACGCCGTCGCCGAACTCTTCACGGCTGCGCATGGCAAATGGGCGGGTCTCGTTCATGGCGGGCAGGGCCGCCATAAGCGGCCGGTGCTGCAGCCGGGCAATTCGGTCCGCGCCGAATGGAAGGGCAGGCTGGAGGAAAGCCTTGGCCATTTCGCGCTGGAGTTGACGCGCGCGAGGGCCGGCGAGCTGATGCAAGATCGCCTGTCGCTCGCCGCCCTGTCGGCGGCCTGCGCCGTCGCGGTCGCGACATTGCCGGAGCGCGAGGCGCACGCCCGCGCCTATCTCGCGATGGTCGTCCTTCTCGATAATCTCGGCGCAAGCGATGTGTGGCCGGCGTTGATGGCGCGTTGGGAATTGGGGCTTCTCGCCGAACTCGGCTTCGGTCTTTCGCTCGACCGCTGCGCGGCGACAGGCGCGCGCGAAAATCTGATTTATGTTTCGCCGCGCTCTGCTTCGGCTGTGTCGGCCGAAGCCGGCGCGCCGTACAAGGACAAATTATTGCCGCTCCCCGCTTTCCTGCGCGGCGCCTCGAACGAGGCGACGCGCGAAGACGCGATCGATGCTTTGAAAACGACCGGCTATTTTATCGAAACGCGCATCCTGCATCTTGCAGGCAAGACTCTGCCCGAAGCGCGCGCGCATCTTGTCGACATGCTCGCGAACGCGGCTCAATAAGCCGTTTTTGACTCTTGGCGGGCAGTCCGCCGGATTTTTCCCGCTGGCGGGCCGGCCGCGGCTGAGTCTATAGGAACGCCATGGTGAAGACGAAAAACCCCCCGCCGCGGCGCGGCGAAGACATCTTCTTGGAGCCGCTCGACGAGGCGTTGTCGCGCCGCTACCTCGCCTATGCGCTTTCGACTATTACGGCGCGGGCGCTCCCTGATATCCGCGACGGATTGAAGCCCGTCCACCGGCGTATCCTCTATGCGATGCGGCAGATGAAGCTCGCGCCAAATGCGAGCTTCAAGAAATCGGCGAAGGTCGTCGGCGAGGTGATGGGCAATTTCCACCCGCATGGCGACCAGGCGATCTATGATGCGATGGTGCGTCTCGTTCAGGACTTTTCGGTCCGCATTCCGCTGGTCGACGGCCAAGGCAATTTCGGCAATATCGACGGCGATAATCCTGCGGCGATGCGCTACACCGAAAGCCGGCTTACTGAGGCGGCGGCGCTTTTACTCGACGGCATTGACGAAGATGCGGTCGATTTTCGCGAAACTTATGACGGCGAGAGCGAGGAGCCGGTCGTCCTGCCGGCCGCCTTCCCCAATTTGCTTGCGAATGGCGCTTCGGGAATTGCGGTCGGCATGGCGACGTCGATCCCGCCGCACAATGTCGCCGAATTGATCGACGCTGCACTTCATCTCATCAAGACGCCGAATGCGCAGACTGCGACGCTCTTGAAATATGTAAAGGGTCCGGATTTCCCGACCGGCGGGGTTTGCGTCGAAAGCGCCGCCGCGATGGAGGAAGCCTATGCGACGGGGCGCGGCGGCTTTCGCCTGCGCGCGAAATGGACGACAGAGGATCTGGGACGCGGTCGCTATCAGATCGTTATCACCGAAATTCCCTATCAGGTGCAGAAATCAAAGCTCGTCGAAAAACTCGCCGAGCTGATGCAGTCGAAAAAGCTTTCGGCGCTCGCCGATGTGCGCGACGAGAGCGCGGAGGATCTGCGGCTCATCCTTGAGCCGAAATCGCAGAATGTCGACGCCGCAACCTTGATGGAGACGGTGTTCCGCTCGAGCGAGCTTGAAACGCGCTTTCCATTGAATCTCAACGTCATCGGCGCCGACGGCGCCCCGCGCGTCATGGGATTGCGGGAGGCGCTTCGCGCCTATCTCGACCATCGCAAAGAGGTGCTCGTCCGACGCACGAATTTCCGTCTAGTCAAGATTGCACAGCGACTCGAGATCCTTGACGGATTCCTGATCGCCTATCTCAATCTCGACGAGGTGATCCGCATCATTCGTTATGAGGACGATCCGAAAGCGAAATTGATCAAGACGTTCAAGCTTTCGGAGACGCAGGTCGAAGCGATCTTGAATATGCGCCTCAGGTCCCTGCGCAAGCTCGAGGAAATGGAGATCAAGTCCGAACACGCCGCCCTGAAGAAGGAAGAAAAGGCGCTGAAGGCGCTTTTGAAATCCGAGGAGGCGCAGTGGTCGCGGATCGCGGAAGAGCTGAAGGATCGCCTTTTTATGAACATCAAGCCGGCCTGTGATCTGACG
>OBLQ010000437.1_pt1 | contig 16014 bp, 13 predicted proteins | sample 1519881 | NCBI WGS metagenome assembly OBLQ01 (sample SAMN01911456, study PRJEB22533) | soil metagenome | biome: Soil | place: Malaysia | collected 2012-04-30 | depth DG_metagenome m | reverse complement strand
AAGCAGGAAATGGCGCAGGCGTGCCGGCGAAACTCCCGCCTTGCGCAGGCTGGCGAGCGTCGTCGAGTTGTTGCGCTTGGCCAGCCGTTCGCCCCTGGTGTCGAGCAGCAGCGGGTGATGGATGTAGACGGGAGACGGCAGATCGAGCAACGCCTGCAGCAGGCGGTGCAAAGGCGTCGAATCCCGCAGGTCCTCGCCGCGGATGACGTGCGTGACGCCCTGCGCCGCATCGTCGACCACCACCGCGAGGTGGTAGCTGATGCCGATGTCCTTGCGGCCGACCACCGTATCGTGCGCCAGCTGCACCGGATGATGCCGGCCGTCGCCATCGCGCCACAGCAATGGCTCGCCGTTCATCGACTCGGCAACAGACATGGCGTGTGTCATGTCCAGCCGCCAGGCAAACAGTCCATCACGCATGCGTGTCTGGCGTTCGTGGGGGGCGAGGCTGCGGCATGTGCCGGGATAGAGCTCGCCGTGCTCGCCTGCATGCGGGGCGAGGCCCATGCGTTCGATCTCGGCGGCGATCGACTGGCGGGTGCAGAAACAGGGATAGATCACACCCAGCATATGCAGCCGCTCCAGCGTTGTGCGGTAGGCGGGGAGGTTGCGGCTCTGCCGGAGCACCGGCTCGGGCCAAGTCAGGCCCAGCCAGGCGAGATCCTCCAGCAATGCCGAGACGTATTCATCGCGGCAGCGGGTGTGATCGATGTCCTCGATGCGCAGGATGAGTTCGGCGCCGTGGCGATCCGCCCATTCCTGGCAGTGCAGCGCCGAGTAGGCGTTGCCGACGTGCAGCAGGCCGGTGGGACTGGGAGCGAAGCGGGTGCGGAGGCGCTTCACGCTTCTTTCGGTTCGGCAACCCGGCTGTTGTCGGTAGGCGGCGGCAGGATCAACGGCTGTCCTTCCTCGATGCGCTCGGGGCGCATCAGCATCTTGATCTCATCGCCGACGGCAAAACGGAAATCGTCGTGCGGGATGCAGGTCTGCCCCTTGCGGACGATGCAGATTGGCAACACGCCGTGCGGGATGCGGGAATCGACCATGCGCTGGCCGATCAGCGGCGAATCGGGCTCCACCTCGCGCGTCTCGTAGACCAGCCGCTTGCGGTAGGCCTGGTCGTTCCAGTAGGTGAAGGTGTAGGCCTTGCTGAACAGACGCTTGGTCTGCAACTGCCGCAACAGCCGCGAATGCTTGCTCTCGTCGCCCTCCTGCATGGCGACATAGATCTGCGGGATGTGGAACTCCTCGTGGGCCATGCGGGCGATCAGCAGGTTGTGGTCGGAGGAGCCGGTCATGATCAGCACCGTACCCATCTCCTCGGCGCGCAGAATCTCCATGTACAGCGGGTCCAGCGCATTGCCTCGCACGGCGGTGAAGCCGGAGAGCTGCATGTTGCGAACCACCTCGGCGTTCAGATCGAGGAAGCGCACCTCGCGATCCTCGGCCAGCGCCCGGCCCACCTCGGCACCGACCTGGCCGCCGCCGATGATCAGCACCGAGCGCTCGTCGCCGCCCTCGATCCGCAGCAGCTTCTTCAGCGGCGAGGCGATGAGGCTGTAGGTGAAAACCGAAATGATGATGATGATATAGACCAGTGCCAGGAACATCTCGCTTTGCGGCTGGCCGTTGTCCTGCAGGATCAGCGCGAACAGCGAGGTGATACCGGCCGCCACCACGCCGCGGGGGGCCATGCCGGCGAGATAGCCGGTCTCCTTCCAGGCCAGGCCCGAGCCGAGGGTCGCCAGCACCGCCGTCAGCGGCCGCACGACGAGGGCGAGGATGACGAAGATGCCGAGACCCTCCCAGAGGTAGGCTTCGATCACTTTCAGGTTGAGGTTGGCGGCCAGCAGCACGAAGAGCAGCGAGATCAGCAGCACCGACAGGCTGCCCTTGAAATGGCGCAACCGCTGCAGGTCGGGCAGCTCCATGCGCTGCAGTGTCGCGCCCATCACCAGCATGGTGAGCAGGCCTGCCTGCTGGCTGAGGCTGTCGGAGAGCAGGAACAGGCCCCAGGCCGCGGCCAGCGACATGATGGTCCGAAGCTCCATGTCCTTGATGCTGTCGATCGACAAGAGCCAGGCGAGCAGGCGGCCGCCGGCAATGCCGACCGCGGCGCCGATCGCCGCCTTGAAGAAGATGTCCTGCAGGATGTAGGGGCCCGGCATCTCGGGGGTGAGCGCCACCTGCAGCATGACGATGGCGAGGATGGCGCCGATGCCGTCGACCAGCATCGCCTCGCCGGTGAGGATATGGCTGATGGTGCGCCCGAGCCGCATCTGGCGGACAATCGGCATGATGACCGTCGGTCCGCCGACCGACACCAGGGCACCGAACAGCAGCGCCAGCGGCCAGTTCATGCCGGCCAGCCAGTGGGCGGCGGCACCGCCGGCAAACATGCAGATCAGCGGCCCCAGGATCACCAGGCGGCCGATCACCCAGCCGGTCTCCTTGATGGCTTTCAGATTCAGGTTCAGGCCGCCCTCGAAGAGGATTACCGCCAGGCCCAGTTCGACCAGCGTATGCATGGCCGGCTGGATGCGGTCGGCCTGCAGCCAGTGCAGTCCGTAGGGGCCGAGGATCATGCCGGCGGAGAGCCAGAGCAGGATGGGGGAGAAACGGAAACGGGTGGCCAGCAGCTGCGCGGTTACAGCGACCAGCACGGCGGAAACAAACGCTGTGGTGGGGCTAACGGGGGAATCAATACCCATGTTCTAAACGTGTGTTCCGGTGCAGCATAGTCGGGCAAGGTTGCCCATTCCTTGCAGGCGCGGCAAGCAAAGCAAGCAGGAGGTGCATCGGGCATGCGCATCCGGGTTGCCGATGCTAGGATGCCGCGCGATTTTCGATATTCCGGAGGCTTTTTTGTTCAATCCCGCCGAGAAACGAAGTGTCTTTTCCATCGCCGGTATCTACGGTCTGCGCATGCTGGGCCTGTTCCTGATCCTGCCGGTCTTTGCCATGTACGCCGAGGGGCTGCACGGCGTTACCCCGCTCCTGGTCGGTATGGCGCTCGGCGCCTACGGCCTGACCATGGCCATCCTGCAGATTCCGTTCGGCTGGATGTCCGATCGTATCGGCCGCAAGCCGGTGATTGCCGCTGGCCTGGTGATTTTCGCCATCGGCAGCATCGTGGCGGCCATGGCCGACAGCATCTGGGGCGTGATCATCGGCCGCGCCCTGCAGGGTGCGGGCGCCATCGCCGCGGCACTCACCGCCATGCTGGCCGACCTGACCCGCGAGGATGTGCGGCTGCGTGCCATGGCGGTGATCGGCATGACCATCGGCATGTCGTTCACGATCTCGCTGATCCTCGCACCGTGGGTCGATGCCGTGATCGGCGTGAAGGGGATTTTCTGGGTCACCGCCGTACTGGCCGTGCTCTCCATCGTGGCTCTGTTCACTGTCGTGCCGACGCCCGAGACGACGGGGCGCCATCGCGATACCGAAGCGGTGCCGACCGAGTTCGGCCGCATCCTGAAGGACGGCCAGCTGCTGCGGCTCGATTTCGGCATCATGGCGCTGCATGGTGTGATGACGGCAATGTTCATCGCGTTGCCGTTCGTGCTGCGCGACCAGCTGCATATCCCGCCGGTGCACCATGCCTGGGTCTACCTGCCGGTGCTGCTGGTGGCGATGGTCATCATGGTACCGATGATCATCATGGCCGAAAGCAAGGGGAAGATGCGGCAGGTGTTCCTGACCGCGATCAGCGGCGTCATGCTCTCGGCACTGCTGCTCGGCCTGTTCCACAAGGGCATGGTGGCGGTGATCGGCGGCCTGCTGCTGTTTTTCATTGCCTATAACGTGCTGGAGGCTACCCTGCCGTCGCTGATCTCGCGGCTGGCACCGATCGATGCCAAGGGCACGGCGATGGGCGTCTACTCGACATCGCAGTTCCTCGGCGCCTTCATCGGCGGTGCGGGCGGCGGCTGGGCCTACGGCGAATACGGCGTCAGCGGCGTCTTCCTCGGCTGTGCCGCGGCGATGCTGGCCTGGCTGCTCTTGGCGCTCGGCCAGAAGATGCCGCTGATGCTTTCCAGCCAGATGGCGCACGTGAACGGCAAGCTGGTGGCCGACACGGCGGCACTGGAAGCGGCGATCCTGGCGCTCGACGGCGTGCACGAGGCGCGCGTCGTGGCGGAGGAGAACGCCATCTTCCTGCGGGTCGACAAGCAGAAGTTCGATGCCGAGGCGCTGCAGGGAGTGCTGCCGCAGCAGGCATAAGTAAAGGATTAACATGTCGAAGTTGCATCATTTTGCCGGCAACGGGCCGGTATTGCTGATCGTGATGGACGGCTGGGGTATCGGCTCCGGCGGTACCGACGATGCGGTGGCACAGGCCAATACGCCGGTATTCGACGCGTTGTGGGGCGGTTGTGCGCACACGACACTCCTGACCCACGGCCCGTACGTCGGCCTGCCGGCCGCCAAGGATCTCGGCGGCTCCGAGGTGGGGCATTTGACGATGGGCGCCGGCATGATCCTCGACCAGGGTCCGACGCGCATCATGAAGGCGATCGCCGACGGCTCGTTCTTCGCCTCCGAAGCGCTGAAGCAGGTGATCGCCCGCGGCCAGTCCGGGGGTACATTGCACCTGCTGGGCCTGCTCTCCGACGGCAATATCCATTCGCATATCGACCACTTCCTGGCGCTGATGAATCACGCCGCGAAATCGGGCGTGAAGCGGCTCAGGTTGCACGCGCTGCTCGACGGCCGCGACGTCGGCATCCAGACCGCCGAGATCTATGTGGAGCGCATGCAGGAGGCATTCGACGAGGTGAACGCCAAGGGTGGTTTCGACTATCGTTTTGCCACGGGCGGCGGCCGCGAGAAGGTGGTCATGGATCGCGACAACGACTGGAGCAAGGTGAAGCTCGGCTGGGATGCCATGGTGCATGGAGAGTCGGCGCACCGCTTCCGTTCGATGCATGAAGCGATCGAGCATTTCCGTCTCGAAACGCCGGGACTGGTTGACCAGGACATGCCGGGCTTCGTGCTCGTCGACGAGCAGGATAAGGCAGTCGGCAAGGTGGCCGACGGCGATGCGGTGGTGATGGTCAATTTCCGCGGCGACCGCGCCATCGAGATCACCGAGGCGTTCTGCCTGCCCGATTTCGACGGTTTCGACCGGGGCGGTTCGAATGGAAAGGGGCCGAAGGTGCTCTACGCCGGTATGATGGTTTACGACGAGGACCGCGACCTGCCCGAACTGCAGCTGATGGGGCCGACCAAGGTGGCGATGCCGTTCGGCCGCCGGCTGGTGGAGAAGGGGATCAAGCAGTTCCGTCTTACCGAAACGCAGAAATATCCGCACGTCACCTTCTTCTTCAACGGCGGCTACCGCGAACCGCTCGATGCGTCGCTGGAGAGCTACATCCTGATCCCGTCTGACAAGGGCATCTCGTTTGCCGACAAGCCGCAGATGAAGGCGCCGGAGATCGCTGCCAAGGCGGTGGAGCTGATCGAGTCGGGCGAGTACGGATTCGGCCTGATCAATTTCGCCAATGCCGACATGGTCGGCCATTGCGGCAAGATCGAGCCGGCTGTCGCCGCCATCGAGGCGGTCGATACGGCGGTGGGCCGCATCATCGAGGCGCTGGAGAAGGTGGGCGGCTATGCGCTGATCACCGCCGACCACGGCAATGCCGAGCAGATGAAGGTGGCCGGCAAGCATGGCGAAGAGCCCTCCACCAAGCACTCGATCAATCCGGTGCCGTGCATCCTGTTCGACCCGGCCTACGACGGCTCCTACCAGCTCCGTCAGCCGCAGAAAAGCGACACCGTGCAGCAAACGCCGGGCCTGTCGCATCTGGCGGCCACGCTGTTCGAGGTCATGGGCATCGAGCCCCCGGCCGAACTCAATTCGTCGCTGATTGTTTCATAGCGCCAGCATCTTCGGGAGGTGAAGGAGCGGCTTTTAACGCAAGATCTGCCCACCATGCAAGCTTCGAACAAGCCTAGCTAAGCCACGAAAATGGCCTGCTGCGTCTTGAACTTCATCAAGATCACTATCGACTATATGTGAACCCTTACCGATATTCTCCGAATGCTTACTCCAAGCATCGCAAACGTTATTCAGTTCATGAGCCATGCTTTTAAGTTGGTTATCCCCTAATATCCCTTTTGCTATGTTTTCAATCTCAGGAACATAGACTCTTAATTCCGCGCAAAGATTTCTTGACTGTCGCTGGTCATTGCTTGCCTTGGCAAAGCTTTCCATATTCTCGCTGATGCGGTCACAAAGCCCAGCGAACTTCTCTCTTTGCTCGTCTTTTTGCGTCACTAGCCATACGAAAGCCTTTGCAGATAAAGGAACGACCTTCAAGAGTTGTTCAAACATTTTTCCTCCATACGTTATCTATTCTAGTGAGTATCTGTTATCGCCACCTTCAACATGAACTGCGGCTGACCAATGCAGCTAGTGTTGGGGGGCATGGAGCTGTAGAGATGTCTTACCGCTCGATTTCTACTGACCCCGAAACGTCAACGTTTCCCCCGCGAATCCAAATAACGGGAGTGCGCGCCGCAAGAGATGTGAATTTCGCATTTCGTGCCTCAGTGTTTTGGATCTCAGCAAGGGCACGAAAATCGTCGAACGTAGGAGGTCCGAAGAAGATCAGTTTTACAGCAATGGCACACATTGCGGTCGCGATGATAGAGAGTAGTACTTCCTGTCGAGTTAGCTTCATAATTTGTTTCCTTGCTATTTGTGCGTCAAAGCAATTGTCACTTTCTCATGACTCCACATATGAATTTGGCCGCATGCGGAGCAATTAAATGAACCGTACGGCTTCTCATTATCTTCAAAATTTGGCTTGGTGAGTACATATCCTGTACTCACTAGCTTTCCGGAATTGGGGCAAGTCATTATTGCTTCGTATTGCAATGACATAACGGATCTCTCCTTGGGATTTGGCGAAGCGGCGATGATTAGTGAGTATCCAGTATTATAGGGCCGCCCAATCGCCAAATGTTTTGCAGCCATTGCGCTGTATGGTTCTTATTTCTGGCTGCAATGCATATTTCCCGAGTGGAATGTCATTCAAGCGTGGTGCAACTCTTCCGGTACCGCAAGTTGAATGTCATCTGGTTGGGCGTTGGAAACCATGCCGGGCTTGTTCGACGCTGGGCCGGATTGCGCAACCCTCCACATGGTCGTTGATCAGCCCCATGGCCTGCATGAAGGCGAAGACGGTGGTGGGGCCGACGAATTTCCAGCCACGCTTTTTCAGCGCCTTCGACAGGGCGATCGATTCCGGCGAGGTCGAGGCGGTCTGCGGCTTGCCCGGATGCTCCGGCTCGTAGCGCCAGACGAAGGCGGCCAGTGAGCCCTCCTTTTCGACGAGTTCCTGCGCCCGTTGGGCGTTGTTGATCACCGCCTCGATCTTGCCGCGATGACGGACGATGCCTGGGTCTGCCAGCAGCCGCGCCACATCTGCTTCGGTGAACTTCGCCACCTTGTCGAAATCGAAACCGTGGAAGGCGGCGCGGAAGTTGTCGCGCTTGGCGAGAATGGTGCGCCAGCTCAGGCCCGACTGGAAACCCTCCAGGCTCAGCTTCTCGAACAGGCGATGATCGTCAGCGACCGGGAAGCCCCATTCCTTGTCGTGATAGTCGAAAAACTCCGGTGCGGCGTTGCACCAGCGGCAGCGTGGCAGCCCATCGGCTCCTGTGATCGTCGTACTCATCCCTGCACCCCTCGGCGAATGTTTTTTGCCAGTTTAGTCGAGAATCAGCTCGGCGCGCGGCACGGCCTTCTTGCCCTCGTCGATGGTGTCGCGGCAGTGGAACAGCCGGTCGGAGCTGATGCCCTGGTCGGTCAGCGCCTTGATGACGGTTTCGGAACGTTTGGCGGCCAGCTGCAGCAGGGCGTTGTCGTCGAGATTCCTGATCCAGCCAGCCTTCACGTCGGCCTTGGCCTCGGTGCGCGTGGCGATGCCGCAGACCTCCAGCCGGAAATCCTTCGCTTTCAGCAGCCCGGCGATCTTGCCGCTATAGGCCTGCATGTCGGCCGACAGCCCTGAGGTTTGCCCGGCGAAGCGGACCGGGGTGAGGCGCGGTTTGGCGGCTTCGACGGCGACCTTGCCGGCGAGTTTGGCGACCGTGATCAGGCTGCCGTAGGGCTGCAGGAACTGGCTGGCGTACTGCACGGCACCCGCCTGCATGGCATACATCAGTGCCTGATTGATGGCATCGCTGAAATTGACCTTCGGATCGTTGAGATCGCCCGTTACCGGCACCTTCAGCTGGATGTCGCCGCGGCTGTCGCGCAACATATCCAGCGCCATGTCCATCGGCATGCCGACACCGGCCGCCTTGCCCGGTTCACTGGCCGCTTTCAGCACCAGCTTGCGCAGCGTCAGTGCATTCTGCGCATCGATATGGGCGCCAGCGAGCTTCACCTTGCTCTGCATATCCAGCTGGCCGGTCTGGATCGCCTGGCCGAAGCGGCCGACCGTGTAGCTGCTGAGACTGGCCATATCCAGACGCTTGAGTTTGATGTCGAGGTCTGCAGCCGGATTATCTGCATTCGGCAGGGCGCTGCCGCTGACGTTCAGCTCGCCCTGGCCGTCGACCTTCAGCTGCAGATCCACTGCTGCGCTCGTGTCGCCGGACATGGCGATCGGGGCGATGTCGAATTTCCCGACGGTCAGCCGTTTTTCGAAGGCCGGCGTGACCGATTCGTCGCGGAAGGTGAGGCGGCTGCCGGAAGCGATCTGCAGCCGGCCGATGTCGAGCTGCAGGGGCGGCTTGCCGGTTGCAGCAGTCGCCGGTGCGGCGGCGGGGGCTGCCTCTGCGGTCGGGATGGATGCTGCCGGCGTCGCGGTAGCCCGGATGCCAGGTACGGCGAAGCGGCCGTCCTGCTGGCGGAGCAGCGTCAGGTCGGCGCCGTCGATGGCGAGGCTGTCGAGCGACACTTTGCCGGTGCGCTCCAGCCGGACCAGCTTGGCCCGGATACGGCCGACGCTGCCCAGCGAGGTATCGCTGTCGCTGCCGGCACCGACATCGGTCATATCCAGCAGGGCGAGTTCGGCAGCTTTGGGGCTGGCAGCGAGGTGCTGCAGGTGGATGCCGCCGACCGACAGGCTTGCAGAGGGATGATCGCTGTCGTCCCGGGTAGCCAGTTTCAGCAGCCCGACATGCGCATCGGCGACGGTGACGGAGAGTTTGCGCAGCAGATCATCTCCCAGCGGCGGCAGCGAGATCGTGGCATTCATGTACATGGAGGCGTAGTTGCCCGAGAGGCCGGCGGTGCGGAATCCGGCGGCATCCGTCTCGAAAGCGGCGGCAAGCTGCTGGCTGCCGTCGGGCTTCTGGCCCGCGAGATGCAGGCTCAGGTGCCGGATGGGCAGGCTCAGGTGCAACGACTTGCTGTCGAGGGTGATATTCACCCGGCGCAGTTCGACCGAGTGCAGGATCGGCTGCAGCGGTGGCCCGCCATCAGGAGCGGCTGCAGCCGTCTCCGGCGGCAGCACCAGGCCGGCCGGCAGCCAGCTGCCGCTGCGCCCCTCGGTGAGCTGCAGCTGCGTGTCGCCAAGCGTGAGCCGGTGTATCGACAACCGGTGGTGAATCAGCGGCCACCAGTCGAGATCGACCAGCAGCCGGCCGATCTTCAGGCCGTTGCCTGCATCGAGTCCCTCGACGGCCAGCGTGGCAGTGAACGGGTTCAGGTCCACATCGCGGATGCTGGCGGCGGCAATGCCGTGCTCCTGCAGCCAGGTCGTGGCTGCATGGCGGATCAGCACGGGTGGCAGCATGAGGGCGGCACCAAACAGGGTCAGCAACACGACTGAGATGATGATGCGCTTCCGCGACAGCCTTGGGATACGCATGGCTCGCATGGATATGATTATAGCCCGCCTGCAGCCGGGCGTTGCTGCTGATCAGGGTAACAGGATGAACAGCCCGCAGATCAGGATCATCGGTAACAGCCCGGCGATGAGGCCGAGACGGGCCTGCGGGGCGGCGATCGCCAGCCCCATCCCCAGCTTGACCAGCGTGTTCACCGCACAGGCCAGCAGGATGACACGGCCGGCCAGTGCCGCATCGAGGCCGCCCCTGGCCAGTTGCGTGGTGGAGAGGGTGATGGCGTCGACATCGGTGATGCCGGAGAGAGCGGCGACGGCGAACAGGCCGTTGCCGCCGAAATGGGCCTCGGCCAGCTTGCTGAAGAAGATCACCGCGCCGAACAGCACGCCGAACCAGAGTGCCACCGGCAGCGACAGCGGGTTTTTCAGCTCGTAGTTCTCGCCGCCGCCCGGCTGATGGGCCTTGCGCCACAGTACGGCGACGAATCCGGCCACGAAGACGCTGATCAGGCCGACCGGCAGCAGCAGCCGGTAGGCGGTGGCCGGGCTGAAGATCAGGCCGTAGGTGAGTACGCGCGGAAACATCGCGCCGCAGGCGAGGATGATGGCCAAGAGCGAGGCATGCATGCTGGAAGGCTGGCTGCGGGTGACGCGCGACATCGCCAGCGTCACCGCCGTGCTGGAGACCATGCCGCCGAGCGCGCCGGTGAGCCCCAGGCCGGCGCGTGTGCCGAGCAGCTTGATCGCCGCATAGGCGGCGAAGCCGACGCCAGAAACCAGCACCACCATCAGCCAGATCTGCTGCGGGTTGAAGGCTTCGTACGGGCCGTAGTTATGGTCCGGCAGCAGCGGCAGGATCACGATGCTGATGATCAGGAACTGGATGATCTGGCGGATATCGGTGCGCGACAGCGAATGCGAGAAGCCGTGCAGGATGTTCTTGAAGTGCAGCAGCAGCAGCACGAACACCGCCATCATCATCGCCTCGACGGCCATGCCGAAACCGGTCAGCGCGCCGAGGATGTAGGCGGTAATAAGGGCGACCTCGGTCGTATAGCCCTTGTCGGCGAGGCTGCCTTCACTCGTCCGGAAATAGGCGAGCCACGCGATGCCGATGGTGAACATGAGGCCTGCGGCGACCGCCCAGTCGGTGAGCGGGGCGGGCATAAGGGTCAGCAGGTTGCCGGTCAGCGATACCAGCGCGAAGGTGCGGATGCCGGCCACACCGTGATGGCGTTTCTGGCCGGTGCGCCGCGCCTGGCTACGCTCGCGTTCGGCGCCGATCAGCAGGCCGATGCCGACAGCGGCAGCGGACTGGATCAGCAGGTTCAGCGGTTCGTTGGTCATTGCAACATGGCCTGCAGTTTCCCGAGGCTCGCCTCGGCCAGCAGTTCGCCGTTCACCTCGGCTACCGGTGCCTCATGGCAGAGGCCGCGGCAATGGCCGGCCACAGCGGCGATGCCGAGTCGCTGCAGTTGCAGCAGCAGTTCCGGTCCGCCGCAGGCGCCGCATTCGGGGCCCGTGCAGACCTCGATGTCAGTCATCGCTATCCGTCACCGGTACGCCGATCAGGTCGAAGGCGTCCGAATCGACAATCTCGACATCGATGAACTGGCCGGGCTGCAGATCGTGCCGGCCCGGGATGATCACCGTGCCGTCCACTTCCGGCGCATCGGCATAGCTGCGGGCGATCACAGCATCGTCGCGCACCTCGTCGATCAGCACGGCCATCTCGTAGCCGACGTAGTTACGCAGCTTGGAGGTGCTGATCTCGGCCTGCTTGGCCATGAAGGCTTCCAGCCGGCGCTGCTTCTCCTCCTCCGGTACCTGGCCCGGCAGCGCGTTGGCGGCCGCTCCTTCGACCGGCGAATAGGCGAAGCCGCCGACCCGGTCGAGCTGGGCTACATCGAGGAAGTCGAGCAGTTCCTGGAAATCCTTCTCCGTTTCGCCGGGGAAGCCGACGATAAAGGTCGAGCGGATCACCAGCTCCGGGCAGATGTCACGCCAGCCGGCAAGGCGCTCCAGCATCTTCTCGCCGGCCGCCGGCCGTTGCATCGCCTTCAGCACCTTGTTGCTCGCGTGCTGCAGCGGCACGTCGAGGTAGGGGAGGATGACACCGTCGCGCATCAGCGGGATCACCTCGTCGACGTGCGGATAGGGATAGACGTAGTGCAGGCGGGTCCAGGCATCGAGCTTGCCCAGCTCCTCGCACAGCTCGTAAAAACGGGTGCGCACGGGGCGGCCCTGCACGAAATCGGTGCGGTACTTCAGATCCAGCCCGTAGGCGGAGGTGTCCTGGGCGATCACCATCAGCTCCTTGACCCCGTCGGCGACCAGCCGTTCGGCCTCGCGCACCACCTCGCCGATAGGCCGGCTGGCGAGAGGCCCTCGCATGCTGGGGATGATGCAGAAGCTGCAGTGGTGGTTGCAGCCCTCGGAGATCTTCAGGTAGGCGTAGTGGCGGGGGGTGAGCTTCACGCCGGAGGCGGGCAACAGGTCGACGTGGGCGTTGCGCTCGGACGGCGGCAGGTGGGCATGGACCGCCTGCATCACCGCCTCGTACTCGTGCGCGCCGGTTACCGCCAGCACCTCCGGATGCTTTTCCCGGATCAGCGATTCCTTGGCTCCCAGGCAGCCGGTGACGATCACCTTGCCGTTGACGTGCAGCGCCTCGCCGATGGCATCGAGCGATTCCTGCTCGGCCGCCTCGATGAAGCCGCAGGTGTTGACGATGACGAGATCGGCATCCTCGTAACTGCCCGAAAAGCCGTAACCCTCGACCTTCAGCTGGGTCAGGATGCGCTCGGAGTCGACGGTTGCCTTCGGGCAGCCGAGACTGACGAAACCGATTTTGGGCGCCTGTGCCATATCAATGTCCCTATCAATGTCCCCGGATGGATCGAACTAGGCGGCAGGCTTGCCGATTCGACGCAGAAAGCAACATTCCTTTATGCCTTTGCAGCTGTACGGCAGCCTCGACTTCCGGCCAGCTTGTGGCATGCATGCGACAAGACCATAATGCCCGCATGGGAATTGAGGTCGGTGTTCCGAGCAATAGCGATATCGATTACGACTGGATCGAGGAGAAGATCCTGCTGCACAAGCTCCATCAGGAGGAGCGGAATCTGCTCCGGGAGACCTTCGAGATCGTCGAATACCGGACCGGCGACGAGATCATCCGTCAGGGTGAGCCCGGAGGCTGGCTCTATCTGCTGCGTTCCGGTTCGGCAGCCATCACCATGAAGGTGCCGTCGCGTACCCTCTATCTCGGCGAGGCGGAAGAGGCTGCGCTGTTCGGCGAAATGACCTTCCTGTCCGGCGGCGATGCCTCGGCGACGGTGACGGCGCACAGTCCCTGTCGGCTTTACCGCATGGACCGGCAGGGCTATTGCCGGCTGATCGTCCTCAACCAGCCGCTGCTCCTGAGCCTGTTCACCTACATGCTGGACCATTCGGCGCGCATCATCCGGCGCATGAACGAGATCAATGCCCACTGGCCGTGAGAAAGCGGATTGGGGCTTCCGGCGGGGAGCAATCGTCGCGAACCAATCGTATTGCGTTTTATTATCCGGCAGCCACTACAATAACCATTGTTGGTATAACCCGTTCAACATCGGTTCGGGTTGAGCATTCGGGATGTTTCCAGGCTGAAGCGATCGACTTCAGCAGAGAGGTGAGCGATGAAAAAAGTAGTGATCATTCTTCTTGCCGCAGCCCTCAGTATGCCTCTGGCCGGCTGCCAGACCAAACAGCAGACCGGTGCGGTCATGGGCGGCGTTTTGGGCGGCGTGCTCGGCTCCACCATGGGCCGGGGTTCGGGCCGCACGGCAGCCATTGTCGCCGGTACCCTGCTCGGCGCCTATGTCGGCAGCGAAATGGGCCGCTATATGGATGAGAGCGATGCCCGCAAGGCGCAGGCCGCGCTCGAATACAACCGCGACAACCAGTCGAGCAGCTGGCATAACCCCAATACCGGCGCCGATTTCGAAACCACGCCGACGAGAACCTACCGGGCCGATAATGGTCAGGATTGCCGCGACTACGAGACCGACATCATCGTCAACGGCAAGCACGAGAAGGCCCACGGCACCGCCTGCCGCCAGCCGGACGGCACCTGGAAGACGGTCAACTAAGGCCTGTTATCTGAGCGATTGGGCTGCCTTGGCGATACGGCCGACGGCATCCTCCAGTGTGGCCTGCGACACCGCATAGGAGATGCGCATGAAGCCCGGCGCACCGAACTCGGTGCCCGGCACCAGCGCCACACCGGCATCCTCCAGGAGCCATGCGCAGGCCTCGATGTCGTCGGCGAGCTTGCGGCCGGCGGGTGTAGTCTTGCCGATCCAGCCCTCGATGGAGGGGAATACGTAAAAGGCGCCGTCCGGCGTGATGCACTGCATGCCCGGGATCGCATTCAGTGCCTCGACCAGCCAGGTCCGGCGTGTCTCGTAGGTGTGCACCATCTCGGCGAGCGCATCGGCAGGTCCCGTGAGGGCAGCGAGCGCCGCCTTCTGGGCGATGGAGTTGGGGTTGGAGGTGCTCTGGCTCTGCACCTTGGTCATCGCCTTGATCAGCTCGCGCGGGCCGGCGCAGTAGCCGATGCGCCAGCCGGTCATGCAATAGGCCTTGGAGACGCCGTTCAGCGTGATGGTGCGATCCTTCATGTCGGGATTGACCTGTGCGAAGGTGGCGAACTGTTTGCCGTCGAAAAGGATCTTCTCGTACATGTCGTCGGTGGCGACGGCGACCTGCGGATGCTTGCGCAGGACTTCTCCCAAAGAGGCTAGATCGTCCGCCGAATAGGCCATGCCGGTCGGATTGGAGGGCGAGTTGATGATCAACAGTTTCGTTTTCGGCGTGATCGCTGCCGCCAGCTGTGCGGCGGTAAGCTTGAAGCCTGAGTCAGCGGTGGTGTCGACGGTCACCGGCTCGCCTTCGGCCAGCAGCACCATGTCGGGATAGGAGACCCAGTAGGGGGCCGGGATGATTACCTCGTCGCCCGGATCGATCATCGCCTGCAGCAGGTTGTAGATGCACTGCTTGCCGCCGGTGGAGACAAGGATATCGTCGGCTTCGTAGTCGAGGCCGTTATCCTTGCGGAACTTGTCGGCGATCGCCCGGCGCAGCTCGGGGATGCCGGGCACGGCGGTGTAGCGGGTGAAGCCGGCGTCGATGGCCGCCTTCGCCGCGTCGCAGGCGGACTTCGGCGTGTCGAAGTCGGGCTCGCCGACGGAGAGCGAGATGATGTTGCGGCCGGCGGCACGTAGTTCGGCGGCTTTCGCCGTGATGGTCAGCGTGGCCGAGGGTTTGACTTTCTGGACGCGGCGGGAAAGTTGGATCATGGCAGGATGCTGCCGGGGCGAATGGATTTGCTCAAGCGCTGTAATTAAGGTTTTTTTCATGCGATCCGCCCATTATGCTCCGCAACTCGCATGGAGCGACTGGAGAAACGATTGACCGAAAACGTCCAGGCCGGAAATGGCCGCGCCGAGAACATCCGGGAAATCCCCTACAACTATACGTCGTATTCCGATCGCGAGATCGTCATACGTTTTCTGGGCGAGTCGGCGTGGGATGACCTGAATGTGCTGCGCACCCAGCGCCGTACCGGCCGCTCGGCGCGCATGCTGTTCGAAATCCTCGGTGATGTCTGGGTCATCGAACGCAACGTCTTCCTGAAACACGATCTGCTGAAGGACAAGAAGCGTCGCCAGCAGATGCGCAAGCGACATGCCGAGCGTCTGGCGCGCATCATGGACGGAGCGGCCGACAATCCGCGCGCCCAGAAGGTGGCTGCCTGCACCGAGCATATGCTGGAAGGCTTCTACGCCTGGTTCGACGAGGAGCCGAAGCGGCGCAATCGCGTTCGTCGTGCCTTCGCCAGGCATACCCACCCCAACAACATCCATTTCGACGCCTTTTCGCTGACCCACCACGCCACCGACGCGACCGACTGGCGCCACCATCACCCGTTCTGCGTGCTGACCCCCGATACCGCCGCCGAGATTCCGGGGCTGGTGCGCGCCGCCGCCGAACTCGAACTGGTGGTGATCCCGCGTGGTGGCGGCACCGGCCTGTGCGGCGGTTCCGTGCCGCTCTCCGACAACAGCGTCATGATCAACGTCGAGAAGTTCGACGCCATCGGCCCTGTCGTCATGCGCGACGTGGGTACGAAGGGCGAGGTAGCGACCATTACGGCGGG
>OBLQ010000436.1_pt1 | contig 16015 bp, 11 predicted proteins | sample 1519881 | NCBI WGS metagenome assembly OBLQ01 (sample SAMN01911456, study PRJEB22533) | soil metagenome | biome: Soil | place: Malaysia | collected 2012-04-30 | depth DG_metagenome m | reverse complement strand
GCCACCTCGGCCACGTCGTCGACATGCCCGGTCACCCAGTGGCCGCCCAGGGCATCGCCCAGGCGCAGCGCCGGCTCCAGGTTCAGCCGCCAGCCGGCCTCGGCCGCGGCGAAGCGGGTTTTCTGCAGCGTCTCCGGGGACAGGGTGGCCGCGAACACGCCGGATGCCGGAAAGGACGTCACGGTCAGGCAGCAGCCGTCGACCGCCACCGAATCGCCGATATGCCAGCCGCCCGTGTCGAGGTGCGTGGATACCCGCCAGTCGGCGCCGTCGGCTTTCGCCTCGACCCGTTCGAGGCGGCCGACATCCTGGATGATCCCGGTGAACATCGGCGCATGTTATCGCGGCAGGGCCGTGAATGGCACTACAAACCGCCGTTCGGGACGGCCTGCCCATCGGGCGCGATCTCGCGCCAGGCATCGATCATCGGGAAATACAGCCCGAGGCGGATCGGGCGCGCCTCCATCGCCGAAAGCAGCCGCGCATAGCGCGCGAGCTGCGGCCGGTGGCGGCGCTCCTCCGCATCCAGGAAGGCCTGCACGTCGCCGCCGGCATGCGCGCCGGTCTTGTAGTCGACGATCCAGCGCACGCCGTCGCTATCGACAAAGCTGCGATCGATGACATGATGCGAGACTGCCCCCCCGTCGCGGCTGCTCAGCGCCCATTCCGAACGGGCATCACGATGCCCCGCCGACAGCAGCCAGGCTCCGCGCTCGCTGGCCAGCACGTGCGCCAACGCCGAGGTGCAGCGGCGCAGCGCCTGCTCCAGCAGATCGCCGCACAGCCCTTCGGCCACCAGCATCCCCCGCATGATCCTTGCCTCGGCGGCACTGTCGCTATCGGTCCAGGCCTCGATGCCCACCTCGGCCACGTGCTGCAGGGCCGCGTGCACGGCGTTGCCGATGGGTGCGGCCTCGGGACCTGCCCAGAAGTACTCGCTTTCGCCCTCATCCGCCCCGGACGGCCATTCGGGCGGCGCATCGAGATCGAGCACGCGTGTCAACGGCCGGCGTTCGTGGGTGTTCGCAGGCCCCTGCGCTTCCAGCGGGTGCACCACGGCACCGAAACAATCCCCAGCAGCACCATCGGGCAGCAGCAGACTCAACAGCGATCCCTTCACGGCCTCGCCGCTCGTTTCCGAAACATGTCCGAACATGTGCAGCGCCGTCTCGGCACGCGTACAAGCTACATAAAGAAGACGCGATAACTCATTGCTTTCACGAATCTTTTCGACATCATGAACCATGTTGAATACGGCATCCTGCCCGCGTTTTGGCGGACGCACCGCGATCAGCGACCGCACGCCCGTTTCAAGCGGCACATCGGTCATGGCCAACAGGGGGGCATCGCGCTTCGCATTGCCGTGCCCAAGGCCCGGCAGGATCACCACATCCCACTGCAGGCCCTTGGCTCCATGCATGGTCAGCAGCTCGACGCGTGCCGCCCCGGGCGACGCATCGGGCGCGGCAAACAGCTGCTCCATGCGCTCGTCGAGCAGCGCGAAATCGATCAGGCCGCCCTGATCCAGTGCGCCGACCAGGTCGAGCATCGCCGAAACGTTGCGGCCCGCATCGCTTCCGATCAGGCCCGGCATGCGCAATCGATGCCAGGCCGTGTCGAGCAGGTTCCGTACCGGCAGGCGCCCGGCGACGTCCAGGCATGGTGCCAGCGCCTGCCGCAGATGCTCGGTGCGACGGCGGGCATCGGCATCCAGCCGGGCAAGGCTTGCGCCATCGCCGAGGATCTCGGCCACCGGCCGCTCATCCCCGGCCAGCAGGGCATGCAGATCGGCCGTCGTCAGGCCGCAGCAGCGCGCACGCAGCAGGGCCGCCCACGATTCGCGATCGGCCGGGTGCAGCAAGGCCCGCATCAGGGCACGCAGCAGACGGATTTCGGGACGCGCGTTCAGCGGCAGGATGTCGACCGCACGGAATGCGATGCCCGCCTCGGTCAACGCCTGCATGATGGCATGCAGATGCTTGCGCGAGCGGGCCAGCACGGCGATGCGCGATCCCTCCGTCTCCAGCGCCTGGCGGATCGTCTCCACCACGGCCGCCGCCTCCCCGGCGGCATCCCGTTGCCGCTGCAGATGCACATGCACCTCGCCGGCATGGATCAGCGCCGCCTCGGCCGGCGCATAGCCGACTGCGGCCATCAAGACATCGTCCCCGTGCGGGAAGATGCGCGAAAAGGCGCGGTTCACCCAATCGACGATCGCCGGTGCCGAACGGAAATTGCGCGTCAGGCTCTTCGGCTCGACCGCGGGCAGTTGCAGCCGGTTGCGCGCAGCCAGCAGGAACAGGCCCACGTCGGCCTTGCGGAAGCGGTAGATCGACTGCATCGGGTCGCCGACCATGAACAGCGTGCGGTGCGTGCCGTCGCCCGCCTGCCAGCCCTCGGTGAGATTGCGCAGCAGGCGCAGCTGCAACAGCGAGGTATCCTGGAACTCGTCCACAAGGATATGGTGGATGCGGTAATCCAGCCGCATCAGCAGATCGGTCGGATTGCCCTGTTCGTCCTCCAGCGCCCGCATCGCCCTGAGGGCGATCTCGATGAAATCGGCCTCGCCGCGCTGCTCGAACAGGCGCTGCAACGCCGCATCCGCCTTGAGCAGCAGCACCAGTTGCGCCTCCAGCACCCGCCATTGCATATCGTCGATGCGGGGTTCGGCCGGCATCGACATCAGCCCGGCCAGGGCTTCTTCCAGCCCTTCCACTGCGGCCAGCCGCTCCAGCCACTGCTGGAACTGCTGCTTGTGGGCCGCAAACGCCTTGTCGGGAGGGAAGCCTTGCCTGGCGGTAATGCCTCTGGGCTTGCGCAATCCCCTGTCCGTCATCAGCTCCCGCGCCAGGGCCTGCCAGCGGGGTACTGCGGCCAGCGTATCATCCGGCCAGGACTGCAGGCCGGACAGTTCAGCATCACCGCGGTTGGTTGCCGCAAAGGCGATCAGGGCCGGAAGCTCGACCCTGGCCGCTTCCGGCAGCAAGCGGGCGCACGCCGCCAGCCTCTCGGCCATGATCTCGGCCAGTCCCGCTTCGAGCATGTCGCGCAGCGCATCCGGATGGTCGGCATGCGGCCGGATGTCGTGCAGCCACTGGTCCCGTTTGCCGAGCATATCGGCCACCAGTTCGATCAGGGCCGGCAAATCGTGATCCTGATGCAGCAGCACCGCCGTGGCCTGATCACGGTTGCGGCGTTCCAGCTGCGCGAATGCCGTCTCGGCGGCTTCGCGGTACAGCGGCGCCACATGTGCGGAGGGCGTGGGCATGTCGCCGAGGCCTGAGAGCAGCGGCAACTGCCGCGCCAGTGCATGCGTGAAGCTGTCCAGCGTCATCATGCGCAGCCGCATCGGGTGTTCGGACAGATGCCAGCCGCGCTCCACGGATCGCTGGTTCGCCACCTGGGCCAGCTGCCAGGTCTCCATCCTGTGCGAGGCCTCATCCGCCGGCCTTTCCATCGTCAGCGCCTCGATGACGCGGCCGCGCATCTCCGCCGCCGCCTTGCGCGTGAAGGTCAGCGCCAGAATCTCCTCGGGCTCGTCGACCACGGCGAGCAGCCTGAGGATGCGCCGGGTCAGCAGCTCCGTCTTGCCGGAACCGGCCGGCGCCTGCACGAGGAACGACCCGGCCGGATCGATGGCGGCACGACGGACATCGATGCTCATGCCTCGTCCCCTTCGTCGTCCTCATCAACGTCATGCGCAAAGCCGATCTCGTCGATCCGGCACACCGCCTCCAGGCCGCAGTGCCCGCAGGCATTGGCATCACGCGGCGCCACCTCGCTACGGCCCCGCACGAACTCCCCGGCCAGCGCATCGATGCTCTCTTTCCAGGAAGCGAGCAGCTGCGGCCAGTCGTCCGGTCGATGGTATCTCCCGTCGCACGGATCGATCCCCCCGATGCCCGTCTTCTCACCGGACAGGCCCTCGAACCCGCATTCGCCGCTGCGTACGCGGGCGAAGCAGACCGCATCGCCGGCCCCCAGGCCCTCGGCCATGCTGTAAAGCGGCAACTGGGGCTGCTCCATGCGTTCGCCGATCCATTTCCCGACCGTCTGCTTCTGGCCGGTCTTGTAATCGATGAGGATCTTGCGTCCGTCGCCATCGCGATCAATCCGGTCGGCCTTCAGCCTCACCGTGAACTGCGGCTCGCCATCGCTGGGCAAGCGCAGGCTGTAGGGCTTCTCGCAGCAGACCACCTCGAACGGCGGACGTTCCCGCTCCACATCGAGCCAGTCGTGCAGCACCGCGGCCATGCGCTGCCGTTCGTAATCCCGGGTCGCCTCCGGTATCGCCATGCGCACCTTGCCCCAGGCATGATCGATCGCCGCCTCGATCAGGGACGCAGCGGCCTCCTCGTCGAGCGCCAGCAGCGCCTGCTGCGATTTCAGCTCCTCCCAGATGTGCTGCAGGGCATGATGGATCAGCGATCCCTTCTCGCGCGGCTCGATGCCGGGCCGGGTTTCCCCGAGCGGCGCCAGCGCCAGCCGGTGCGTGGCGAAGGCCCGGAACGGGCAGGCCGACTGGTTGCGGATGATATCGCTGCCGCCGGACACCGATTCGTCCGGACCGAGCGGCACGGGCGGCGCATCGCCGTAATGCTCCGTGACGTGTGCCGCCTGCGCTTCCGCCTCCGCTTCCGGTGATCCGGCAACCATCCCGGCCAACAGGGGGGAGACATTCAGTTCGCGCTCGTCGCGGCTATGCGCGAAACTGATATGCAACCGGGGCGCAGCCTGCCCAAGCCGTTGCCAGAGAAACTCCGATGCCTCGAAGGCCAGCGCCGGCGTGGCACAGGGCAGCGCATGGTGTCGCTGCACGGAGAACGGCAACAGGACCGACGGCTGCGCTGGCAGGGGCAACGCATCCTCATCGAAAGCGACCGCGAAGATGCGGTCGAATCGCAGTCCCGCGATCTGTTCCAGCGGCACGACCGACACCTGCGGGTAACGCACCGGCTGCGCAAACGGCGTCCGCCGGCATTCCGATGACAACAGCGACAGGAAAGCGCCCCACTCCAGTTTGTCGTGAATGGCATCCACGGCCACCAGTGAAGCGAGGCTCTCCCGGAAGGCGTTGAGCTGGCGAATCTCGCTGCCGCTGCGACCGGCTGCGGTCACCTGAAGAAACCCCATTTCCTGAAGCAGGGCATGCACCGATCTCACCCACTCGCTCGCCGGCCGGGCCGTGGAATCCCAGTCGGCCAGCAGTCGCACGACCTCGGCCAGTTTCGGCATCGCCTGCATTTCCGGCTGATTCAGCAGGCTGCCGAAACCGATGTAGTAGCGATTATCCCCGCGCAGCCGCGCATCGAATTGCGCCCGGGCCATGCGCTCGGCGGCAAAGCCCCGGATGCCGTGCGAAAAAAGAAGCGGTGCAAGCTCGCTCAGCAGCGCCCCATTGCGTCCGGCCAGCCCCAGCAGGGCCAACGACTGGCATACCAGCGGCTGGTCGGCCAGCGGACCCCCCGTCATGTCCACGGCCTGCATGGAAAAGGCCGCCTCCGGGCCCGGAAGCAGGGCCTCATCCAGGATGCGGCGCAGCGTTTCGGCATCGCTCGCCTGCCGGCTGGTCACCACGGCGATGCGGGCATGCGCATCGGCCTCGATGCAGGCGGCGATGCGCCGGGCGAGATGGCGGTATTCGGCCTCGGCATCGGCACAGACGGTCAATGTCATCTCCGGCGGGGTATCTTCCGCCGCGATCGACGAAAATCCCGTTCCATGCCCATGCAGGGCCTGAAGCAGCGCCTGCTGCACCGGCGTGAAACGATCAAAGCCATCGAGCAGGATATGGCGGATGCTCACCAGGGATGCGATCCGCGGCAGCAGCAGCTCCGGCACGTCGGCCGCAAGCGTTCTACCCTCCCGCTCGACCATCCGGCGCATGGCCGCGATCCAGCGGGCCAGCGCCTCGGCCTCCCCCCCGACCCCGTCCAGCTCCCGCACATCGATGCGAAACTCCCGGATCAGGGCATAGGCGTCGCGGGCATGGCGGGCCAGGCCGGAGGCGGTGCGGCCCGCGGCGGGCATGTCCTCGCCGATGATCCGCTCCCACAGCTGCAGCTCCTGCAGGGCGGTGAATGGCGCCGGCATCCCGGCATCCCCGCGGGCCAGGCCGGCCAGCCACTGCGGCCAGCTCTCGACCCGAGGCGTGGCGACGATGCCGTCGGCAGCCGCGACAAGCCGGCGTTTCCAGTCAGAAGCGAGCTTCGGGGTGGAGGCCAGCAGCAGCGACCCCTGCTCCAGAACGCCCGCCACGTCGGCCGCAGCGATCCCGATCACAGGCAGCTCTCCGGAAAAGTGACTTGATTTCATGGCCATTCCGTCCTTGAATTACGGTACGGTGCGACAGCGGATCCCCGGCATATCGATCCGGTTCCCCGTTGCCTACGAGGAGAAGTCATGAGCCAAGTCACGATCACCTGTCCACGGTGCAAGGAAAAGTTCAAGGCCGAAAAGTCCGATCTTTACGAGTGCCCGCATTGCGGCACGAACATCCGCCCCAAGAAGGGCAATACGGATCTCGACAAGACCCAGGTTTTCGAGACCTGATCGCCGCCCCCATGGATTCAATGGGGGCTTTTGGAATCAGAATCCGGCGTGCCGCCTTTCGGCACCAGCCTGCCCGGAACCACACGCCCCTGGGCATCCAGATGGGCGGGCACATACTGCATGTCGAGGTTCGTCCCGGCGTTCTGCCGGGTATGGTTCCAGGCCAGGTAGGCCGACAGGCCGCCGATCAGGATCGCCAGGGCCACGAATGCGAGCGACGGGCCGCTGTCGGAGCGCTGCGGGGTGACGTCGACGACCTCGGGCTGCATGCGCCGCTGCCGGCGCAGCTCCAGCCACAGCTTGAACACCCATGCCAGGTTGCGCAGCACGAACATCACCAGCATCGGGCCGAAAAAGAAGACGATCGCCACCAGCAGATCGCGGATCATGTCCGGGCCAGCTCCCTCGCCCGGCGCGCATACCCGGCCACGTCGGGCTCCCCGCCCTGCCGCTGGGCCAGATAGACGGTCTCCGCCAGGATCTCGAGCAGTTCATGCATGGCCTCGTGCCGGTCCATGCGCCTGACGGCGACCATCTGCTCCAGCGCCATCGCCACCTCGGGCGGCTGGCGTGTCGCGACCTGCTCCTCCAGGGCCAGATGCAGCGACAGGTGCAGATACGGGTTGATGCCCTCGTCGACATGAAAATCCCGGTCCAGGAAGCGCTCCATGTCGTCGAACAACGCATGGTATTCGGGATGCATGCGGATCACCCGCGCGATGCGCACCTCCAGGGCATTCAGCGGCAGGCCCGCCTCGGCCTTCTGCCAGGCATCCCAGAAAATCTGACGATGGGCGCGCAGTTGTTCCCGGCTGGGCTGCGACTGTACGGAATCCGATTGGCTCATCCGGCCTCCATGCCTTGATCATCCTGCCGCCCCCGGGGAATTGCAACCCTGCCGCAAACCCGTGGTCGGACCACGACATCGCTGGTTCACCTTCGAGCAGCTGTCTACAATCGCCTATCGTGTCGTACCGATCTCCAGCATCCCACCCGCACCAGCCACCGGCCTGGCGATCGTGCCCGGCCGCCGTGTCCCCATGCATCTGATGCGCATCCCCGGCCGGTACTGGATCATCGGCATCATCCTGTGCGCCTCGTCCCTGGCCGAGGCCGCGCCGCTGCGGCCGGCGACCCCCGGCCATCCGCGTGCCCCGCAATACGCGCTGGAGGCCGCATACGTCTACAACTTCATCCAGTTCACGGATTGGCCGGCCAAGGGGAAGGATGCGACGGTCACCGTGCTCGTCACCGGCGACGACAGGGTGCGCGCGGACATGAAGGACATCGCCGCCGAGACGAACAAGTCGGGGCAGATCCCCCTGCGCGTCGACCCCTGCATCGACCTCGCCTGCCTCGGCAGCCCCGAGGTCGTGTTCATCGGTAGCGACCAGGAGCCCCACCTGCAGCAATGGCTCGACCGCATGAAGGGATCGCCGGTGTTGACGGTGTCCGATATCCCGGGATTCGCCGACAGGGGCGGCATGATCGAGCTCGTCCGACGGCAAAACAGGCTGACCTTCCGCATCAACAGGGAGGCCATCGCGAACTCCGGACTCTATGTCAGCGCCCAGCTTTTGCAGCTCGGTGAAATCATCAACGAGGAAAGCCCATGACCCGACACCCCCTATCCTCGATCCAGCGAACACTGCAGGTGTCATTTGCCCTGACCCTGGGCTTCGCCACCCTGGTCATGGGCGGCGTATGGATCAGCAGCGACCAATCCCTGCTGGAGCATGAGGCCAAACGGGTTCTGACCGCGCGCGCCGACATCGTCGGCATCGCCGCCAGGCCCGCCCTGCTCTTCTCCGACAGGCGGCTTGCGAACAAGCTGCTGCTGGGCCTGAAGTCCAACACGGATATCACGCGCATGTGCCTGTTCACCGCCGACGGCAAGACCCTGGCCGACGTCATCGCCACCGGCAACGAGGGGGCATCGGTTCGCCCCGTGCCGTTCGAGACCAGCGATTTCCATATGCTCGGCAACCGCATGGAGCTGTACGAACCCATCGTCAGCGACGGCACGCCGATCGGCGTGGTCTATATCGAATCGAACCTCGACACCCTGTCCAACAGCGAGCGGACCAGCATCATCACCATCAGCCTGGTGATGGCGTTCAGCCTGATCCTCGCCCTGATCATCGCCATGGGGCTGCAGCGGAAGATCACATCCCCCATCGTTTCGCTGGCCCGCCTGATGCGGCGCGCCAGCGAGGAGCAGGACTATTCGCAGCGGCATTCCGAGGTCAGCAACGTGCGCGAGATCGATGACCTGCTTTCCGGGTACAACGCGATGATCCAGAAGGTCGAGGAGGGTTTCGTCGCCATCGAGAACAGCCAGCGGCAGCTCAGGGAAAGCGAAAGGCGCTTCCGGATCATCGCCGAGGCCACACCGCTGCCCATCATCATCTCGCGGCCCGACGAGTTGGGCAGCATCCTGTTCATCAACCGGGCCGCCCTGCAGCTGATGGCGGACAACCACCATCCACAGGCGCTGACGGGCACAGCCATGCTCTACAAGAACCCGGGCGATCGTCAGCGCATCCTGGAGCTCGTTTCCACCCAAGGGGCGCTGCATGCCTACGAGCTGCCGCTGAGCAAGCTCGACGGGTCGACGATCTGGGTGGAACTGTCGATCGTCCCGATCCGTTTCGAGGACGAACCGGGCATGTTCGGGACCTTCGTCGACATCACGGAACGCAGGCTCGTCCAGCAGACGCTGGCCAACGTCAATGAGGAGCTCGAGAAGCGCGTCCTCGACCGCACCCTGGCCCTGCAGGAGGCCAACCGGCAGCTGCTCGCCAGCCAGAAGGAGATCGAACGTGCGCATAACGAGCTGCAGTCGACGCTCGACAACATGCTCGACACATACTACCGCTTCGGACCGGACGGCATGCTGGCCTGGACCTCGAAGTCGGTGCAGAACCTGACCGGATATGCCCCGGAAGAGCTGCCCTCGATCCCCGTGGACCGGATCTTCGCGGAGCCGGCCGACCTGCGCGCCTTCCGCGTGGCGTTCGAAAGATCGAACGGATCACTGATCAATTACGAAACCCGCCTGCGGCGCAAGGATGGCCGGGTGATCTGGGTATCGGGTTCCGCCAAACTGATCCACAAGCCCGGCAAGGAGCAGGGAGGGGTCGAGGGCGTGATCCGCGATATCACCGCCCAGATCGAGGCGAAGGAGCAAAAGGCCGATATGGAGCGGCGGATGGCCCATGTCCAGCGCCTGGAATCCCTCGGCGTGCTCGCCGGCGGCATCGCCCATGATTTCAACAACCTGCTTTCCGCCATCCTCGGCAATGCCGAGCTGATGAGGCTGAAGCTGGACGGCGAATCCGAGGTGGACAAGGAAATCGGCAGCATCACCGTATCCTGCGAACGGGCCGCGGACCTCTGCCGTCAGATGCTTGCCTATTCCGGCCAGGGAAAGACCATCGTCGAGGCGGTCAACCTCTCCGAGCTCGTCGAGGAAACGGCGCAACTGCTGGATGTGTTCGTCTCCAAGAAGACCGCGCTCGACATGCGCCTCGACCCGGCGTTGCCGGCAGTCGATGCCGACAGGACGCAGCTGCAGCAGATCGTCATGAACCTGATCACCAACGCCTCGGAGGCCATCGGGGATGGTCCCGGCAAGGTATCGATATTGACCCGTTGCATCGACGCGAAGGCCGATGATCTGCGCAGCGAATATATCGAAGACACGCCGCCACCGGGCCGCTACATCTGCCTCGAGGTGCGCGACACCGGCTGCGGCATGGATAAGGCGACCATGCACCGCATCTTCGACCCGTTCTTTTCGACCAAGTTCACGGGGCGGGGACTGGGCATGAGCGCGGTGCTGGGCATCGTGCGCAGCCATCATGGCTCCATCCGCATCAACAGCCGGCCGGGGGCCGGAACCACGATCCGCGTGCTGCTGCCGGCATCCCCCTTCCAGGAGCAGGTCCCTGCGCCGCGGCCCGATGCGAAGCGGCGTGATGCGAAGCGGCCTGCCGACAACGAGGGACAGCGGCCGGCCACCGTGCTGCTGGTGGACGACGAGCACATGGTCAGATCCATCGTCAAGTCCATTCTGGAACGCATGGGCTATACGGTGCTGACTGCCGAGAACGGCGTCGAATGCATCGAGGTCTTCCGCAAATTCCACAAGGATGTTGCTGTTGTTCTCCTCGACCTTACAATGCCGTTGATGGACGGGAGAGAGACGTTTCACCGGCTGCACGCCATCGATCCCGACGTCAAGGTCATCCTGTCGAGCGGCTACTCGCGCGAGGAGGCCTTTCAGCATTTCAAGGACATCTCCCCGGCCGGCTTCCTGCAGAAGCCTTATCTTTCCAAGCCCCTGCAGCAGGCCATCCGGGATGTGATCGGCCGGACATGAACGACGTCGCGCAGCATATGCCCCCCACCCTCCGGCTCCGCCTGATCGCGCTGGCGGCGCTGGTGCTGCTCCCGGCAATCGGCACCCCGCAGCCGGCCATGGCGGCCGGCAATGCCTCGGCGACCGAGCTGATGGGGCTGAACCTGCGGCAGCTGATGAACGTCACCGTCACCTCCCCGTCCAAACGGGATCAGAAATACTATTCGACGGCCGCCGCCCTGTTCGTGATCACGCAGGATGACATACGCCGCTCGGGTGCCCGCAGCATCCCGGAGGCCCTGCGCCTCGCCCCCGGCGTGAACGTGCAGCAGATCAACGCCAACCAGTACTCGATCTCCATCCGCGGCCAGAACGACCTGTTCTCCAACAAGCTGCTCGTGCTGATGGACGGGCGCCCGGTGTATACGCCGACCTTTTCCGGGGTGTGGTGGCCGGCCCTGAACTATCCGCTGCAGGACATCGACCGTATCGAGGTGCTGCGCGGACCGAGCGGCGCCGTCTGGGGCGCCAACGCCGTCAACGGCGTGATCAACATCATCACCAAGGACGCGCATGACACCAGGGGCCTGATGATCTCCGGCGGCACGGGCAGCCATGAAAAGGGCTTCGGCACCATCCGGGCAGCCGGCAGCATCGGTCACGCCGCCTACCGCATCTACGGCATGCGCGAGAAACGGGACGGCTACCTGGACCCCTCCACCAGCCAGAGGAGCCCGGATCACCGCAAATTCGACCAGGGCGGCTTCCGCCTCGACTGGGACAAGGGGGATACCCACGTCTCGCTGCACGGCGACAGCTATCAGGTCAAGGCCGGCGCCTTCGGCGTCATCGACAGCCAGCTCGGCAGCGCCTCCGTCCCCTACACCAGCGAGAACCTGTATTCCGGACGGAACCTGGTGATGAAGCTCCAGGACAGCCTGACGACGGACACGCAACTGGAGGCCCAGGCGTTCTACGATCAGTACACGGTTTCCACACCGTTCTACGGGGAGCGGCGCGACACCTACGATCTGGACCTGCAGCTGAACCTGTCGCAGTTGCCGTATCAGCTGGTGTCGCTGGGCTACGATTTCCGCAGCTCGTACGGGAACATGACCAATACGCCGGTACTGCAGCTGCCCAGCCAGCGCGACGTGCTGCATTCGTATTTCCTGAATGACGACATCCGGCTGATGGACCGGCTGCACCTGATCCTCGGCGCCAAGGTCGAACGCAACCGCTACAGCAACTGGCAGACGGAACCGAATGCGCGCATGATCTATTCTGCGGACACCTGGGCGCTGTGGGCCGCCTACTCCCAGGCCGTACGGGTTCCCGACCTGGTCGAGAACGGCATCAGCTTCAACGCCAAGGGCCTGACCGGCACGGTCGTGCGCCTGCTGGGCACCGGCCTCGTCCGCCCCGAAAAGGTCGAATCGTACGAGGCGGGATACCGCTTCTTCCCGGACGACAACACCCTGCTGCAGGCCACGGTCTTCCAGATGAACTACCGGGGCGTGTCCGACGCCCATCTGCAGGCCGCGAACGCCTTCATCGAGGGCGGCTACCTCGTCGTGCCGTCCTACCTGATGAACCTGCTGGACGGCCGGGTCATCGGCGTCGAGGGCGATTTCACCTACCGCTTCAGCGACTGGGGCAGGATCAAGGGCACGATCAGTTACATGGACCAGGTCTACTGGCCCAATCCGATCAACGATGCCGAGGCGCAATCCACGGCCTTCTCCGTGACCCAGAAAACCCCTCGCCTGCAGTACACGGCGGGGCTGAGCCTCGATCCGATCACGCATGTCGAGATGGACGTGAACCTGTACCACTTCGATGCCTTCCGCTGGAGCGAGACCGGCAAGCGCTACGATGTCCAGCCCTATACGCGCCTGGATGCCCGCATCGGCTGGCGGCCGAGCAGCAAGGTCGAGATCGACCTGATCGGCAAGAACCTGCTGCAGCAGACGCATACGGAGGAGATCAACAACTTCCTGGAGTACGCCTCGCTGATCGAGCAGAGCTACCTGTGCATGGCGACCATCCGCTACTGATCCCGGCCCGCCGTGCGGGCCGCCGGCATCACAGGCGGCGGTGCCTCAGCGCCGGGATCATCGAACGCACCTGATCGACCCTGGCCAGGTCCAGCTCGGCCAGCACCAGCCCCTCGCCGTCCTCCCGGCATGCCAGCACCTCGCCCCATGGATCGACGATCATGCTATGCCCCCATGTCCGGCGCCCGCCTGGATGCTCGCCCGTCTGGCCGGGTGCCAGCACATAGGCCTGGTTCTCGATGGCCCGGGCCCTGAGCAGCGTCTCCCAGTGCGCCATGCCGGTGGGCACGGTGAACGCCGAGGGCACGGTCAGCACCTGGCAGCCCGCCTCGGCGTAACGGCGGTAAAGCTCCGGGAAACGCAGGTCGTAGCACACGGACAGGCCGATCCGCCAGGGTCCGATCGACACCGATTTCGGCTCGCTGCCGGGCGAGATCGTCGCCGACTCCATATAGCGCTCCGGGCCGAGATCGACGTCGAACAGGTGCATCTTGTCGTAGATCTCCAGGAGCTTCCCGTCCGGCGAGAACACCGGGCTGGCGTTGCGCAGGCGATCGGAGTCCCGCTGCCTGAGCAGCAGGCTGCCGCCGATCACATGCATGCGGTGGCGTTCGGCCTGCTCGGACAAAAAGCCCAGCACCCACGAATCCTCGGGATAATCGGCGGCGGCGCGGCGCGCCTCGTCGTTGCGCCCCATGAACGAGAAATTCTCGGGCAGCACGATCAACCGCACGGCCTCGGCGGCCGCTTCGTCGATCAGGCGCTCCGCCGTGGCCAGATTGTGTTCCCTGTCATCCCCGGAACACATCTGCACGCAGGCGACGCGCAGCAGCCCGTCGCTCACTTCGGCTCCAGCACCAGCACCTGGTGGTCGTGGTCGATGGTCATCTTGTAGGAGCCGAGGAAATTCATGCCAAGCAGGCCCACGTGGCCGCCGGCATCGATATCATGCACCACGGCATCGACGCCCTCGGCGTGCAGCGAGCCGAGATCGAAGCGCTCGACGCTGACCAGCGGGGCGTTGATGACGCCGTTGGCGGTCTGGATGGGGATGCTGGCCGTACCCTCGGTGGCGATCCCGGCCTGTTCGGCCACCGCCTTGGGGATCACCATCAGGCTCGCCCCCGTATCCACGACGAAGTCGACCGGCACGCCGTTGACCCGCCCGTCGACGTGCATCTGGCCGGCGATATCGCGGTAGGGAACGGTCTTGCGATTGATCTCCTGGTTGAAGCCCGGGTTGTGCACCGTATTGGAGGGACCGGTATCGACCGGCTTGGCCTGACCCGCCGGCACGTCGGAGTAATGGATGCGGCCGCTGGCATCCGTCCATGTGTACACCTGCCCGGCCCGCGCGACAGCCCATGGCAGCGCCAGGGCCGCGGCCATGAACAGCAGCAGGGCCTTACGCAGCAAAGCGCCCCAACCCCAGGATCGAACCGACATTGGCACCCTCCTTGACCACGGGTACCAGGCGACCCGGCGCGCTGCTGCTCATCAGCGTCATCATGCCGGGGCCATGGCCGGCCAGCGGCGAATCGGAATGGATGACCACGCCGATGGTGACCGCCCCCTTGCGGTAGGTGCGCCCATAGCGGTTGTCGTGGTCGAGCACCGCCACGAAATCCCCGAAGCGCAACCGGTCCAGCCCGAATTCGCGCACCGTGTCCGGATCATGGCACAGGATGTCGTAGTCGCCGGTCGTCACCGACAGCGCGCCGATGCCCGATCCCATCGCGTGTCCCGGCACCACCACATGCACCGGCACGGCCAGCGAACCGCCCTTGTTCTCGCTGAGGCCCCAGGCCTCCAGCAGGCCCGGATCGAGGTTGTAGATATGCACATCCGGATAATCGACGAGGCGCAGGCCCTGGCCGTAGCCGCGGATCAGGAACTTGTCGTCGCAGGTCAGCTTGTCCAGGGTCTCGTCCGGGAAATCGAGCATCAGGTGCTCCACCCCGCCATGGTGGCCGATCACCGTGCCCACCTCGCCCTTGGCATCGCCGGAGACCACGCGCGCCGTGTTGCCGCAGCACGACAGGAACTGGAAGCCGGCCTCCGCCTTCTTGTTCGCATGGGTCAGCTTGGCCGACACACCGGGCTCGAGATGCTCCCCGGCCCAGCCGAACACCGAATCGCCGACCTTGACGTTGTAGGTGATGCCGCCGGTCGACGGCCAGGCGAAGATCTCGCCGTTGGCCCCCACCTCGAACGGCGCCCACTGGTTGGCGGGCGACACCGTGCCCTGCACCGCCGTCATCACCAGCTGCTCGCGGTTGGTCTTCAGGCTCATGCGTCCTCCCTGACATAATGCAGAAAATGGCTCTCACGCCCCTCGCGCAGGCCCCGCTGCTCGAACTTGGTGAAGGGACGATCCGCATCGCGTTCCACGAACCGGCCACGGCCGGCGACATTGCGCAGCCCCGGCGTGGCATCGAGGATACCCTGCATCCATTCGGCGAGATCCGGCTTGTCGCTCGCCAGCTTGATAAAGCCGCCCGGCTTCAGGCGGGACGCCAGCAGCGCGGCGAAATCGCTCTGGATCAGCCGGCGCCCGACGTGGCGCGTCTTCGGCCACGGGTCGGGATGGTTGATGATGATGCCATCGAGTTGCCCCTCGGCGATCTGGTGGCGCAGCACGACCTGGGCCGGAAGCTGGGAGATGCGGCAGCGCTCGATGGCGCCGGCCTCCTCGAGCCGTCCCACGGCCTTGGCCACCCCCGGCAGGTAGATCTCGACCCCGACGAGGTACCAGTCCGGATGCGACTCGGCCAGGTGCACCAGGAAATCGCCGTTGCCGAAGCCGATCTCCAGCACCACGGGCGCGCCCGCCGGGATGCCGGCATCGGCCAGGGTCCTGTCCCTGGGCAGGCCGATGCGCGGCAGCCATTCGGCCAGCCGTGCCTCCTGGCCCTTGGTCACATAGCCGTTCTTGCGCCCGAAGGTGCGCATCTCGTGCTGGATATGCTGATCTCGAAATTCCCGGCTCAGACGCATGGGCCAATGATAGGAACCCGGTGCTATCGGCACAAATGGAGATTTA
>OBLQ010000435.1_pt1 | contig 16045 bp, 20 predicted proteins | sample 1519881 | NCBI WGS metagenome assembly OBLQ01 (sample SAMN01911456, study PRJEB22533) | soil metagenome | biome: Soil | place: Malaysia | collected 2012-04-30 | depth DG_metagenome m | reverse complement strand
CCCTTTCAGAGCTTGAAAATTCGATAGATCGGGAAAATCTACGCAAGCAGTTTCAGAACGCCTCTTTATTGGTTCGCAAGGCGAATCAAAGTGATCTTAAAGAATTAGATGCATTAGCCGGCGAAGGCCTCGAATGGAAATAAAACGGGGACACATTTATGTCGCCGATTTGAGCCCTCGTCAAGGCACCGAACCTGGAAAACAACGGCCAGTCCTCATCATCCAAAGCGATCTGCTGAACGAAATCGGCCATCCTTCCACATGGGTTCTGCCATGTACTACGCTTATAACTTCGTCTAATATACTCCGCGTGCGGATTCCCGAAGGTTGTGGAGGAGTCAATAAAGAATGCGATGTGATGATCGATCAGTCCCGCGCGATTGATAACAGCCGTTTTAAAAAATATTCCGGGGAATTGCCCAAGCCCCTTTTTGAGGAAGTCATAGAAAAATTAAAACGACTCGGTGGGTTTTAAAGAAATCGCGGAATCCTCCTGAGATTAAGCTCGCACTACAACTTAAAATAATTCAGCGTCGGAAACCTAGCCAGCAGCCGGTTCACCAATTCTTCCACCGGCGTTTCTTCCTGGCTTTCCGCCTTCATGTCGCGCAAGACCGCGACGCGCTTGCTCAACTCGTCTTCGCCGATAATCACGGTGAAATCGGCCTGCCGGCGGTCGGCGCGACGCATCTTGCTTTTCAAGGCGCCGCCGCCGAAATCCATTTCCACCGTCGCTCCGGCTTCACGCAAGGTTTTAAGATGTTTAAACAGTTCCCGCTCGGCCGCGGCGCCCAGTCCTATCAAGTATACCCGAGGTGTTTTTAATTCTGCGCCCGACTGTTCCGACTTAGGTAAAAGTGCCGCCAAGCGTTCCATGCCCAAGGCAAAGCCGATTCCCGGTACTGCCGGACCGCCGAGGTCATGAACCAAGTCATTGTAGCGCCCGCCCGCCGCCACCGCATTCTGGGCGCCGAGCGCTTCGCTGGTGAATTCGAAAACGGTTTTTTCATAATAATCCAAACCGCGCACCAAACGAGATTGCAGAGTGAAAGGAACTCCCTGCGCTTTGAGACCCGCTTGCACCGCGGCAAAATCGGCGGCGCTTTCCGGAGAAAGATAATCGCCGAGCAAAGGCGCGTCGGCCGTCGCCGCAATACAAGCTTCTTTTTTGCAATCCAAGGCGCGCAGCGGATTGCGCAGCATGCGGCGGCGGCAATCGTCGCAAAGCTTGTCCTGAATGCCGTCTAAAAATTTCGCGAGAGCTGTGCGGTATTTTTCGCGGGACTCCCGCGAACCGAGCGAATTCAGCACAAGGCGCAGCCCGGTCAAACCAAGCTCCTGGAACAATTGATGAATCAAGCCGATCAGTTCGGCGTCGAGCAGCGGATGATCGGAACCGAAAACTTCCGCTCCGATCTGGTGGAATTGGCGCAGCCGGCCCTGCTGCGGCTTCTCGTAGCGGAACATCGGACCCAAATACAAAAAGCGTCCCTCTACGACTTGGTGGGAAGTGAAATGCTCGATGAAAGCCCGCACCACCGGAGCCGTTCCTTCCGGACGCATCGCCAATTTTTTGCCGTTGCGGTCGAGCAGCGTGTACATTTCTTTTTCAACGATTTCGGTGCTGCTGCCGACGCTGCGCTCGAACAGGGCGGCGTCTTCGAGAATCGGCGTGGCGATTTCTTGAAAGCCTGCCCGGGAAAAAAGACGGCGCGCCGTGCTTTCGATCTTGCGCCAATTCGCGACTTGTTCGGGGTCAAAGTGATCTTCCATGCCTTTGACGCCGGAGAATTTCTTAGCTCCCATTTATTCCCCTTCTTTCACGTGAATTTTATCGGTGTTTTCCGAAAGAACGCCGGCGAGATATGCTTTCATTTGCTGGGCCTTATCATAAATGGGCTTGAATTGCGGGTCTTGTTCGAGCTTGTATTTTTCAAGCTTGCGCAGCGCTTTGCGCGGATTTTTCAGCTTGAGATAAAAAACGCAAAGCTCTTTGAGCAAGCCCAATTCCTTGGGACGCTTCAGCAAAATTTTTTCATAAACTTCGGCCAATACGTCAAGCTGTTTCATTTCTTGACGCAGCTCGCGGGCGAGCTTTTCGTATTCGCGCAGCGCTTCTTCCTGCAAGCCCTGGTTGTCATAAATTTCCGCAAGATTCAGTCGATGCCGAGCCGCCTCGGGCTCGGTCTCGATGAGCTTTTGCGAAACGCGCACCGCTTCCATGCCCTGGCCGCGGGTCAAATAATAATGAATCACGATCCGGTATTGCTGCGAGGCATCGGCATGCATGCCCATCTTATGATACAGCTCTCCCAGTCTCTCGTTGAATTCGACGGAACCGGGGGAAAACTTGAGAATGTTTTTATAAATAGCAATGGCTTTGAGCAGAAAACCCGATTCGGTATAGCGTTCGGCGACCTCGCGGAGCCAAATGATACCGTTCTTCATGTCTTTTTTTTTAAAGTAAAGCTCTCCCACTTTGATTTTGAGCCGCATGTCGTCGGGATTTTTGGCGGAAAGCGCCAAAAATTCCTTCAGATCTTGGCCGGGACCGGCTTTTTTGAAGAGGCTTTTGAACATAAGAAGATAACCGTCAATTTAGCCAATGAAGGATTGAATCCGTTTTCGCAAAACCTAAAAGTAGGGAGGGCCTTTAGGCCCGACACCCGGCGCAGCCGGGACCTCCGGTCCCGTGTCGGACCTAAAGGTCCTCCCTACATGAAAGATTCCTCTTCAATTTTCGCAAAAGCATTGATGAATATTGATTGAGCTAAATTTCAACCCTCAGGACATTAACAACATTGAATCAGCATAATTCTTTGTTTTATCTGCAATTGATCAATCGGTACTATTTTTTCTTGCGGCGCTTGGCTTGCGAAGTTGTAACGCAGGAGGCTGTTCGATCGATCTCTTGAACCAAGCCGTAGAGACCCAGAACATAGCTATAAGCGCCGAATCCCGAGACCTGACCTACCGCCACCGGCGCAATATAAGAATGATGCCGAAATTCCTCCCGCTTGTAGATATTGGAAAGATGAACTTCAACCACCGGCAAGCCCACCGCGCCCACCGCGTCGCGCAAGGCAATGGAAGTATGAGTATAAGCGGCGGGATTAATCAAGATGCCGTCGAAACGGCCTCGCGCCGCCTGGATGGCATCGACCAAGTCGCCCTCGCTGTTCGACTGCAAAATTTTAAGTTGCAGGTTTTCTTCGTCCGCAATTCGCTGCAAAGTTTGATCGATGGCGTCTTGGGTCACGGAACCATAAACCTCCGGCTCGCGCAATCCGAGCAAGTTGAGATTGGGACCGTGAATGACCAGGATTTTAAGTCGCGGATGCATCGACATGCCTTCGGTTGAGTTCTATGCGGCAGAGCAAAGCTTTTAAGCGCTCGATCTTGCGTTCGCGGAAACTCGGCAAGCGCACAAGGGCAGGAACCAAGCTCAGACGCGGCGCAAGGTCCTCCTCAATTTCGAGGCGCTCAGCGGCTTCGGCGGAAATTTCGTCGGGAATCGGCGATTCGGCTGAAACCTCCTCGCTTGGAGCGGAAGAGTCTTCGCTTTCTTCCGAAGGAGACGAGACGACATCCCCCGCCGGACGGCCGCTGTTTTTAAAACGTTCAAAAGCTTGGCGCGCTTCGACTTTGAGTTCTTCGAGGACGGCTTGGACTCCGGCATGGTCCGGTTGTTTTTGCAAGATGGATTCGGCCAATTCCATCGCGAGCTGGGGGCTGCCCTGTTCGCGCAGAATTTTCACCATGGTTTCAGTGTGATAAACAGGATCAAGATCGAGCGGCATAAAGAAATTCCAATACTTGATTGAGCGATGTCGGTAATACGGCCGATTTGCCGATTTTATTTAAATAAACGAAATGAATTTGGGAAGACACCCTTTTTTTATCTTGAATCAAGGCGCGGCGGTACTGGAAAATGGGGAACTTCGGCAGTTCCGTGGGAAGTCCGGCCCTGGCGATCAAGCTCTGCAGGCGGTCCAGCTCCCGTGAAGAAAAGCCGGTTTTTCCCTCCGAAAAGCGCGCCGCGAAAACCATGCCCATGGCAATGGCTTCGCCGTGGGTGAATTTTTTGTACCGAGTCAAAGCCTCGACGGCATGTCCGACAGTATGGCCGAAATTCAACTTGGCGCGCAGACCCAGAGTTTCTTTTTCGTCCCGTTCCACGACCCAAGCTTTGAGCTCACAGCAGCGCCGAATAATGGGCTCGATCCCGGCTTCGGGACGCTCCAGAAGGCCTTCCATGGAGTCTTCCAAGCGGCGAAACAGCTTGGCATCGAAAATAGCGGCATATTTAATCACTTCGGCCATGCCGCAGGTCAACTGGCGGCGGCTGAGCGTTTTCAAAAAGCTCTCGTCGATTAAAACGAATCGAGGTTGGTAAAAAGCGCCGACCAAATTTTTTCCCGCCGGAAGATCCACGCCCGTTTTTCCCCCGATGGAGCTGTCCACCTGAGCCAACAAAGTCGTGGGAATTTGCACGAAAGGGATGCCTCGCAAATAGGTGGCCGCGGCAAAACCCGCCAAATCGCCGATCACTCCGCCGCCGAAAGCCAGCAGAGGCGTCTTTCGGTCGGCTTTCCAGGCCACTAATTTTTCATAAATTTTGGCGGCGCTTTTGAGATTTTTAGTCTGCTCCCCATCGGGCAGAATGAGGAGACGCAAATCGAAGGCGGCTTGCAAATGGCGGCGCAAGGTCTTTCCATAAAGCCGGGCCACCACTTGATTGGTCACCACAATAAGGCGCTCGGAAGGACAATGACGCCGAATCAATCCGGGCAAAGCGCCTAATCCCTCGCGTTGAAAATAGAGCGGATAACTGCGCTCGCCCAAGTTCAGACGCAAAGCGCTTTGTTCCAAGGGAAGGAGTCGAAGAATTTCCTCGGCGATTTGTTCGGGCGTCCTTCCATCGGTCGGAAGCTGCCAGGAAATGCGATGATAATGAGGCGCGCGTTGGGCGAGCAAGGCGCGAATTTTTTCTTCTTTATCGGCTTCCTGCAAGAGCGGACGCGAGCGGTCGGCCGATAAGCGCTGCAAAATCGTGGAAATCCGCGCCGTCAGCAAAATGGGAACGCCGCCTTTGCCGATTTTCTCAAGATTATTGCGGAAGCAAGGCGCTCCGCCGCCGACCGCGATCACAGCCTGCGGTTTTTTCAGAGCTTGAGCGATGGCCCTGCTTTCCCGGCGGCGGAATTCGGCTTCGCCCTCTTCCGCAAAGATTTTCGCAATGGATTTTTGGCTCAAGGCTTCGACGATTTCATCGGTATCGATGAAAGGAAGCTGAAGCCGCGCCGCCAGCACTTTCCCGACGGAGCTTTTGCCGGTGCCCATGAAACCGGTGAGAATGATATGCTTCAATTCAAGTTTCGAGGATCGAAGCCGCATCTAAGCACGCTCAACCGTATTATTTTTTTCTTCCTGTTTCGATTTAGAATGAGAGTAGAAGAAAGCCCCGACAAGAGAGCCAAGGCCGAGGAGCAGAGTACCGAATCCTTCGATATTTTTTCCCTGGCTCAATAATTGATAGCCGAAAAAAAGGGTTAAACACGCAATGATTAATCCACTTGCCGTGCCGAAGTAACTCTTTCGATTTTCTCCCTTGAGAAAGGTCTCGTCGAGAGACATGGCGCGATCCTCCATACTGTGACGATGGGCCATTTGACGTTCGGCCATTGTCATGATCCGATCGGCAGTTCCCGGAAGAACTTTATCGTATTCGGCAAGTATTTTGGGAGGAGGGATGGGCCCCGAAAACGATTCTCCGCTTATTTCCAAACCAAGCAAATTGTGAGGTGCAGTTTTGGACTTTAATTTGTCAGGAAAAATTTCGTCGGTCATCCGGATTTGGCCCATTTCTCTTTTTCAGCTTGTTCGATGCCGTACCAAATATCCGAACCAAGCGTCTGCCAATCTTCTCTAATCGCATCAACGTCGGACTGAATCAAAATTTTATAAGGAAGTCTTCGAAGGCGCCGAGACGGAATAATCTCCAAACATTGAGCGGCTCCCCTGACGAATGAGGATACCCGCCGTCGATATTTTCGTCTCAATGTATTTTGGATTTTATCTGCCATGGCGCTCTTATCGGGTATTATCCCTTGAAAGTTCTGTCAATTAAACCTTTTTTTCGATTGTCGGTTTCTTGGGCTCAGGAGATAGTAAAAAAACCAAGCTCGGCAAAAGGAAATGGACAATCGGCACTCCGACACTTCAATATTCCGCCACTTGTTCCAAATAATTCGCATGATTTCTTCGCAGCTCTTGGATCGAGTCTCCGCCGAATTTTTCCAAGAAAGCGTCCGCCAAAGTCAAGGCCACCACGGCCTCGCCGATGACGGCAGCGGCGGCGATCGCGCAGGTGTCCGAACGTTCCACGCTCGCCTGGAACTCCTCTTTGCTCTCGATATCGACGGAATGAAGCGGCTCGTAGAGAGTGGAAATCGGTTTCAGGGCGCCGCGGACGATCAGGGGCAGGCCGGTCGTCATACTGCCCTCCAAACCTCCGGCCCGGTTGCTGGAACGGGTGAAGGCCCGCCGCTTCGCATCGTAGTAGATCGGATCGTGCACTTGGCTGCCGAATTTCTGCGCATTATCGAAACCCTCACCGATTTCGACACCCTTGACCGCCTGAATGCTGAGGATGGCCTGAGCCAGCTTCCCGTCAAGTTTGCGGTCCCACTGCACATAAGAACCCAGACCGGGAGGCAAGCCGTCCACGACAATTTCAAAAATTCCGCCCAGCGAATCTCCCTTTTTTTTGGCTTCGTCCACCAAGGCCAGCATCCGGGCTTCGGCTTGGGAATCCAGACAGCGCAACGGACTGTCTTCGGTTTTAGCGAGAATTTCCATCGCAGTAGCCGTCGGCGCTTGACTGCGGATGTTTCCCACCGCGATCACATGTCCGGCCAAATGAATGTCGAATTCTTCCAAAAGACGCCGAGCTATCGCTCCGCAGGCCACTCGAGCCGTCGTTTCCCGGGCGCTGGCGCGTTCCAGCACGTTGCGCAGGTCGCGAAAATCATACTTGATGCCGCCGACTAAATCGGCGTGTCCGGGACGCGGCCGCGTCACGACGCGTTTCGGCGGCACGGCGCTGGAAGCCACGCTCATTTCTTCCTGCCAATTCTTCCAGTCACGATTTTGAATGAGGAGGGAAATCGGCGAGCCGAGCGTCAAAGCGTGGCGAACACCGGAAGTAATTTCAACCTCGTCGGTTTCGATTTTCATCCGTCCGCCGCGGCCGTAACCTTTTTGGCGGCGGGCTAATTGATGATTGATATCGGCGATACTCAGAGCGAGACCCGAGGGCATGCCTTCTAAAATAGCAGTGAGACTCGGCCCATGGGATTCACCTGCGGTCAGATAGCGGAGATGGGTCATGATTCCGGAAAAACTTTTTCTTTTTCAGAGAGTTTCAACCCCAAAGCGAGAATGATCTTTCGCATCGTGTCCATCCGGCAACTCATTCCGCCTTCGACACGGTCGATCGTCAAAGCGGAAAGTCCCGCCTTGCGAGCCAATTCGGCTTTGCTCATCAGCTGCTCTTCCCGCATTTTTTGAACATGATTTTTCACGAGATTGGATTCTTTTATTTTAGCTTCCATGGCAAACCCGTTGATTCATTCAGAGCCGGTTGGAATCGTAATGCCTAGGAACGTTAGAAGAAAGTGATGCAATTTTCAAGATTTTCTCATTTAATTTCAAAAATTTAATGTAGAGGGGATTAAAATTTATTAAATTAATATATCAATTATAATTAATTATATTAAATTATTAATAAATTTTATATAGGCGTGAAGCAAAGGTTCTCCATAGAATAGATAAAGCAATGAAGCCGCCGCCAAACAGGTCCCGAAGGGCAGCAGGGCCCTAACACTTCGGCCGCGCAGCAAAATCCAAAACAATCCCAAGAGAATTCCCAGCACGGATGCGAGTAAAAAGATGAAAAAAATCGCCTTCCATCCAAACACGGCGCCCAACATGGCGGCCAATTTGACGTCTCCTACTCCCATTCCTTCTCGGTGACGCAATTTAAAGTAGAGCCAGGCGATCAGACTCAAAGTAATCGCTCCGGCCAGCGCGCCCACTAAGCTTTGCAGCAATAAATCGGCGGTGGAGAGGGGCAAGAGGCGCGGCTGAAAATATTTTCCATCGAGCCAATGCAATAAAAATCCTGCGGCAATGCCCGGGAGAGTAATAACGTCGGGCAAAACAAGCTCTCGCCAATCGATCACGGCGAGCAACAGCAAGGGCGCGAGGAAGAGCAAAAGATAGGCCAGAAAACGCGGCCAAGGTTTCAATTGAAAGAAAGCCGATAAAGTTAAAATGCAAGTCAATGCTTCCATGAAAAAATAATGGAAGGAAATTTTCGCGCCGCAGCTTCGGCACTTGCCGCGCAAAAACAGATAACTGAAGAGCGGGATGTTCTCATACCAAGCGAGCGTCCGCCGGCATTGCGGGCAACGGGAACGCGGCGAGATAATCGACTCGCGCGCCGGAATGCGCACGGCCGCCATGCCGAGAAAAGAACCCAAGAGAACGCCGAATAAGCCGACATAGAGAACGAGCAAGATTTGCATCGCGGGCATCTTAGGCGAGGCGGGGAAAAACTCAAGGCCATCATTTAAAAATGTAAAAGAGAAGGATTGACAGCCCAAGGTGAAAGACTATTGGAAAGATTATCGAAGGAATTTATGAAAAAATATTCCACTCACGAGGACTATCTTAAAGAGACGCTTAAAGATCCAAGGGAAGCTGCCCTTTATCTTAATGCTGCTGCTGAGGAGAAAGATCCGACACTTCTTCTGGTGGCGCTGGGTCAAGTGACCAAGGCTCATGAGGTTGTCACCACTTTCTCACCACTTTCTCGCTTGAAGCCGTTGAAAAAAATCATTAGGGATGAAAAGATCAAATTCAGGAGAAAATAATGAGTTCCACTGTGAAGCCTTCTCACGAAGAAGACGAATATTTCGCCCGTCAAGAAATCGAAAAGCGCAAGGTCCTGGCCGAGAAGCTCCGCGAGCAAATGGCCTCGGCCGAGCTGGAAAAACTCAAACAATTACATTGGCATCATTGCGCCAAATGCGGTTTCGAAATGCATGAAGTCGTATTCAAGGGTGTTACCATCGAAAAATGCCCCAATTGCGGTGGAATTTTCCTCGATCCCGGAGAATTGGAACAACTTGCCGGCAAGCAAGGCGGCTTCATTTCGAGCGTGCTCAGTCTTTTTAAATTTTAAGGGCGAAGCATGAAGAATAAAGCGTGTAGTGTAACGCTTCACGCTTCACCTTTCACGCTTCACGCCGATCATGATCGACAAAAATACCGTGCTCAATATCGCCAAATTGGCCCGCCTGGAAATTGCCGAGGCCGATCTCCCCAAGTACACCGAACAACTGAACAACATCCTCGGCCACGTCGAAGCCTTGAAGCAACTGGACACTTCCGCCATCGAAGCCACCACCCACGCGGTCGAAGTCGCGAGTCCCCTTCGGCCCGACCAAGCGAGAGTCAGCCACATGGCCGAAGCTGTTTTAGAAATTTCCCCCGACCATGAAGCTCATTTTTTCCGCGTCCCGAAAGTGATTTGATTTTATGGAACTGCATCACCTAACTCTTGCGCAGGCCGCCGAGAAATTGCGCAAAAAAGAAATTTCTTCCGTCGAACTGACGCAAGCCGTTTTGAAACGCGTTCAAGCTCTTGACCCTCAAATCGAAGCCTATCTCACGGTGACTGAAGAAAGCGCGCTCGCGGCCGCCAAAAGCGCCGACACCAAGCTGGCCCAAGGCGAAGCCCGCTCCGAACTTTGCGGCATTCCCTTCGCCTTGAAAGACATCTTTCTCACTCAAGGCATCCGCACGACCTGCGCCTCGAAAATACTGCACAATTTCATCGCGCCCTACACGGCGACTTCGGCGCAAAAACTCCTCGATGACGGCATCGTGCTGACCGGCAAGCTCAATATGGACGAGTTCGCGATGGGCTCTTCGACGGAAACTTCTTTCTTCAAAAAAACCAAGAACCCCTACGACTTGACGCGGATTCCGGGCGGCAGCAGCGGCGGCTCCTCAGCGGCGGTGGCGGCGGGGCTGTGCTATGCTTCGCTCGGCACCGATACCGGCGGTTCGATCCGCCAACCCGCAGCCTTGACCGGCATCGTCGGCCTGAAACCGACTTATGGCCGAGTCAGCCGTTTCGGCGTCATTGCCTTCGCTTCCTCTCTCGATCAAGTGGGACCGATGACCAAGGACGTGCGCGACGCCGCGATTGTGCTGGGCGCCATCGCCGGTCATGACCCGCGCGATTCCACTTCTTTCGATACGCCGGTTCCTGACTACAGCAAGTCTCTCAAGAAGGACTGCAAGGGACTCAAGATCGGAGTGCCGAAAGAATACTTCATTGCCGGAACCGATCCCGAAATCGACGCGGCGATCAAAAAAGCCCTCGATACCTACCGCGAGCTGGGCGCGGAGCTGCAGGAAGTATCCCTTCCCCATACCGAATACGCCGTCCCGACTTACTATATCTTGGCTCCCGCGGAAGCGAGCAGCAACCTGGCGCGCTACGACGGAGTACGCTTCGGCCACCGCGTCAAAGACGCCAAGGATCTGAGCGACTTGTATTTGCGTTCGCGTTCGGAAGGCTTCGGCGCCGAGGTCAAGCGACGCATCATGCTGGGCACTTATGTGCTGAGCGCGGGTTATTACGACGCTTATTATTTGAAGGCGCAGCAGGTACGGACTCTCATCCGCCGCGATTTCGAAGCAGCCTTCAAAAAAGTGGACGTCTTGGTCACGCCGACCTCTCCGTCGCATGCCTTTAAATTGGGAGAAAAGATCGACGATCCGATTCAAATGTATTTGAGCGATATTTTCACCATCAACGTGAATCTCGCCGGACTGCCGGGCATGAGCCTGCCTTGCGGAAAGAGCGCGGGCGGCTTGCCCATCGGCATGCAACTCATCGCCGGAGGCTTCCAAGAAGAAAAAATCTTTCACGCCGCTTACGCTTACGAACAAGCGACGGAGTGGCACCAAATGAGGCCGCCCTTATGACCCCATTCGAAACCGTCATCGGCCTCGAAGTCCACGCTCAGCTCAAAACCGAGAGCAAGATTTTCTGCGCCTGCTCGACTGAATTCGGCAAGCCGCCCAACACCAACACTTGCGAGGTCTGCCTGGGACTGCCGGGCGTACTGCCGGTGCTCAATCAAAAAGCCGTGGAATTCGCGATCAAAGCCGGGCTGGCCACCCATTGCAGCATCGCTCCTAAAAGCGTCTTCGCGCGCAAGAATTATTTTTATCCCGACCTGCCGAAAGGTTATCAAATCAGCCAGTACGAACTGCCGCTCTGCCAAAAAGGCTACCTCGACATCGAAGTCGAAGGCCGGACCAAGCGCGTCGGGCTCACCCGCATTCACATGGAAGAAGATGCCGGCAAACTCGTCCATGATTACGGAGCGCCGGAGCTCAGTCACGTCGACTTGAATCGCGCCGGCGTTCCGCTGATCGAGATCGTTTCCGAGCCTGACATGCGCTCGTCTCAAGAAGCCGGCGCCTACTTGAAGAGGCTGCGCGAAATTCTGGTCTACCTCGACATCTGCGACGGCAATATGGAGGAAGGCAGCTTTCGCTGCGACGCCAACGTTTCGATACGGCCGCTCGGCCAAGAAAAATTCGGCACCCGCTGCGAGCTGAAAAATATGAACAGCTTCCGCAACGTCGAAGCCGCCATCGAATATGAAGTCAAGCGCCAGCAAGCCCTGATTCTGGACGGCGGCCAAGTCGTCCAGGAAACGCGCTTGTGGAATGCCGAGCAAGGCGTGAGCAAGCCGATGCGTTCCAAAGAGGAAGCCAACGATTACCGTTACTTTCCCGACCCTGATTTGTTGCCGCTGCTCGTCGAAGCTTCCTGGGTCGAGGCCATCGGCCGGACTCAACCCGAACTGGGACACGAAAAAGCCGCGCGCTTCGCCAAAGCTTATTCCATCCCTACATATGATGCCGAGGTCTTGACCTTAGATCGCAGCGTCGCCGAGCATTGGGAAACAGCGGTAAAAGCCTCCAAAATCGAGCCCAAAAAACTCAGCAACCTTTACATGACGCACTTACTCAAGCTACAAAAAGACCTGCCTGAAGCCTTGCAGCGGATCACGCCCGCCATCGTGGCCGAAGTTATGCAACTCGTCGAAGCGGGACAAGTCAGCCTCGGCATGGCCAAGGAAATTTTGAGCGAGGTAGCTGCCACCGGCAAAGCCGTCTCCGCCATCGTCGAGGAACGCGGTTTTGTGCAAGTTTCGGACAGCGGAGCCATCGAGACCGTTGTCGACAAAGTTTTAGCGGAAAACCCCAAACAATTGGCGGATTACCGCTCGGGCAAGGACAAATTATTCGGATTTTTCGTCGGGCAAACGATGAAAGCCTTGGGAGGAAAAGCCAACCCCACGGTTGTGAATGATATACTCAAGAAGAAACTATCGTGAAGCGTGAAGAGTGAAGCGTGAAGCGTCAATACAGTAAACGCTTCACGCTTCACGCTACACTCTTCACGCTTGATGAATGAATTTTTTTACGCTCCAATGGCAAGACGATTCGGTCGTCATGATCGACCAGCGCAAGTTGCCGAATGAAGAAGTCTACAATACCTATACCACTCCCGAGCAAGTCGCCGAGGCGATCAAAACGATGGTCATTCGCGGCGCGCCGGCAATCGGCGTCGCCGGCGCCTTGGGAATGGCGCTCGCTTCCAACCGTTCCCAGGCAAAAAATCATGAGGAGTTTTTCGGGGAAATGGACCGAAGCGCCGACTTGCTGATCGCACAACGCCCGACCGCAGTCAATTTGGCCTGGGCGGTGCGCCGGGTGCAGAAATTTTACCGCAGTCAAAAAGATTCCAACCTACTCGTCCTGCAAAATAAAATCCTCGAGGAAGCCTTGCGTATCTTTGAAGAAGACGTGCGCATGTGCCGCCACATGGGAGAAAACGGCTCTCCGCTCATCGAAGCAGGCAAGACTTACCTCACGCACTGCAACGCCGGTGCGCTGGCCACCGCGGGCGAAGGCACGGCGCTGTCGCTGTTCTACGAAGCCAAGCGCCGGGGCAAAGACTTCAAGGTCTTCGCTTCCGAAACCCGGCCTTTTCTACAGGGCGCGCGCCTCACCGCCTGGGAATTGATGAAAAACGACATCGATGTCACGCTCATCACCGATAATATGGTGGGCTATTTGATGAAATTGGGAAAAATCCACGGCGTCGTCGTGGGCAGCGACCGCATCGCCGCCAACGGCGACGTGGCCAACAAAATAGGCACTTACGGAGTGGCCGTCTTGGCGAAGCAACATGGAATTCCTTTTTATGTGGTGGCGCCCTCTTCCACCGTCGATCTGGAAACTCCTGACGGCAGCCACATTCCCATTGAGGAACGTCCCAACGAGGAAGTGACTGCCTTTTTCGGCAATCCCTCGGCGCCGACCGGAGTCCAAGTTTTTAATCCGGCCTTTGACGTCACTCCTCACGAGCTGATAGAGGCCATTATTACCGAGAAAGGCATTGCCCGCCCTCCCTATATCGAAAACTTAAAAAAACACGGAGCGCAGGGCTAAGATAATAAGGGTGAAGACATGGTGCAAAAAGTCGATAAAATCTGGCTGGACGGAAAAATGATTCCTTGGGATGAGGCCAATGTTCACGTCCTTACTCATACTCTTCATTACGGCATGGGCGTCTTCGAAGGCATCCGCTGCTATGAAGGCGAAGGCGGCCGCGGCGCCATTTTCCGTCTCGAGGAACACATCGACCGCCTCTATGACTCGGCTCATATCTTGCTGATGAAAATTCCCTTTCCCAAAAATGAAATCCTGGAAGCTTGCAAGGAAATCTTCCGGGTCAATAAGTTGAAAGCGGGCTATCTGCGCCCCTTGGTCTTCATGGGAGATGGGGAAATGGGCTTGCACGCCACCAGCAATAAAATTCGCGTCGCCGTCATCGCCTGGCCTTGGGGAACCTACCTCGGCGACGAGGGCGTGAAAAACGGCATTCGCGCCAAAGTTTCGAGCTTCACCCGCCATCACGTCAACGTCACTATGACAAAGAGCAAGGCGGTGGCCAACTACGTCAATTCCATACTCGCCAAGCGCGAGGCCATGCTTGCCGGTTATGAAGAAACCGTCATGCTGGACACCGAGGGCTATGTGTCCGAAGCCAGCGGTGAAAATATTTTCCTCGTCAAGAAGGGTCGAGTTTTGACTCCGCCGACGACCTCCGCGCTGCAAGGCATCACCCGCGACACGGTGATCGAATTGCTTCAGGAATCGGGGATCAGGGTGAAAGAAACTCATATTTCGAGAGACGAGCTCTACATCGCCGATGAAATTTTCCTGACCGGAACCGCCGCCGAAATCACGCCCGTGCGCGAACTGGACGACCGCAGCATCGGCGACGGCAAGCCGGGACCGATCACCCGGAAGGTTCAGCAAGAATTTCACGATTTAGTGCGGGGAAAGAATAAGAAACATCCCGAATGGTTGGCGGTATTGTAAAGGGCGCCCTAAATATTTAAGGGCAGCAATAAGACGGAATCCAACTGCGCTCGATCAATTCCGGACGCACCACGCTGTAATCGAAATCGATCCCCTCGCGGATCATCCGAGGAATATCGAGCAGATACTTTGCTTCGGGAATATCTCTAAAGAAAGCCCGAATCATCGGCTTAACCATGTGTCGCGATAAGCGGATTCCCAAGGCGCCGACAAAATTCCTCCGTTGCCCTACGTGCGCCAATTCATCCACCATGATTTCATGCAAAAGCTCTCGAATCCGATTGCGGGCCTCGGGTTCATCATCGAACACGGTATCCAAGAGACGGTCGACTTCAAGATAGAAAGCCATTCCCATCAATTCGGAGACGAAAGCCAAGGGACTCATCCACTTTTCGGGAATGCGCGGGAAAATCCGGTAAGCCTTTTGCATCCAAGGTCCGAACGGCACCCATTCCACGCTTTCCAAGCCAAAAGTGAGAAACATCTCGTGAAAGAAGCGTACATGGCAAAACTCTTCGCATAAATGGTAGCGACTGATTTTCTCGGTGACGCTGCGCGCCTCGGCCATTGAGGGAATGAGATCCCAGGCTGCCGAGATTCCCGCCCATTCGTGACGCGCGAATTTGTATATGCAAGTCAACAGCAGCGTTTTGCGGTCAAGACTCCGCGGATCGACCTTCATGCTCACGTAATTTTGGTAAAACATCTCGGGATGAGGCAAAGGACGTAAGGAACGCACCGGCTGGGCTTGGAAAAATTGAAGTTTTTCCTGTTTTTTCGAAAGGCTTTTCTCGTTTTCAAGGATGATTCCGTTATGGCGTTGGGTGAAATCCCAATAAGACTCGAAGTTTTCTTCGCGTTGTCGGCGTTTACTGGGTGAAAAAATGGATTGAAAAGCCCGCACAAATTTCTGTTCGAGATTAAATGATTGAGTGCTCCGAAATCCGCGAGAAAGCTGACATCAGAACATCGGCTTGTCGAGAAAAATAATGCGGGAGGAGAACTTCAGTTAAAGCCTTCGCGAAAGAGCTTTCGCAAAGCCTCGTGCGAGGTTCCGGCTTCGGCCACGGAGCCGCCGGTATTGAGGCTTATTTCCGGATCGGCGGCGTCAACCTGTTCTAAATTTTTATACATAATCACGCCGCGTCGATAATTAGGCAAAAACAGAAAATGATAAGTGGGTTCTTGGAGCGAAGGAGTCGAGGCCGGAGGAAGATAAACGCCGCCGCAAGAAAGTACCTCGGCTTTGGTCTCTAAGGTCTCTTGCTCGGGCGATTTTTCTGTACGTTGAATAATGGTGCCGCAACCGTTGTGAAGGCGTTCTTTTGTATTCATGGTTTTTCTCCCAATGAAAAGGTCCAGCTCTCATTGAGAGAATAAAGCAATCCTCATGCCATCTTTGAAGATTCTTAGTTCTATTTCAGCAATTTATTTTTCCTAATATAAATCATACCCTTGCTAGGATGACCTTAGCTAAGTCCTTAAAATATTTGTA
>OBLQ010000434.1_pt1 | contig 16051 bp, 13 predicted proteins | sample 1519881 | NCBI WGS metagenome assembly OBLQ01 (sample SAMN01911456, study PRJEB22533) | soil metagenome | biome: Soil | place: Malaysia | collected 2012-04-30 | depth DG_metagenome m | reverse complement strand
AACCGCTCACGACTCCGGAAAAAATGGCAGAGGTGCTTTGGGAGCTAACCGAAGAAGTTGGCACGCGACTGCGGCGCCAAAACGTTTATGCTCGCTGCCTTACGCTCAAAATTCGCTATAGTGATTTTCATACCCTGAACCGCTCGCGCACCGTTGGCACACCCACCTGCTTTGACCGCGAAATTTTTGCCACGGTGAGCGCTCTCCTCCAAGAGAACCTGGTTCCCGGCCGCGCCGTGCGCTTGCTTGGTGTTAGCGCCAGCGCCCTTCAAACTAGTGGCTGGCAGGAGTCTCTCTTCGATCGCATCAAAAGCTCTGGTTGGGAAAAGCTCTATCGCGGCATAGATGATTTGCGTCGGAAATACGGCGCCGAATCTATCGGCGCGGCCACGCCGCGTACGCGCGCCGGTTGATTTTGCCCGCGAAGCCCCGTAGTCTTTTGGACGATTTAGGCATGAAAGAAATAGCCACTTCGCACCATCCGTTTCTCGCAGCGTGTCGTCGCGAGCAAACCCCGTATACTCCCGTTTGGCTCATGCGCCAAGCCGGCCGTTACATGGAAGATTACCGCAAGCTCAGGGCGCAGTACGGGTTTTTGGAGCTTTGCAAACGGCCGGACCTCGCCGCCGAGATTACGGTTACGCCCGTCGAGCGTCTGGGCGTCGATGCCGCGATCCTGTTCGCCGATATTCTGTTGCTGTTGGAGCCGATGGGCGTCGGCTTGGAATACTCAAAAGGAGATGGACCGGTTATTCCTCGCCCGGTTCGCACGGCGGGGGACATCGATGCGCTCAAAGAAGTTGCGCCGGAGAAAAATCTATCATTTGTCTTTGATGCGGTAAAAAAATGTCGCGCTGCGCTTAATAACAAGGTGCCGTTGATCGGTTTCTCGGGCGCGCCGTTTACGTTGGCCTCGTATCTGATCGAAGGCGGCGGCTCGCGCAATTACATCCATACTAAACGGTTGTACTACTCGGAACCAGCGGCGTGGAAAAATCTCATGGAGCGGCTGGCCCGGGCCGTCGCGGAATACTTGAACGGCCAGATCGCCGCCGGGGCTCAGGCTGTGCAGCTTTTTGATAGCTGGGCGGGCTGTCTTTCGCCCACCGACTACGAAACCTTCGTCCTGCCCTACACGCGCGCCGCCATTCAGGCCATCACCCCCGGTGTGCCGGTCATCAACTTCAGCACCGGAACCAGCGGAGCGCTGAAGCAAATACGCGCCGCCGGGGGCGATGTCATTGGTCTCGATTGGCGCGTGAATCTCGACGAAGGATGGGCGGCGGTGGGTCATGACGTCTCGGTCCAGGGTAATCTCGATCCGGTCGCGCTGTTCGCATCGCCCAAAGAAATCAAGAATCGCGTCGCTGATATTCTGCGCCGCGCCGCCGGCCGGCCGGGTCATGTTTTCAACTTGGGCCACGGCATTTTGCCTGAAACTCCGGTACCCCATGTGGTCGCCATGGTCGAAGCCGTCCACGAATTGAGCGCGCGCCGATAAATCAATGCCTCTCCCGTATCAAGCCATCCTGCTGATCGCCTTCGGCGGTCCCACGTCGCGAGAAGAAATCCGCCCGTTTCTCGCTCGCGTGCTGAAAGGCATTCCGATTCCGCCCGAGCGCGTGGAAGAGGTGGCGCATCACTACGAAGCCGTCGGCGGCAAATCGCCGTTGAATGAGATCACCGAGCGCCAAGCTCGAGCTCTGGAAAAAATGCTGCGCGATCAGGGGCTGCCGTTGCGAGTCTACGTCGGAATGCGCAATTCCAGTCCCTTTTTTATAGACAGCCTGCGGCAAATGGCTCAAGACAGTGTTAAAAGAGCGTTAGGTTTCATTCTATCCTCGCACAAGACGGAGGCGAGCTGGGAGCGCTACCAAAAAAACATTGCCGATGCCCGCGCCGAGCTCGGCGGCCATGCGCCTGAAGTCGATTATTGCGGCGGCTGGCACGATCATCCTCTTTTTATTCAGAGCTGGGCGGAACGAATCACAGACCGTCTCGCCGAACAGCCTGTGGAGAAACGCCGCTCGACTCCAGTCATTTTTACCGCCCATAGTTTGCCTGTGCCGATGGCGGCGCGCTCCTCCTATGTTGCCGACGTGCAAGCCACCGCGCGGTTGATTGCGGCCACGCTCGGGCACGACCGTTGGTCCCTGGCTTTTCAAAGCCGTAGCGGCAAACCCACCGACCCTTGGCTGGAACCTGACATTAACGAGGCGATCCGAAACCTTGCTCAGGATGACTCCACGGACGTCGTTGTCGCGCCCATCGGATTTGTCTGTGACCATGTGGAAGTTCTCTATGATCTCGACATTGAAGCCCGGCAAAATGCTGCGGCACGCGGCGTTCGCGTCCTCCGCGCCGGCTGCCCCAATGATCACCCCACTTTCATCAAGATGATGGCCGATGTCGTCACGGCCGCCGTAGACAGCCCTGAGCAGGGGTTGTCATGAGCCATCGCATTGTAGTTGTTGGCGGTGGAATCGCCGGGCTGGCTGCCGCTCATCGCGTCCTCGAGTTGAATCAGCAAAAATCGCTCGGTCTTGAGATCAAGCTGCTGGAAGCCGGTCCCCGCTTGGGTGGCTCGATCGCTACGGAACACGTTGGCGAGTTTCTTGTCGAGGGTGGGCCGGATTCGTTCATTACGGAAAAACCGTGGGCACTGCGCTTGTGCGAGCGCTTGGGATTGACGTCGCGGTTGGTATCCACCCAGGCCGCCTTTCAGAAAGTCTACGTCGTTCACCGCGGCAAACTGGAACTCCTTCCCGAAGGTTTTTTTCTGTTGGCGCCTACGCGCCTGTGGCCCTTCATTCAAACGCCGCTGTTCAGCTGGAGTGGTAAGTTGCGCATGGCCTGCGAGCTTTTCTTGCCCCGCGGTCAATCGCACGGTGATGAAAGTCTCGGCTCGTTCGTGCGCCGGCGTTTTGGCCGCGAAGCTCTAGAGCGGGTGGCGCAGCCGCTGGTGGGCGGCATTTACGCTTCCGATCCCGATCAGCTGAGTCTCGGAGCGACGATGCCGCGTTTCCGAGAAATGGAGCGGACCAAGCGCAGCGTCAGTTGGGCGATGTGGTCCGAACAACGACGGCGCGCGCGCAAAGCACCCAGCGGGAGCGGTGCCCGCTGGAGTCTGTTCGTTACACTGCGGGGAGGGATGCAGGAGTTGGTGGAAACGCTTGGACAGCGTCTTCCCGAAGGAAGCATTCGGCTCAATGCGCCTGTGAGCCGTCTCACTCGCGATCCAAACAAACAACTCTGGCGTATCGAGGGAGCCGGCGATGAGAATATCGAGGCCGCCGGAATCGTTCTCGCCACGCCCGCGTTCCGCGCCGGTGAGATGCTCGGCCCGGTTGTTCATAACGCGGCTGTTGCTCTGAAGCAAATCGCATATGCTTCCACGGTGACGGTGAGTCTCGCTTACCGGGAGGAAGATTTTCCGGGAGCGCTCGACAGTTTCGGCTTTGTGGTGCCGGCGATCGAAAAACGCAAAATCATGGCCTGCACGTTCAGCAGCGTCAAGTACCCCGGTAGAGCGCCCGAGGGCCGCGTGTTGCTGCGGGCGTTCGTGGGTGGCATGTTGCAGCCCGAACTCTGTCAAGATGATGATGAAACCATTGAGAAGAATGTGCGCGCCGAACTGGCGGGCTTGATCGGCGTCGGCGCTCCGCCTCTTTTCTCGCGCATCTGGCGCCATCCGCGCTCGATGCCGCAATATCCCGTCGGTCATGAGGCATTGATTCAGCACATCGACGCGGCGCTCGATTCCTTCCCGGCCATTGCGCTGGCCGGCAGCGCGTATCATGGCGTTGGCATCTCCGACTGCGTGCGCACGGGCGAGGAAGCCGCGGAGAAGGTCATTAAACAGATCAGTGGCACCGCTGCCTGACTGTTTTTGAGCTCTTCTTTTTTCTTGACCCGCATCCAACTAAAGGACTATCACTGGGGCAATGGTCATCGTCGATTCGCAGGTCCATATCTGGGCGCCGGAGACTCCGGAGAAGCCATACGTTAAGGGCAACGCCTCCGCACCCCATCGTCCGGTTCCGTTGGGTGACGAAGAACTGCTGCGCGAAATGGACGGTGCCGGCGTCGAGCGCTGCATACTCGTGCCGCCCACCTGGGAAGACGACCGCAACGACACGTCATTGGAAGCTGCGCGTCTGCACCCTGAGCGCTTTGCCGTGATGGGAAAAATAAAAATCGATCGGCCTGAGAGTCGCGGGCTTATGGCGACGTGGAAGAGCCAGCCCCACATGTTGGGAATCCGCATGGTCTTTCACCGTGGACGGACCAGAGAATGGCTCGAAGACGGCACCGCTGATTGGTTCTGGAATGCTGCCGAGCGCTATGAAGTGCCCGTTATGGCCTTTGCGCCACGAGACGTGGAAAAACTCGGCCCCATAGCCGAGCGCCATCCCGGGCTCCGTTTAATTATCGACCATATGGGTCTTAACTCAGAACTTAAAGGTAAACCGTTAGACCCTGCGGTCAATCAACTGCTGAAGTTTTCACGCTTGAGTAATGTCGCGGTTAAAGTTTCGTCCTTGCCGTCCTACGTCGCGGACTCCTACCCGTTTCCATCGCTTCACCCGCACATTCGCCGCGTGGTTGACGCCTTCGGGCCGCAACGTTGTTTCTGGGGCACCGATCTTTCTCATCTCCCCTGCCCTTACAAACAAGTGGTTACATTGTTTACTGAAGAACTCGATTTTCTCTCTGCCGCGGATAAAGAGTGGATCATGGGACGCGGCATCGCCGAGTGGTTAAATTGGCCGCTGGAAAAATAAGCAGGAGAAACCGACTTTATGATGATTGTCAATCGTGACCTGAGCGCAGAAAAGGACGGTATCCCGGGTTACATCGCGCACCCGAACCGAAAAGAAGCCGGTCCCGGGATCCTCATCGTCCACCATCATTACGGCGTCACCGGACACTTGAAGTCTGTCGTCTGCCAGTTGGCCAAGCTCGGTTACACCACGGTGGTTCCCGATCTATACAGACTCCTTGGCTTCGCCGATGGCATGCATGAAGCTCAAAAGAAGACTGCCGACGGGCAGTTTGTTGAGATTCTGAACAAGAGCTGGCGATACTTGACTAGTAGAAACGATGTCGACGCCAAGCGCTGCGCGGTCATCGGCTTTTGCATGGGCGGTCGCATCGGTATTCATTTCGTTGCCGCGACTCCCGGGGTGCGCGGCTTTATCGGCTACTATCCGTCGGTCCGAGACGAAGGGCCAAGCCCGCTGCGCCCGCGCCATCCGAATGACGCGGTAAAAGACTTCAATTGTCCCTCGCTCATTTTCTTCGGCGGCAAAGATCACGTGGCGAGCATTCCCGTGCAACAGCGTTTATGGTCGAGTCTGCTGGCTAACGGGCAACCCCTTGAGTGGCACTTTTTTCCGCACGCGGGTCACGGCTTCGCGCTCGGCGATGGTGACTGCTACGATCCGCGCATGGCCGAACTGGTGTGGCCGCTGGCGGCTGAATTTCTGGCTCGGGAACTGGATAACCAGTAATCGGCAGCGATCAGTCACCGGCAATTGCGGAGAGGTCCTGCGCCCGCCGTCGTGGCTTAACATAAACCTAAAATAGCCGATTAGGGACTAAGGAGGCGTCACTGAGGCGCTTGGTCAAGTACACGTTCTTGAGATGATTTGCGTTTTCTTGAAGCGTGCCGGCTTCAAGCGTTTGGGCGAGTCGAAAGAGCGAGTCTCATGCTGAAGAACTTTATACCTGGACCGGATACCGACCCCGCGCTCGAGCGCAGACTCGGGAGGTTGGGGTTGATCGGAAAAGACAACGACTGGGCGGATCGCTATCTGACGTGCGATCACTTGTTGGACCCGCCAACGGCCCGTCCCCGGCAGCGTTTCGAGGCTGTCGCTCATTTTGTCCGTGACTTGCTTGCGCATCGGTGGGTAAAGACACGCCGGGCTCGTGAAAGCACCAACCCCAAGCGAGTCTATTATCTTTCGATGGAGTACTTGATCGGCCGGACACTGAACAACAACATGATGAATATGGCCGCTGAGCCGCTCGTTCAGACGGCTCTGGAGCGCGAGGGATGGGATATGCCCGAGCTCCTGGAGGAAGAGCCAGACGCTGGTTTAGGCAACGGTGGCCTCGGGCGCCTGGCCGCCTGCTTCATGGACTCACTGACAACGCTCCAGTATGCGGCGATGGGTTACGGTCTGCGTTACGAGTACGGAATTTTCCGGCAAGCGATTCGCGACGGCTATCAAGTCGAACAGCCCGACAACTGGCTGCGTTGCCCCGACCCATGGGAGATCGCTCGTCCCGGAATTGTCTACCCGGTGCGGCTTCACGGGAGCTTCGAGTTGAAAGGCTCGGCTATTAACATCATTTCGGGCCGACCCTCGACGCTTTTGGGTGTCGCGTACGATCGGCCGATCGCCGGTTATGGAGCGCACTGTGTCAATACGCTGCGGCTCTGGGCAGCCGCCGCCCCCGAGTCCTTCGACTTCGCCGAGTTTTCGCACGGCGACTTCGTGGGCGCCGTGATCGGCAACGTTGCCGCCGAGTCGCTAACTCGGGTTCTCTATCCCGACGATTCAACCGAGGCAGGACGGACATTACGGTTCGTACAGCAATACTTCATGGTCAGTTGTTCGCTGCAAGATATCGTCTCTCGCTTTCGTTCGGGCAACGGACCGAGCTGGTCAGAATTTCCTGAACATGCCGCCATTCAGCTCAACGACACTCACCCGGCGATAGCGGTCGCGGAATTGATGCGCATTCTGCTCGATCAGGCGTATCTCGGCTGGGACCAAGCATGGGACGTAACCGTTCGCACGCTTGCCTACACGAATCACACTTTGCTCCCCGAGGCGCTGGAGAAGTGGTCGATCAGGCTATTCGAGCGGCTCCTGCCCCGACACCTCGAAATCATCTACGAGATCAATCGCCGCTTTCTCGACGACGTGAGACGATGTTACCCCGGCGACGAACAGCGACTGCAGCGCATGAGTCTCATTGAAGAAGAACCGAAGCGAAAGGTCCGCATGGCCCATCTCGCCGTGGTCGGCACGCACAGTACGAACGGTGTGGCGGAGATCCATTCGGATTTGCTGCGCACGCGCGTATTAAACGACTTCGCCGACATGTTTCCCGAACGTTTCAGCAACAAGACCAACGGGGTGACTCCGCGGCGCTGGTTATTGTTGGCCGACCCGTTTCTGGCGCAGCTGATCACGGAAGCTATCGGCGACGGTTGGGTTACCGATCTGGCGAAACTCTCAGCGCTAAAACCATTGGCAAGCGATTCCGGCTTCCGTGAGCGTTTCCGTCGAGCCAAGTGGCGAGCTAAGGTCCGTTTCGTCGATTGGCTAAAATCGGAGTTCGACCAGCTGGTTGATCCCGACACCCTATTTGACAGTCAGATCAAGCGCATTCACGAATACAAACGGCAGCTTCTCAACGTGTTGCACATCGTCGTTCTGTACAACAGGCTGCGCCGCGATCCGAACCAGGACTTCACCTCGCGCACGTTCCTCTTTGCCGGAAAAGCGGCGCCTGCCTACCACTTGGCCAAGCTGATCATCAAGCTGATCAACAACGTCGCGGCTACGCTTAAGGCCGATCCCGCCACGCGCGGACGGTTAAAGGTCATCTTCTTACCCGACTACAACGTGAGCCTGGCCGAGCGGTTGATCCCGGCCAGTGATGTGTCCGAGCAGATCTCGACCGCCGGTTACGAGGCGAGCGGCACCAGCAACATGAAATTCATGATGAACGGAGCGTTGACCGTGGGCACACGCGATGGCGCTACGATTGAAATGGCCAGGGAGGCGGGCGAAGAGAACTTTTTCCTGTTCGGTCTTAGCGCAGACCAAGTCGCCGCCAGCCGCGGTTGGTACGATCCGTTCTGGCACTACTGGAATGAGCCGGAGACCCGCGAAGCGCTCGATTTGATTTTCAATGATCATTTCAGCCGTCACGAATCGGGAGTGTTCGCGCCGATCCGGGAAAGCTTGTTAACGCAAGGCGACTACTATATGCACCTGGCCGACCTCAACTCATACGTAGAGGCTCAAGGGCGCGTCGCGGCCCTATATGAGGAGCCCGACGCTTGGGCAAAGAAGGCAATTATCAACGTCGCCTGCTCGGGCCGGTTCTCCAGCGACCGCACCATCGCCGAGTATGCCGCCGAGATATGGAATGCGAAGCCATCTCCAGTGCCGTAGCCGGAGCGGGCTTTTTCACAGAACGCCCTTTTCCTTAAATTCTGCGATCTTTGCGTCATCGTAGCCTAAGGACTTCAAAAACTCGCCGTTGTGCTCGCCGAGTTCCGGCGGAGCAGCAGGATGCGGAATTTTGGTATCACTGTAATCAACGGGAAATTTTACTGTGCGAATCGCAGGTTTGTCCTTCCGCTCTATCTGAATCTCCAAGCCCATGTGCTTGATCTGCGGGTCCTGAAAAACCTCCGCCAAGTTATAGACTGGGGTATGAGGGACGTCGTTGGCCTCCAGTTGATCCAGCCAATAGCCGCGCGGCTTTTCCTTGAAGAATTCCGCGAACGTTTCGTTAAGTTCCAAATAGTTCTTCCGGCGATTCGGTCGCGTGTTAAAGCGCGGGTCGTCGATCATCTCCGGACGACCGACGGCGTTACACAATCCTTCCCAAAATTTCTGCGGAGAAGAGAGGTGAATGGCAAAAGGAAGCCCATCGGAACCGCTGAAGGCATAGGTCTGCGACTGCATCGGCCGTGTGTACGGCCCGGGGATCTTTCCGGTCGCCAGACAATCGGTGGCGGGCGCGATCAGAAAACCGAGAATTGCGCCGGCCATGGTCGCGTCCACCTTCTGCCCTCTGCCGGTTTGTGCTCTCGCCACCAGCGCCCCTAAAATCCCTACACAGGCAAACATTCCGCTCAGGCTGTCGGCATAATTGGGGCCTATGGGACGGGGTTTCTTGGCGTCCATCAACAAGCTCAACATGCCCCCCAATCCCTGCCCCACGGTGTCGTAGGCGGGCCGCTTGACATAAGGTCCTGTCGGACCCGTTCCGGTGATCGAACAGTAAATGACCCGTTCATTCATTTTGCTAACGGTATCATAATCGATTCCCAGTTTCTTCATGACTCCGGGACGATAGTTGTCGAGCACAACGTCGGCGGTTTTTGCCAATCCGAGAAAAATTTCCCTACCCTCAGGAGCCTGCAGGTTCAACGTGACGCTTTTTTTGCCCCGATTGTATGCCCAAAAATTAGGCTGGTCGCCTCCCAAGTCCCAGCCGCGGAAGGGATCGCCACCCTGCGGATTTTCAACCTTGATAACCTCAGCGCCCATGTCGGAGAGTAAACATGCTCCGTAAGGACCTGAGATAAAATTACCCAGCTCTAACACTCGAATTCCTTCCAATGCACCTTTCATCGTTCACTCCTTCGCTGCTATTTTTTCCTGTTCAGGTGGTTAGTTTTCTATCACAGATAGACACACCATCCCAATTCGGATAATGGAACTCTCATATCCCCGAATCGCCAGGAGAACAAGATGACCACACTTCCACTGGTTACCGATGCTCTCGCCCGGTTCGTCACGCAAACCGACTCCTCCACGATTTCCCAGCCCGGCACCTACTGCCCCGTGAGCGTCGTCTTGAAAGACGGCACCCGGTATACCTACACCGCCACTATCGCCAAAGGACATCCGGAAAATCCCATGTCCGAATTCGAAGTCCTGGACAAATTTCGCAGCAATACCAAAGAATCGCTAGCGCCCGGGCGTTGCGAAGCGCTGATTGGTGCCGTGCAACGCCTCGAATCTATGGATAATGTCCGTGAACCGACCGACCTTTTGAACCCCGCGTAAAATGACAACATTAGCTCCTCTTCATGGTTTCCCCAGCGCGGGAGAGGTGGAAGAGTAGGATCTTTCTGCTGTTTGGCTTGATTGCGGCGCAGCCGCTCTAAAGTTTCGCGATCAACGAGGTGGAAATCTTTTTTCAATTGGGGTAAGTCAAATTTCCGAGCGGTATAGAATATGATTGCTGGAGCGCTTGAAGGCACGGTCGCTATAGATGTCAGCGGCCATGTAGCCGGCCCCTATGCGGGCAGTCTCCTGGGGGACCTCGGCTGTGAGGTGATCAAAGTCGAGCTGCCCGATGGCGGCGATACCCATCGCGGGCGCAATCCCAAGTACGAAGGCTATGGACCTAGCTTCCGCGCGCTCAACCGCAACAAAAAGAGCATCACACTCAACCTGCGCGAGCCTAGAGCCAGGGATATTCTCCTTAAGCTGTTGGCCCAGGCCGATATCTTGATCGAAAACTTTCGTCCCGCGACACGCAAGCGCTTAAAATTGCAGTACGAGGACTTATCAAAGCTTAACCCGCGACTGATTCACTGCTCGATTACCGGGTACGGGCAGAGCGGCCCGTGCCGTGATAAACCGGGGTTCGATACCATCGGCCAAGCCCTAAGCGGCATGCTTAGTTTGGTAACTGACCTCGATAACCCCATGGTCGCTGGATTTTCGATCACGGACCACTCGGCTGGAATATTTGCGGCTCATGGCATCATGGCGGCCCTCCTAGCGCGTCAAAAAACCGGGCGGGGACAATTTGTCGACGTTTCATTGCTACAGGTAAGCCTGGCGTTTATCGAATCCCACGTTGCCGACTTTCTAAATGGTGGCGAGGCGGTCTCCCGCGACAATTTCCCGCGAGGGCGTATTTACTGCGCGGTATGCGCGGATGACAAGCCGCTGGTAATTCACCTTTCCGGCCACCAACACGCCTGGGAGGGGCTGCTCAAAGTCGTAGGCCGAACCGATCTGCTCGCCGATGCACGCAGCGCCGACCGACGTTCCAGGACGGAGCACCATTACGAACTTCTGGCGATTCTCCGGAAAGAATTTCGCAAGAAGCCGCGCGCCGACTGGCTGACGGCGCTGGACGAAGAGGATCTCCCCAGTGCGCCGATCAACACCATAGAAGAAGTCTTCGAACACCCGCAGATCAAACACATGGACATCCCCAGAAAGATTCATCACGCCAAGATGGGAACGACTAATCTGGTCGGTAGTCCGATCAATTTATCCGACACGCCGCCGCAGTTTTTTTGCCCCGCGCCGCTGCTGGGTGAAAATACCGAAGAGATACTTGCGCGATTCGGTTACAACCCGAAGGACATCGCTGATTTACGCTCCGAGGGGGTCATTTAACAATAGAGCATAAGTTTTCTTGACAGCAGAGTTGGGATTGCCATCGTTTCGGGCGTCGGGCTTCTTTGATGGAGACACGACGATTCTGGGACCGGATTTTGTGGGCAAACATGGCTGCCGAGAATTATTGAACAGCGTGAAAGGAGAAGTTTTATGGATTTCAATGTATCCGCAGATCCACCCCAAGTGGTGGAGTTTAGGAAAGAAGTAAGCGCCTGGATCGCGGAACAGATGCGCGGGCATGAGCATCTGCGCTGGTCGGCATCCTGGTCAACGCGCGAGGATGAAGAGGAGTATCGGTTTCGTCGCGGGCTGGCGCAAAAATTGGGGGCAAAGGGCTGGCTGTTTCCCATGTTTCCCAAGGAATACGGCGGCGCCGGACTCACCATCGACCACCAGCTCGTGTTGGAAACCGAGCTGTTTAAATTTGGTCTCAACCTCTCGCACGTCTTCTACACCTTGGCGCGCATCGTTGCGCCGGTTCTGATCCGATGGGGAACCGAGGAGCAAAAGCGGGAATTTTTGCCGCCGATCACGCGAGCGGAAATTTGTGTCTGGCAAGTATTGACGGAACCGCACGGTGGCAGCGACCTGGCCAATGTTCAGACCAAAGCGATCCGCGACGGCAACGAGTACGTTGTCAACGGCCAGAAAGTCATGGTCGGTCACCATCTGCCGCCGGACTACCTCTGGACCATCGTGTGCACTAATCCGCAAGGCAAGCGGCACGAAAACCTGGCGTGGCTGCACATTCCGGCAAACCTTCCCGGCATCGAGATTCAACACATGTACATGATGATGGGAATCAAGAATTCGGTCTTTTTCGACAATGTGCGGGTGCCGGCCAAGTACTTGATTGGCGGGGAAAACAATGGCTGGAAAGTGGCCAATACACATCTCGAACTTGAGCACGGCGGCGATGGCCGGATCGGCATGGACCCTCTGATTGAGCGCGTTGTTGAATATTGCCGCAGTACACATATTGGGGGTAAGCCTATCCTTGAAGATCCCCGAGCGCGCGAGCTCGTCGCCGACATGATGATCGATCTCAACACATTGCGCCGCTTTAACCAGCGCAACTACTGGCACCGGTTCACAAAAAAGCCGCATCCCTATGGGGGCCCGCAGCAACGGTATTTCCAGCGCATGATGCGCCTGCGCAACGGCGAGCGGCTGCAATCGCTTATGGGCGCCGACGCGCTGGTGCAAGATCTGTCGGTGCACGAGGTTGTGGATTTCGAATACGCGGTTCGAACCGGGCCGGGTCAGTTGCACGGCGGCGGCACGTTGGACACCGACAGGCTGATTTTCGCTCGTCGCCTTGGTTTAGGCCGTCCGACCAAGGAAACCGCGCCCGAAACACATTAACAACATGCATAATCATCGAGCTCAATTGAACGGCTGGAACGTCTTGAACGTCTCGAACGAAAAGTTGTTTTTTGGTTCCAACCGTTCAAATCGATGAGAAGATCCAGAGGAGAATTCGAGATGGACTTGTCACTCAGCGAAACTCAAGAGATGTTTAAGAAAGTGGCGTCGGATTTTGTCAAAGCCGAAGTTCCGGCGCACCGGATGACCCAATGGTACAAAGATAAAAAAACTTTCCAGCCCCAGCTGGTTAAAAAAGCCGCCGAGCTGGGCTGGCTCGGCATGATGCTCCCGGAGCAATACGGGGGCGCGGAAATGTCGGCCATGGATTGCGCTGTGGTGTTTGAAGAACTGGGTCGCGGCCCCGTGCCCGGCCCTTTATTTTCGTCGGGTGTTCTAAGCGCGCAGATGATTCTTACGGCTTGTACAGACGAGCAAAAGAAACAGTGGCTTCCGCCCCTGTGCAAAGGCGAGTCGATTATTGTTCCGGCGCTTACGGATAAAGCCGCCCACTGGGGACCTGAAGCCGTCGAAACCCGGCTGATCAAGACTGGCACCGGCTATTTGATGAATGGCACCAAGTGTTTCGTTTTTGACGCCGAGGCGGCGACGAGCTTTCTTTGCGCGGCGCGCACCGAAGAAGGCAAGGTGGTTTTTCTGATCATAGGCGCAAACAGCCCCGGCGTTGCAATTACACCCCACATTGGATTTCTCGTCTCCATGTGTGAAGTTCGCTTCGATCATGTCGCGGTCCCACCGACAGCGCTTCTCGGTTCGAGCGGTGCTAGTTGGGCTACCCTCGAAAGCGCCTTGGAAAAGTCGTTGCCGATTCTGTGCGCTTACCAGGTCGGCGCGACGCAGGAGGTTTTCGACATCACCTGCGAATACACGCGCACTCGTGTGGTTTTCGGCCAACCCATTGGCCGTTTCCAACGCGTGCAAGACCACTGCGTCGATATCTCCAACCACCTCGATGCAGCGCGTTGGGCGACGTATGAGACCCTCTGGATGATCGACAGCGGCATGCCCGCGCGGGCCGCGGTGCACGAGGCCAAAGCGATCGCAAGCGATGGTTACTACCATGGCACGAATTACGCTCATATGGTTTGGGCCGGACCGGGCACCGATTACAGCCATCCGATGATGGCCCACAGTGTCTTGGCGCACGCCCTTTATCAGTATTTGGGCACCCCCGCAGACCATAAGCGTTTGATGATGGACGCGCTCTACCCGCGAGGGTAAGCGGTGTCTGGAGTTAAACGGGTCAAGCGCCACAGACTAACCAGGCCGCCGTGAAAGCAGCGGCCTAAAGAAAAAAAGAGGAGTTGTATGCGGTCATCGTTGCATTTCCTCTCCCCTTTATTGGTTTTGCTGAGCATTCTTTATTCGCCCTCCTTAAATGCCCAGCCGTTGCAAACATCTGCCCTCGTGGAGGGCGCCAAAAAAGAGGGCAAACTGGTTTGGTATACTTCCATGGCGATCGACACGTCGAAACCGCTGCTCGACGCCTTCGAGAAAGAATACCCTTTCATTGAGGCCGATCTGGTGCGCGCCGGCGAAGAGCAGTTGACGAACCGGATCATGACAGAGACCCGCGCCGGCAAATGGAACTTCGATGTGATCTCCACCAGCTCGATCTCGGTGCTAACTGAAAGACACATTCTCACGCCTTACTTGGCGCCCGAACGCGGCGCGTTCATGGATCTGTTCAAAGATCCGCATGGATATTGGACAGGAGTCTTCGTCAACAATCTGGTGCTCGCTTACAACACCAGAATGGTCGCGCATAAGGAGGCGCCCAGGAATTATTCCGACTTGCTCGATCCCAAGTGGAAAGGCCAAATGCTGATGGACTCCACCGATTATGATTGGTTCGGTACCCTTGAGACAGTCTGGGGCAGAGAGAAAACTATCCAATACATCCAACGGCTGGCGCGTCAGGACCCGATGTGGCGGCGCGGTCATGGTCTGACGGCTCAGCTGGTCGGCGCGGGTGAAACGGCATTAGCATGGGCTTACAGCTTCCGGATTGAGCGCATGAAAAAAGACGGCGCGCCGGTGGACTGGGTTGATACCTTTGATCCCATCGTCGCCACCATCAGCGGCATAGGCCTTAGCGCCAAAGCAGCCAATCCCAACGCCGCCAAGCTGCTCATCAACTTCGCAACATCGAGAAAGGGTCAGGAAATGGTGCGCGAAATGCGGCGCATACCGGCGCGCAGCGACGTCAAGCCGCTCGCCGCAAAAATGGACCAGGGTAAACTCAAGTTGAAACCGGTGCCGAAGGAGGTGTACCTGGGACTCGACGATTTTGCCCGTGAATTTCGCAGGATCTTTGGCCTGTGATAAATCTTTCGCAGCACGCGTTATCTAAGAACAAGGAGACCTCAATGAAAGTATTCCTGATTGCGCTGTCACTCCTGTCGTTGGCGACATCAGCGGCATGGTCCCAGAATCACAAGCCGATGACGGTTGCCGAGATTGTCACTTACAATGGCGCCGATCGCGAACAAGTTCTTTATGTCGGCGCTAAACTGGAGGGTAAGGTTACTTGGTACACCTCACTTGCGGGAGATTCGTATAAGGCCATGATCAAAGCCTTCGAAACCAAGTATCCCGGTGTAAGGGTTGAAGCTTATCGGGTGTCGGGCGCTGACATCACCGCGCGCATGGTTGAGGAAGCCAAGGCTAAACGCCCGCTCGTCGATGCGATCGAGACCACGGAAGGCAATTTAATGTTTCAGCGCGACGCGCAGCTGATCCGCCCCTATTTTTCACCGCACTTTGCCGCTTATCCCAATGAAGCCAAGGAGCCGGCCGAACGCGGATTATATTTTTGGGCCACGGCGCGCGAGTCTTATATCGGATTTGCCTACAACAAGAACTTACTCCCGAAGGCTGCCGTGCCTAAGAACTTTGAAGGCTTGCTGCATCCTCAACTTAAAGGTCGCATGGGTCTGACCCACGATGACACCAGCTACAAAGTGATGGGCGCGATTTTGAGAACCAAAGGTCCGGAGCTCATCAAAAAGCTCAAAGGCCAGGAGATCAGTTTACACACGATTATCCCGCCCGCATTGCTGGATCTGATCGCCTCAGGCGAAATCCTCGCCGGGCCGGCTATTTTTCGCAACCACGTGAAAGTGGCCATTGCAAAAGGCGCGCCGGTCGATTGGGTCCCTCTGGACATCGTGCCGACGAACGTCGGCGGCGCGGCCATCGCCTTTCAACCACCACATCCGAGCGCCGCGCTCCTAATGGCGGATTACTTGCTCGGTCCCGAGGGTCAGGGGCTATTGGAGAAATACCACTACGGCAATGGCGCTAAGACTTATGGCTTTAAGAAATGGCGACCCGAGCACGGGATGGGCACGGATAAGTACGAGAAGGAATTGACGCGTTGGGAAAAACTCCTTCGCGACGTTGGACGCAAAGGAGTTTGAGTGGCGTTGAATTGATTGAACACTCGAACTGATATATAGGGCGTCGTATATGGAAAT
>OBLQ010000433.1_pt1 | contig 16057 bp, 14 predicted proteins | sample 1519881 | NCBI WGS metagenome assembly OBLQ01 (sample SAMN01911456, study PRJEB22533) | soil metagenome | biome: Soil | place: Malaysia | collected 2012-04-30 | depth DG_metagenome m | reverse complement strand
AGCGCCTCCCCGCTCGAAGCGCGGGCCGGCGCGCTCAATGAGGCGCGCGCCAAGGATTGGCGCGACGGGCCGGCGGCGCTCGGCTTTGCGCTTGCGCTCGCCGGCGCCCGCGCCAAGTCAAGCGGCAAGGCGATCGTCTTTCTCGCGCTCGCCCATGAGGCGCGGCGCGGCGGGAGTCTTTATGGGCGGAGTTTGTCCGCCTACGGCGTAACGCTTTCATCACTCGTCCTCGCTTTTGCCCGCGACGTAAAACAACTTCTCTGGGCGGCGGAGGAGGCAGCGCGTTCAGGCGATGTCGGCGCTCTCGTCATTGAAGGACCTGGCGCGCATCCTCTCCTCGATCTGACGGCGAGCCGGCGCCTGCAGCTTGCGGCGGCGAGCTCGGGTGCGGCGGCGATCCTTATACGGACCATGACCGCGCCCGAGCCGAGCGCTGCGGAAATCCGCTGGCGTGTCGCGCCGGCCCTTTCCGGCCCTCGCCCTTACGACGCCAAAGCGAGCGGAAATCCCCGCTGGCGCGTCGAGATCGAACGTTGCCGCAAGGGCGGACGCGGCGCTTTTCTCGCGGAGTTCCGCCATGAAGACCAACGCCTTGCCCTCCTCTCCCCCCTCCCGCTATTTCACTCTCTGGCTCCCCGACTGGTCGACCGATCGCCTGAAGGGACATGCGCCGGGCGGGACCGGTGCGCCGACGGTTCTTTATGAGAAGTCGAAAAGCGCGCTCAGGATCACCGCGGCGGATGAAAAAGCGCGCGCGCTTGGCCTTTACGAGGGCCAGCCGCTCGCCGACGCCCGCGCGATCGAGCCGAAACTTCTCGCCGCACCCGCAAAGGCCGAAGATGATGCGCGCGCCTTCCGCCGCCTTGCTGAATGGCTGACGCGCTATTCGCCATTTGTCGGAATTTATGAACCAGGCGACGCCTTTGCCGACATAACAGGCTGTGCACATCTCTTCGGCGGCGAGGACGCTCTTTATAAGGACGTTCTTGGCCGCTTTGCCGCAGCGGGGATCGCGGCGAAGGCGGCGATCGCCGACAGTCCCGGCGCGGCCTATGCGCTCGCCCATTATGGCGGCGGCGGGATTATCGCGCCCGGCGAGGCGAAGACCGCACTCGCGCGCCTGCCTGTCGCGGCCCTGCGGCTCGAATCTGAAGCGGCGGAAGCTTTGACGCGCCTCGGCCTTAAGGCGATCGGCCAGCTTTACGGACTGCCGCGCGCGCCGATCGCCGCGCGTCTCGGCAAGACGATTTTAAAGCGCCTCGCCGAGGCGCTCGGCGAAGAAAGAGAGCCAATAAGCCCGCTCCTCCCCGCGCCCGTCTTTCAATCGGAAGTTCGCCTCGCCGAGCCCATTCAGTCGACGGATGCGCTTTTCTTCTGCCTTGAAAAACTCGCGCCTGATCTTGAAGCAAAACTCGAGCGCGAAGGCCGAGGCGGCCGGCGGCTTCGAGCTTGCGCTTTTCGCGTCGACAATCATGTCGCGCGCATCGAAGCGCGTATGGCGCGGCCGGCGCGAAAGGCCGGTCATCTCATCCGCCTGTTCAAAACTCGCCTTGAAGACATTCATGACGAGCGCGAGGCGGGCTTTGGCTATGATCTCTTGCGTCTCAGCGCCTTTGACTGCGAACGCTGCGAGACTGGCGAAACGGCCGACTTCGACGCGCCGAAAAGCGCCGGCGATCTTCCCGCCTTGCTGGCCCGGCTGGCGAACCGGCTTGGGGCCGCTCGCGTCTGCGTCATCCGACTCGAAGATTCGCATCTGCCGGAGCGCGCGCAACGTTTTCTCCCGACGATGACGGCCGGAGCGATTTCGCCGCGCGACGACAACCCGCCGCCGCGGCCCTTGAAGCTGCTCGCCAAACCCGAACCGATCGAGGCCGTCGCGGAAGTGCCGGACGGCGCGCCTTTGCGCTTTATCTGGCGCCGCATTCCTTACGCCGTTATGCGCGCGAGCGGGCCGGAGCGCATCGCCGATGAATGGCGGCGGCGCGAGGCGCCCCGACCGACACGCGATTACTACCGCGTCGAGGACACGCGAGGCCGGCGCTTCTGGATCTTCCGCAAGGGCCTCTACGGCGAAGATGCGCGCCCGCAATGGTTCCTGCACGGATTTTTCGGATGACCCGCTACGCCGAACTTTCCGCACTGTCTAATTTCTCTTTCCTGGAAGGCGGCTCGCATCCGGACGAGATTGTCTTTCAGGCGGCGAAGCTCGGCCATGACGCAATTGCGCTGACGGATATCAATTCGCTCGCCGGCATCGTTCGCGGCCACAGCGCCGCCAAGAAAGTCGGCCTTCGTTATGTTGTCGGCGCGCGCCTTAGATTCATTTGCGGGGCGCCGGATCTTCTTTGCTATCCGAAGAACAGAGCCGCCTATGGCCGGCTTTGCAAAATGCTGACGCGCGGCAAATGCGCCGCGCCGAAAGGCGAATGCCGACTCAGCCTCGAGGACGCGCTCGAATTCGGCGAAGGCCAGTGTTTCGCGCTCGCGCCCGGCGAGCCGGATCATGCGGGACTCGAAGATGCTATCGCGCGCCTCAAAGCCGCTTTTCCAGATGCGCCTTGGCTTGCCGCTTCGCATCGCTTCGACGGCGAAGACCGCGCAAGGCTCAACCATTTCGCCGCTATCGCCGGGAAATACCATATCCCGCTGCTTGCAACGAACAATGTCCTCTATCACGCACCCGAGCGCCGACCTTTGCAAGACGTACTGCATTGCATCCGAACGCATGTGACGATTGAGGAAGCCGGCCGCGCGCTCGAGGCGAACGCCGAGCGGCATTTGAAAAGCCCCAAGGAGATGGCGCGGCTTTTCGCCGAACACCCCGCAGCGATTGAAGAAATCACGCATCTTTTCGAAGAAGCGCGCTTCTCATTGGACGCGCTTCGCTATGAATATCCGGATGAGATGACCGAAGAGGGCCGCACGCCGCAAGAAGAGCTCGAACATTTAACGCGGCAGGGGCTTAGCCGTCGCTATCCGGACGGCGCTTCTGAAAAAGTGCGCGCCGCCGTCCGGTACGAACTCGCCCTTATCAACGAGCTTCAATACGCGCCCTATTTCCTCACCGTGCATGACATTATGCGCGCCGCGCGCCGGATGGGCGTGCTTTGCCAGGGCCGCGGTTCGGCGGCGAATTCCGTCGTCTGTTATTGCCTCGGCGTCACCTCGGTCGACCCGACAAAAGTCGATCTTCTCTTCGAGCGCTTCGTTTCCGCCGAACGCAACGAGCCGCCCGACATCGACGTCGATTTCGAGCATGAGCGGCGCGAGGAGGTCATTCAATATATCTATGAAAAATACGGCCGGCGCCGCGCCGGCATCGCCGCGACCGTCATCACTTACAGAACGCGCAGCGCTATTCGCGAAGTCGGCAAGGCGATGGGCCTCTCCGAAGACGCGACATCCTTGCTCGCCAAAACCGTCTGGGGAATCAGCGAAGCGGGGCTCGACGCGGCGCAAGTGAAAGAAGCCGGGCTCGACCCCGATGATCTCACAATCCGACATACAATGAAGCTTGCGAACGAACTCCTTGGATTCCCGCGCCACCTTTCGCAGCATACGGGCGGCTTCGTCATCACAAGCGGGCCGCTTGAAGAAGTCATCCCGATCGGCAACGCCGCGATGGAGGACCGCACCTTCGTTGAATGGGACAAGGACGATCTCGACGAACTCGGCATGATCAAGATCGACGTGTTGGGCCTCGGCATGCTGACTTGCATCGCGAAATCCTTTGCGATGCTGCGCGCGCATTACGGACTTAATCTCGACCTCGCGACCATTCCGCCAGAGGAGCCTGAAGTTTACGACATGATCTGCCGCGCCGATACGATCGGCGTCTTTCAGATCGAAAGCCGCGCGCAGATGTCGATGCTGCCGCGGCTTCGCCCGCGCAATTTCTACGACCTCGTGATCGAAGTCGCGATTGTCCGACCGGGGCCCATTCAGGGCGACATGGTGCATCCTTATCTGCGCCGCCGGAATGGCGAGGAAAAAACCGTCTTTCCGAGCAAGGAGCTTGAAGAAGTGCTCGGCAAGACCATGGGCGTGCCGCTCTTTCAAGAGCAGGCGATGAAGATCGCGATCGTCGCGGCGGGTTTTACGCCCGACGAAGCGGACGGGCTTCGCCGCGCCATGGCGACATTCCGCAAGATGGGAACGATCAAGACCTTTGGAGAAAAGCTCGTCGCCGGCATGACGTCGCGCGGCTATGAGAGGGATTTCGCCGAGCGCTGCTTCAAGCAGATCGATGGCTTTCCCGAAAGCCATGCGGCGAGCTTTGCGCTTCTCGTCTACGTCTCGTGCTGGCTCAAATGTCATTATCCGGATGTATTCGCCGCGGCGCTCGTCAACAGTCAGCCGATGGGGTTTTATGCGCCGGCGCAGATCATCCGCGACGCGCGCGAGCATGGCGTCGCTGTCCTCCCGGTCGATATCAATTTCTCCTCATGGGATTGCACTTTGGAAGCTGATGCGCGCGAAGAAGGCTTCGCGCCGCATATTCATGCGCGCCACGCCGCAATGAAAAAAGACATCAGGACGACGCAGGCGGTCCGTCTCGGCTTTCGCCAGATCAAAGGCTTTTCCGAGGAGGGCGCACGCGCCATCGAGAAGGCGCGCGAGAACGGCTTTGATTCGGTGCGCGACTTCTGGCTTCGCACCGCGCTGGCGCGTTCCTCGCTCGAACGTCTCGCCGATGCGGATGCCTTCGGCTCTTTGGGGCTTTCGCGCCGCGACGCGCTCTGGGCCGTTAAAGGGCTCGATCCCGTCAAGGGCGGCGACATTTTACCTTTGTTCGCGCATGACGCCGACATCCAACGCGAAGCGGAAGTGCGCTTGCCGCGCATGCCTTTGGGCGAAGAAGTCGCCTATGATTACAAGACGTTGAAATTATCACTCAAGGCTCATCCCGTGCGCTTTCTGCGCGAGCGCTTGCAAGCCAAGAATTACCGGCGAAGCGAGGAGCTCGCCGGCGTCAAGAATGGCGAGCGCATTGCGGTTGCGGGGCTCGTCCTCATCCGCCAGCGCCCCGGAACCGCAAGCGGCGTCATCTTCGCAACGCTCGAAGATGAGACCGGCATCGCCAATATCATCGTCTGGCCGAAAATCTTCGAACGATTCCGGCGCGTCGTCCTCAGCGCGCGCTTTCTCGGCGCCTATGGCGTTCTGCAGCGCGAGGGCGAAGTCATTCATCTCGTCGCTGAACGCCTTTTCGATCTGACGTCGTCACTATCGGCCTTGAGTGACTATCACGCCGAAATGGACGCCGGCCTTTCCCGCGCCGATGAGATCAAGAACGAACCCGCCGAGGACCCGCGCGCGATTGCGGCGCGCCGGCGCGCGCGCATCGTGAAGCGGCTTGAAGACATCCTCCCCGGCGGGCGGAATTTTCATTGAACCGCGCTACTTCCAAATGCTCTTGCCCGATCCCGGCAAGTCCAAATCGGCCCACATCTCATCGACGCGCTTTATGACGTCGTCAGACATTCTGATTTTCGTCCCCCATTCGCGCTTCGTCTCGGGCGGCCATTTATTCGTCGCGTCGAGGCCGATCTTCGAGCCGAGCCCCGGCTCTGGCGAGGCGAAGTCGAGATAATCGATCGGCGTGTTCTCGATGACCGTGATATCGCGCGCCGGGTCCATACGCGTCGACACCGCCCACATTACATCCTTCCAGTCGCGCGCATTGATGTCGTCGTCGACGATGATGATCCATTTCGTGTACATGAACTGGCGAAGATAGGACCATGCGGCCATCATCACGCGCTTGGCATGGCCGGGATAGGCTTTCTTCATCGAGATGACGGCGATCCGGTAGGAGCAGCCCTCCGGCGGCAGCCAGAAATCAACGATCTCCGGAAATTGCTGCTGAAGGAGCGGGATGAAGACCTCGTTCAGCGCCTCGCCCAAGACGCTCGGCTCGTCAGGCGGGCGACCCGTAAAGGTCGACAGATAGATCGGATCGCGGCGCATGGTGATCGCCGAGATCGTGAAGACCGGAAAGCGCTCCACCGAATTATAATAGCCGGTGTGATCGCCATACGGCCCTTCATCGGCGTAATCGTCGAGGGAGACATGGCCTTCAAGCACGATTTCCGCTTCGGCCGGGACTTTCAATGGCACGGTCTTGCAATCGACAAGCTCCGCCTTCCGCCCCCGTAGCAATCCGGCGAACTGATATTCCGAAAGCGTATCCGGCACCGGCGTCACCGCGGCGAGAATGATTCCGGGATCGGCGCCGATCACGGCGGCGGCTGGCAGCGGCTCGCGCTTTTCCTTCGCCCATCTGGCATGCTGCTGCGCGCCGCCGCGGTGCTTTAGCCAGCGCATGATCGTCTTGTTCTTGCCCGTCACCTGCATGCGATAGATGCCGAGATTATAGTCATCCTCCTTTGCGGACGACGGACCCTTCGTCACGACGAGAGGCCAGGTGATCAACGGCGCCGGCTCGCCCGGCCAACAGGTCTGGATCGGCAGACGCGCCAGATCGATATCCTCGCCCATCAGAACGACCTCCTGGCACGGCGCGGAGGAAACCTTCGCCGGCTTCATCGCCATCACCGTTTTTGCGAACGGCAATAGCTCCATCGCGTCCTTGATCCCTGCGGGCGGCTCAGGTTGGCGGAGAAAAGCGAGCGTTTCCCCTACGGCGCGCAAAGAAGCGGCGTCCGTTCGCTCCTCCTCGCCCAAGGTGACGCCCCCCATTGTGATTCCCAGGGCGACGCGCTTCACGGTCCCGAAAAGATTGACGAGAACCGGGATCGGCGAAACCCGCCCGTCGGCCATGACCGGCCGCTCGAAGAGCACCGCCGGGCCGCCTTCGGCGAGAAGCCGGGTCTGGATTTCGGTCATCTCAAGCACGGTCGAGACGGGCGCTGCAACGCGGGCGAGCTCGCCCGCCGCCTCCAGCCGCTCCATAAATTCCCGTAAGGATCGATAGGCCACGGCGCATTCCTTTCTGGTGGGGCCCGGGAATCTTGGATTGAACAACGTCATTCCGCGGCGATCCGAAGGATCGAACTCGCAATCCGGTGCTCGCGCTAGTTCTCGCCGTCCAGAGGAACTTTGCTGAATCGAACGCTTGCAAGCATTTCCTCGAACGCTTTCATATCTTCCTCAAATCGCCCCTTTGTCGTGTCCAAAAAGGCAGTGTATATCGTCGAGGGGACCTTTTCTGGGAACGGCGAGTCCTCAGCATCCGCCGACATCGCCTCGTTCCTCGGCGCCTCGACATGGATTTCCTTCCGTCCATGTTTTCCATTTCGCCAGCAAACAGCTGATTCCAGCGTCGAAAAACGCAGTTGCGACATCGGAGAATCTAACGACGGCGGCAGACAGCCGGGCAGGAAGCCCGAGCGAACATCGCTATAAAGCGTAGTGTTGAAATCGGCATAGAGGCCCATAGCCGAACCGGGTTTATCGCTGCCACAGCTCCGATGATCAAGACGAACATAATATCCATGCAAGAAGCCGGCTGGTCGAGTTTCGCATATCTCGTAACCATTTGGGAACACGACCGAAAACCCATACTTGTCCATCGACGCGCCGGCCGCATGAGCGCTCGACGTTGCAAGCGCAAGCACCAGCGAAGCCATCGAAACGGCGAGCCTCATCATGAGCGCATTCATATGGCTCTCGTCTAACGACCGCTTGCCAGCCATGTTCCCAACCTCTTTCCTGGCGCGGCCGCCCCGCTTTGATCCTAGGCGCCGGTCCGTGCGTCCATCCGAAACCTTAAACCGTGAATTCTACTGTCCTCGATCATCAAATGAATCGTCACAGCAATGAGCCTGGGTGCAATCTGATCGACGCCCTCTACCGGCCCTGGCCCCGATCGCCAGCCCCTTTCCAATACGCCGCCCTGCTCGCGACTTGGCCCCGTGTTTAACAAATTGTGACCCGCCGGTTAAGTCGGCGTTTGAAGTTTCCCTTTACGCTGATCGACCAAGGCCCTATCTGTTTCACAACATCTCGTTGCGACAGCAGATAGTCGGGCGCGCAAGGCGAGAATCGTTCTTGGGAGCGGCGTTCGGCATGCTGCCGGTAGTACATAAATTGTCTGGCGGTTTTCTGGTTGTCGCCGGCGCGATCTTGACCCCGACGCCGATTCCGATCGGCCTTGTCATGTTGACGATCGGGCTTGCGCTTCTCGCGCCCTATATGCCGCCCGTTCAAAAACTCGTCAGGACCATCCGGCGTAAATGGCCGCATGTCGACGCCTCGCTCATGAAGCACGGCCACCGCTTTCCGCCGGTTATCCGCATGACCATTGACAAGACCCATCCCGTCCCGAAGACGCCCGCCGAATAGGCGCTTGACGCGCCTGCCCCGCCCCGCCAATGACAAGGCGAGTCTGCGTATCGGGAGAGCTGCGTGCTGATCGCCATTATCGAAACGGGCGCGCCGCCATCTGCTTTGCAGAAGCGTTTCGGTCTTTATCCTGATATGATGGCGCGGATGCTTTCTCCGCTCGCCCCAGGCTTGCGCTTCAAGACTGTCGCCGCCGCCGACGGCGAGCCATTGCCGCCCATCGCCGCAATCGACGGCGCGCTTGTTACCGGTTCGCCTTACGCCGTCTATGAAGCGCTCGCCTGGCTTCCGGCGCTCGAATCATTCATCCGTGACCTGGCGGCGGCGGGAAAACCCAATGTCGGCATCTGCTTCGGCCATCAGACGATGGCGAAAGCCTTTGGCGGGCATGTCGTCAAGTCCGACAAGGGCTGGGGCGCGGGCATTCACGAATATGAGGTGCGGCGGGAGGAAGACTGGATGCGCCCGGCGGCGCGCCGCCTTTCTTGCGTTGTCTCACATCAAGATCAGGTGGTCGCCCCGCCGCTCGGCGCGCGCCTCCTTGCAGGCTCCGACTTCTGCCCGTATGGCGCGCTCATTTACCCACAGGGCCCGGCGATTTCTTTTCAGATGCATCCTGAATTCGACGCCGATTTCTCGGCCGCGCTTTTCCGCTCGCGCGAGGAGCGCATGCCGGCGCCGGTCGTTAAGGCGGCGCTCGAAAGCCTTTCGACGCCCGCGGATCGGCGCCACATCGCGGAGTGGATCGTCAATTTCTATCATCAGACGGGGAGACTCTCATGAGCGAGTTCACCTTGTTTATAGGCGACAAGAACGTTTCCTCCTGGTCGCTAAGGCCCTGGCTCGCGATGAAAACCACCGGGATTGCGTTTCGCGAGATAGTAATGCCCCTCGACAGGCCGACGACCGCCAAAGCGCTCAGCCAAGTATCGCCATCGGGGCTCGTTCCCAGCTTATCTGGTGACGGCCTTGTGATCTGGGACTCGCTTGCGATCCTTGAATATCTCGCTGAGACTTTCCCCGAAAAGCGGCTATGGCCCGCGGATAAAAAAGCGCGCGCCCGGGCGCGTTCGATCGCCGCGGAGATGCATTCGGGCTTTGCGGAGCTGCGCCATTTCTGGCCGATGAATTTTTCGCGGATAGGACTGCGCCATCTTTGCCCGCCGCCGGTAAGGCGCGAGGTCGACTGCGCTGCGAGAATCTGGGTGGAGACGCGCGCTGAATTCGGCAAAGGCGGTCCATATCTCTTTGGCGACTTCTCGATTGCGGATGCGATGTTTGCGCCGGTCGTTTCGCGCTTCATGACTTATGGCCCGGTCGAATTGCCGCCGACCGCAGCGGCCTATCGCGACATGATATTCGCCCTGCCCGCGATGAAAGAATGGGGCGAAGCCGCGGCGAGGGAAGTGTCGGAGGGAAATTAGGGGCGGCTCCCTCTCGCTGGCGCAGTTGCCTCGCCCGGCGCGAGCCTTTATCTCCGCGGCATGAATGACAGCGAAGCACAAACGATTCTGACCGGCCTTCTCGCCGCCGCGAAACGCGCCGGCGCGGACGGCGCCGATGCTCTCATCTACAAAGCCGTCTCCTCGAGCGTCTCCTGGCGGCTCGGCAAGCTCGAAGATGTTGAGCGTTCGGAAGGCCATGATCTCGGCCTGCGGATTCTCATCGGCCGGCGCCAGGCGATCGTCTCGACGACCGATCTTTCGAAGCCGGCGCTAGACGAACTCGTGGAGCGCTGCGCGGCGATGGCGAAGGCGGCGCCCGAAGACCCCTATTGCGGTCTCGCGCCAGAAGACCGACTAGCCACGGCGCCCTTCCCCGATCTTGATCTCGGCGATTTCAATGAGCCGTCGACCGAAGAGCTGAAAGCACGCGCCGGCGAATGCGAGGCCGCCGCGCTCGCGGTCAAGGGCGTCGTCAATTCGTCGGGCGCCGGCGCCGCCTATGGCGAAGGCCGCAAATGGTTTGCGACGTCGACCGGATTTTTCGGCGCCTCGGGCGGCGCGCGCCATTCGGTGTCGGTGAGCGTGCTCGCCGAAGACCTAAAAGGCATGGAGCGAGACTATGACTATGATTCCAAGACGCACTATGCCGACATGCGCGAGCCGCGAGCGATTGGCGAGCGCGCCGGCGCGCGCGCGGTTGCAAGGCTCTCGCCGAGAAAACTTAAAAGCCGGACGGCGAGCGTCATCTTTGACAAGCGGCTGTCGGCCTCGCTGCTCGGCCACCTCGCAGGCGCCGTCAACGGCGCGGCGATCGCCCGCGGCGTCAGCTTCTTGAAAGACAAGAAGGGCGCGCAGGTTTTTCCGAAGGGCGTCAATGTGATTGATGATCCCCATATCAGGCGCGGCCATGGCTCGCGGCCCTTTGACGGCGAAGGCGTCGGCGCGACGTGCATGAAACTGGTCGACGACGGCGTATTGACGGACTGGCTGATGAATACCTCGCAGGCGCGCCAGCTCGGCCTTGAAACGAACGGCCGGGCGAGCCGCGGCGTTTCCGGCCCGCCGGGCGCGGGGCCCACCAATCTTTATCTCGAGACTGGCGCGGCGAGCCTTGACGCGCTGATCGAAGGCGAGGGCGAAGGTCTTCTCGTCGCCGACATGTTTGGCCCGCAGGTGAATTCGAACACGGGCGATTATTCCGTCGGCTGTTCCGGCTTCTGGTTCGAAAAGGGAAAGATGGTCTTCCCGGTGAGCGAAATTACAATCGCCGGCAATCTTCTTGATATGTATGGCGCGCTGGTCGCCGCCGACGATCTTGAGTTTACGAGTGCGATCAACGCGCCCTCGCTTCTCGTCGGCAAGATGATGATCGCCGGCGACTAGCATGTCTCTTTTGCGGAGCGGTTGATGGTCCAGCAGCGCCTGCATCTCGTTTTCGGCGGCGAGCTCGAAAATCTTGATCACGTCCGATTTCGTGATCTCAAAGCACTCGACATTGTGGGCGTTTTCCCAAACTACGCTGAGGCCGAAAAAGCGTGGCGCGCCAGGGCTCATCAGACCGTCGACAACGCCCATATGCGTTATTTTATCGTACATCTTCATCGCCTGCTCGATCCCGACGACGACGGAAAATTCTGAAAGCGCGAGGAGAATGCCGAAACCCTTCACGCGCGAGGAATTTCAGACGCCGACGGGGCGAAGGCGCGCCTGGCGTGCGTTGATGATCGGCGATCATGGCCTTCTACGCCTTTTCTACGACAATTCGTATGAGGTCTCGCGCGGCAAAGTCTGGCGCACCTATCAACCCTCCCCCGCTGCGCTCGCCCGCTGGAAGAAGCGCGGCATACAGACGGTCGTCAATCTTCGCGGCGATAAACCCGATGGACGCTTTCTCCTCGAGCAAGAGGCTTGCGCGCGACTGGGCTTGCGCCTTGAAACCTTTCAAGTGTTCTCCCGCGAGCCGCCGTCGAAGGAAGTCCTTCGCGGCGCGCGGCGCCTCTTCGACGAGATCGACTATCCGGCGGTCATGCACTGCAAATCGGGCGCGGACCGCGTCGGCCTGATGTCGACTCTCTATCTCTTCTTGCATGAAAGCAGGCCGCTCGACGAAGCAATGCGCCAGCTTTCCTTTCGTTACGGCCACGTCCGGCATGGCAAAACCGGCGTCATCGACAAGGTCTTCGCCGACTATGTCGATTACGCCGCAACGAAAGGCCTCGAGCTTTCTTCCGTCGACGGTTTTTTCGACTGGGTCGATCATGTCTACGACCCCGCGGCGACCAAAGAGAGCTTCCTTGCGACCTGGTGGGGCAATCTCCTTGTCGAGCGCATTTTCAATCGCGAGTGAGGGATTATGCGATTGCAAAAAGGGAAAAGTTCACAGGCCCCTTTTCCGGCGCGACTTGGGCGATTTCCGCGCGATCGAGCGGGTGCGGGGCGAATGACGCCTCATCGCGCGGAGCCCGTGCGACCGATCGGCGAATTGGTCGTTTCGGCTAAGGCGGCGAGGCGCAGAGCGAACGAACCCTTCCGCCCGGCTTGACAGGACTCGCGGCTCAGCAAATTCGTCGAATCGGGAATGGAGGCGCGAGCGGACCGGGGCCGGCGGCAAGGTCGGCGTCACGCCGCGCCGGCTGGACGGAGGACGAAGATGGCGTCAAACAAGCCAGGCGTGATCTATTTCGACGACCAGCGCGCGCTTGCGCGCGTGTCGCCAGAGGAGATTGAAAAACACCGCGGGGAATATGTGGTTCTCGCCGGCGGGAAAATCGAAAGCTTCCATGCAACGAACGGCGAAGCGCTTATCGTCGCTTGCAAGAAACACCAGTATGATCAGTTTTCTGTGAGGCGGCTCTAAGGCGTCTCGATCTCCGAGTCTCGCTCATTTTCCGTACGAAATCGCAACGCGCGATGAGATTGTCTCTACGTCAGTCCCCGACGACGCCGCCCTTACCCCGTTTTCTTTACGCCTTCGATCAGCTCGGGCGCCTGAAGGTCGCGCGGCTCGGTTTCGATCGGCGCGCCGATTTCAATTTGGGAGCCCGAGGGGACGACGCCGAGTTCAGAAAAGCGCCGCGCGGTCGGAAGGACCCGCGATTCGAGCGAAGCGAGCGCGCGATTGTAATTTTCAACGGCGCTCTTGAGGCCGCGGCCCGTCTTGTCCATATGCTCGCCAAAAGTTGATAGCCGCGCGAATAGCTCGCCCGCGGTTTCGGCGACGCGGCGCGCGTTTTCGGTCAGTTTCTCCTGCTGCCAGCCATAAGCGATCGAACGAACCAGCGCGACGAAAGTGATCGGCGTTGAGATTAGGACGCGCGACTTGATCGAATTTTCGAAAATGTCGCGGTCGGCGTCCCACGCCGCTGCATAGATCGCCTCGCCGGGCAGGAACATGACGACGAAATCCGGCGTTTCCGGCAGCGCCGCCCAATATTGTTTCGACGATAAGAGCCGCACATGTTCTTTGAGCTGACGGCCATGGCGTTCGAGATGGCGCGCCCGCACTTCGTCGCTTTCGGCCTCGACCGCATCGAGATAGGCGTCGAGCGGGGTCTTTGCGTCGACGACGATCGACTTGCCGCCTGGCAAATGGATGACGACGTCGGGTCGGAGCTTTCCCGACTCGCCTTCCAAGGTCGATTGTTCGACGAAATCGACATGGGCGGTCATGCCGGCCATCTCGAGGACATTGCGCAATTGGATCTCGCCCCAGCGCCCGCGCGTTTTCGGCTGGCGAAGCGCTTGGACGAGACGCTGCGTTTCGCTCTTGAGGCCCGCCTGACCTTCGGCGACGGCGCGAATTTGCTCGGCAATTTGTTGATTGGCCCCGGCGCGCTCTTTTTCAATCGTCTGAATCTGATCCCGGACTTTTGTGAGGCTTTCGGCGACCGGCGCGACGAGCTGCTCGATCGCTTTTTGCCGCTTCGTAAGATCTTCGGCAGATTCGACGTGATGCTTCTGAAAACGCTCGCTCACGAGCGCGAGCAATTGCGCGCTGTTCTTGCCGAGCGCATCGCCGGCAAGTTTCGCAAACTGCTCTTCAAGCCGCTTTTCGGCCTTGACGAGTTCATCTTTACGCGCCTCAAAGGCCCGGCGCTCGGCGAGAAGATGCGCGTTCGCCTTGTGCGCCGCCTCGCGCGCAACCTCGAGATCGTCCTTTAATTGCGCGTTTTCAGCTTCGAGCTTTTCAAGCCCCGAGGCGAGCGTTTCCGCTCTCGCGCGTTCGATTTCGGCCGTCTGCAGCTTGGCGGCGAGCGTCTCTACTTTCCTGCGCCCGGCCGGACGCAAGAGCGCAACGCCCGCAACGACAAGCGCCGCGACGACAAGCCAGAATGCGAGCGAGGACGGCGCGAGTCCCGCCCGCGCCAGAAAATCTGGAACCATTCGTGAACACTAGGCCGATTCGGGACCTGCGCCGGCGCCTTCGTTTTCCGCATGGCGGCCGAAAACGAGGAAATGGCTCGCAAGATAATTGCAGACCGCAGCAATCGGTATCGCGGCGATTTTCGCTGGGACCGCCCCGATTGGCCCCGCAAAAAATCCGATTATCGCGGTTGAGACGATGAGGGAGAAGACATAAGCGCTGAAATAGCGCGCATAGCCGGACAAGGACACTGGCGCGGGCGCGCCGTTGCGGCGAAAGGTGATCCGCGCATTGAGGTTGTAGCTGGTGACGGTCGAGGCGACGAAAGCTGGAAAATTGGCGACGACCGGCGGCGCGCCAAAGGCGACGAGGCTCAGATAAACGGTAAAGTCGGCAGCGCCGGCGATGGCGCCGATAATGCTGAATCTGGCGAACCGGGATCCGTGCGCGCGAAGCGCTACTTTCGCGGAGCGCATATCAGGCGATGCGGCGCGCGGAAGCGCTCGTTTCTTCCGGGCGGGCGGCGGCGGGCGCCGTGTCGGAGGCGAGCATTTCATTTGTGAAGTAGAGCGGGCGATTCTTCGTTTCGTTGAAGATGCGGCCGAGATATTCACCGATCACGCCGAGCACCAAGAGCTGCACGCCGCCGAGGAAGAGCATCACGACGATCATCGAGGAAAAGCCCTGCACCGGATCGCCGAAGACGAGCTTTTTCACGATGAAGAAGACGCCCATCAGAAAGGCGATGGCGGCGACGATGAAGCCGAGATAGGTCGAAAGCTTCAACGGCAATAGCGTCGAGGAGGTGATCCCTTCGAGCGAGAGATTCCACAGACGCCAGTAATTCCATTTCGTTTCGCCTGCGGCGCGCGGCGCGCGGTCATAAGAGACGACCTTTGAGGGAAAGCCGACCCAGGCGAAGACTGCTTTCATGAGGCGGTGGCGCTCGCGAAGTGCGCACACGGCGTCGACCGCCTTGCGGCTCATCAAACGAAAGTCGCCGACATTTTCAGGGAGCGCGACCGGCCCCGCCCTGCGCATCACTCGATAGAACGCCGCGGCCGTCGCCCGCTTCAGCCAGCTTTCGCCGTGGCGAGCGCGTCGCTGCGCATAAACGACGTCATAGCCCTCGCGCCAGCCTTCAATCATGGCGCCGATCAATTCCGGCGGATCCTGAAGATCAGCATCGATAACGACGACGGCGTCGCCCTTGGCGGCGTCGAGGCCCGCGGCAAGGGCGATCTCCTTGCCGAAATTGCGCGACAAATCGACGATTGCTGTGTTCGGATGACGAAGGCGAAGCTGCCGCATAACGAACAACGTTTCATCGCGGCTGCCATCATTGACGAAGACGACCTCGTAAGGCTGATCGAGATCGTTCATCGCCTTCCTGACGGCGCGGTGAAAGGCGGGAAGGGCCGTCTCCTCGTTGAAGGCCGGGCAAACGATTGAAAGAAGGCGCGGGTGCTCAATGTCGCGTGGGGCGGGCGTCGCGGCCGAACGGATTGTCGTCATATCGAGCTTCACGTCGCCCTGCCCCTCGCCGCCTCTCTGTGGCGTGTTTGCAGACGAAACCTTAGGGATTCCTTCGTTGCGCTTAGGTAAACAAGGCGTTTTAACCGGGCTGTGCGCTATCGCGCGGCGCAGAGTGTAAACAAGTCGTTAACGACCGCGCACGGACAGCGGCCTAATCCAATCGTTAAGGCGCTCGACTTACGCTCCCGCTCGTGCAGAGCGTTACATTTCCCCGCGAGATCGACTGGTCGCGTTATCGCCTGACGCGATTTCGCGTCTTTGCGATCTGCGCGATCCTGCTTTTGACGTCTATCGGCGTCGCAATCGCCGAATATTCGACCGCACGGCAGAATGTTCTGGCGAACGGGACCACGATCGGCGGCGATTATGTCGCCTTCAATGTCGCGGCGCGCGAGGCGGCGGC
>OBLQ010000432.1_pt1 | contig 16097 bp, 12 predicted proteins | sample 1519881 | NCBI WGS metagenome assembly OBLQ01 (sample SAMN01911456, study PRJEB22533) | soil metagenome | biome: Soil | place: Malaysia | collected 2012-04-30 | depth DG_metagenome m | reverse complement strand
TTCCACAATGTGTTGCGATTCTGCCGTCAATGATACCTGGAGCGGGGACGAAGCACCTGGTGTCTGCGCCGCCAGTGCAAGACACAATCCTGCCGTCCACAGAGCATGCACCATGCGTCATCCCATCCTCGCGCGCTTGCCCAGGTAGGCCGTCAGCGCCGCGTCGAAGGGGGTGTCGGTGCGCAGCAGGTGGTAGTCGATGGCGTGGTTGCGGCAGCCACGTTCGAGTTTGTCCACCCATGCGCGCACGTCGCTGCGGAACTGCTCGCGCAGAAATTGCGGCTCCACGCGCAGCTTGTGCCCCGTCTCCATGTCCTCGAACTCCACCGCCTCCTTATAGTCGACATCCATCTCGCGTGGATCGAGCACGTGGAACACGATCACTTCGTGGCCGCGGTGGCGGAAGTGCTTCAGGCCGAGCAGAATCTTTTCGGGATCATCCATGAGATCCGAAATCAGCACCACCAGACCGCGCCGGCTCATGCGCTCCGCCATTTCGTGCAGCGCGGGGCTGATGGAGGTCTTCGAACCGGGCGTCGTGTTTTCCAGTGCGCTCAGAATCTGGAACATCTGCCGGCGCACCGAACGGTGCGGAATCAGCTGGCGCACAGCGTCGTCGAAGATGCACATGCCCACCGCGTCCTGCTGGCGGTTCATGAGGTAAGTGAGGCTGGCCGCCAGCATACAACCGTAGTCCAGCTTGGTGACGCCGCCCTCGGGAAAACCCATCGAGCCGCTCTTGTCCAGGAGCACGTTGGCGATGAGGTTGGTTTCTTCCTCGAAAACTTTGACGTAGGTGCGGTCGGTCTTGGCGTAGACCTTCCAGTCGATGGACTTGATGTTGTCGCCCTGCATGTAGGGGCGATATTCCGCAAACTCCACCGAGAAGCCGTGGTAGGGGCTGCGGTGCAGTCCGGCGATATAGCCTTCCACGATGAGGCGCGCCTTGAGCTCCATATTCTGGAGCTTCCCGACCGTGGCGGGGTCGAGATAGCGCGAGACCTGCTTCTTGTCGCGAAGGTACGTCATGTCCTCGGATTATACACAGGCGTCGCGAAAGAACGCCAGCGATCGCGGCGCGAGCGACTTACTGATTGTTCTGGCTGAAGAGCGAAAAAGCGCCTTCCACACCCAGCGCGCTGTCGAGCAGTGTACCGTCCTCACTCACCAGAGCGCCGATCGGAATTCCAAGCCGGCAAACCATTAGTCCCTGCGGCAGCCGTCCGTCCCATCCCGCCCACACCTGCTCGCCGGGGGGATCGATCTTCGCAAGCGCGGCCTGAAAGGTCGTACAGTCCCTGTCGACATTGACGCCGATGACTCGAATGTTCGCCCTGGGCTCATCGGCCTTCATCCTGGCGATCAGGCTCTTGCATGGTGCACACCAGCTCGCCCAGAAGTATATGAATGTCGGTCGTTCCGCAGATGCAAACGTCGTGGGCTTGCAGTCGCGATCGAGCAAACCTTCGTATTCGACCCTGTCGCCCTTCTTCAGCGGGGGCGCCGCGTCAGCCGGAACGCTCATGTATCCACCCGTAACAGGATTCTTTTCGATCCGGAGACCTGCGCCAGCAGCGATATCGGAGAAACGCGCCCGCGTCATTTGGAAGCTAAGGCTCTGCGCACCCCGTTTTACCGTTAGCGTGATCGAAAGCGGCTGGTCGCGAAGGATGTAATCCAGCAACCGCGAGAAAGGCCACGAGGCCACCGATTGGCCGTCGACCTCCAACAACGTGTCGCCGGCCGCTACACCCGCGCGAGCTGCCGGTCCGTTCTCGAAGGTACCCTTCACAATGAAGTCGTGCGTGGAATCAGGCTGAACGAAGACCGCGCCGATACCAAACTTTTCGGGAGTGAAGGGCGTCGCGAGAGGAGCGGGCGGATCAGCGGAACCGGTCATGCTTGCGCTCAGCAGCAACGCGAGAGCGCAGAGGATCCGCAATCCGTTCATGTTGAACCTAGCTGGACTCCCCCGATTGCACCAGGCTCCGATACGCGGCAATCGAGTCGCGGGCATACGCAGGGGCGTGATCCGGCTGCACCGATTCCACCTGGATGCGTTCCTGGGGAACATGCAACGCCTCCAGTTCCGCGCCCAGGGTGGCGTCGGCGGCAAAGTACCGGTCCGCGCAACGCCGCAGCAGCGGGCCCTTGATCCAGTCGGGGATCCGGCCCAGCGGAGAGACGTGTGTCATCACCCGCGCACACCCCACATGGCTGGCCTTGACCGCCAGCGCGCCCACCAGCGCACAGCGCGCACCGTGGAAGTGCACGACGTCGGGCTGATGGTGGCGGATGATGCGCGAGAGCTCATGCGCGGTCTTTATGGGCGCGTTGCCGGCATCGTCGATCAGGAGATAGCGCACGTCGCGGGAGAGTTCGGTCCGCAGCGGACCCACCGCGGCCGCAAACATCACCCGCATCCCGGCTCCGGCCAGCGCGTTGACGAACTCGACCGGCGCGGGAGTCCCCTCATCCGGCACCAGCGAGGGTGCAATCACGAGCACATGGAGGGGCGGACTTTGCTGCGGGGAAAGCCGGCTGGGCGCCGCGGGGGCGTTGGTGATGACCACGTCCGGGCTCATAGTTTCCGGATCAGCCTCGCGGGATTGCCCGCATAGATGCCCGGAACCGTGATGTCCTTCGTGACCACGGAGCCCGCTCCGACCACCACGTTGTCGCAGATAGAGACCGGAAGAATGGTGGCGTTGGTGCCGATCGACACCTTGTTGCCGATCTTCGTGGGCTGCCACAGGTGATCCTGGCCCCAGGCCGGCCCGCCGATCTGGAACAGGTCGTTGATGAACATGGCCCCGTGGGAGATGAAGCAGTCGTCGCCGATGGTGACCAGTTCACAGATGAAGGCGTGCGACTGGATGCGCGCGCGCTTGCCGATGGTCACCTGCTTCTGGACCTCCACGAACGGGCCCACAAAGGAGCCGTCCCCGATGGAGCATCCGTAAAGATTGCACGGCTCGACGATGGTGCAGCCCTCGCCGAAGGTCACATTCACAATGCCGGTGTGGAGCTTACGCGGTTCAGCCATGGGCGGATTATACACACCGTACGGGCGGTTTGCGATTGGCATTCATGCGGGGCGCCTTTAGACTCTCCGCGCAATGACGTTGTTTTTCGAGGGAATCAGGCCATGACGACCACCGACGAGCGTTCCGACCGACTCGCCATCGACGATCTGCGCAACGCCTGGGTGGTGTTGTCCGCGGACGAGCGCGTGCTCGGCTTTGGTCTGCTGTCCCCGGACCAGGCGGAGGAATTCTTCCTCTCGCTCGACGGGACCGAGGCCGCCGAACTACTGGCCGCCCTCCCGCCCCAGGACCGCCGCCGCTGGATGCGCCTGATTCCGCCCGATGACGCGGCGGACGTGATCCAGGCCGCATCGGAGGAAATGCGGCCGCAGTTGCTCGACCTGCTCGACGACTTTACGCGCCGCGAGGTATCGGCGCTGCTGGCCTACGCGGAAGACCGCGCCGGCGGTCTCATGAATCCGCGCTACGCGCGCCTGCGTCCCGACATGAGCGTGGACGAAGCCATCGCGTATCTGCGGCGCCAGGTGCGCGAACACCTGGAACTCATCTACTACGCATATGTGGTGACGCAGGATCACACACTGCAGGGTGTGGTTTCGTTTCGTGAATTGCTGGCGGCCGCGCCCGACAAACTGGTCAGGAACGTGATGCGCACCGACGTCATCACCGTGGATGAGCAGATGGACCAGGAAAAGGTGAGCCACATCTTCGCCGAGCACGACCTCATCGCCATCCCCGTGGTGGATGCGCAGCATCACATGAAGGGTATTGTCACCGTCGACGACATCGTCGACGTCGTCGAAGAAGAGGCCACGGAGGACATCCAGAAGATGGGTGGTACCGCCGCTCTGGGTGCGCCCTATCTCTCACTCACCCATCTCGAGATGGTGAAGAAGCGTATTGGCTGGCTGGCGGCACTGTTTGTCGGCGAAATGCTGACCGCCACCGCCATGGCGTACTTCGAGGATGAAATTGCGCGCGCAGTGGTGCTGGCGCTGTTCGTGCCCCTCATTATATCCAGCGGTGGTAACTCCGGATCGCAGGCGTCCACGCTGGTGATCCGTGCCATGGCGCTGGGCGAACTCAAACTGCGCGATTGGTGGCGTGTGATGCAGCGCGAGTTTCTGACCGGATTGATGCTGGGCAGCGTGCTGGGGGCGATCGGCTTTCTGCGCGTGATCATCTGGCAGGCCGTCAAACCTGTGTACGGACCGCACTACCTGTATATCGCTTTCACCGTGTTCTTCAGTCTGATCGGCGTGATCATGTTCGGCACGCTGGTAGGGTCACTGCTGCCGTTCATTCTGCGCAAGTTCAAGATCGACCCCGCCACCGCTTCCGCCCCCTTCGTCGCCACGCTCGTGGACGTCACCGGGCTCGTCATCTACTTCACGGTGGCAATTCTGTTCCTGAGCGGGAAGCTGTTGTAAGTCCCCGCAGACCGCGTCTTTGGCCATCCGAAACACGCGTTTAGCGCGCGATCACCATCTTGCGCGTCACCGTGACGCCGCTCGACCGTATACGGCAGAAGTACACGCCACTCACCAGGGGCGCCCCGTCGTCACCGAGTGACGCAAAGGTTACCGCCTGCCAGCCTTTCACTCCCGCTACCTTCATCGTGCGTACCCGCCGGCCCGTCACGTCGTAGAGTTCAATTTGAACCGCCGCGGCCGAAGGCAGACCGATCTCGAGCCGGGTCGACGTCGCAAACGGGTTGGGGACATTCTGCAGCATCACCAGTGTCGTTACCGGGGGCGTGTCGCCTACCGTCGTTGCTCCTGACACCACCGCCTCGTTCGAGGGCACGCTCTGATTCTCGTGCACGTCATACGCAGTCACGATGTAGTGGAGCGTGCTCGTAGGCGCATCCGCGTCCACGTAGATTGTGTCCGGTTCGTTCGAGAGAAAGTTGATGGGAACCGGTGTGACGCCGGACGACGTCGCCCGGTAGACAGCGTAATCCCTCAGATCGGACACATTCACGGCACGCCAGTGCAGTTGAACGTCGCCGGCCACACGTTGCGCCGTCAGATAGAGCGGTGCCGGCGGTGCGAGGTTGTCCACCGAATGACCGCTCATGACATTGGAATCGAAGAACACGAACGGATCCCCGGTGTGAGCACTCACGAGATAACTCTCGTCATATGAACTCACACTGGTTGAATCGCTCCCCGTCGACGCGGTGTAGCTGTACGCCGAAAAGTAGTGCGCGTCGATGTTGGCGAGCCATTCCCAGAAATAATCGGTCCCGTTCGCGTGCTGGGTCCATACCGCCGTGCCCTGAAAATCACCCGGCACATCGGAGGGGCCTCGCACCGCGGTGCCCTGCTTCATCGCATTGGCCGCGGCTGCTGCGTCGGTCGCGCGCCACACCGAATAGCGCGTGATGATGCGCTGGCCGGCCACGTCGTATCCGCTTGCGAGCCAGTTCACCTTCACATGGCCACCCTGGTCGCCGGGAACATCCTTGACCGAAACCAGTACCGGGGCGGCATACCAGTCCCCACTCCCCTCGATGCGCTGGGCGTAGATGTCGTCGTCGCCACCCCGGGAATCCTGCCAGGTCACGGTCGCGCCGCCGATCCCGTCTGAAACCAGGGTTGGAGAAACCTGATCACCCACGGCCGTGCACAGCGCAAGCCCGTCGGTCGTCCACTGGACCATCCCCGAAGCGTCAACGCGTTGTGCGTAGACATCGTTGTCGGTGCCGTTTCGGTGGTCGTACCAGGTGACCGCCGCTCCGCCGGCCCCATCCGAAACGATGATGGGATACTGCTGATCGCCGGGGGCATTGCAGAGGGCAACCCCGTCCGTCGTCCACAGGGCGGTCCCGTTGGTGTTCACGCGTTGCGCGTAGATATCCCAGCCATCGGGCGCGAGGTTTCGGGAGTCCTGCCACGTGATAATCGCTCCGCCCGCTCCGTCCGACACGATCGTGGGGTAGTCCTGGTGGGACGGATCGTCGGTGCTCACGGGAACGCCATCGGTTGTCCACAGCACCACCCCCGAGGCGTTGACCCGCTGTGCGTAGATGTCGTAGTGAAGGCTCCGGAAGTCCTGCCAGGCCACAATCGCCCCGCCGGCGCCGTCCGGAATGATCGCGGGAACGTACTGGCCGTTGGCAGCGGTGCAAAGCGCAACTCCGTTGGTGGTCCATACCACCGCGCCCGAGGCGTCGATCCGCTGTGCGTAGATGTGATTGAACGTCGTGCTCCGGAGATCATCCCAGGTCACGATTGCGCCCCCGGTCCCGTCCGAGGCGATCCTGACGTTGTATTGACCGGACCCGGCGGTACACGCGGCGACACCGTCGGTGGCCCATTGCACGGCGCCCGAGGCGTCAATGCGCTGCGCGTAGATATCGTAGTTACCGTTGCGGAGATCTTCCCAGCTGACAACCGCCCCACCTGCTCCATCCCCAACAATCACGGGATACCGCTGATGGGACGACGCCGTACACAAAGCAACTCCGTCGGCGGTCCACTGCACGGCGCCTGATGCATCGATACGCTGCGCGTAGATGTCGTAGTTACCGTTGCGGAGATCCTCCCAGGTGACAATCGCCCCACCGGTCCCATCGGTAACGATCATCGAGTTGGCTTGATCGGACGCCGCTGTGCACAGAGCCACTCCGTTGGCCGTCCACTGCACCGCACCCGACGGGTCGATGCGCTGCGCGTAGATATCAGAGTTGCCATTGCGCGAGTCTCCCCACGTGATAATTGCTCCACCCGCGCCGTCGGAAGCGATTGTCGGCAGGACCTGATTGTCGGTTGCTGTGGAGACAGCGGCCCCGTCAAGTTGCCACTGGGCACGAGTCACAACGGGACAAATAAAAAGAGGAGTAAGCAACAATCCGAGCAAAAGCGCGCGTTTCATGTGCGGCCTCCTTACGGCATCGATGGATGCGGCGTCGGCGTATGTGGGTAAATCAGGACACCCGGCCGACGCACAGGGGTGTCGGTAACTCGGTTGGAAAACGGTAGGCAGTGCTTTTCTAACGAATGGTCAAGTGAGTCTAGCACTTCTGGATCGATGTTCAAGGAGCCGGGTGGGCCAACCCGCCTCCAGTTCGGTGGCAACCTGGCCCGGCAGTCCGTGGGAACCTACTCCTCCACGCCCTCCAGCAACATGTCGATGATGTCGTCGGTGGAGATGCCGTCGGCGTCGGCGTTGAAGTTGGTCACGATGCGGTGACGCAGGACGGGGTGGGCGATGGCGCGGATGTCTTCGACGCTGGGGATGGGACGGCCGTTCATCACGGCGCGCACCAGACGGCCTATTTTGTCGATAGCCGCCCTCCAGTTCGGTTCCGATAGTAGAACATGACGTGGAGGGTTGTGCCGCTCTTCAAGGTGACCGCCGCCACATCAAGCCCGGCAGGCGTGCCGATGACAAGTCCATGATTGGACGACGGGTTCGCAATCCAGCCCTTGACGACGTCCGTTACGTCCAGCTGTACCTTCTGTCCCTGCCCCATCACAATGGGTCGGACCGACGGGACGTCGGTCTTGTACTGAAGACTGGAGCCCGTAGCCGCCGTAGTCAGTGGATACACCCCGACGAATGGCGACCCCTCGGCTTCGGCCTCACTCGTGGGTGTCGCATCCACGACGAAATCGAAGAGCACGGTGTCGAGGCGCTTGCCAACGAGGTCCGCCGGCAGATCGAACGTCACAACGTAGGAATCGCCGCGTGCGCCTTCGTGTGTGGTCACAGCCTGCATGGAAATATCAATTGTCAGGCTTCTCGCAAACGCCCCCGCCGCGAGTGCCAAGACGACCCAAGCGGCGAGAGTCAAAGAGATCATGTGCCTTCGCATGTGAATCCCGCCCCTACTTGAGGAGCACCATCTTCCGCGTGAACGACTTGCCCCCGGCAACCATCCTCACAAAGTAGATACCGCTCGCCGTCGGACTTCCACGACGATCCGTGCCGTCCCAAACCACCTGGTGCACGCCAGCATTTTTCACTCCATTGACGAGTTCGCGTACCAGTCGACCGCCAACATCAAAGACACGAATCTCGACCGCACCGGACGATGCAAGTCCGTAATAGATCGTGGTCTGCGGGTTGAACGGGTTGGGGACAATGCTCTTAATACCGGTCGCTACCTTCTTTGGTGTCTCTTTTGGATCCAACTGCACGAGCATCGACGAGCTCACCGTGCAACACTGCGGATAATCGACATCAACGTCCCCGGCGATTTTGGCGGCCTTCGGCGCACATGTGCCGGTATTTACGTTCCAGCAATTATTCTCGGCGTAAATGGTGGTGCTCGTGTAGTTCCGGACGTGGTAGCTAGAGCTGAGGGCAAAGGTGTTGTTTCCTGACTCCGGGGACAATCCCAGGAACGGATTCGCGTCAAAGGCCGCAATGACGCCGTTCGCATTAAGCTTGATTGTGTTGCCTTCGATCGTCGGCGTGGCTTCATTTCCGCAGTTGATTCCAGTGCTGCTGGACTCGATCAGGTTGTTCTCAATCAGCCCGCTGGCTTCGTCGCAGACCACGCCCGTATTGGTATTGTTGCTGATCGTGCTGTTCCTCAGATTTGCCGCACCAACGGTCTGATAAAGGTGCACGCCAATCGTGTTGCCACTGAACACGCAGCTCGAGTCAATGTCGACGTGGTGAAAATGACCACTGTGATAAGTGCCCTTGTCGGAGTTCAAGAACTGCGACCCGCGCACCAGCGCACCAGCGTCCGTTTCCACCTGAAGCGCTGTGCCGCTGGCTCCGTTGACACTGGTGTCCCGCACGACCACCGAATCAGCGACAACGCGGATGCCGTATACGCCGGGACCGGTCAGCGTGTTCCGTTCTATCATCGCGAGCCCATCCTGGACATCGACTCCAGCGAAACTGCAACTGTCGATCACGCAGTCGGAGATCGTAACAGGCACGTATGTCTCGATCGCAGTTTCTGCCCGACTGATGGAGCAATGATCGAAGGTTCCACCGCCGCTCTGGTCGTCCAGGTAGATTCCCGCCCAGTCGTCTGTCCCCTGCGGATGCCACGACTCGAATACAACCGGGTTCGCGGATGTGCCTTCAGCGATGAGCGTCCCCTGGACGTTGATTTCCACTCGGAGAGTATCGGACCCTGTCCGAAGGTCGTCGTCGTTTGCAATCTTGATGATCGTCCCAGGCATGATGGTCAGCGTGGCTCCGGAGGCAATGGTCAGATCACCAGAAATGTATCTCGTGCCATCGTGCGTATCCGACGGGCTCCATGTGACATTGCCGGATATTGTCCCCCATTCGGTCAGGGCGCGGTAAGCATCAACGCGGCCATAGCCGTAGAGAGTGTCCGGGCCGGCCTCGCCAAGGTCGACGGCAGATTCGATCAGGCGCTCCTTGACCTGCGCCGGTGTTAGGTCCGGCATGTGTGACTTGAGCAGTATCGCAATGCTGGCGACTTCAGGACTTGAGACGGATGTTCCAGCGAATCTTGAGAAATACTTGGTGTTCTCAGGAGGACATCCCCCTGGACAGATTGTGGGATTGAAATCGCCCGCCAATGGAGGATCATTGTCCGTCGTCCACAGTTCGGTAAAGCCGTATCGTCCTGACGGAGCCACAACGTCCAACTCGGATCCCATGCACGAATAGGACCACCGAACATCATTCTGATCGGTCGCCCCGACAGCTATCACAGAGGGATAGAGCGCGGGGAAATGAACATGTGATTGCGGATATCCCTTTTCACCGTCGTTTCCTACCGCGGCGACGACTATCACGCCGTGGGCGGCAGCTTGATCAAGCTGTGCAGCCACGGCATCGCCCGGCTCGTTATAGATACCGAAACTCATGTTTATCACTGTTGCGCCTTTCCTCCACGCATATTCAACCGCGCTCGCCACCGTAGACGCTGCCTGACTGTAGACCCGAATTGTCATGAACTTGGGTCCATCTACGCCCCTTGAACCACAAGCGCCGGCGATACCGCTATCGTTGTCGCAGATCGCCATGGCTATTCCAGCGACCGCTGTGCCATGACGACCGCGGTCCCCGCTACAGTGGATTGGATTTCCGACGCACATAGTGTCCGGCAGCGGTTGGTTGTCATTGTTGCGGAAATCCCAACCGGTGAAATCGTCTATCATTGGACTCCCATACCAAAGAGAGTCATCGTCGCCATCCACATGATCTCCAAACACATCATTCGGATTCCACCACATCCCCACCGTCAGGTCCTCATGCCAATAGTCGATCCCATCGTCAATGATCGCGATCGTTAGCGCGGGATCGCCCCTTGTGATCTCCCATGCTCTTTCCATCCGCATCTTCTGAAGATTCCACTGGTGCTCATAATACGCGTCGCCAAAGAACTTGACTTGCGTGTCCAAGCAGGCGTCTGAAACCACTGGCTCGGCCACAACCACGGCGAGCACGGCTAGGGGGTCACGATCAATGGAATAGTTGAACTCGCGATATCCGGTCGCATTTCTCTTGAGTCGTGCCGTTGGCCAGAGTCGACTTGAACGCTCAAATTGGACAATCTCTGTTTCTGTCGCGTTCGGCGCAAAACGCACCAATATCACTCCAGGGGCCACGTCCCATTTCTCACCCCTTCTATCCAACACATACAGACGGCTTCCATCGCGCGTATAATGTCGGCCCAATACTTCCTGCGGATCTGAGAATGAAGTGTGAGTTGCGGCGAGAAGGGTTAGAAGAACACATGCGAGCGCGTGTGCGACTCGATACCGTCTCAACACGATATGTGCGCCTCCCCGACTGCGGCCAACTTGGATGAATCGATGTTATCTGTACATCGCCTTGATCCGACCCCATGTGGTCGGCTCAGTGGCGAGGGGAGCCTCGCACGGGCAGGAGCTATCCGGATTCACGAAGATGCGACCATCATCGACTGGAAACTCCAGTCCCTCGCCACAAGTTGTCTCTATGATCCAAGGGTAGCTTGGGTACGGGACCGCCTCCACGAAACTGCATGACAACGAAGGTCCCTGCATCTCATAACGGACATGCAGCGCTAGAAGTTCGCCGAACCGACAGGTGCCGTATCCGATCCCAATCCCCGACGGGCTTGTACCATTACTACTCATTCCCGCAGGAACAATGTCTTCAAGCCAAGCTCCGTTGAACCCCGTCGACGGCGTAAGTCTCAAAACGATGCCCGTGAAATCGAGATTCGCCCCGTCGGTCCCAGAGGTGCTGTGGACAACGTATACGTCGGTAATGCCGGAGCCCATGTTGGTCAATGAACATTCCGAAAGCCCCGCATCGGAGTAAAGCATAATACGGCCATATGAGGCCGCATACATGTCAGCAGGATTGATGAGATACACAGCAAACGAAAAGAGAAGAAGGATGCGAGCCATAATCGCCCCCCCCCGCGATGAGACTAAGGACATCGTGAGTCTATCAGCACCGGACCAGATCGTCCACTGTTTTGTTGGCATCGAAGCGATGGCTTCAGCCCTCAGGTAGCCGGCCCGATCGCGGCGCAATCTGACGGACCTTCGCGAAGGAGCCAGCGAGGATCGACTTACGAGACCGCTATCAAAGTTCGTGCGGTCGAGGACGGGAAGCTGAGGGAAGCGATCACAGGTCCGGAGGATTGCGGCCGCGATCGGGCCGCGACCGAAGAAAACCTACTCCTCGACCCCCTCCAGCAACATGTCGATGATGTTGTCGGTGGAGATGCCGTCGGCGTCGGCGTTGAAGTTGGTCACGATGCGGTGACGCAGGACGGGGTGGGCGATGGCGCGGATGTCTTCGACGCTGGGGATGGGGCGGCCGTTCATCACGGCGCGCACCTTGGCGCCGAGAATGAGATTCTGTCCGGCGCGCGGACCCGCACCCCACGACACGTACTGCTTCACCTGTGCGATGGAGTCGTCGCGCGTGGCGCGCACCAGACGAATGGCGTAGCGCAGCACGTGCGAATCCACCGGCACGGTGCGCACCAGCGTCTGCGTCTCGAGAATGTCGTTGGCGTGCAGCACGATTGTGGGCGTCTGTCCCGACGGCGAGGTGGTCGATTCCACAATCTGAATCTCTTCCTCCTCGCTGGGATAATCCACGCGCACGTTGAACATGAAGCGGTCGAGCTGTGCTTCCGGCAGCGGATACGTTCCCTCTTGCTCGATCGGGTTCTGCGTCGCAAGCACGAAGAAGGGCAGGTCGAGCGCATACGTCTGCCCGCCGGCGGTCACTTTCTTCTCCTGCATGGCCTGCAGCAGCGCCGCCTGCGTCTTGGGCGGCGTGCGGTTGATTTCGTCGGCCAGAATCACGTTGCCGAAAATCGGACCCTGGATGAAGCGGAACGTGCGTTTCTTGCTGGCGGCGTCTTCTTCCAGGATTTCGGTGCCCGTGATGTCGGAGGGCATGAGGTCGGGCGTGAACTGGATGCGCGAGAACTTGAGGTCCAGCGCCTGCGCCACCGTCGAGATGAGCAGCGTCTTGGCCAGGCCGGGCACGCCCACCAGCAGGCAGTGGCCGCCGGCGAACAGCGCGATGAGGAGTTCCTCCACCACGGTGTCCTGTCCCACGATGACCTTGCCGATTTCGGCGCGCAGGGTATCGCAGGTCTGGTTGAACTTGCGGACGTCGTCCATGGTGGCGGTACGGGTGTTGTCGGTCATCGCGAATCCTTTCCTGAAACCCGGACTCTAGCAAATCACGGCGCGAAAGCGTACGGCATTATACGCCGGCGCACGCGGAAGCTCCCCGCCGGCGGGGCTTTCGCGCACCCGGGCGGGGCGTTATACTGCGCGCATGATCGGGCGCAAGTTGCTCCATTACGACGTACTCGAATCGCTCGGCGAAGGCGGCATGGGTGTGGTCTACAAGGCCATGGACACCCGGCTCAACCGCCCGGTGGCGCTGAAGTTCATCTCCCCTGCCCGGGTGGGTGATGCGCAGGAGCGCGCACGCCTGGTGAACGAGGCGCGTTCCGCCGCGGCGTTGCGCCATCCCAACATTTGCACGGTGTACGACATCGAAGAAACGCCCGACGGCCAGACCTTCATCTCCATGGCCTACCTGGAGGGCGAGTCGCTGCGCGACCGCATCCTCAAGCAGGGGCGGCTGCCTGTCGAGGAGAGCGTTCGCATTGTGACGCAGGTGGCGGAAGGACTGCGCGAGGCACACGCACGCGGTGTGGTGCATCGCGACATCAAGAGCGCCAATATTCTGCTCACCGAGCGCGGCGAAGCGGTGATTCTGGACTTCGGTCTGGCGAAGCTTCCCAGTTCGGCGTCGGTCACACAGACGGATGCGTTCTCCGGCACCGTGGCGTATTCGTCGCCGGAACAGATTCGCGGCGAACGCACCGACCCGCGCACGGATCTCTGGTCACTGGGTGTGGTGTGGTACGAGATGCTGGCGGGTGCGTTGCCCTTCAACGGTGACTCCGTACCGGCGGCGATTCACGCCGTGCTCGAAACCGCGCCGTCACCGATTCGCTCCGTACGCGACGATGTACCCACCGGTGTAGAGCAAGCAATCTCGCATCTGCTCACCAAGCCGGTCGCACAACGCACACCCGACGCCACCACGCTGCTCTCGGAGATCAAGACGCTCTCCACCGGGGGCGGTGCCGTACGCAAGGCGACCGCTCCCTCCATTGCGGTGCTGCCCTTTGCCAACATGAGCAACGATCCCGAGCAGTCGTATTTCTGCGACGGCATCGCCGAAGACATCATCAACGATCTGACGCGCATCGAAGGGCTGCGCGTGGCCGCACGCACCACATCGTTCGCACATCGCGCGGCGTCCGTCGACATTCGCGACATCGGCCGCAAGATCGGCGTTGATTCCGTGCTCGAAGGCAGCGTGCGCAAGGCCGGCAACCGGTTGCGCATCACCGCACAGCTCATCGACGTGTCCAACGGCTATCACATTTGGTCGGAGCGCTGGGACCGCGATCTCGCGGACGTGTTCGCCATCCAGGACGAGATTTCACGTGCGATTACGGCCGCGCTGCGCGTGAAGCTCTCGCCGCACGAGAAGGAGATGCTGGGAACGCCGGGAACGACCGACCTGAAGGCCTACGACCTGTTCCTGCAGGGCCGCCGCATGATGGGAGAAGGCCAGCGCGGGCTGAGGGAATCACGTCTCTTGTTTCAGGCCGCGCTCGACCGCGATCCAAAGTTTGCCCGTGCTCACGCGATGCTCGCGCTCGCCGGCATATTCCTTGGAAACTTCTTTCCGGGCGCAGAGGATTTGCTCACGCTTGCGCGCGAGTCCGCAGAACAGGCGCTCATGCTCGATCCCAACCTCGCAGAGGCCCATACGGCCAAGGCGCATCTCCTGTCCAGCATGGGCGAGATGACGGAAGCGGAGCAGAACTTCAAGAAGGCACTGCAGCTCAACCCCGATCTATACGAAGCGCGTTACTTCTACGGACGACTGTTCTTCGTTCAGCGTGACTGGGCGAAGGTGATCGAGCAGTGGGAGCGAGCCATCGAAATCGACCCGGAAGAGTATCAATGCGCCTGTTTGATCGACGCCCCCTACCGCGGAATGGGATGGACTCTGGAGCAAAGACAACCGCTGCTCGAGCGAGCACTTGAACGCGTGCGCGCGTACGCCGCGCGCCATCCCGAATCGTCGCGCGCGTATTACCTGGGCTCGGGCGTCCTGTTCGAACTGGGCCGGCGTGAAGAAGGCCTGGATTGGGTAGAGCAGGCCCTTCGGGTCGATCCGCTCGATTCGTTTGCACACTACAACGTGGCCTGCACGCTCGCGCTGGCGGGCGAATTGGAGCGGGCCGTCAACCATATCGAGCGAGCACTCGATCTGGGTTTTGCAGGCGTCACCTGGCTGGAAAGCGATCCGGATCTGAATCCGATCCGTGAGTTCCCTCGCTTCCAGGCGGCCGTCAGAAAGATGCGCGAGAAGAACGATTCGCGATGATGCCCGTTTCAAGGCCGCCATCGCCCGTGCCCGCAAGCGAACTTAGCCCGCCAGCACCCCGTTCAGGCGTTCGATGCCGAGCAGCACACGTTCCGGCGATTCCCCTGCAAAACAGATGCGCAGCCAGTGCGTGTAGGCCGCGCCGAAATCTTCGCCCGGTGCCACCGACACACCCGCATCCAGACATGCATTGACCACGTCGGTCACGCTACGCCCGCGCAGGTATTCATCGATGGGAAAGAAGAAGTAGTAGGCACCACCGGGAAGCGGCGCCTTGACGCGCAGTGCGTTGGCCACCGCATCGCGCGTCTCCTGATATTCCGTCACAAAGCGTCCCGACCACTGCGCGTGCGAGCGCACGGGCTCGACCATCATCTCCTGCGCCAGCGTGGACGGGCTGTACAACTGGTGCACCATGGACTTGTTGATGGCCTTGATCACGCCGGGCACGGAGACCGCGTATCCCAGGCGCAGACCCGCGAACATGTACACTTTGGAAAAGGTGTATACGGAGACGCTGCGTTCCAGCGTGTCGTGAAAACCCGCCGGCGAAACGCATTCACGTCCGTCGAACACCATGCCGTCGTAGGCCTCGTCGCTGATGAGCCAGAGATGGTGCGCGCGCGCAAAACCCGCCACGGCGGCCAGCTGCTCGCGCGAGAGCACCATGCCGCTGGGGTTGTTGGGACTATTGAGGTAGAGCGCCACCGTCGCCGGCGTGAGCATTCTCTCCAGCATGTTTTCGATCCCGGCAGCGCTGTCCCCCACCTCGGTGTAGAACGGCACCTCGATCACGCCACCACCCGCCGCGCGCACCATTCCGCGGATGAACGGCCAGTACGGTGCCAGCAGCATCACGTCATCGCCGGGATCGACCAGAGTCTGCACCGTTGCCGAAAGCGCATTGGTGGCGCCGCACGTCACCAGTATGTTGTCGCGCGCCAGCCCGAGGTTGTGGTCCACATTCAGACGTTCGGCCAGTGCGTCCCGCAACGCGGGAACCCCGAACGTATCGCAGTAACGGTTCACGCCGGGACGGGCGCGAACGAAGGTCTCATCGATGGGAAGCGGATACGGCGGTTGCGCGTAGGAATCGCCGATGTGCAGCGACACCAGATTTGCACCCTGCGCGGCCATGCGCGGCCGGAACTTTTCGTACACAGA
>OBLQ010000431.1_pt1 | contig 16108 bp, 15 predicted proteins | sample 1519881 | NCBI WGS metagenome assembly OBLQ01 (sample SAMN01911456, study PRJEB22533) | soil metagenome | biome: Soil | place: Malaysia | collected 2012-04-30 | depth DG_metagenome m | reverse complement strand
CATAGCCGCGCTCGGTAAATTTAATCCCATTGCCGATCAGCTGCCGGAGCACGTGCTTTAACTTATCCGCGTCGGTGGTAATGATTGGCAGACCCGCCGGAATGTCCCAGATTAGTTTCAGTTGCTTTTCTTTCGGCAGCGCGAACTCAGACTGGATGTCTCGGAGCAGTTGGGTAATCCACACCTTCGCCTTATTGACTTCAACGCAGCGGGATTCGATGTTGCCGACCTGGAGCAGGTTCATGACAAGCGCCAGCAGATCATCAGAAGCCTTCATGATCCGCTCCAGACAGGTGTCTTGCTCCGGGGTGATTTTTCCCATCAGCTCTTCCTGCATCATCTCCGTATAGCCCATAATCAAATTCAAGGGCGTTCTGAATTCGTGCGATAGGATGCCAACGAAGTCGGATTTCGCTTCGCCGGACGTAGCAAAAGCTTTATGGTTCTGGGGTAATTGAGCCTGCAGCTCGCTGGATTGATTGAGCAACCGGAGCTCTTCGATGGCGAGCGCGGCTTGGTCCGCAACGATATTTAGGAAATCGAGATCGAAGGAGCTGAGCCCTTCGGGCTCCCGCCCATAAAGCGACATTGCGCCCAGAGCTTCTCCGTGCGCGCATAAGGGGACGGTCGCATAAGAGATCCGACCCTGTTTACTCAACGCGTCCCCTGGCAACCTGGAGGAGGCGTATCGGCTCTGTGGGAGCATCCACGACTCAGTTTGCGCGCAGATTTCTCCCGTAGGATCGAGTGGCGCTTCGGCCGCAAGCAGTTTGTCGGTAGGATGGTGCCCTTCGAGCAGTGCGATACCTTCATTCCGATCATTGAAACGGATCTCGATTGCGCATGCCGGAAATACTTCTTCCAATGTTTCGACAAGCGCTCGTTTAATCGAGGATAGATCCTGGCACGCGCGCAGCGCGCGGTTAAATCGCGCTAGCGCTGGTAGCCACGCCGCGGGATCTTTGAAGTCCGCATTGTTTTTCTTGGGCTGGCTTTCTTTTTCCTTGAGAGTTTCCGCAAGCCCGTCGAGCGCAGCGGCCAATTCTCCTAGCCTGTCTCGATAACGCGTGCAGTGCGGCGCGTTTCTGCTTCGGCGCGGAATTTGAGTAGTCGTAGCCGTCAATGTTTGCAATCGCTTGGGCAAGGCAGTTCGAGTGTCGCTCTTCATAATTCCCGGCTCTTCTTTCTCCCCTCCACCGTTGAAGTTTCCCGGTGTTCCACCCAGAGTTGCAATTGGGTTTCACGCAGGCGCCATTGACCTCCTACTTTCAGGGCCGGGAGATCCCCGTTGCGTATCATTCGTTGCAGAGTCCGTGTTGATACCTGCAATAGCCGAGCAGCCTCCGCAAGTGTCAGCAGGCGGATATTGGCAAACTGGTTATGCATAAGTCGGTAGCCCTATCTCGCAATGCGGGTGCCACCGGGGAAAAGGCGCTAACTTGTTAGTTTTGAAAGGAAAGATTCCTGCCGAAGACGTTTATCAAGTACAAAAGTGGACAACGTCGGACAAGGCAAGACTGAGCCCGTCACTTAACGAGCGGTTTTGAAAGAGCCGGAATGAACAAACCACGCACTTTCGTGACAACCGTCGAAACCGCCGCCGTTCAGCGCCCAATAGCGGATTGTGATTTGGAAAAAAACAACCTTCCCAGAAAAGTAAAATTCATATTGGGCTGCGTCCGGAAAAAGAATTCGTTCTATCGGCGAGTCCGGCAGCTTTGTTATTGACTGAAAAGAACTTCTCCCGCCGAGTGAGTATCGTAACCGCCGAGCGCGGAAACCGCGTTCTTGAATGATTCGGAGCGAATGATCTCGAGCAACCACGCGCCGCGTGCCGAGTCGAAAAAAGCGCGAGAGAACAACAGGTCGTATTGTTCGCTGGCGACGGAAATAAATTCGAGCCCGAGCGCTTGCGCTGCTGCGCGCACACCCAATCCCGCGTCTGCTAACCCGCTCGCGATGGCGACGCCCACCGCCATATGCGTGAATGCTTCGCGCTCGTATCCTGAAATCGACGAGCCATCGATGCCTAATTTGCGCAATTCGTAGTCCAATAAAACGCGCGTACCGGATCCTGCTTGACGATTGATGAAACGGACGCCGCCTTTCGCAAGGTCCTTGAGCCCGTCGATCGATTTTGGATTGCCCGGCGCAACCAGAATGCCTTGCTCACGCCGAGCGAGATGGACAAGCACCGCGGGCACTCTGGGAATGGTCCTTTTGACATCGGCAATATTGTAGACGCCGGTCTCGGGATCGAGCAGGTGGGTGCCGGCGATGTGAGTCTCACGCCGCAACAATGCGAGCAGGCCCCCCATGCTGCCGACGTTGGTGGCCGCGATCTTGAGCTCGGGATGGCGCGCTTTCAGTTGGTCCTCGAGCACGCCGATGGCGAGATCATGGCTGCCGGTGCACAGAATCGTGTTTTCGACATCCTCGGGCGGACGGAGCAATTCCACCGCGGCTTCTTCGCCGGCGTTCAGTCCTTCGCGGCGGCTCGGAATGCGCAATAAACCATCGGCGCGCACCATCGTCGTAATCACTCCCGCCCCGCGCGCCAGCGGCACCGCAACCAGCTTATCGTCGACGCGACCAAGCGTGACGCGCACGAATTCCTCAAGTCCCAAAGCGGATGGAATTTTTTTCGGCACGACCGCGCGTGTGACGGGGTAGCCGCGGGTCGCGCAGCCGAGAAAACTTTCCAGCGCGGGGCGTAAAATCTCCCGCGCGATCACGATGGCCGACACCGGATAGCCGGGGAAGCCGATCACGGGCTTATCGAGAATGATCCCGAGCACGGCCGGTTTGCCCGGCATAACATCAATGCCATGAACCAACAATTGGCCGGTGCCCTCCACGACATCCGCCGTGAGGTCGTGTTCGCCGGCCGAAGAGCCGGCGATGATCGTAGCGATGTCGCATTGTTCCGCCGCATGTCGAATCGCCTGCCGCAGCGACTCGGCATCGTCCCGAACCATAGGGAATTTCACCGGCACCCCGCCCCATTCGCGAACAAAGGCGGCTAACACGGTGGAATTGAATTCTATTACCGCTCCGGGCAGCGCCTTTTCGCCCGGTTGAATCAATTCGTCGCCGGTCGGAATGATTCCGACCCTGGGACGCGCCTTCACCCTGACATCGGTGTGGCCGGCGGCCAACAGAGCGCCTAAATCATAAGGCCGGAGTCGATGGCAGCGCGGCAGCAGCAACTCGCTAGCCACCACATCCTCGCCGACCAGGCGCACGTGGTTCCAGGGCGCGACCGATTCGAAAATCTCCACGGTGTCGCTGTCGAGTTGGCGCACCCTTTCGATCATGACGACGGCGTTCGCCCAAGACGGCAGCGCATTGCCGGTATCGATATAGTCAAACGCGTGCGGCCCCGGCGCCCCTGTGCCAGCTCGCGCAAATTTCTTTCCGGCAAATTCAGTGGCGCCGAATGTATCTTCGGCGCGCACGCAAATACCGTCCATCGCGGCGGCGTGATAGTGAGGCGAGGAGAGTTTGGCGAATATCGCCTCCGCTGTCACGCGATCGAGCGCGTCCTCGACCGGAATCGTTTCCGACGCGAGCGTGGACGCATTGATACGCGCCAAGAAAAGGTCCAAGGCGTCCGCTAGTGGTGTTTTCTTGAGATACCGTTTGCGCGCCATGACGAATTGCCGTTTTGGGTCAGAACAGGATGACTTCTACTTCTTGACCGGTTTCCAGCCCGTCTTGATTAAGTTCGATTCGAACCATGCCGTCGGCTTTGACTAGGGTAAAAACAGCTCCGGACTTGTTCGGCAAAGGAATCGCTACAAAGGCACCGTTTCTTTTCTCCAGTCTGACGCGAACATAGTCTTCCCGCCCTATTTGCGAAGCGATATTCGTTGCTAAGCTCGCCCGCACGCAACGCCGAAGGCCGTCCAGCGCGTGGCGTTCCTCGCCGCCCAATTTTCGGATCAAGGGCGCGGCGAATAGGTCAAAGATGACCAGCGCCGAAACCGGATAACCGGGAAGACCCATAATCGGTTTGCCGCAGGCCCGGGCAAAGATGGTAGGCTTTCCGGGGCTAACCGAAATGCCGTGAAAAATGAATTCCGCGCCGGGAAAAGAAAGAATCGTTTCCAGCGCGATGTCTTTGGCGCCCATAGAGCTGCCGCCGGAAAGCAGCACCAAATCGCCCCATTCTAGAGCCTGTCCAATTGCGCTCTCGAGCGAGTTTCGCTGGTCGGCAATCACGCCCCAATCGCGCAAATCCGCGCCGCATTCCTCGATCAAGCCGGCAAGCGAATATTGATTGATATTGCGCACTTGCCCCGGAAGGGGAGTTGCGTCGGCATCGACGATCTCATCGCCGGTGGAGATCAACGCCACTTTTGGCCGTTCGTACACCGGCACCGAGGAAATGCCGATGCCGGTGAGCGCCCCCACGTCGCGCGCCCGCAAGCGCCTGCCGCGCCGGAACACCAGATCCCCTTTCTTGATGTCGTCGCCGATCTGAATAACATTTTGCCAAGGAGAAACACCGCGGTGGATCTCGACCCGGCCGCCAGCGGTTTCGTCGGCATATTCAACCATAACCACCGCGTCGCTCTCGGGCGGCATCATGCCTCCCGTGGATATCCGCCACGCTTCGCCCGTTGCCAAAGCTTCCGTGGCTTCCTTGCCCATTTCCACCACGCCCGCAAGTTTCAAGTAGGCGGGCAAGCTCTGACTAGCGCCGAACGTGTCCTTCGCCTTGACCGCGTAGCCGTCCATGGCGGCGCGATGAAAGTGCGGCAAATCCACCGCCGAAAACAGATCTTCGGCCAGTACACGGCCCCGCGCCCCGGCCGTCCGTATTGGCTCAACCTCGACCGGCGGCACCTGAAGAAGCCGATGCAATGCTTCGTCCGGCGTTAAAACATGGAAAAATGTTTGTGCCATCCCGCAAAAATCATAGGCAGAAGAAAGAAGTGGAAGCAAGCCTGACTTTGTGGTTGCACTAATCCGCCTGACGGGCTACGTAACGAAGAGTGAGTTGCATTTTTGCTTCGCCTGCGCCTTTGAGGGCGCCACGAGGGACGATCCGCCGCTGGATCTTGACCCGCAATTCCAGCTTTTCTATCTAGCAAAGGAACGAGCCGTGGCTAACGTCAAACCTCGCATCACTCTTGGACTCCCCGATCATCCGCGCTGCCGGGCGCTCATTGACGGCAAAGTCGGGATTGAGGGCTATGAGCTCGAGATCGATCCCAACTTCGTTTCTGCGGGCGAGCGGCACTACAAATATCTTCACGGTGAGTGGGACGTTGGCGAGTGTTCGGCCGCGAGCCTTTTGCGCGCCATTGAAAAAGGACAGCAGCTTCTCGCTATCCCGGTGTTCTTTGAACGCGGCCCACGCCAGCGCAATATTTACCATTGCGCAAGCCGTTTGAGCCACCCGACGGAACTTAAAGGTAAGAAGTTTGGATGCTTCCGCTACGGCGCGACCGCGGTCGTCTGGGCGCGCGGGTTTCTGCTTGACGCCTACGATGTCAAGACCACGGACCTCCACTGGTTTGTCTCCGGACGAGAAGTATTTATCGAGCACGAACTTCCGGTGAAAGTCGAGCGCATAGATCCCCCGCCGCCCTTCGGCCAAGAGAAACTCACACTTTCCAAGATGCTCAGCGAGGGCGTGCTGCACGGGGCGGTGGTACCGGGCGACTCGGGATACCTGGGGTTCTTTGGCGGTGGTTCGGCTCCGCTAATGATGGCGAAATATCCAGGGGTGAAGCCGCTTTTTGAGGACAGCGAGGAGATTCTCCGCTATACAATACAAACCGGTATCAATCCCATTATGCATGTCGTCTCCATCCGGCGTGAAATCGCCGAGCGCTATCCGGACTTTCCGGCTAAATTGACGCGCGCTTTCAAAGAAGCCAAACAAGCATCGGCGCCGTACATGGAGGCCGAAGAAATAGCCGGCTACAAAAAGGAGCGCGAGGCTTTGGGCGAAGACCCGTATGCCTATGTTTTGGGGGATAACGAAAAACGCACGATGCGCGCGCTCAACCGTTACCAGATCGAACAAGGTCTAATGAAAGCAGAGTTGCCGATAGAGGAGCTTTTTGTAGGCCATGTTTAGCGCATTTGAATTTGCACAGTTGCGCTGGACCGCACCGGTCCGGCCAGCAGAGCCGTCAATGCGATTCAGTTATCGGGATTTCAAATCCGAAACAACCGCCGGGTGTTGTCGGTCGTGACTTGGGCGACATCCTCCAAGCTTACCCCTCTTACGTTCGCGACGGTGGTGGCAACCAGCCGCACGTAGGCAGGCTCATTGCGCTTGCCGCGGTGCGGCACCGGCGTCAGATAGGGTGAATCAGTCTCCACCAAGATCCGTTCGAGGGGCACCCGTCGCACCACGTCGCGCAAGGCCTCGGCATTTTTGAAGGTGATGATGCCGGTGAAAGAAATGTAGAAGCCCAGGTCCAGGTACGCGCGCGCCGCTTCATAGTTACCGGTAAAGCAATGAATGACGCCGCACAGTTTGCCTTCTCCCTCGCTGCGCAGCAATTCCACGCTCTCTAAAGCCGCATCCCGTTCGTGGACCACGATCGGCAAGTCGGTCGCGCGCGCCATGCGGATGAATTGCGCGAAGACCCGCCGCTGAATGCCACGCGGCGAGTGATCGTAATAATAGTCAAGCCCCGTTTCACCGACTGCGATCACTTTGGGATGGAGCGCCAGGTCTCTAAGTCTTTGCAGTTCATCCGGGCCGACATCCTTGGCATCGTGCGGATGCATGCCGACCGTGGCGTAGATATTCTCAAACGAATCCGCCAGCGCCACGGCTTCGCTGTTGCTTGACATGTCGCCCGCCCCGCCCACGGCGATAATCTGCTCGACGCCGGCTGCCCGCGCACGCTCGATCACCGCCGCCGTCTCACCGGCGTATTCCTTGCCCTGGATGTGGGCGTGGCTATCGATCAACATGGGTCCCGCAGAAAAATTACTGCTTGCCTTTGGTTTCAATCCGGGGGAAAAGCACCTTGGGCGGATTAACAACGTGTCCCGGAGCGAAGCCTTCGCCCCAGGCCGCTCGATATGCGGGATCATTTTCACCGAAACCTAGCAAAAGCCGCAAATCGTTCGCCGTGTCAGGCATAAAAGGAGCGATCAAGCGGGAAATCATACGAATGGCTTCGACGAGATGGTGCAGAACTTCGCCCACCCTCGCCCTTTTGCCGGCATCCTTTATCAGTGTGAACGGAGCGGTTTGCACGATATAGCGGTTGGCGTGATCAATCGCGGCCCAGATAGATTCGAGTGCGCGGTGAAATTGCAGATCTCCGATGTGGAAGGCGAGCTCATGCTCGGCCCTGGAAAAGCGATCTCGAAGTTCCCCATCTTCCGGTGCCCAAGTCGCACCGAGTGGTTGCAGCGCCCCGTTAAAATATTTTTGCTGCATAGCCAGCACGCGGCTGACCAAATTGCCCAGGTTATTGGCTAGGTCTGCATTATAACGGGCGGTCAAACTATCTTGGCGAAAGTCCGAGTCCTGGCCGAAGACGCTCTCGCGCAGAACGAAGTAGCGAAACGCGTCCATGCCGATGGTCTTTTTCATTTCAAGCGGCGAAATCGTATTGCCCAGACTCTTGGACATCTTTTGGCCTTCAACCGTCCAAAAGCCATGAACATTGAGGTGCTTATAAAGCGGTAAACCGGCCGCCATCAGCATGGTCGGCCAGAAAACACCGTGAGGTTTAACGATATCTTTGCCGATGAAATGCTGCGCGTACGGCCAAAACTTTTGAAAGAAATCCTCTCCCTTGTGCTTCAGAGCGCTCGCATAGTTGATCAGCGCGTCGAACCAAACATAAGTCACATAATTGTGGTCGAAGGGGAGCTCGATCCCCCAGGTCAACCGGCTCTTGGGCCGAGAGATGCATAGGTCGCCGATCGGCTCGCGCAGCATCGCCGCGACTTCATTTTTAAAGCCTTCGGGCCGGATAAAGTCAGGATGTTCCTCCAGATGGTGCAACAGCCGATCCTGATACTTGCTCATGCGAAAGAAATAGTTTTCTTCTTCGATCAATTGGGGCTCCGTCAGGTGATCCGGGCACTTCCCGTCAGCCAGTTCTTTCTCGGTGTAAAAGCGCTCGCAGCCGAAGCAGTACAGGCCGCCATAGCGGTCGAAGTAGATATCGCCGGCTTGATGGACCTTGGTCAGAAGCTCCTGCACATAGCGAATATGATACGCGTCCGTCGTGCGAATAAAGTGATCATAGGCGAAGCCGCAGCTGTCCCACGCCGCGCGAAACGTCGCGCTGATCTGATCCGTAAACGCTTTCGGTTCCACGCCGGCTTGCGCGGCCGCCTGGGCGATTTTATCGCCGTGCTCATCGGTCCCCGTGAGATAAAAAGTTTCGCGCCCGTTGGCACGGTAGTACCGCGCCAACGTGTCAGTGATAATCATCGTATACGCGCTCCCCAGGTGGGGCTCGGCGTTGACGTAGTACAGAGGCGTGGTCAAATAAATTCTGTCCATCACCGGGCCTCCGCGACCCCCATGAAAAGCTCCTCCAGCACCATACGCCGGTTCAAGTTGCGCTGGATGCGCGCCGCCGCGCCGGCGGCTTGACTCAAGGCCTTGAGAATGTGTTCAGGGTTGCCGGGCGCAGATCGCTGCCGAATGGTTTCTACCAGGTCGAGATTAATCAACTCGCCCGCCTCGCGTGTCACGTTATAGATTAACAAATCGCGGTACCATGTCTCTACCCAGGCGAGGAATTTCGAGGACTCTTCCCGGCTGCCAGAGAGCGCTTCCGCGGCATCCAGAACGGTCTGATAATCCCCGGGCGTAAGAGAGCACATCGTTTCAAGCCAGTTCCGTCTTTGTTCAACCAGCTCTTGTCGGTCAAGCTCTAACGCCGCTCCCAGGCTTCCCATGCTCATGGCCGCCACCGGCTGAGCGTCTTCCTGCGTCATCCTTTGCTTCGTCGTTAAGTAACCTACAATGAGTTCTAGCGGCAGAGGTCCGAAAGCGATGCGCAGGCAACGCGAGCGTACTGTCGGAAGCAAACCGCCGGCGTTTGAGGCCACCAGAATTAGCAGTGAATCGGGCGGCGGCTCTTCCAGTGTCTTTAAAAGCGCATTTTGAGCCGGCAGATTCATCAAGGTGGCCGGATCGATAATGGCTATTTTTTTTCCGGAGAACGCACGGAAACGAAGCTCCTTTTCAATGCTGCGAATTTGCTGGATGCTAATTTCTTTTTTCCCCGCGGCGGGTTCCATTAATCGGACATCGGGATGATTGCCGCTTTGAATGCGCACGCAGTTCGCGCACTGGCCGCAAAAATCATCAGCCATCTCATTGCAGTGGATCGCTCGGGCCAAAGCCAAGCCAATGGTCCGCTTGCCGACTCCGTCCGGGCCAAGGAAAAGATAGGCGTGATGCAACCGCTTATTCGCCAGAGCAGCGCGCAACGTTTCCAGCGGTTTTTTCTGTCCGAAAATTTTTGAAAAACCCATTATGCTATTTCCCGATCAAAGATTGCCCGGATCTCCTGGGCCACTGCTTCCGCCGCTCGCGCCGCATCGATAATCCGAAACCGCCGCGCCTCCGTACGCGCGATGTCAAGAAATCCGGCGCGCACCCGTTCGTGAAAATCCAGCTTCTCGCGTTCGAAGCGATCTTCACAAACTTCGCCGACAATCCTGTCGCGCCGCCGTTGCGCTGTGCGGGACAATCCCAGGGCTACCGGGCAGTCCAATAAAAAGGTCAGGTCCGGCCGCACACCGCCGTCCGCAAACTCATTGAGTTGCCGCAAGAGTTTCAGGTCTATACCGCGACCGTATCCCTGATACGCCAAAGTGGAATCGGTATATCGGTCACATAGCACGACGTTGCCGGCATCCAGGGCGGGAACAATGACATCCCGTACGTGCTGCGCTCGGTCGGCCAAGTAAAGAAACAATTCCGTTGGCGACACGATCGGCTGTTTACCCACTTCGAGAAGGGCTTGGCGAATCAGATTGCCTAAAGGCGTACCGCCGGGCTCTCGCGTGGTCACACATGGCCGGCGGCGGGCCTGGAGATGACTTTCGAGCGCCTTGAGCTGAGTGGTCTTGCCAGTCCCGTCAATGCCCTCGAAGGTGATAAAACGAATCATGAATGGAGCATAAAGGATGGCGCGCGAAATGGAAACTGCCGGAGCGATTCTGGCACAGCGGCGCTCAGCGTAAGCGTCGGGCAAAAACCGAACTTAACTCAGGTCTTACCTTCTCCCAGGAGCAGGTTGATACCGTTGACGAGCTGCGTGCTGGTAAAAGGCTTGGTAATGTAATAGTCAGCGCCTAGCTTGTAGCCGCCCAAGACGTCTTCGTATTGAACCTTGGCGGTTAGCAGGATGACCGGTATGGTGGCAGTCTCGGTCAGACCCTTCAGCCGGCTTAACACCTCGAGGCCATCCATTTCCGGCATCATAATATCCAATATGATCAGATCCGGCTTCTGGGTTTTGAGCATGTTCAAGAGTTCCGGACCACTGGTGGCGCTAAGCACGCCGTAGCCTTTGCCCTCCAAAATGGTCCTGACGATGGTAATGATATCCGGGTTGTCGTCAACGACCATTATGGTTTTCTTGTTATCCATACTCTTTCCCTCTCTGTGGCCAGAGCGCACGCGGCAACTTTGGCCGCTGATTCCGCTAACGCAATGCCGGCCAGAAGAGGTTACAGCTCCTTTCTAGGACATCCAGGCCGAGGTAAAAACAGAACGAGAGAGTACCATTTTCTCGGCCTGGTGTAAACTTGAAAAAACCTTACGCGAACACGGCTTACGGGGTCACCGCGCGCCAGTAGTTTTGAGTTACCGTAAAAGGAAGGGCCGGGTAGCTTTGCGCCAAAGTGGTCAATGGGACAAGCTCGGAAACATTGCTAAGCGCAGACCGGCTAAAAATAATTGCGATCGCGCCGCGAACATCAATAAGTGCAGGGCCGGGATCGACGACGGCTCCGGTCTCGTTGACGATCAGACCGCCGAAGACTTCCTTACTTTCCCCTCCCTCGACTCGAAATCCCACGTGGTCGCCGGTCACGACAATCAATCCCTCCCAGTAGAAGGCACCAGTACTAACCCACTCCGCGTCTTGGACCACGAGTATTCCTGCGCCCCTAAAATTGCCGCCGACCACCACTGAATCCCCCGTTTCGGCCAGGCCTTTAACGCAGTGAATTTGCGGCGCGCTCCGACTGCCCCAGGTTTGGTTGGCCAGGGTGAGGCTGCCGGTGTCCGGCACCAGAGTGATTTGCGCAGCCGCGGAAGCGCAAAGATCGTCCGCAAGCCGCGCGATCGTTGGGCCAGGAATTCTATCGCTATGGACCACCGCCGTTCGATCCGGGCTGGCGCTGATCACACGGCTCCGCTGAACATCGCTCAGACCGCTCTCCACTTGAGTCCGCAACGAATCTGAAGATAACGAAATGGCCGGGCGCGCCTTGGCTCCCGGCACACTTGCCCCCAGCGCCGGATCGAAATCATTGCCCGAGAACAAAAAGGCATCGCCGCTGAAATTGACTCCTCTGCTGTTCCCCCGTAGCGCTACGGCCGCATCCGTGAGATCGTAGTTCTTTGATAACTGCGCTTGGACCGTCTGCGATGAGAAATTCTGGCTGCCGACGGAACGAACCGCGACCTGCGCGCTCAGCGGCGTTCCGCGAGCGGGAGCAATGAAAGCCACGGCAAATCGGCCCGACCGAAACGCTTGCGCTCCGTCTTCGAGAATCGGCGGATTTGTTGTAGTCTTGCTGAGTTGATCTTTCGCCCACTCGATGCCTGAATCCGCCAGGTAAAAGGCCGAGGTGCCGGAGGTTACATTCGCAGACACCCTAAACTCATTTTGCACGGACACCAACGCGCCCACGCCAACGGCCATCAGGACCGAGAGCAAAACCAGGCTGGCAAAAAGGATCATGCCGCTTTCATTGGTTAGCAACCGGCCGGCCCGTACCGTCATAGGTTAATTTCTCAGTTCTACGCTGGTTGCGAGACTGGACACTAGGTTTCCGCCGACCCTCGGGTCTGGGTTTTTCTCCTGCACAGAGAAGGCGATGCGAATGCGCTTGATGGCTTGAAGCGGCGGGGTATCACCTAGATCGGCACCGGCGCTGTCATAATAGCTGAAAACTTTCCCCGCTGTAGGGGTGACGACGTGAGCCACGAGGCAATCGCCGTTGCGCCGCAGAATGTTACTTCCCGGGCATGTGGCAGTCGGACCGGTAATCTCGTAGCGGATGTTTTCCCGCGGGTCTGTGTCAGCGCAAGTGCCATTGCCATTGAGATCCATCTGGACGTGAATCATGCTCGCCGTGGCTGCGTAAATGCGGTTACAAACCGTATCGCCGTCGCCGTCCGGGTCGTCGGCTGCTCCGCTTTCCGCCGGCGGGTGGCCCGTACCCCAGGACCCGGCGTTCTTTAGGTCGCGGACGATAATATCCAATGCGCCGCGCGCGTCTTGCAGCGTCGCCGTTTTGGTTTCCTGGACAATAAATTGATACAGGCCGGCTCTGTAGAACCCATAGAGCGAGGTCATCATGATGGCGCCGAGCAACAATGCCAAGAGCTGTTCAATTAAAGTCGTTCCTAAGTTAGAGCTGAGAACACGCATTACAGGGGCTCGTCGGTGAAAATCAGTGTTGAGAGACTGACTTCATGAGTTCCGGAATCGCGCCAAGAGACGACGACATCGACTTGCCTTAACTGCGTGCCCAGCGCCGAGGGGAAAATTCTCCAGCAGCGATCGAATATCCCTCCTCCGGTGCCCAAACTGTCGATCTTGCGGTCGCCTCCGCCGGGACAGCGATTCTCAGTCATGAGATTGTTGGCCGCCTTTAACTGTTCGATTTTATCGTGAGCCAAGTTGAGCGCGACAGCAAAGTTATTATTTCCCTTGTTCCCTTGAATCACCGCAACCATCGCCATTGATAACCCCAAAACGCCGATCACCATGACATTCATAGCGACCAACAGCTCATTGAAGGTAAAACCCCCGTGCGACAGACGATTGAATAATTTGCCCATAGATCAACAGTCCGACGTGCAAGCGCTCGGCTTGCATATCCTCACCCTGCCGGTTGCGCTGACGATAATTTGTTTGCACAACCCGTCCAAATTACGGAGCCGAATCCGGTTTCCCCCTGCCGTCCCTCTGGGGGAAAAAGAAATAGTCCCCGCCTTGGTGATAACAATACCCTCCGGCAACGGCTTTCTCGCCAAAATCACCGCATCCCGATTTACGGCGTATTCCGCCGCGCCTTCGCCGTATTGGAGTTGAAAAGGAACGTTCTCGGACGCGGCGCGCATCTTGATGCCATGGAGTTCGGATTGAAGCTGTCGCGCGGAGCTGTCGAGTTGGTAGGCTGGACGAAGCCTGCCCCACTGGGGGATAGCGATCGCCGCTATAATGCTGGCCAAAGCCAACGTGGCCGCCATTTCGATGATCGAGAAGCCATGCCCGTTGTTGATACCCATGGCGCCCTCCGGATTGGGCCGGACCATACTGCGGCGTGTGTAGGGCTGTCAAGAGGCGCAGGCTTAGGGTGTTGGCGCTTCAGAGGGCCGATTTTGGTGGGGCATCAAGGCGGTGAGACATAAAAGTCGATTACCGCCCTGCCGAAGAATAGATACAGCAAGGCCCCCAAACAGAGGAAGGGTGCAAAAGGGAGAGCATACTTACGACCGACACCTTTGACCAACATGGCCGTGACACCTATGATCGAGCCGCCCAAAGAAGCGAGAAACAAGGTCACCGGTATCGAGGGCCACCCCAGAAACCCGCCGATCATGGCGAGCAACTTGATATCGCCGCCACCCATCCCTTCGACGCCCGTGAGCGCTTCGTAAGCCCAGGCCAGCGCCAAGAGAAATCCGCCCCCGATCAAGACTCCGAGCAGCGCGCTGAGCGGCGATGGCACCAGCTCGGATGGATCGTGGATCAAATAACGAGCGACCAATGAGAAAAGCAGCCCCATAACGATCCCCGGAAGGCTGATTACGTCGGGCACAATTCGGACCTCAAGATCGATGAAAGAAATTACGATCAGTGCGGCGGCAAAAATCAGACCGACCAAGAAAGCCAAGCTGGGACCGAACTCGTGGTAAAGCGCCACGGCCAGCAGCGCCATCAGCAGCTCGACAAACACGTACCGGGGCGATATCCGCTCGCCGCAGTCGCGGCAGCGCCCAAGCAGGATAAAATAACTGACCAATGGAATGTTATCGTAGAATCGAATCACGCTCTTACATTTGGGACAATGCGAAGGCGGCTGGATAATAGAAGCGCCGTGCGGAATTCTAACGATGCAGACGTTGAGAAAACTGCCAACAATAGCGCCGAAAATGAAAAGGACCAGAGACAACGAAAGACGCGGATCAAAGTTGCCCATCAATGTCCTTTCCCTTTGAAAGTCTTAGAACCGCTGATTGTTGCATGTCCGTCAGGCCCTCCTTCGATCCCGAGATATTGCATTTTCACAGTATTCAATTTTCTTGAACGTAATGAGAATCCAGAGACGCCTCCCAGGTAGCGTCAACTATAACAAGCCCTTGTGCGGCGTTGGGCAAACGCCCTGTGCCAAAGACGTCGGCTTCCGTTACCTGCAGCTGGCAGACACGGGGCAACAGATCCAGCTGCGTCGTCCCGGTCCCGCAACCTGGTTGTACAAAATAAACCCCGGGCACTAAGGGAAGGCGTGGGATGTGACACGCCACAACCCCAGCTGCCGGCAGGTCGGGCAGTTCGCCTCCTTGCAATCGGCTTTGAACCCAGAAAACTTTCACCCCTCCCATGGTCTCAAATATCAGGCCGAAGTAAGGCCTCTTGATCGGTTGAGAATGCTTGTAATGGATGCGCACCGTCACCGGAGCACCCGTCTGCACCGCCCTTACTTGGCGTCCACTTTGATCCAAAAAATCAAGTCGTTGGATCACCGGCACAAGTCCGAGATCGCGGTTGATGGATTCCAAGTTGCCATCCCCAGGTGTCGCTGCGAAACTGCTGAGATATTCTGCGATGGCTTCATTGGGCGCACAGTCGGCTACAACCTCTCCGGATCGCAGCAAAATGCTTCGACCGCAGAGATTTTCGACCGCCGCCATATTGTGACTTACGAACAGCACCGTTCTCCCCTCTTTAGCCACCTCTCCCATCTTTCCCAAACATTTTTTCTGAAATAACGCATCGCCGACCGCGAGGACTTCATCAACGATGAGAATCTCCGGCTCCAAATGGGCGGCTACGGCGAAGGCGAGTCTTACGTACATGCCGCTGGAATAGTGCTTTACGGGCGTGTCCAGGAATTTTTCCACTTCGGCGAAGGCCACGATCTCATCGAACTTGCGTTCGATCTCGACTTTCTTCATCCCCAAAATCGCGCCGTTGAGATAGGTATTCTCGCGGCCCGTCAGCTCGGGGTGAAAGCCTGTCCCCACTTCCAATAGCGATCCCACTCGTCCGTAAATTCTGGCCTCACCTTCGGTCGGTTCGGTAATCCGAGAGAGGATTTTAAGTAGCGTACTTTTACCGGCCCCATTGCGCCCGATGATGCCGACCACCTCGCCATGTTTGACCTCGAAGGAGACATCCTTGAGGGCCCAGATGGTTTCGGATGGCGAATGACGGATTGCGGACGGCGAGTCGGTGAGTGCCTCCCGCCACTTGCGAATAGAGAATCGTGAACTAAAGATAGGAGGCTGGGCACTGGAGACCCCAGACAGGAGGCCGAAGCCGCCCATTGCTTGTCTTCCGCGGGCCGTGTTTCCCGGCCGCCGCTGCGAACCGGCAAACGCTCCGGCAATCACGTCGCGCAGCGTGCGATAATGCCTTCGCTCGGTGATGCGGTAGAGCTTGCTCAAATTTTCAACACGGATAGCGATATCACTCATAACAATTGCGAATGGCGAACGGCGAACTTAATGATCGGGACATCTAATAAGGCGGCCGTTTCGGCAAACGCCGAGCCTTAGCCGTTTTCCCCATGGCTGTAAAAATCGCAAGTAGCTCACCGGATTCACGTATCAACCATTCGCGATCTTCTTTATCCCCCATATCTGTTTCGTTGATGAGTTCGAGCCAATACTGTGATTCGCTGGCTTGTT
>OBLQ010000430.1_pt1 | contig 16123 bp, 12 predicted proteins | sample 1519881 | NCBI WGS metagenome assembly OBLQ01 (sample SAMN01911456, study PRJEB22533) | soil metagenome | biome: Soil | place: Malaysia | collected 2012-04-30 | depth DG_metagenome m | reverse complement strand
GTTCACGTGCGGCTTCGTGCGATTGAACTTCTCCCTGGCCATCGATCTTCCTCCTTCGCTAACCGGCCCCCGCGCTCAGTGCGCGACTAGCTGGCGACCTTTCCCTGGAACTTGTTGATGATTTCTTCCGCGATGTTCTTCGGCGCGGCCTCATAGTTGGCAAATTGCATTGTGTACACGGCGCGGCCCTGGGTGAGCGAACGCAGCGCCGTCGCGTAGCCGAACATCTCGGCCAGCGGCACGCGCGCGTTGATGATCTGCGCATCCTGGCGCTGCGACATGTTGCCGATCTTGCCGCGGCGCGAGCTCAGGTCGCCGATCACATCGCCCATGTATTCCTTCGGGCACACCACTTCGACGTCCATGATCGGCTCGATGAGCTTGGGGCTCGACTTGCGCATGGCCTCCTTGAACGCCATCGACGCCGCCATCTGGAACGCGATTTCGCTGGAGTCGACCTCGTGGTACGAACCGTCGAGCAGGCTGATCTTCACACCGACCACGGGATAGCCGGCCAGCACGCCGGTGGTGACGGCGCCCTTGAGGCCCTTCTCCACGGCGGGCACGTATTCGCGCGGCACGGTGCCGCCGATCACCTTGTTCTCGAAGATGAAATCCTCGGAGCCGTCGGTGGGCTCGACGTTGATGACCACGTGGCCGTACTGGCCGCGGCCGCCCGACTGCTTGATGAACTTGCCTTCCGCCTGGGAGGCCTTGCCGAAGGCTTCCTTGTAGGCCACCTGCGGCTTGCCGACGTTCGCGGTCACCTTGAACTCGCGCAGCATGCGGTCCACGAGAATCTCGAGGTGCAGCTCGCCCATCCCGGAAATGATGGTCTGGCCGGTTTCTTCGTCGGTGCGCACCTGGAAGGTCGGATCCTCGTCCGAGAGCTTGGTGAGCGCGTCCGAAAGCTTTTCCTGGTCGCCGGCGGTCTTGGGCTCGACGGCCACCGAAATCACCGGCTCGGGGAAGTGCATGCGCTCCAGCACCACCGGCGACTTCATGTCGCACAGCGTGTCGCCCGTGCGCGCATTCTTCAGTCCGATGACGGCGCAGATGTCGCCCGCGTACACGGTGTCGATTTCTTCGCGCTTGTCGGCGTGCATCTGCATGAGACGGCCGATGCGTTCTTTCTTGCTCGACGTCGCGTTGAGCACCGTGGTGCCCGTTGACACCGACCCGCTGTATACGCGGATGTACGTGAGCTTGCCCACGTGCGGGTCGGTCATGATCTTGAAAACGAGCGCCGAGAAGGGCTCCTTTTCGTCGGGTTTTCTGATTTCGGGGTCGGTACTGTAGAGACTGTGGCCGTGAACGGGCGGGATATCGTCGGGCGAGGGAAGCAGATACACGATGGCATCGAGCAACCTCTGTACGCCCTTATTCTTGAACGCCGCGCCACACATCACCGGCACGAACTTGCTTTCGAGCATGGCCTTCTTCATGACGCGCCGCAGCGTCTCCTGCGCACCCTCGCCCGTGTCCAGGAACTGCGTCATCAACTCATCGTCGAAGTCGGAGAGATTCTCCACGAGCTTCGCGCGGTATTCCCTGGCGATCTCCAGCATGTCGGCGGGAATCTCGGCCTCGTCGTACGTCATGCCCTTGGTGTCTTCGTGATAGAAGAACGCCTTCATGCGCGTGAGGTCGATGATGCCGTTGAACAGGTCGCCGGCGCCGATGGGCAACTGAATGGGCACCGCGTTGGCGCCCAGACGGTCGCGCATCATCTGCACGACATGGAAGAAGTCCGCGCCCATCCGGTCCATCTTGTTGACGAACCCGATGCGCGGCACCTTGTACTTGTCGGCCTGGCGCCACACCGTTTCCGACTGCGGCTCCACGCCCCCGACGGCGCAGAACACGCCGATGGCGCCGTCCAGCACGCGCAGGCTGCGCTCCACCTCGGCGGTGAAGTCGACGTGTCCCGGCGTGTCGATGATATTGATGCGGACTTCCTGGCCCTGGCGGTTCTTCCACGCGCACGTGGTGGCGGCGGACGTAATGGTGATCCCGCGCTCGCGCTCCTGGACCATCCAGTCCATGATGGTCGTACCATCGTGCACCTCGCCCAGCCGGTGCGTCTTCCCCGTATAGAAGAGGATGCGCTCCGTGAGCGTGGTCTTGCCCGCATCAATGTGGGCCATGATGCCGATGTTACGTACGCGATCGAGCGGTATCTGTCTTGCCATGTCCATTCACCAAATCCCGCGCGCCGAAGACACCGCGCCAATGGCCCGGTCGTCTGGGGCGACTCCAGCGGGGAGGAAACTTTGTTGCTGCCCGGACGGGCAGCCACTGTCTGTTTCGACTATGTAGGCCCGGAAGCTCGGTGGACCCGAGTGACCGGGGCTGAGGTTCGCGCGGGCTATGCCCGCTTCCAAACCGTCCGTGGGTACTACCAGCGGAAGTGCGCGAAAGCCTTGTTGGCCTCCGCCATCTTGTGGGTGTCTTCCTTCTTCTTGACGGACGGGCCTTCTGAGCGCGAGGCCTGCATCAATTCATTTGCCAGACGCTCTGCCATGGTCTTCTCCGATCGCATACGCGAATAACCGGAGAGCCACCGCATCGCCAGCGCCAGCCGGCGCGACGCACGCACTTCGACGGGAACCTGATAGTTGGCTCCGCCGACGCGGCGCGACGTCACTTCCAGTGACGGCTTAACGTTGTCCAGCGCCTTCTTGAATACTTCGATCCCGCGCTGCCCGGTTTTCTCTTCGATGATATCGAAGCTCTGGTAAAGACACGCTTCCGCGATCGACTTCTTTCCGCGGCGCATGATGTAGTTCGCAAAACGGGCGACGAGTACGTCGTTGTACTTGGGGTCGCCTGGGAAATCTTTCTTTCTCGAACGTTTCCGTCTCGACATTTCGTCTTCCTCGTTACTTCGCTACGAAGCGCCCTTCGGCTTCTTGGCGCCGTATTTGGAACGGCTCTGGCGGCGGCCATCGACACCCGACGTGTCGAGCACACCGCGGATAATGTGATAACGCACACCCGGGAGGTCCTTGACTCGGCCTCCGCGGATCAACACGATCGAGTGCTCCTGGAGGTTGTGCCCCTCGCCCGGGATGTACGCGGTGACCTCGATGCCATTGGTGAGGCGGACACGCGCCACCTTGCGCAGCGCCGAGTTGGGCTTCTTCGGCGTCTGCGTGTACACACGGGTACACACGCCGCGCTTCTGCGGGCACGCGGCCATGGCCGGCGTCTTGGAACGTTCCGGCTTCTCCGCCCGGCCCCGGCGAATCAACTGATTAATTGTCGGCACAAGCCCTCCACTCTCGGCGTAAATAGCCCCGCCGCAACCTGTGCGCTGTGGATAACTCCGCGACAACGCGAGGCGCCGGGGCAGCTAACTGATGTAATTTCTTGTGGTTACCAGAACTTCCGGGTCAAGGGAAGCGATGGAGCCGCGAAACTCGCACTCTATCGGGTTTTCAAAAACCTGTCAAGACCCTTCACGATAACCGGTTACTTCTCCATCCCCTCGGTCGCACCGGCCGACAGCGGCTCGTCTGCCATGTCGTCGAGGTCGTCCATACCCGCCCCGGCTTCTTCGACGCCGACGAATTCGTCGTCATCGTCCGCCGGTGCCAGCTCGATGTGATCGTAGTCCTGGATACCGGTACCGGCCGGAATCAGGTGACCGATGATCACGTTTTCTTTCAGACCCAGCAGGCGGTCACGCTTGCCGCGCACCGCGGCGTCGGTGAGGACGCGCGTCGTCTCCTGGAAGCTCGCCGCCGAGAAGAAACTCTCGGTTGAAAGCGATGCCTTGGTGATCCCGAGCAACATGGGTTTGAACGTCGCCGGCTTTCCGCCCGCGGACATAATGCGCTCGTTCTCTTCCTTGAACACGCCCTTGTCGAGCAGGTCGCCCTCGAGGAACATGGTGTCGCCCGGATCCTCCACCTGAACCTTCTGCAGCATCTGGCGCACGATCACTTCGATGTGCTTGTCGTTGATACCCACACCCTGGAGTCGGTAGACCTCCTGGATGCCGTTGACGAGGTATTCCTGCGCGGCATTGACACCCTTGATGGACAGAATGTCGTACGGATTCACCGGCCCCTCGGTGAGGTTGTCGCCGGCCTCCACGCGGTCGCCCTCATACACGCGCAGGTGCTTGCCCTGCGGGATGATGTACGTGCGCTCGTCCTTGTTCTCGTTCTTGATGATGATCTTGCGCATACCGCGCGTGATCGGCCCGAACTCCACCGTGCCGTCGATTTCCGACACCACCGCGGACTCCTTGGGCTTGCGCACCTCGAAGAGCTCGGCCACGCGCGGCAGACCGCCCGTGATGTCGCTGGTCTTCGCGGTTTCGCGCGCGATCTTGCACAGCGTATCGCCGGCCAGAATCTCCTGGCCGTCCTTCACCAGCACCTGGGCGCCGGTCGGAATAATGAAGTGACCGATCACACTGCCGCCCGCCTCATTCAGAATGTGAATGTGCGGATGGTGCTTCTTGTCGCGATCTTCGATCACGACCATCTGCATCTTGCCGGTCTTCTCGTCGATCTTCTCCTTGATGGTCACGTCGAGCAGGAGGTCGCCGAAACGAACCACGCCCGCCTTGTCGGAGAGAATCACATCCGAGTACGGATCCCACTGGTAGATGACGGCACCCGGTTCGACATGTTCGCTCTCGGCCACGTTGAGTTCCGCGCCGTACGGCACGCCGAAGCGTGAACGCACGCGGTCGCCCTCGTCGAGCAGGAGGAACTCACTCTTGCGCGAGATCACGATGTTCTTGCCGCTGCGGCCGCGAACCGTACGCAGCGCCTTGAACGTCGCCTTGCCGGGATACTTGACGGTCTTCTGCGTCTGCTCCGCAATACGGCCCGCGATACCACCGATGTGGAAGGTTCGCAGCGTGAGCTGCGTGCCCGGTTCGCCGATCGACTGCGCCGCGATGACGCCCACCGCCTCGCCCTTCTCGACCAGACGGCCGGTGGCGAGGTTCGTGCCGTAGCACATCGCGCATACGCCGCGCTTGGCTTCGCACGTCAGCACGGAGCGGATCTTCACGTGCTCCACGCCGCGATCTTCGATCATGGCGGCCAGATCCCACGTGAGTATCTGGTTGGCCTCGACGATGACGTCGCCCTGCAGCGGATCGAGCACGTCATCCACCGTCACACGGCCGCGGATGCGGTCGGAGAGCGATTCGATGATTTCTTCGCCCTCTTTGAGGGCCATGATGTCGATGCCCATGATGGTGCCACAGTCGAACTCGTTGACGATCACGTCCTGCGCCACGTCCACCAGACGGCGCGTGAGGTAACCGGCGTCGGCGGTCTTGAGCGCCGTGTCGGCCAGACCCTTGCGCGCGCCGTGCGTCGAAATGAAGTACTGCAGCACCGAGAGGCCCTCGAGGAAGTTGGCCACGATCGGCATTTCGATGATTTCGCCGATCTGACCCGTGATCTTCTTCTGGGGCTTGGCCATGAGACCGCGCATACCCGCGAGCTGGCGGACCTGGTCCTTGCTGCCGCGCGCGCCGGAGTCGGACATCATGAACACCGGATTGAAGCCCTCGCGGTCCTTGCGCAGACCTTCCATCATCAGTTCGCCGACTTCATTGGTGGCACGCGTCCACGAGTCGATGATCTTGTTGTAGCGCTCGCCGTCGGTGATGTCGCCCTCTTCGTACTGGCGGATGATGTGCGCCACGTCCTTCGACGCGCGCGTGATGATGGCTTCCTTGCCCGTCGGAACGACCAGGTCGTCCATGCCCACGGTCAGGCCGCTCTTGGTGGCGAATCCGAAGCCCGCATCCTTGAGGCTGTCGAGGAAGCGGATGGTCTTCTCCAGACCCAGCTTGTCGAACGCTTCCGCCACCAGGTTGGCGAGACCCTTCTTGTCCATCACGTCGTTCTTGTAGCGCAGCTCTTCCGGAATGATCCGGTTGAAGAGCACACGCCCCACGGTGGTCTCGACGATGCCGCCCTCCCAGCGCATACGAATGCGTGCGTGCAGATCGATCTGCGCGCTCTGGTGCGCGAGCACGACTTCGTCCATGGAGTAGAAGGCCTTGCCCTCGCCGCGCGCGCCCTTCTTGGCCATGGTCAGGAAGTACGCCCCGATCACCATGTCCTGCGACGCCACCGCCAGCGGCTTGCCGTTGGCGGGCGAGAGAATGTTGTGCGCCGAGAGCATCAGCGTGCGTGCCTCGAGCTGCGCCTCATACGAGAGCGGCACGTGCACGGCCATCTGGTCGCCGTCGAAGTCGGCGTTGAACGCCGCGCACACCAGCGGATGCAGACGAATGGCCTTGCCCTCCACCAGCACGGGCTGGAAGGCCTGGATGCCGAGACGGTGCAGCGTCGGCGCGCGGTTGAGGAGCACCGGGTGTTCCTGAATGATCTCTTCCAGGATGTCCCAGACTTCGGGCGACTCCTGCTCCACCAGCTTCTTGGCGCTCTTCACCGTCTGCACGTAGTTCTTCTCTTCGAGCTTGCGGATGATGAAGGGCTTGAACAGCTCCAGCGCCATGCTCTTGGGAAGTCCGCACTCGTAGATCCTGAGCTCGGGACCCACCACGATCACGGAACGACCCGAGTAGTCCACGCGCTTGCCGAGCAGGTTCTGACGGAACCGGCCCTGCTTGCCCTTGAGCATGTCGGACAGGCTCTTGAGCGGACGGTTGCCCTGTCCGCGCACGGCGCGCGAACGGCGGCCGTTGTCGAAGAGCGCGTCGACGGCTTCCTGCAGCATGCGCTTCTCGTTGCGCAGAATGACTTCCGGCGCCTTGATCTCGATGAGCTTCTTCAACCGGTTGTTGCGGTTGATGACACGGCGGTAGAGATCGTTCAGGTCCGAGGTCGCGAAGCGGCCGCCCTCGAGGGGGACCAGCGGACGCAACTCGGGCGGAAGCACCGGGATCACGTCCATGATCATCCACTCGGGACGATTCTCGGACGTGCGGAAGGCTTCCACGACCTTGAGGCGCTTGAGCTGGTCCTTCTTGCGCTGGGTCGACGTCTCCGTCGCCACCTTGCCGCGCAGCGTCTTGGACAGCTCGTCGAGCTCGATGCGCTTCAAGAGCTCCTTGATGGCCTCGGCGCCCATCTTGGCCGTGAACTCGAAATTCTGCTCCTGCAGTTCGAGGTAACGGTCCTCGGAAACCAGCTGCTTTTCCTTGACGGGCGCATTGCCCGGATCGATGACGATGAACGATTCGTAATAGAGCACGCGCTCCAGGTCGCGGATCGTCATGTTGAGCAGGTGCCCGATGCGGCTCGGCAGCCCCTTGAAGAACCAGATGTGCGACAGGTCGCAGATGACGCCGCGATAGCGGATGCGCTTGTACTTGCCGCAGCTGCACTCCCAGTCTTTCACCGGGCCGAAGATGCGCTCGCAGAACAGGCCGTCTTTTTCCGGCTTGAACGAGCGGTAGTTGATCGTCTCCGGCTTGGTGACTTCTCCGTAGCTCCACTCGCGAATGCGCTCCGGCGACGCGAGCATGATTCGGATGGACTTGAAGTCCGTCGGCTTCTTGCGTTCTTTCTCCAGGTTGATGAACACCTGAATTCCTCCTGAGCGAAGCAAAACGCTCCGCTAGTTAGGCCTCTCCAATTCCACGTCGAGCCCCAGGCTCTGAAGTTCCTTCACGAGTACATTGAACGACTCGGGAATCCCCGGCTCGGGCGGATTCTCACCCTTGACGATCGCCTCGTAGATCTTGGCGCGTCCCTGGATGTCATCCGACTTCACCGTGAGGAGCTCCTGCAGGCAGTAAGCTGCTCCGTAGGCTTCGAGCGCCCAAACTTCCATTTCTCCGAAGCGCTGGCCGCCGAACTGGGCCTTGCCGCCCAGCGGCTGCTGGGAGACCAGCGAGTACGGTCCGATCGAACGGGCGTGAATCTTGTCGTCGACCAGGTGCGAGAGCTTCATCATATAGATGGCGCCCACCGTCACTTCCTGTTCGAAGGCTTCGCCGTTGCGACCGTCGTAGAGCACGGTCTTGCCACCCGTCGGCATGCGCTGCTCGTCGAGCGCGTGCTTGATCTCCGTGATCGAAGCGCCGTCGAACACCGGGCAGGTCACCTTGTAACCGCCCGCGTGCGCCGCCCAGCCCAGGTGGGTTTCCAGAATCTGGCCCACGTTCATTCGGCTGGGTACGCCGAGCGGGTTGAGCACCACTTCCACCGGAGTTCCGTCCGGCAGATACGGCATGTCCTCGACCGGCACGATGCGCGCGACCACGCCCTTGTTGCCGTGGCGTCCGGCCATCTTGTCGCCGACCTGAAGCTTGCGCTTGCGGAACACGTACACCTTGACCAGCTTCGACACGCCCGGCGGAAGTTCGTCGCCGCGCGTGACGCGCTCGACTTCCTTCTCGTACTGCACGTCGATGTGCTCCATCGCCTTGGCGGCGGTGTCGAGAACGATCTGCACCTGGCGGTCCTTCTTGGGATCCTTCACGATCGCCAGGCCCCATTGCAGATTGTCGAGATCCAGTTCCTCGAAGAACTTCTCCGTGATCTTGCGGCCGGCCTTGGCGATGACTTCGCCGGTCTCCGCGTGCACGAGCTTCTCGCTGGTCTCGTCGATCATCAGACGCGAGAGCTTGCTCTTGCGCATGTGTTTGATGCGCTCGACATCCAGGTCGCGCTGCTTCTTGAGCTTGGAAAGGCGAACCTTGTCCTGGCTGCGCGACTTGTCGTCGCGCTCCTTGCGCGAGAACACCTCGATGCCCACCACGATGCCGTCCATGCCCGGAGGCGCCTTGAGGGACGCATCGCGGACGTCGCCGGCCTTTTCGCCGAAGATGGCTCGCAGCAGGCGCTCTTCCGGCGAGAGTTCGGTTTCGCCCTTGGGCGTCACCTTGCCCACCAGAATGTCGCCCGAGCGTACGCGGGCGCCGATGCGCACCACGCCTTCCTCGTCGAGATTCTTGAGGGCCTCTTCGCCGACGTTGGGAATTTCGCGCGTGATCTCTTCCATGCCCGCCTTGGTGTCGCGGACCTGGCACTCGAACTCCTCGATGTGCAGCGACGTGAACTTGTCCTCTTTGAGGAAACGTTCGCTGCACACGATGGCGTCTTCGTAGTTGTAGCCAAGCCACGGCATGAAGGCGACGATCACGTTCATGCCCAGCGCCAGCTCGCCGTCCTCGGTGGCCGGACCGTCGGCGAGCACCTGGCCCGCTTTGATCTTTTCACCGACGTGCACCAGCGGCTTCTGGTTGATGCAGGTGTCCTGGTTCGAGCGCTTGAACTTGAGCAGCGGATATTCGTCCATGCCCTCGTAGTCCGAGTAGTCGTCCAGGGTTTCCTTCTTGCCACCCGGATCGACCACGATGTGCTCGCCCGACACCGAAATCACGGTGCCACTGCGGCGCGACACCACCAGCACGCCCGAGTCCTTGGCAACCTTGCCCTCCATGCCGGTGCCGACCAGCGGCGATTCGGCCTTGAGAAGCGGCACGGCCTGGCGCTGCATGTTGCAGCCCATGAGCGCGCGGTTGGCGTCGTCATGCTCCAGGAACGGAATCAGCGACGCGGCGGCGCTCACCAGCTGACGCGGCGACACGTCCATGTACTGCAGCTGCTTGGGCGACACCACCGGGAAGTCGCTGCGCGACCGCGCCAGCACGGTGTCCGCCGTGAAGTGGCCCTTGTCGTCCACCGCCGCGTTGGCCTGCGCGATGATGCAATCGGCCTCTTCGTCCGCGGACAGGAACGCAATCTCGTCCGTCACGCGGCCGTGGTCGATCTTGCGGTACGGCGTCTCCAGGAAACCGTACTGGTTGATGCGGGCAAACGTGGCCAGCGAGCTGATAAGACCGATGTTGGGACCTTCCGGGGTCTCAATCGGGCACATGCGGCCGTAGTGCGTGAAGTGCACGTCGCGCACTTCGAAGCCGGCACGTTCGCGGGTCAGACCTCCGGGTCCGAGTGCGGACAACCGGCGCTTGTGCGTGAGTTCCGCCAGCGGATTGGTCTGATCCATGAACTGCGAGAGCTGGCTCGACCCGAAGAACGACTGGATCACCGCCGAAACGGTGCGCGCGTTGATCAGGTCGTAGGGAGTGATCTGGTCGCTTTCCTGCTGGAGCGTCATGCGCTCCTTCACGATGCGCGCCATACGCGCCAGACCGACCGAGAACTGGTTGGCGAGCAGCTCGCCCACCGAGCGAATGCGGCGGTTGCCCAGATGATCGATGTCGTCCGGCTCGGCGTCCGCGGCCTTCATGTCGAGCAGGCACGCGATGACCGCCACGAAGTCGGCCTGATCGAGCGTGGTCACTTCCTGCGGCACGTTGAGCTTGAGACGGCGGTTGATCTTGTAGCGTCCCACCGGCGCCAGGTCGTAGCGCTTGGGGGTAAAGAACATGCGCTGCAGGAGCGAACGCGCGGTCTCCAGATTCGGGGGATCCCCGGGACGAATCAGGTTGTAGATCTTCTTGAGCGCCGACTCCTGGTCCGCGCTGTTGTCCTTCCTGATGGTCTTGAGGATGACATCGTCCTCGGGGCTCTCGTTCTCCGCGTACTTGATGCAGTGCACGCTGGCGACCTTGGCCTCGCGGAGTTTCTCGATGTCCTTTTCCTCGATGATCTGGCCCGCTTCGAGAAGGACCTCGCCCGAGCTCTTGTCGGTGACATCCTGAATCGACACGCGCCCCACCAGTTCCTCATCCTTCTTGGTGCGCTGGCCCAGCTTCACGATCTCTTCCTGGTGGAAGAGACGCAGGATGGCCTGGTTGGTGTCGAAGCCCATGGCCTTGAGCAGCACACTGACCGGAATCTTCCGGCGGCGATCGATGTTCACGAACATCACGTCGTTGATGTCGACCGTGAACTCCACCCACGACCCGCGGTACGGAATGATGCGCGCGTTGAACAGGCGCTTGCCGTTGGGGTGGATCTCGTCGCCGAAGAAAACACCGGGCGAACGGTGCAACTGGCTCACGATCACGCGCTCGGCGCCGTTGATGATGAAGGTCCCCTTCTTGGTGAGAATGGGAATCTCACCCAGAAACACTTCGCTCTGGATGATGTCCTTCAGTCGCTTCTCGCCGCTCTCCTCGTCTTCTTCATTGATGACGAGGCGCAGACGTGCCTTGAGGGGCGCGGCATAGGTGAGGTCGCGCTCCTTGCACTCTTCCTCGGAGTATTTCGGTTCGCTGATGATGTAGCCGTGGTACTCGAGTTTGTACTTCCCCTTCGGCGATTCGATGGGGAACACCGAGTTGAAAACGGCTTCGAGCCCCTGATCGGCGCGCTTGTCGATGGCGACGTCGCGCTGCAGGAACTCCGCGTAGCTCTCCAGCTGGATGGCCAGGAGATTGGGTATGTCCATGATCTCCGGGATCTTGGCGAAGTTGATGCGAGTTGAAAACGGCTTCGAGCCCCTGGTCGGCGCGCTTGTCGATGGGGACCTCGCGCTGCAGGAACTCGGCATAGCTCTCCAGCTGGATGGCCAGGAGATTGGGAATATCCATGACCTCCGGGATCTTGGCAAAGTTGATGCGGTTGTACTCGTCCCGGGGGTACTCAGTGATGGGTGTGTCGGGCTTCTTGATCATCGTGTCCTCAACGTAACGGGGTCGAATGGCAGCTCAAAAGTCCGCGTCCAGCAAAAATACAGACGCAGACGGGCGCAGGGCAAATTGCCGCTGCGCCTGACGCTTTTGGCGCGGAAACGCGATGCAACGCCGGCGCTGGCGCCGGCGTGCATCGAAAATCCGCGCGCGTTACTTGATTTCGACGGACGCGCCGACCTCGGTGAGCTTCTTTTTGATCTCTTCCGCTTCGGCCTTGGCAATCGCCTCTTTGACGGGCTTGGGAGCACCCTCAACGAGGTCCTTGGCTTCCTTCAGGCCGAGACCGGTGATCTCGCGCACGACCTTGATGACCTTGATCTTCTCGGCACCCGCGCCGGCCAGAATGACGTCGAACTCCGTCTTCTCCTCGGCCGCGGCGGCTGCACCACCGGCGGCGCCGGGCATGGCGGCAAACGCCATCGGGGCGGCCGCGGTGACGCCGAAGCGATCCTCGAGGGCCTTCACGAGCTCCGACATCTCCAGCAACGTGAGACGCTCGATGGCCTCCATCGCGGTCTGCGCATTGGAACTGGACAACTTGACTGCTTCCGACATGGTCTCTACTCCTTCACCGATGGTGTACGAACCGAACAACGAGGCAGCGCCTCACCTATGATTGTTTCTCCGATACCTGCTTGAGCACGCTCGCGAGATTGCGCGCCGGACCCTGCATGACCGACAGGAGATTGCGCGCCGGACCCTGGATACAACCCATGAGCTGGGATACCAGCTCGCCCTTGCTGGGCACCTTCGACAGCGCGAGAACGCCGGTGGCGTCGATCACGTTGCCGTCCACGAACCCGGCCTTCAGCTTCGGGAGCTCATTCTCCTTGGCGAAATTGGCCAGCACCTTTGCCGGGCTGTTTTCGGACTCGCGGCTGATGGCAATTGCCGTCGGACCCTCGAAGTACTTTTCGAGATCCTTCGCGACGGTGTTCTTGATGCCGCGCTTCGCGAGCGTGTTCTTGACGACCTTGAGATCCACTCCCTCTTTCCGGCACAGACGACGCAGCTCGGTGACTTTCGCCACATTGAGCCCGGTGATGTCGGAAAGCACAATGGACCGCGCGCTGTTGATGGCCGCTTCGACGGCCTCTACCTGCGCGACTTTCTCCGGACGAGCCATGAGATGTTTCTCCTTCTTACCTTCCGCGGGTCCTGTCACCCGCTCGTATTCCGCACGCTCTCAGTTACAGCATCGCGTTGACGATGGTCTGGCTGTCCAGCTTCACGGACGGCCCCATCGTCGACGAGATGGAAAGACTCTTGATGTAGCGCCCCTTGCTGGCACTGGGCTTGGCGCGCACGATTTCGTGAATGAGAACCTTCAGGTTCTCGAGCAACTTGTCCTCGGCGAAGGAACCCTTGCCGATGGGAATGTGGAGATTTGCGTTCTTGTCGACGCGATACTCCACCTTGCCCGCCTTGACGTCGCGCACGGCCTTGGCCACGTCGAACGTCACGGTGCCGCTCTTCGGGTTCGGCATCAGGCCGCGCGGGCCCAGCGTGCGCCCGAGCTTGCCCACGTCACCCATGAGGTCGGGCGTGGCAATGATGACGTCAACGTCGGTCCATCCCTGCTGAATCTTGGGAATGTATTCGTCGGCTCCCACAAAGTCGGCGCCGGCCTCCTGCGCTTCCCGCTCCTTCTCGCCGCGTGCCAGCACCAGCACGCGCACCGTACGACCGGTGCCGTGCGGCAGCACGACGGTGCCACGCACCTGCTGGTCCGCCTGGCGCGGATCCACGCCCAGCTGCGCGGACAGTTCGATGGTCTCGTCGAACTTGGCGGTGGAGGTCTCTTTGACAAGCTTCACCGCGCTCTCCATATCATAGAAAGACGCGTGATCGATCTTCTTGGCCGCTGCCTCGTAACGCTTGCCGCGATTCATCGTTACTCCTCCACCAGGATGCCCATGCTGCGCGCCGTGCCGGCCACCATCTGGGCGGCGCCGTCGACATCGACGGCGTTCAGATCCTGCATCTTCTGCTCGGCGATCTTGCGCACCTGCTCCATCGTGACCTTGCCCACCTTGTTGCGGTTGGGTTCGCCCGAACCCTTCGCGAGGCCGGCCGCCATCTTGAGCAGCACGGACGCCGGCGGCGTCTTGGTGACGAAGTCGAATGAGCGGTCCGAATACACGGTCAGCAGCACCGGCGTCACGATGCCCTGCGCCTGCTGCGTGCGCGCGTTGAACTGCTTGCAGAAATCCATGATGTTGACGCCGTGCTGTCCCAGGGCGGGTCCGACCGGCGGCGCGGGCGTCGCCTGGCCGCCCGGAATCTGCAACTTCACGGTGGTGACAACGCGCTTGCCTTTGCCACCTTTGCCCGGAGCTTTCGCGGGTGCTGCCATTGTGTTCGTCTCCTATGTGGGTGCATGCGCACGCTCCACGGCGTGCTCCCCACGCTTAGATACTTTCTACCTGCAGAAAATCCAACTCGACCGGAGTTTCGCGGCCGAAAATGCTGACGAGCACGCGCAGCTTGCCGCGCTCGACGTTGATCTCGTCGATAATTCCGGTGAAATCGCTGAACGGACCATCCTTGATGCGGATGTGCTCGCCCATCGTGAACGGAATCTCCGGAATGATGGTCTGACGTTCCTTGTCCATGCGGCCGAGGATGCGCTCCACTTCCGCCTTCGAAATCGGCTGCGGGCCCGTCGACGTGCCCACAAAACCCGTGACACCGGGAAGGTCGCTGACCAGATGGAACGCTTCATCCGACATGAACATTTCGATCAGGATGTAGCTGGGGAAGAACTTGCGCGTCGTGATGGTCTTCTTCCCCTTCTTCATCTCCGCGACTTCTTCGGTCGGCACCACGATCTGTCCAAAGTGCTCCTTGATGCCGGACGCGTTGATCATCTTCTGAATGTTCTCACGGACCTTGTTCTCATGGCCGGAATACGTGTGCACCACGTACCAGCGCATGGGAAACGCCGACGCCTCCGCCGGAGCCGCTTCCGTCTCGTGATTCATGCTTCTCTCTTCGCTCATGACCTAATGAACCTGCCCGAACACGAAGCGGACGATCTGGCTGAGCACCTGGTCGACCACACCGATGAAAACCGTCACGATGAACGTCGACACGATCACGACGATCGTGGACTCACGCAGTTCCTGGCGCGTGGGCCAGGTGACCTTCTTGAGCTCGGTGCGCGTTTCCGAGAGAAAAACTTTGGCGCGTTCAATCCATGAGTTCATGGCATCTCTTCTCTTGAATGGCAGGCCCGGCAGGAATCGAACCCGCAACCCCCGCTTTTGGAGAGCGGTGCTCTACCAATTGAGCTACAGGCCTAATCTCTTTCCGTCTCTGCCCGCGGGTCCTGTCACCGGCCACCCCGGACCGAACTTCGTTCGCCGGGGGCCCCGGCCGGTGCCACCCGCGGGTGGCTAGCAACAACTTTCTCTCCTCGTTGGCTGCGCGCCTTGTCGCGCGCGCCGCAAAACCAACCGGAGCTCAATTGGGAGAGCACCCGCTCCGCCCAAAGCTCCTCACAAGCAAACAAAGAAAAACTTGTTAGCGCGTCTCTTTGTGCGGCGTGTGCGAGTTGCACCACCGGCAGAACTTCTTGTGTGTGACGCGGTCCTGATGCTTCTTCTTGTTCTTGGTCGTCGAATAATTCCGGCGTTTGCACTTCTCGCACGCCAGAGTGATGATGTCACGCATGTCTGCTCACCCTTACTTGATGATCTCGGTGACGACGCCCGCACCCACCGTGCGGCCGCCCTCGCGAATGGCGAAGCGCAGCTCCAGATCCATCGCGATCGGCGTGATCAACTCGATCTCCATCTCCACGTTGTCACCCGGCATCACCATCTCCGTCCCGCTGGGCAGCGTCGCCACTCCCGTCACGTCCGTCGTGCGGAAGTAGAACTGCGGACGATATCCGTTGAAAAACGGCGTGTGCCGCCCGCCCTCTTCCTTCGTCAGGATGTACGCCTTCCCCTTGAACTTCGTGTGCGGCGTGATGCTCTTCGGCGCCGCCAGCACCATCCCCCGCTCCACGTCTTCCTTCTCCAGCCCGCGCAGAAGCAACCCCACGTTGTCTCCCGCTTCCGCCAGGTCCAGAAGCTTGCGGAACATCTCCACCCCCGTCACCACCGTGTCCTTCGTCTCCTTGATCCCCACGCGCTCCACCTTGTCCCCCACCTTCACCACTCCGCGCTCAATACGCCCCGTCGCCACCGTGCCGCGGCCCGTGATCGAAAACACGTCCTCCACCGGCATCAAAAACGGCTTGTCCTTGTCCCGCTTCGGCGTCGGTATGTAGCTGTCCACCGCGTCCATCAGCTCCAGAATGCACTTCGCACTCGCGTCATCATCCTCGTTCAACGCCTTCAGTGCACTCCCCCGCACGATCGGAATCTCGTCTCCCGGAAACTCGTAGCTCGACAAGAGCTCCCGAACCTCCAGCTCCACCAGGTCCAGCAGCTCCGGATCGTCCACCATGTCCACCTTGTTCAGGAATACGACAATGAACGGCACGTTCACCTGCCGCGCCAACAGCACGTGCTCCCGCGTCTGCGGCATCGGACCGTCCGCCGCACTCACCACCAG
>OBLQ010000429.1_pt1 | contig 16125 bp, 12 predicted proteins | sample 1519881 | NCBI WGS metagenome assembly OBLQ01 (sample SAMN01911456, study PRJEB22533) | soil metagenome | biome: Soil | place: Malaysia | collected 2012-04-30 | depth DG_metagenome m | reverse complement strand
AGGTGATCGGCGGCGTGCGCACTGTCGTTGGTTATGACTTGGACTACAGCGCGGGCGAACTGGAGGAGAAGGAGCTTATTTTTTTTGCCCAAGACAAACACGGGAATGTCTGGCACTTGGGCCAGTACCCGGAGGTTTACGAGGGAGGGAAATTGAGCGCCTCGCCAACCTGGATCCATGGCATTCAAGATGGGAGGGCCGGGATCATGATGAAGGCCAAGCCCCAGCTTGGGACGCCCAGTTACTCAGAGGGGTTGGCTCCCTCAGTAAACTGGACGGACCGGGGGATGGTGTTTCAGTTGGGCCAAAAGACTTGTGTCCCCGTGAAGTGCTACGACGATGTTCTGGTAATCGATGAGACCAGCAAAGAGGAACCGGGTGCGCACCAGCTCAAGTACTATGCCCGCGGTGTGGGCTATGTCCGGGTCGGTTGGAAAGGGGAGGGAGAGAAAACAAAGGAGACCCTGGAACTGGTCAAGCTCGAGCAACTCGGGCCGGAGGCGCTCGCGCTGGTTCGAATGGAAGCGCTGAAAATGGAGAAGAAGGCCTACACGAGGAGCAGGAACGTGTATGCTCACACGCCCCCAGCGGAACGACTCATGGGAAGTACAAGCCGATAGACATTTGCGATAAGGGCGGTCAGCTATGGCGTTTTGGATCGCAGCGATTAGGCATATGCACCGTCTCATGGTGGTGGAAGCCGCGAGGTTCGTGATCGCCAACCGCCTCATGCCGCCTGACGATACGTCGGTGGATGAATCGGCGAAGTTCCCGCCGCCCTATGGGAAGGGCAAACCGACACGAGAGGCCTTTTCCCCGAGAAAGTGCAAGCCACGATCAGCGGGCCCCTGCCCCCAGGACTACTCAGATGGACATCGAAAAAGTCAGGAGGTCCTGAATCATGCTGCGTTCTCTTATTGAACTAAGCTTGAAGTGCCGACTGCTCGTCGTTGTTCTGGCTGCGGTCGTGATAGTGTTCGGTATCACACGATTCCGTGACATGCCCTTGGACGTTCTGCCAGAATTCTCACCGCCGTACGTGGAGATTCAGACTGAGTCCCTCGGACTGTCCGCTGAGGAAGTTGAGCAACTGATCACTGTTCCGATGGAGCAGGATTTGCTCAATGGGGTACCGTGGCTCGACGCCATCCGCTCCGAGTCGGTGCCCGGGCTGTCCTCGATCACCCTTGTTTTCAAACGTGGGACCAACCTTATGCGGGCGCGCCAGATGGTTTCCGAGCGTATGACTCAGGCAGTTGCACTTCCCCATGTCTCGAAACCGCCCGTCATGATCCAGCCGCTGTCGGCCGCCAGCCGGGTCCTTATCGTGGGGCTTTCCTCGGACTCTGTGTCCCCGATCCAGGTGTCGGTGCTCGCCCGCTGGACGATTGTGCCCCGCCTGATGGGTGTCCCAGGCGTAGCGAATGTGGCGATCTGGGGTTTTCGCGACCGGCAGCTGCAAGTGCAGGTGGATCCGAACCGGCTACATGCTCATGGGGTCTCACTGCTACGAGTTCTGGAAACTACCGGGAATGCGCTCTGGGTATCGTCATTAAGCTTTGTGGAAGCGTCTACTCCCGGTACCGGAGGGTTCATCGATACCGCCAATCAGCGGCTCGGCATCCGGCATGTCCTGCCGATCGTTTCGGAGAAGGGTTTGGCGCAGGTGCCAATCGAACATACTAAACTTCGCCTCGATGACGTCGCCAAAGTTGTGGAAGATCATCAACCCCTCATCGGAGATGCACTCACGAGGGACGGCCCCGGCCTCTTGCTTGTAATTGAGAAGTTGCCTGGCGCGAATGCCCTGGCCGTGACACACGAAGTGGAAGAGGCACTCGCGGAGTTACGTCCGGGTCTTCCCGGCATTAATGTCGACTCGAACATCTTTCGACCCGCGGACTTCATCGAAGCGGCCATTCACAATCTCGCCGTGGCGACGGTTTTCGGACTGATTCTTGTTGTGCTTGTTTTGGCCGCGTTCTTCTTCGAGTGGCGAAGGGTTCTGGTCAGCCTGGTGGCGCTCTCACTGTCGGTCATTGCGGCCGGTCTCGTGCTGTATCTGACCGGGGCGACCATGAATAGCATCATCTTGGTGGGATTTGCGGTTGCGCTCGGGGCCGTGGTTTATGATGCGGTCTTTGACGTCGACAACATCGTGCAACGAGTGCGCCAGAACTGCAACAACGGAAAAACCGATTCTACGGCTCGCATCGTTCTCAAGGCGTCACTGGAGGCTCGGGGCACTGCTATCTACGCAACCCTGATCCTTTTACTGGCGGTTTCGCCGGTTTTCTTCATCGAGGGTTCGACAGGCGCATTTTTCCGCCCTCTGGCAGTTTCGTACGCGTTAGCGGTGTTGGCGTCTATGGTGGTGGCATCAACGGTCACGCCGGCGCTGTCCTTGATTCTCCTCACACGTGAGCCGGCTGAGCGTCGCACTTCCCCCTTCGTGGGTTGGCTCCAGCGGCGTTATGACGTGGCGTTGGGGTGGATCCTCGAGCGAAACCGTGTGGCATTCGTTGCTGTTGGTATCCTCACCGTAATCGCTCTTTCGGCTTTCCCGTTTCTCAATCGGTCCTTGCTTCCTTCCTTCAAGGAGCGCAATCTACAGGTCCATCTGGATTGCGTGCCGGGTACATCGCAGCCGGAGATGAGCCGGATCACGGGTCTGGTCAGTCGGGAAATGAGGTCGATCCCGGGAATCCGCGATGTGGGTGCCCATATCGGACGTGCGGTGCAAGGGGATCAAGTGGTTAATGTGAACTCGGCCCAAATCTGGGTTACAATCGACCCCTCCGCTGACTACGAAAAGACCGCAACTGCCATTCAAGAGGTCCTCGACGGCTACCCCGGTGTCCATTTTGACGTGGAAACTTACCTGAGGGGAAGAAGCAGCGACGTGGTGACAGCTGCTCCCGACAATGTCGTAGTCCGTGTCTACGGCGATGTTGATCAGACCCTCCGCAGTCAGGCAGAGACCGTGCAGAAGTCCATCGCGGGGATCAATGGCGTCGTCGACACGAGGATCAAAGCCCCGGTGCGGGAGGCGGTCCTGCAAACCGAGGTCGACCTGGACGCGGCAAAACGTTATGGCCTCAAGCCCGGCGACGTGCGGCGGGCGGCAGCCACTCTGTTGTCTGGCATTGTGGTCGGCAATCTCTTTGAGGAACAGAAGATATTCGAGGTGGTGGTTTGGAGCACCCCCGAAACGCGCCATAGTGTGAACAGCATCCTCGATCTGCCGATCGACACGCCCAGAGGCGGCCATGCCCGCCTGGGTGACGTGGCGCAGGTGCGCATCGTGCCCAGCAGGAGTGTTATACGTCATGAAGCCGTCAGGCGTTACCTCGACGTTACCGCCGACGTACAGGGGCGCAATCTCGACGACGTTGCGGCGGATATTAAAGGGCGTCTCCGCCAAATCCATTTCCCGCTGGAGTATCACGCCAGGGTAGTCGAGGGGGACGCAGACCAGCAAACCGCCCAAACCCGGTTGCTGACTTTCGCGACTGCCGCGTTGGTAGGCGTGTTCCTCCTCCTACAGGCTGCCTTCGGGAGTTGGAAATTAGCGGGCCTCTCGTTTTCGACCTTGCCGTCAGTGCTCGCAGGGGGTCTCGTGGCCGTGCTCTTTACGGGTGGAGTCCTTTCTCTGGGTTCGATCGGTGGTTTGCTCATCGTGTTCGGGATCACGATTAGCAACCACCTTTTGTTGATTAACCACTACCAAAAATTGGAAAGGGACGAAGGCGAATCCTTTGGCCCGGGGCTGGTGCTGCGCGGAACGCGTGAACGTTTGTCGCCGATCCTGACCGCGACGTTCACTACCGGGCTCATATTGCTGCCTGCTGTTCTGTTAGGCGATGTGCCAGGCCTGGAAATCATTCATCCAATGGCGAAGGTCGTTTTAGGAGGTTTGGTCACTTCCACCCTGTTCGGTTTGTACTTCCTGCCGGCGCTATATTTGCGACTTCGTGTCGCCGGTGTGGAGAGGCTGGATCTTTCAGTACTGGAGGCAGAAGAGGTGACGCTTGGTGGCGTGTCGCCAGTTCCCGGCACGGCAGGCGGGAAATGAAAGCCATCGGTTTGAGAAGCTCTAGGGAGAATGAGGAGGCGTCATGAGACGGTTCCACCGCTGGATGGTAGTGATAGCACTCGGTGCCTGTTCGCTCCTTGTGGGATGCAAACAGGCTGCAGAAGAGAATGCAAAAGAAACCAGGCCCGCTGAAGTCGAGCATCTGGAGGGTGTAGATGTCGCTCGAGTGAAGTTGACCGCGGACGCGGTAAAGCGGCTTGAGATCAAAACGGACACCGTTCGCAACTTGGAATACACGGGGAAGCGCTACACGGCCATTCCCTATGGCGCGATCCTGTACGACACTGAAGGCAATACCTGGACGTACACCAGCCCCCAACCCCTCACCTACGTTCGACATCCGGTCACCATCGACCACATCGTTGGAGACCTAGCCTTCCTGTCGAATGGTCCACCTCCCGGCACTCCGGTTGTAACCGTCGGAGCGGCGGAACTTTACGGATCTGAAATCGAGTTCGAGGAAGATTGAGAGGACGCGGAGGGTTCCAGTCATGATACGGTGGATTGTCGGCACTAGCCTCAGGTTTCGCTTTATCGTCCTGGCCGTCGCCTCGGGGATGACGCTGTATGGCCTCACTCAGTTGCATCGCATGCCAGTGGACGTCTTTCCCGAATTCGCGCCTCCCCGGGTTGAGATTCAGACCCCTTCCCTCGGACTTTCCGCGGAGGAATCAGAGTCTCTCATCACCGTTCCATTGGAACAGGTCCTCAACGGAGTGCCAGATCTTGACGTTATGCGTTCCAAGTCTGTCCCTGACTTGTCCTCGATCCAGCTCTTCTTCAAGCCTGGGACTGATGAGCTGCTTGCCCGGCAGTTGGTAAATGAGCGCATTGCGACGGTGTTACCGACGTTGCCAACGTGGGCAGCTCCGCCTGTCATCATGCCGCCCGTGTCGACTACCGGCCGGTTCATGAAGATCGGGCTCACATCCCAGACCATCCCTCTGACCGACATGTCAATGATCGCCTATTGGACGATTCGGGCACGCTTGCTCCGTGTGCCAGGTGTCGCAAATGTGGCGATCTGGGGCGAACGGATCAAAATGCCACAGGTGCGGGTCGATCCGCAGCGCATGCTCCGTCACCATGTGTCGCTCAATGAGGTTATGGAGGTCACTGCTGACGCCTTAGACGTTGGGATCCTGCAATTCTCGAAAGGAGCGGTGATCGGCACCGGTGGTTTCATCGATACTCCCAACCAACGGCTCGGCATTTGGCCCGTCCAGGCGATCTTTACGCCGAACGACTTGGCCCAGGTGCCGATTCGCAACAAGACGAAAAGTAACGGCACGCCGCTCCTGTTGGGCGATGTGGCCAACGTGGTGGAAGATACCTGGCCGCTCTTCGGCGATGCAGTCGTGAATGACGGTCCCGGACTCATGCTCGTTGTGGAGAAATATCCATGGGCTAACACCTTGGAAGCGACGTACGGTGTCGAAGCGGCGCTAGCGGAGCTCCACCCGGGTCTCCCCGGTCTGGAGATGGACTCGACCATCTTTCGACCCGCGGATTTCATCCAGGTCGCCCTTGACAACCTTGACCACGCACTTATCCTCGGCTGCATTCTCGTTATGGTGGTCCTTGCCGCATTCTTGTTCGAGTGGCGCACTGCTCTGATCAGTCTGGTGGCTATCCCTCTCTCACTCATCGCAGCTGTGCTCGTGCTTTACCTGAGTGGGGTAACCATCAACACGATGATCCTGGCGGGGTTTGTGATCGCCATTGGCGTCGTTGTCGATGATGCGATCATCGACGTCGAAAATATCGTTCGGCGGCTACGCCAATACCGCAAGGAAGGCCGCACCAAGTCGACAGGGAGCATCATTCTTGAGGCATCCCTCGAAGTGCGCCAAGCCATTATTCATGCGACTCTTATCGATGCCGTGGTCCTGGTGCCGATCTTCTTCATGGGTGGGCTGTCCGCTGCGTTTTTCAAGCCTTTGGCGGTCTCCTATGGTCTTGCCGTGCTGGCGTCCATGTTCGTTGCACTGACAGTAACGCCGGCGTTGTGCCTGCTTCTCCTGGCGAAGGCTCACGTCGAGCGGCGCGAACCGCCTCTGGTGCGGTGGCTGCACGGTATTTATGGGTTCGTGCTGGCGCGGATAATCCGCCGACCCCTCCCAGTGTTCGTCGCCACTGGCTTGGTCATGATAGTTGGTTTAGCGGTGCTGCCCTTCCTCGGTGAATCCCTTTTTCCCCACTTCAAGGAGAGGGATTTCTTGATGCATTGGATCACGAGGCCCGGTACTTCCGTTCAGGAGGAGCGGCGGATTGTCACCAAGGTCAGCCGGGAGCTGCGAGCCATTCCGGGAGTTCGCAACTTCGGCTCCCACATTGGACAAGCCCTGCTGGCGGACGAGGTTGCCGGAGTTAATTTTGGCGAAAACTGGATCAGCGTCGATCCCCAAGCCGACTACGACTCGACCCTGGCGGCTATTGAGGAAGTGGTCGGCGCCTATCCGGGGCTGTTCCACAACGTTGAGACCTACCTGAACGAAAGAATCGACGAAGTGCTTTCGGGATCAACCGAGACCTTTACGGTGCGCATCTATGCACCGGACTTGAAGGGCATTCACGACAAGGCGGATGAAGTGGAGGCGGCCCTTCGCGGGATCCCCGGGGTCATCGATCTTCACGCGCAGCTCCAGTCGGAGGTTCCCCAACTCCAAGTCACGGTGAACCTCGAGGCGGCGCAGCGTTACGGCGTCAAGCCCGGCGATGTACGCCGGGCATCGGCAACGCTGTTGTCGGGCGAAGAAGTGGGCGACCTCTTCTGGAATGGCAAGGCGTATGACGTGAACGTTTGGAGCGGCCCCGAGGTACGGCACAGCGTTAATAGTGTCCGGGCCCTCCCCATTGACACGCCCGACGGCGGGCACGTGCGTTTAGGTGAGGTTGCGGACGTGCGCATCGCACCCGCTCACAGTGTGATCTACCGTGAGAACGACTCCCGGTACATCGACGTCAGCGCTAACGTGCAGGGACGCGATCTCGGTGCAGTCATGGCGGACGTCAATACCCGCCTTCAGCGGGTCTCGTTCCCAATGGGGTATCGCTCGGTGGTACTCGGCGAGTATGCGGAGCGACAGGGGGCAGAGAACCGCCTGATGATATTCGCGATCCTGGCGGCGATCGGTGTGCTGCTTATCCTGGTGGGGTCCTTCGGGAACGTGCGCTTGGCGGTCCTCGGTTTCTTGACCTTGCCGTCAGCGCTGGTGGGCGGACTGTTGGCGGCTTACTTCAACGGGGACCTCATTTCTCTGGGCTCTCTGGTTGGTTTCCTCACCGTATTTGGGATCGCAGCGCGTAACAAGATCATGCTGATTAACCACTATCAGCATTTGGAGCGTTACGAGGGAATGGCCTTCGGGCCGGAACTTGCCCTTCGTGGCGCAATCGAACGGCTTTCGCCAATCTTGATGACGGCATTAGCCACAGGGCTGGGACTGGTGCCCTTGGTGATTGCGGGCGATGTTCCAGGGCACGAAATCGAGTATCCGATGGCGATTGTCATTCTGGGAGGGCTGGTAGGCTCGACGTTGCTCAACCTGTTCGTCGTACCCAGCCTGTACCTGCGTTTTGGGTTCAGCCCCAAATCTGAGAGGACGATATGAACAGAAAATTACAGATTCTTGCTGGGGTACCTCTCCTACTTGGTTCTCAAATCCTGGTAGTGGTGTTGTACGGTACGCAGGCTGGCTCGCTTCCCGCGCTCATGTACAATGCCACTGCAGCTCAAGGCCAGCAGGGAAACCTGAAAAATTCCTCACGCGAAGTCCTCGTTTACGCGTCCGACCTGCCGAGCAGCGCCCTGTCAGAGTTCGAGTATTGGAACGATCCCGCTTCACCCGGTGGCCGCATGGTCGGAACTCCCAACAAGGGGGATGACCTGGATCCTCCTCCCGAAAACGACCCCCACGTAACGTTCAAGGCAGTGGTTCAGCGTGGCGTGCCCTATCGGTGCTGGATTCATATGAAGGTGGGGGCCCCGAAGGGCAAGTCGCAGGCGAACGTCCTCTGGGTGCAGTTATCCGGAGCGGTCGACCCGGCAAACAACGAGATACTCGCCCCAGGCACGGGCAGTTACCTGACTGCACGTGGGCCGATGCGCGAGGGGTGGACGTGGGTGGCATGCGACTTCACGGGCCCCAAGCCGGCCAAGCCACTTATCCACTTCCGCGATGGCGGGGAAGTTACAGTGCGCTTGCAGGCGGGAATGGAAGGGGTTGGGTTCGACCAGTTTCTTCTGAGCCCCGCACGGTTTCTCGAGAACCCGCCCTCCGGGTTGGTCGTGAAGAAATAGGGGAGGAAGACCCATGATGAGTTTCAGGAAGTGGCTCAGCATCGGTGCCCCCGTTGGCTGGGTTGATTTATCCCTTCGCACAGTGAATGTGGCAGTGGTCGCATTTGTTGCGTTGCAATTGGAGGAGTGGTGGGACAGCGGTGCACTCGATACGCCAGCCACCTCGTTCGATGCGGCGCTTATCGCTTGCGTATCACTCGCCTTGAACGCAATCCTTATGCGGTTCATTGGACGCCGCCCGGGCTTGCGCGTTGGGGACCGCCGTGAATGAGACAAGTCGAGGTCGTAATACGACAGTGAGACGGAACACGCGGTGGACGTTTATATTGGCGTGCTCTATATTCACTCTACGCACCTTTCCGCTCGCAATACTAATTCCCATTGTGGCCCGAGCAGCAGGTTCATTGCCGGAAAGACCCATGCTTCGCATCGGCGAGTTACCGGATCACGAAGTGAAATTAGACGGAATTCTGTCCGAGCCCGCTTGGGCTGCAGCGGATTCCATCGAAAATCTGACTACCATTGAGCCGGAGGAAGGCGGCGTTCCCGCGGGGAAAACTATCGTCAAAGTCATTGCGAACTCGGAGGTAATCATCATCGGGGTCCTTTGCTTTGATGCCGACCCTTCGAAAATCGTATCCTTTTCCAAAGCGCGGGATTCCGAACTCGAGGAAGAAGATCATATAACAATCGTCCTGGATACCTTCCTGGACGGGCGTACCGGGTATCTGTTTGCCGTCAATCCAAGTGGAGCTCGGTTCGATGGTCTGGTGAGTCCGCAAGGTGGGGAGGTGAACAGCAAGTGGGACGCCTTATGGGAAGCCGGCACTTCAAGAAATGGGTATGGTTGGGGTGCAGAAATCCGGATTCCCGTCCGAACCATAGGGTTCAAGAAGGGCCTTTCAACTTGGGGATTCAACGTGGAACGGCGGGTCCAGCGCCTGCAGGAAACGAGCCGCTGGTCTGGTGCCAAACGCGACTACGAGATTTCCCAAACCGCCCAGGCCGGGCTCTTGACGGAGGTGCCGAAATTCAACCTGGGCTTGGGCTTGAGCGTTCGCCCTACGATTTCAGGCCGCGCCGAAAGAACATCGCCGACCGAGAGCACGCATTTTAAGGGCCATCCCAGCCTCGACTTAACCAAGAAGCTGGGCCCGAACTTGTTGGCCTCCTTGACGGCCAACACCGACTTCGCCGAAACCGAAGTGGACGCTCGGCAAACGAATTTGACCCGATTCGAGATCCTCTTCCCGGAGAAACGAACATTCTTTCTTGACGGCGCAGATACGTTCGAGTTTGGCTTAGGCCTGGAGGAGAGCGTGGTTCCATTCTTCAGCCGTCGCATCGGCCTCTTTTTCCCAGAAGAGGGTGGAGATGGTGTCGCGATCCCTATTGATGTTGGCGGCAAGCTGAATGGCCGGGTGGGCAAGACCAATCTTGGAATGCTGGTCGCGAAAACTCGTAGTGTCGAAGGGCTCGGGCTGCCCGCTTCGACCATGAGTGTCATGCGGGTCAAGCAAAACATCTTTTCCGAATCTTCGGTGGGCATGATCGCCACGGTCGGCGATCAGTTAGGCCGTCCCGGCAGTTGGACTAGTGGCGCAGATTTTACTTACCGGAATTCAAGATTCCTTGACGACAAGAATCTCATAGTGGGCGTCTGGGGACTCGTGACTAACCGCGAGGGGCTCGAGGGCAATAAGAGTGCCTACGGTTTCGAGATTGATTATCCCAACGACCTGTGGGACATGAGTTTCGGCTCCAGACGCATCGGAGACGGCTTCGATCCCTCGCTCGGCTTCGTGCCGCGCAAAGGAGTGCACGTTTGGGACGGGGGAATCGAATTCAACCCCCGACCGGGCCGGGTGGTACGGCAGATGTTCCACCAATTTAAGTTCTCGGTAGTAAATAATCTGCAATCCAATTTGGAAAGCTACAAGCTGGAGATAAACCCGGTCAACTGGCTCTTCGAAAGTGGCGACCGCATTAAGTTCGGTATCTCTCCGGAAGGAGATAGGCCGGTGGAAGACTTTAATGTGTTTGAAAGCGCCGATAAACAGGTGACCATTCCAGCCGGTTCCTACGCGTGGAGAAGATTCAATGCCACGGGGACTCTGGCGGAGAAACGCAGAATCAGCGGGGAATTCGGGTGGGAGTGGGGGAGCTTCTATGGGGGGAACCTGAAGACCACAGAGGGGAAGCTGGCGCTGAACTGGCGGATCCTTAAGCTGGAACTTGGCGCGGAACGAAACCTTGGCAAATTACCGGGCGGGGAATTCACCCAAAATCTGTACGCCAGCCGAGTGGAGTTCAAATTCTCCCCAAACCTCCAAGCCAGCAGTTTTTGGCAATTTGACAATGAGAGTGGTTCTTTGGGCAGCAATACCCGGATACGCTGGACGTTCAAGCCCCTCGGCGATCTTTTCATTGTGTACAACCACAACTTGCAGAAGTCGGTCCGCGATCGGATAAGTAGGTTGACTTTCGATTCCAACGAGCTGGTGGTGAAATTCCAGTACGCATTATGGTTCTGATTGAGTTCGCTCGAGACCAAGCGTTGGGAGGAGTGCTTGAGGAGAGATGAGGCCATGGTTGGAGTTTTCGACCCTATCGGTCGGGTTTAGAGAAATGTCGAGCCTCTCTGGGTGGCAGGATCACGAACCGCCGTGCCAGGGGGATACTGTGTTCTGTCGTGCAGGTTGTGATATGGGCGAGGCAGCAGTAGCCGGGTTTCGCCACTAACGTCTGAATAAGGGCTGATGACGAACTTTGACGCCGAGCACACTAGCCTGGAGGTGGTATTAGTCTCAGAAGAACTACGAACTGGCTCCGTAGCCAGCTGTAATTAGGCGGCTACCAAGGATGTCGTGCTATCGGGCGCGGAAAAGGTAGTGATTCCAGGAAAATGCCAGGGGGTGACAAAACCAGACTCAGGGAAATAGTTTGTATGAATTCGTATCCTCCGAGGCGGCACAAGCGCTTCGACATGCAGTCTGCGGGATGCCGCTTAGCTCGAGTGGAGCATGGCGGCACAGCGCTGCGGCTGCAGCCTTGCGAACTGATCAACCTCTCCTTTGGAGGGATATGCTTCCGTTCTTCTGAGGAGTTGGAGCCCGAAGGATTCTATAGCTTTCTGCTCGATCTGTCGGAGCCAATCAAGGAGTTGATTCTTCTAAAGTCCAATATTCGATGGGTGCACTCTTGCGGGTCCGTTGGCTGGATCATCGGTGGAGCAGTCATTGAGAGTACTAGAAGCTGGTTAGGGGGCTTGGATGATCCCGTCATGTAGAACAAAAAGAAGAGGTGATTTGGTCGAATATGAGCTTACAAACTGCAGAGGCAGAGTCTGGCAATGTCGGCTAGAAACTTGACATCCGGCATATGGGGACAGGTGAGCATCTCGCCACGAGAAAGGCCAACATAGGCCCCAAAGTCAGAGACTGTTCCGCGTGGCCTCAGGTGATTGTCTGTCGCCGATTCCGGTTTTATTTGGATTGCGTTGCGGGTTTCGTACGGGTACATTACATTAGGGGTACTGTACACATTTTGAAGGGGAGGGGTGGATGCCTGCCAGTAAAATCTACAAAAACACGTCTGCCCAATATCTGGCGCCCGTGCGTGTTGTCCTCGACGAGCGTTCAATGGTTCCCAACAGGAAGACGTTCATCCGGTCTTTGCAGACCGTGGATGGCTTCCGTGTGGAGCAGCGCTCTGGAAGTATCAAGGATATGCTCCTCGAGTGTCAAGCAATCGCGCCATGCGTGCTTATCGCTTGTCGGGAGTCGATTGAAGAGCTTGGGGCAGATGAGTTCAGGAGATCAGTGGGTGTTGATGGGTCAGTTCGGGTTCTGGTGTTGGGTAATCCGGATAGTCCCGATGTGGCCGAAAAGTGCCTTGCTGTTGGGTGCATGGGGTACCTATCCCACGGTTTTTCGAGGCTGGAACTTCAGAATGCCGTTCATGCGCTGGCTTCGGGAGAGGTGTGGGCCGATCGAAGGGCACTTTCTCGGGCTTTTAAGATTCTGATCGCAAGACAACTCGCGCAGGGGTTAACAGGGCGGGAACAAGACGTCTTGCGGTTGATAACTTGCGGTCACACGAATCGGGCGATCGCGGCGCGATTGTGTATTACACACGAAACAGTCCGTTGGCACATCAGATCTTTGTATTCAAAGCTGGGCGTCGGGGACCGGTTCGGCGCTGTACTCTACGGGAAACGGCTCCTTGGGTTTCAGAATACTGGCGAGGTCAGTCGAACTCGAAGTACCTCAGAAGCCCGATCCTCCAACGGTTCTGCAACCAAGATCGTGAATTCAGAGCCCAACCCCGTCAGGGTGGTGCCGCAATCGTTGGAGGTTTCGCAGGAACGGGCGTGTCAAATTGTGGCGGCCAGAAAACGGGAAGATATTTACAAACGTACTCCCATGAAGTCACCGAAGGTTGAAGTCCCCGCGACATCGAGTCAAGCCAGGTGGAGTAAGGGTCTTGCAGCAACTTCACAAACCCTTTGCGTCTCGTCCTTCCTGCTGTTTACGGAAGCGTTGAATTTCGTTTTGGACGCTGCTCTAGCCTAGGCATCGCGATGGAACCGAAAACGGTGTTCTTGGCCGAGGAGGAAGTGGGAGAGGAGGAGAATTCAACCCGATGATTCCAAGTAATCGTTCTGATGCAGGTAGCTCCCAATCTCAAGTGTTATATGCAGAAGGCTTGCGAAAATCGTATGGACCGAGGCCCGCGCTGCGGGGATTATCGTTCTCCTTAGGGGCGGGACGGATCCTTGGTTTCCTGGGTCCTAACGGTGCGGGAAAGACTACTGCGATCCGTATCCTTACAACGATCCTGGAGCCTTCTTCCGGCACCTTCACTGTGGGCGGTATCAGTTCCGAACATCCTGATAGGATCCGGCGCAAGATTGGAGTGCTTCCTGAGAGTCTGGGGTTTCCGAAACACATTACGGGAATCGAGTACTTGACTTTCTTCGGTCAGCTTTACGGACGAACGGCCAGTGAAGCTAGAAGATCAGGTCTGGCCCTTCTTGGGGAATTAGGTCTGGAGCAGAGAGGGAGGTCTCTGATTGGGACTTACAGCCGCGGGATGCGGCAAAGGCTGGGAGTCGCACGGGCGCTCGTCAACGACCCCGTGGCCGTTTTCCTCGACGAACCTACGCTGGGGCTCGATCCGCGGGGTCAACAGGAGCTGCTGGGGCTGGTGCGGAGGATTGCCCAAGAGCGGAATGCTGGCGTGGTTTTTTGCAGCCATCTTTTGTCGGAGGTCGAGAGCGTATGCGACGACGTAATCATTTTGAGCTCAGGTCGGGTCGTCGCGAACGGATCCGTGACTCAGGTTATTGGAGGAACCCAGCAAGACACGTTGCGAGTCCATGTCCCATCTTCATTGGTGGCACGGGCCCGGCAAATATTGGAAGCGATACCGACCATCGCGACCGCAAATCCGTCTGCAGAGAGGAACGGTTGGCTGAGGTTAGAGTTCGCAGATCCTGCTGGTCAGGCTTCGGCGTATGACCCTTCCCGCAACAACACAATTCTAGAGGCTCTTATCCAAGCCGGAATTCCCATTCTGGGTTTTGGGTCCGAGGGCGGACGGCTGCAGGATGTCTTCCTTGAATTAACCGAGGAGGTATTAGGATGAGTAGCAGGCCAAGCCATATCGAAAGCCGGGTTGAACCGTTGGGTTCGGCAAAGCCGTCATGGTGGATTGTATTCACCAGAGAACTCGCCGAGCAGTGGATCGGAGGAAGAGCCTTAAGCCTTATCCTCATCTATACCATCCTGATGGGAATCATCACCTACGTGATGGCTAGCAACAGCGAGTTAAGTATTATCCCCCCGAAAGAAATGGTGTACGAGACGCTTAAGGGGGCCATTGCTTTCGGCCTCTTCATCGGCCTGATTATAGGCGCGGATAGCATCAGTGGCGAGCGAGAACGAGCAACCCTCGAATCACTCCTCTTGACACCGACGAGTCGCCGGCAGATCGCAGTCGGCAAGTATCTGGCTGCGGTTTCACCATGGCCCGTGGCATTGTTGATTACTGTTCCCTATATGTCGGTGCTTTCCCAGGGCGATGAAGTCTTCGGTCAGGCCGTGCTTTGGGGCGCCGTGTTCGGGACCTTGCTGGCCCCCGCCTTCACCGGATTGGGGATGTTGATCAGTTTTTGGTGTCAAACCAACAAGACCAGCTTCTTCGTGAGCCTGTGCATCTACTTCCTTTTCCTACTTCCAACACAGTTGCCTGGGCAGGCACAGACCGGCGCTCCGGGACGGTTTCTCCAATGGGTGAACCCCATGCAGGCTCCCAACTTTTTCCTTGCAAAGTATCTCGTGAATAATCGCCCTCTCGAGGAACTTTGGTCCTGGCTGATTACCCCTGTTCTGTTTGCAGTACTCGTCCTGATCCTGCTGATCTGCTATGTCAGCCCGCATTTGCGCCTGGAGGCGGGAAAAGCGAGCAAGTTCCGGTCGTACTGGGCGCGGGTCGTGGGTCCGGCGGTGATCGTCGTCCTTATGTTTTCTCAAGGTACGTCCTCGGCGATGGGTCAGGAAAGGGTCACTGAAAACCGGCAGGTGGAGTCTACGGCCTCTGAAACCGCACCTCTGCGAGTATCGGTCAACATGGACCACAAAGAGCTCAAAGCAGGGGACAAGATTGAGTTCAAGACGCTAGTGACCAATGTGAGCAGGGAGATGTCTCCTCCTTTGATCTGGGCAATGAACATCATCAATCTCAACGCGCAGGGGGACGTGGTGGATCCCGAAGACTGGTCCCCCCAGCGGACTCAATACATAACGGCCCTCCCAGCTGGCCAATCCGCCACCCACACCTGGAGAGTCAATGCGATTCTTGATGGAAACTTTATGGTGTACATGGTGGTTATTCCGACACCCAAGGACAAACAGGCCACTAGCCAACCTATTGCCAGTTCAGGCATCCACCTGACTGTGGCCCGCTTCACCAAACTCAACCCCAGGGGAGTCCTTCCATATGCGATAGGTATCCCGTTCGCATTGGTGGTGGCCATTGCTCTTATAATACGGCGGCGGCGGCGGGCGATAGACACCGGTGGTTCCGCGTGAATGTACTGCGAGATGTTCCCTTCGATACATTGACCTGAATCTGTTGTGACGAGCGTTTTCCGCGTGTGACCACCACACTTGAAATCAGAGTGAATGTGAAGGACCGGGTCTATCTACGAAGGAGGCACAGTTTGTGATCGAGCAGTGGTGAGGTGTCTACTCCGGTCAGGCCAAAACCCTTGTCAATCAGGTAGCGTGCAATAGGCGCGGCGGAACAGCATCCCAAGTCGAGAATGGATGCCTGGGGAGGCAGTAAGACTAGAAATCGGTCAACCCAGGACTTCTCGAAAAGTAGCCGTGTCCAGTCTTTATCCCAATCATTTGCATACTTCTCGTCTAAACCTATGGTCCTGCCGGCCTCGGAGGGCATTGGCGGATCTTAGCACCTAATCATAACGACTACGTCGGGTCTTTGGCCGTACTTAAGCCACAGTCCAGAGCAGGGTACCGTGCCATTTCGTTGCGTACAGGCGAATCTACTTATTACTCCTCAAAACACCGAGGTGAAAATCACATCCTCTTGCTTTAGGTGATGACCTGATTGAGGAGTTGTCCAACGGCCCTGTGGGCTTCCAGGACAGCAGTTTTGTGGTCCGGCGTGGCTGAAAGGTCAGTGTTGGCGAAAGCGATTC
>OBLQ010000428.1_pt1 | contig 16137 bp, 14 predicted proteins | sample 1519881 | NCBI WGS metagenome assembly OBLQ01 (sample SAMN01911456, study PRJEB22533) | soil metagenome | biome: Soil | place: Malaysia | collected 2012-04-30 | depth DG_metagenome m | reverse complement strand
GTGAGATCCACGGGAGCGGGTACATGGCATGCGCCTGATTGGCAAAGGCGATAGACACATCGCGCACTATAGCCCAGGTTGCCGGGCCGCCGCAAGCGGAGAAACCGGGGTCACTTTTGCACGGTCAGCCGCCGCACAATGTCTTTCGCCACTACGTCAGCCCGCGCCGCAATCTGCTGCGGCGTCTGGTCCTGGATGGGATGGGCCACGTAAACGGCGTCAAACCCCGGACGTCCCAACGCTCCGGCCTGTATGCGCGCCGGTGTCATGAACTCGGTGGTGGCAACGGGTACGGCAGGAATGCCAAGGTTTTCCAGGCGGATCGTATCGTGCAAACTGCACGTGGTGCACGACCCTCAATCGGCTAGGGCCTCCACCACGGCGTCCATCCCGCGAAGCTGCTCGATGACGGGATCGGGCGCGACCTTGGCGAAGGTGGGCTTGCGCGTGCGCACGATCTCCTGAGCGCCGTAGTCGGCGCGCAGGATCTGTTCCAGGCGATCGAGGAACAGGCTTCCGCCGGGCTTGCTGATATCCAGCAGCCCGATCTTCTTTCCCTTCAGAGACGCCAGGCGCGGCGGCGGCGTTGCAGCCCGGGCCACAGTCTCATTTCCGGGATGAACCAGGATTACAGGCATAAATACATCTCTCCTTCTTATTTGGGCGGGATAGGATAAGTCACCATCGGGCTGCCGGTAGGTCCGGTGGCCCAGCTTCCCAGCACGGCAGAAAATTTTCCCGCCGTGCCGCCGCTGACGATGATATGAATCTGTTCCGGCGAGGCGAACTTCTGGTAGCAGCGCTCGCCCTGGATCGTGACCTCGCGATAGCGACTGACCAGCTGCGTGCCTTCGCCGTTGTCTTGCTCAGAATAATGACGCACCGGGACGCCGGTATTTTCAAACAGGAACTGCCGCACCTGCTGCTTGCTGAAACCGGAGCGGTGCAGGGTCTTTACGTGTTCCGGGCCGAGTACCACCACGGCTTCAAACATCATGCAGGCGCGTGGGCTCCAGATGGTTGAGAGCGTCTGGCAGATGGCGCGCAAAAGCACGTCGCCGCGCTGGGCTGTGTGCTCGCTTATGCCACGCGGCGGCTCGGCGGCAAAGAGGCTCAACGCGCTCTGCCCGCGATCCAGGCCGCGCGTTACGTGGAACGGCTCCCACGGGCTTTCTTCTTCGTTTTCCGCGATGCAGAAAGAGAACTTGCCGGAATTTCCCAGGGCTGACATGTCGATTCCGTCCGGCCGCGCGCCGCCCAGATTCAGCAGGATCAGCTGCAGTGTCCTCCCCAGGGTGCTGTTGGCGCGCGCCACGTTGCTGAAGACGTTTTGCTTTGACCAGAAGCCAAGCTCCTGGCGCACCGGGCCATTGATCATGATCAGTGGCGCCGCAAAATGCGTGGTGGCCTGGACGCCGTGGGCGTTGAAGCGCTCGTCACAGACAGCGCGAACCAGGGGGATGAGCACGCGCATCAGCTCCGGCTTGCAGCCGGCCATCACCGCGTTGGCGGCGATCTTCTCCACCGTGGCTTCCGCATAGACAGGAGGAACGCGAGCGATCACCGTCTCCGGCGCTAGCTCGCAGGCGCGCAACATGGCGGCAACGCGTTCTTCGGTGGGAGGGACCACAGGCAACGCGTCGCCGAACTGGCGGAAGCAATATTCCGCAGGATCCTCTTGCTCGGCCAAGGTGATCCGGCCCGCAGCCTGTCCTACGCGGCGCAACAGTGGCGCGGCTTCAGCTTGTGCTGTATCTTTTGCAACTTCCGGCTCCAGGTGGCGGGAACTGCAGCCGGGCTTCCATGCCGGCGCGCCGTCGTTGGCGGGTGCGATCTCGGGCTGGCCCAGACTGCGCGCCAGTTCATTGAGGCCGGCCTTGTCAAAACCTACAAGGCTCCGTTCCACCTGGCCGTTTTGGCCGAGCAAATACATGGTTGGCACGGACTCCGGACCCCATGCTCGCGAGAGTTTCAGTTCGCGATCAAGCTCCACGCGATAGCGAATCCCCATCTGTTCCACAAACTGGCGGGTAGCGGCGTCGTCATCCTGCGAAAGCGCGATCACCTGAAGCCCTGTGCCGTCCGTGTTCAGGGCGTTCAGGTATGGCAAGGCAAGCTGGCACGTGGGGCAATCGGTCTCAAAAAATACCAGTAAAGCCTTCCGCCCAGCCTGGTAGCCGGGAATCTCAAGCAGAGCCGGTTGGGGCATTGTCTTTTGCGCCATGGCAATAACGATAGTGGGAGGAGCCTGTGTGTGACAAGTTCAATGAATCGCGAAATCTACCTAACACCAGTGACCGGATTTGGCGTGCGCCTCAGGACGTTCCCGCTACGCCAAGTGGAAGAAGAAGAGGATGCCCAGAACCGTCAAAGCCACGCCATACCAGCGTTCCAACCGGGTAGACCGCGTGCGGATGGCTACGCCGGCGCCGAGATAGGAAAACGGCACTGAACCGAGCGCCAGAAGTCCGGTCACCGCCCAGGAGATATGTCCCAGCCAGGCGTGGACAATGGTTCCCGGAAGCGCCAGCACGGCAGAGACGGCCAAAGAACAGGCGAAAGCTTTCTTAATCGGCTGCTTGAGAAAGCGGGCATAGCTGGGCGCCAGTAGAAAGCCGCCGGAATTTGCCAGCAGGCCGGATATCAGCCCCACGCCGATAGCCACCAGCACCAGCCTTAGTTGCCAGTAGGCTGGCCGGGTTTCGGGCATGCCTTCCGCCGCAAGCTGCGCCCGCTTCGCCTCTGCCGGCATCAGCAAGAAAGTCAACCCAAATCCGAGCACCATGATTCCCGTGAGAATCAGTAGTGGCTGAGAGCCCGTCAACTTTGTGAGGTATGAGCCAAGGATGGTGGCCGGCGTGCCCACAGCGATGCTCCACCAGACAACGGGCCAATCCAGCAGGCGCGAACGCCAATATTGTGCGGAAGCAATCAGCGTGCCCGGTACAGTGGCCGGAAGGGGAGCGGCCACAGCGACAAAGCCAGGAAAGCCAACCAGGCTCAGCATCGGGGTGGCGATGGCGCTGCCGCCTTTGCCGAACAACCCGCCCAGAAAGCCGACGATCACCCCAACCAGAAACGCTCCCAGATGCTGCAATGCCTGATGGATATTCAATTTGTCCAGTCCCTAAGAAAAGCCAAACAGACATGATAACAAGTACGGCCTGAGCGGCCTTCAGGAACCCTGCAATTTTGTGCATCCTTCAATAGATGTATATACATCTATTGTTTCATGAGCCAACCATCCATGCCGATGCTTCCATGTATGTGCGCCAGCTTTCGCCGGGCGTCGCGCGCGCTCACCCAGCTTTATGACCAGGCGCTGCGGCCCACCGGGCTTCGGGCCACGCAGTTCACCGTGCTGCAGGCGCTTAATCTGGCCGGGGAAGTCACACAGGGCCAACTGGGAGAGATCCTGGCCATGGACAGCACCACGCTCACGCGCACGCTGGCGATCATGGGCCAGCGTGGATGGATCGTCAGCCGTCCGGGCCGGGACAGGCGCGAGCGTCGGCTGCGGCTGTCGTCTTCGGGCCAACATCAACTCAAGCGCGGGCTTGAACAATGGGAGAAGGTACAGCGGCGGTTGCGACGCCGTCTGGGTGCGAACCGCTGGCAAAACCTTATGAAACTGACCAACCAGGTTGCGGAGGTTGCCGCACAACCGGCCGCACGATAAGGAGAATTGTCATGACCAATGAAAGTTATCGCAAGTTGACCGGCTGGCTGCTGGCCGGCTGGTTTATATTTGCGCTCGTTGCTTCGTCTCTGCACGCATTCAAGACGGATGCCAGCCCGGCGCGGGCGCTGGGAGCCGCCGTAGCCACGCCGCTGATACTGTTTCTTCTGTGGTACGCAGGCTCAGCAGGATTCCGCGAGTTTGTCCTGTCCTTGGACCCGCGCACGCTCACGTTGCTGCATGCCTGGAGGATCGCCGGATTCACCTTCCTGGTGCTTTACACGTATGGTATCCTGCCGGGCATTTTTGCGCTGCCTGCCGGGTGGGGAGATATCGCGATTGGAGCCACAGCGCCGCTGGTAGCGTACAAGCTGGCCAATCCCAGACACCGCACGAGCTTCATCCTGTGGCAGGCGCTGGGAATGGCCGATTTGGTCATCGCTGTGACCACAGGCACGACGGCGCGGTTGATCCATCCTGACGGCGTATCCACTGCGGCAATGACCGTGCTGCCGCTCAGCCTGATTCCAACGTTTGCGGTGCCGTTGCTCCTGATCTTTCACATAATCGCGATCGCCCAGGCAAGACGCTGGCCTGTGCAACAAGCTATCGCAGCACACGCGGGGACAAAAGCGGCGTGAAGACGATGCATGGAGTCCGCAGAACCAGTTCGATGTTGTTCGGAAACGCAGAGAGGAGTGCGACCTGACGGTGAGGAAGGCGCTCCTCTCTCTTGGCCGCTTAAGGGAAACGAAAATTTTCTTGCGATAATCGCCGCTGGCTTGCATCCAATGAATTCGTATACTGAAAACTTACCAGGCATCGATCCTGCTGAGCAGAGACCAGCGTCCTCTTCTGCTTCCAGCGTTTGAGAATCCTGATCGTTTTCTGGCAAGAGCAGAGGAGATGCGAATGAACGTGTACCAGGTCATCCGTGCCTGGGGCAAGGTCCTGCAAGGCAAACATCCTTCACTCTCAATCGAAATCACCCGCGAATGTCCGCTGCGTTGTCCTGGATGCTATGCGTATGAAGATGGGCATCCTGGAGAAGGCCTGAACCTCCGCCAGCTGGCTGACCAGCGCGGCGACGAGTTGATTGCCGCCGTGCTGCGGATTGTCGACGAGCGCAAGCCTTTACACCTGTCGATCGTGGGCGGCGACCCGCTGGTGCGTTATCGCGAGCTGGACGTTTTGTTGCCGCAATTGGCAGAACGCGGTGTGCACGTACAGTTGGTGACCAGCGCGTTTCGCGAAATCCCCGCCGCGTGGGCGGCAATTCCCCAGCTGTATATTTCGGTGTCCATTGACGGCCTGCAACCGGAACACGACCTGCGCCGGCGGCCGGCCACGTATGAGCGCATCCTCAAGAACATCGCCGGCCATCAGGTTACTGTTCATTGCACCATTACTTCGCAGATGATGCAGCGCAAGGGATACCTGCAGGACTTTCTGGATTTCTGGACCCCCAAACCGGAGATCGGGAAAGTCTGGTTCAGCATTTTTACGCCGCAGCAGGACGCCTCAGACCTGGAGGTCCTTTCCCCGGATGAGCGCAAGAGGGCTGTGGCGGAGATGCTGCGCTTGCGCACGCTCTATCCCAAGCTTGACATGCGGGAAGGCGCAATCCGCGCATTTCTGAATCCGCCAAGCTCGCCGGACGAATGTATTTTTGCCCAGACCACGGAAGTCCTTTCCGCCGACCTGAAAACGCGGATCACACCCTGCCAGTTTGGCGGCAGCCCGGACTGCTCACAATGCGGCTGCATGGCGTCCATGGGGCTGGCCGCGGTTGGCCATCACAAGCTGGGAGGTGTCATCAACGTGGGCGGCTTGTACTGGACTTCACGAAAGATAGGCGGAGTCATCGGCAAAATGAAAGGCAGATCCCATCCAAACAATGAGCCGGCGATCACGGAAGAAACTGCGCGCGGCCAGATCGCCTGACGTATTTCGGCACTTTGGGATCAAGACAATCTGCCAGAACAGCGGGGCTGTTGGCGAGGTTGTTTGCGCCTGCTGAGGCATGCAGGGGACGTTCGACTGCGAAGGCATAAACTTCTGTGACGATGGCCAGAACAATGCGCGCACCCATCAGCGCGGCGATGCCCCAGGTGTTCCACAAGAAGCCGGCCAGCACAGGGGCGGCAACGCCGCCGGCATCTTCTCCCATGGTGAGCCAGCTCATGGTGCGGGCGCGGTTTTTCCTGTCCACGCCGGACACCTGCGCCATCAGCGCGCCCCAGGCGGGACGAAAAGCAGCTTTTCCCATGTCGTCAATGCTTTTGGCTGCGCCGATGCCGGCGAAGCTGGGCGCAATCAGGTAAAGCGCCGATGAGAGAGTATTGGCAACGCTGCGCACCAGCAGCGTGAGCTTGCGGCTTACATTGTCTGAGAGCCAGCCGAAGAACGGCCCGGCCAGCACGGCGGCCAGGGTGGAAACCGTATAGATGAGTCCTGCCTGCGTCTTGCTGAGATGTCCATATTCGGTGGCGATGACGGGAAACAGGCCGCTCAGCATCTCGGCAGTGCCTGCCACCAGAAACCCGAATCCGGCAAAGGGCAGGACGGAGCGAAGGGAAGAAGACTTCTGCCTGCGGTCCTCGTGTGATGGCTCGACTGGTTTCGACTGCAGGACGATTTCCGCCTGCCCGCTTCCGTGTTCGCGGACCAGCAGGGCGACCACGATAATCGGCACCAGGGAAAGCGCAAATGCCAGCCCGAAGACCAGGGGATAATTCGACGCGGTCAGCCCCAGCAGGATTCCCGCCAGCGCTTTGCTCAGGGAACCGGCAACCTGGCGCGCCGTCTGGTACCAGGCGAATGCTGAAGCCACGGATTTCTTCCCGCCGTGTTCGGCAATCAGCCCATTGGCGGAAGGATCGCGCAGCGCCATGGAGACGCCGTAAATCCCGCGAATGACAAATAGCGCCCAGGGAACCGTGGCAAAGACAAGCAGCAGTGACACCAGGCCGCGCATGCTGATGGCGGAAACAAAGGTGCGCTTGAGACCGAATCGATCGCCCGCCCAGCCCAGCAGCGGTTTGAACAGCAGAGCGACGGCGCTGTTCAGTGAAATCAGGACCCCGATGGCGGCGAAACTGAGTCCAAGGTGACGCGCGTAGAGCGGCAACGTGAAGCCGATCACGCCGAAACTCAGGCGCGAAAACAGGCCTTCTGCAATGATGGCCGGCAGGGAAAAATTGTCACGGCGTTTCATGCCGAATGCCGCGACGGCATACAGGCCTTGAGACTGGAGGCCAGTTCAAGCACTTGTGAATGCAGCTTGAAACCGGCCGCAACCAGTCCGTTGAAAGTACGCGGACCGCGGCAGTCGAAAAGAAGAGATTGTCCCTCGAGCGAAGTCACGCAACCGCCCGCGGCCAGCACGAGCGCGGTCCCGGCGCACGTGCCCCAGGGCTTTCTGGTCTTGAGCGAGAGCGCTCCGTCTTCCCGGCCCGCCGCCACACGCGCCAGCTTGTAGGCCATGCTCGCCATGGGTTCGATCCGGCAAATGCCGGCCGAGTTCACGCCGCGCTTCCATTCTTTGCTAGAGACCAGAAGCCGTGGCCGGTGCGGAGGACTGGCCAGAGTGGCACGGACCGGCACACCGTTCCAGGTTGCGCCCAGCCCGCGATACCCGGCGAAGAGTTCATTCCGTGAGGGGTTGTACACCACGCCCAGCACAGCTTCGCCGTGGATGGCCAGGCCGATGGAGAGCGAGTATTCGTCGCCACCCTGAACGTAATTGCTGGTAGAGTCCAGAGGATCGATGATCCACACACGTGAGGCTGCTGCGCCGGACGCGGCAGGGCCTTCTTCCGAGCAGATCATGTCCTGGCGGAAAGCTGAAGCCAGGCCGCGGCAGATGACTTGGTTGGAAGCCAGGTCTGCGGGCGTGACAATTTCTCCGTTGGCTTTGTAGCCGACGTTCAGGGGCTGTTTCTGCCGGTCGCGCAGCACCGCGCCGGCTTCGAGCGCAAGCTGCACAGCGATCTGGAGTTCATGGTCGAGCCGCAGCGGCCCGAGGGGCCCGGGCTGGGCCGTCGCAGGATGAGTTGTTCCGTTCATCGTGCCACCTCGAACAATGGCATGGCATGAGGGACTGTCGTTGGGCGGCGGCGGGCATGGCTTTCCACGCAGTCAGCCACTACGCCGGCTGCGCCGCGCACACCTTTGTATCCGGGGAAATAGTTGACGTCGACGACGTAGGGGCCATTGGCTCCTTCGATAATGTCGATTCCGTAGAGCATCAGGCCGAAGGCGCGGCCGCAGCGCAGCGCGATGTCGCGCATCTGCGGCGTTACGATGGCCGGGTCGCCGTCTTTTGCGAAGCTGGTCCTGGAGAAGCGCTTGCGAATACCGAACACTTGCTTGTCGGCTACGTACAGGCGTAAGTCGGCGCCATCATTTTCAATGTATTCCTGGATCAATGGAGGGCTGGTGAACTCAGGAAGAGAATCGATCTCCCGTTCATTGCGAACGATGCGGATTCCTTCGCCCCTCCAGCCCATGTAGGGTTTCACAATGAGAGGGCTTTGCCGGACAAGTTGTTTCAGCAAACCTGTATCGCATGTAATCCATGCTTTGGGAACGGGGACGCGGAACTCCCTGAGCATCTGGTAACAGACAATCTTGTTGCGCGCGGCGGCGCATCCTGCATAGGGGTTGATCAGGTTTTCGCCCCGGGCGCTGAGCGCGCCGGCCAGGCTCAAGGACAACTCTGTGTACGACTTCAGAAGGTAAAGGTCATGGTCTTGAGGCAGGTCATGCAGCGGGGCCAACTCTTCCTCGGCGATGGTGGAGGCCACCTGGTGGCCCCTTTGGCGGAGGATGCTGCTTACCTCGAGAATGATCTGGCTGGGGACATCCGGTTTCCGGCGCGCCAGCAGAAAAAAGAAATTCACTGGTTTACCTCATTGCCGCAGATTATCTTCACACCCGCGCCCACAAGTGCTTATTCAAGCTCAGCAAAAGATTTCCCGGCAGCGAACTGGGCGCCAGTTGGGCCCAGGACTTCGCTACCGTGCGGCCAAAACCATGGGCCGCGTCCAGTCCACAAATCCGGTTCAGCGTTTCCGCTGCCTTCGAGTGCTCGAAACATGCCGTGCAGGGTTCCGCCTGTCCGGAGCTGTTGAAACACAGCGCGGCAGCGGCGACCAGCGCGAGCTGTTCCGGTATTACGCCGGCTTCTTCCGCCAGGCGCGCCGCGCCAATCAAACGCTCCTCCGCTCCCAGCTTGCGCTGCGGATCGCGCGCCACTCTTCCAACAGGATCGTTGATGGCGGCGTTTTCAAACCTGGCCACAATGGCATTCAGTTCCTCCGGGCTGCCTTCGAATTCCTTGCCGAACTTGGCTGCCAGGCCCCGCTGCCCTTCCCGCATCGCGGTGAAGACAGCATGGCGAATTTCGCGGTCTCGGATTGCCGTGTGGACGTAGTGGTAGCCCTTGAGCCAGCCCAGGTAAGCGGCCGTGGCATGACCCGCGCTGAAGGTATAAAGCTTGCGCAGGACCCAGGGCTGGTAGTCGTCCACCAGTTTCATGCCCCTGATCTCAGGCAGAGGAGCGCGCAGCGCCGTGCGGTCCACCACAAAATCTTCCACCGTATCGCCGATGAAGGTGAGAGGTTCAGCCGCGGCCGGATGTCCCAGACGCCGTGTGACCACGCGGCTGATAACAGCGCCGCTGAAGCCGTGCCGGTCAAGGCCGGCGCCCTGCGGCATGAAGGAAGCGACAAGTTTCCGCAGACATTGGCCCGCGCTCGGCATATTTTCAAAAGCGATTACGTTGGCCGTGCCGCTTCGCTTTGCAAGCCCGCGCGCGATCAAGGGCGCAATCGCCGGCAGGTTCTGCGAGCACACGGCTGTGACGATCACTTCTGCCTGGGCGATCGCTTCTACTACGGCGGATTCCTCGCAGATCGCCAATGCGGTCACCTGGTCAACCGTGACTTTGCGGCTCTCCGTGGTGCTGGTGAGCAACACGTTATAGCAACCGTTGCGATTCAGGTTGTCCACCACCTGGGGATTTCGGGTAACCAGCGTGACCTGGTAGCCTGACGCCCGCAGCAGTTCTCCCGCCAGCCCGCAACCGATTCTTCCTGCGCCAATCACAACGGCTTTCATACGGCTACTCCGTTCTGGCGTCCATCAAGCCCGACGCCGGGGATCGGTCCGCCATTGACCGCGCTCTGGGCCGCAGCGTAGAGATAGTCGGCAAGCCGCAGCGCAGCGTCCGGCACGCCTTTGAAGCCGGGAAAGCTCTGGATGTCCACCACGTAAGGCCGGCCGGCGCTCATGATTACGTCAAAGCCGAACAGTCCCACGCCAAAAGCGCGCCCGCAGCGTACGGCGATCTCCCGCAGCTCCGCGGTGATGGTGAAAGGCACTCCTGTTTTTTCTGCATATGTCTTGGCGGGGAAGACCCTCTTTACTCCGAACATCTGGTCGCCAATGACATAAATCTTGTGGTCTTCGCCCTCCGGCGTGTGATAACGCTGCGCGAACACGGGACCTTCGTCGTTGGAAACGTCGTCAAGCTCGTCCGCGTCCCAGATTACGTGGACCCCACGGCCCTGCGAACCACGGTAAGGCTTCAACACCAGCGGGCCGGCATCCAGAAATGAGGCGAGACGCCGCGAATGGGAAGTGACATAGGTTTCCGGCACCGGCACTCCCGCGGCTTCCAGGACTCGCATGGAGGCGATCTTGTCGCGCATGGTGGCGGCCACCGGATATGGGTTCAGGATGCGCGCGCCGACTGCGTGCAGTGCACCGGCAAGGCTCAACGCCAGCTCCGTACCCGACTTCAAGATGTAGAGATCGTGCTCAGCGCGCACCTGAGACAAACGCGTGACGCGTTCCTCAGGATAGATGATCTCAATCTGGCAGCCCCAGCTCTGGAGCAACCGTACTACCTCCGGCATGATGGGACTAATGCGCGTGGGAGGGTGACGCAGCATCAGCATCCCGATCTTCATAGGGACTTCTCCTGTTGGGCAAACGCAAGTACTTGGTTGGACAACTTCTCATCTGCGCCCGGAACAGAAGAGTAATTAGGAAATTCGTTTACTTCGATCACCCGTGGACCGTGTTCGGTCTCAATGCAATCCACTCCGAACAACTCAAGGTTAAAAAGATCGCCGCAGCACTGTGCCAGGCTCCGCCAGCCGTCCGTCATCGGGACGAGCTCGGCGGGTCGAGTTGAAGCCCGCGGAGATGATTTGGCAGCCAGCGGCGAAGGCTTGCGCACAGCCCACACTTCGCGGCCAATGCAATACAGCTTCAAATCCGTTTCCTGCCCGGCAATGAATTTCTGTGCAATCGCCGTGGGTTCCGGCCAGTTCAGGCGGCGCAGTTCTTCAGCATGGGAGACAACTTCAAGCCCACGGCAGTTGTCGCCAAAGACCGGCTTGATAATGACGGGATACTCATGGGCAGGAATCTCCCCGGCGAGCCGGCCTATCGGGCCCAGCCAGGTACGCGGGGTGGGAATCCCGGCGGAAGCCAGCGCTACCGACATTTCCGCCTTGTTGTGGACGGCGGCAATGGCCGACCGGGCATTGATGCTGGGAACGCCCAGGCGTTCCAGCCATTCCAGCAGGCAAAGCACACCCCAACTGCGTCCCCGCGCGACAGCCACATCAATGCCCCGGGCCCAGGCGTTTTCCCCTGTTTCGAATGTTTCGTTCTCGGGATCAATGACCAGGACGGAATGCCCCTCCTGCCGCAAAGAAGCGATCATTCCAGCAGGTTGCGCATGGGAGAGGTAGCGTCGCTCGGCGATCACGGCAACCCGGGCGCTCAATCGCGCTGCCTTGCTTGCCGGTACGAGTTGTTCTATGGCGGCCACAAAATTCCCTGTGCTGGGTTTGACAACCGGGCCGACGCCTGCGGAACAGAAAATGTGAAGATCTTGTAAAAATCATCAACAAAGGGTGAAAACTCGTGAAATTTCTGTTCCGGAATCTCTTTGGGGGTTGTCGTAGTAGTGGGCGGAAAGACTAAAAGCCGGTCTTTAACAAGCTCAGTAAACCATTGTTTTTAATTGATTTACAGGCCGTTTCTAAAGCTTCTGCCCGGGCCGTCGTGTAAAAGTACAAGACTGTAGTGTGAAATAGGCCGAGTCAAAGCAAGCCTGATTCATCTTGCCGATAGGGCAATAGGTCAGTTATACGCCTTGTACTTATGCTGCGCAGTTGTAGTAAAGCGTACGGCTTTAAGTAAAGATTGCGCGTAAAACGGTGTGGCTTTCCGGCCATGCCACTAGATGGTTCTTCCGGCGCATTTGTTTGCGCACAAACAGGCGCTGTACCTCCCCGCAGTCCTGCGTGGCATGAACGGCACCGAAAGGATTTGTTGTATGAAGTGCAACCTGCTGGCTCGATTTCTGGGTCTTGTTTCTCTTGCAAGTGCGCTCGGTGCGGGAGCGCTTGCGCAATCCGGTGTCGTCATCCGCGGCATCGTGGAAGATGATGGTGGCGCGGCCATACCCAGGGCCCAGCTTGTCCTGAAGCAGGGCAAGGCCGGCGAGGGAACGAGATCAGCCACCAATGACATCGGCGAGTTTTCATTCAGCGGGTTGGCCGCGGGCGAGTACGTGCTGCATGCAGAGGCAACCGGCTTCAAGCCCGCCGATGTCAAGCTCACGATCGGCGCCGCGGCGGTCCCGTTCCAGCACATTCGCCTCAAGGTGGCCGAGGTAAAGCAGGAGATCACAGTCGTCGCGGGCGACCCCGTTTCCATGGACGGAAACATGAATTCCGTGGAAGTGAACCATGACCTGCTCAAGAGCCTTCCCGTAAGAGACGACGATCCGCTCGCCGCGGCGCAGATGTTTCTTGACCCGGCCGCCAACGGGGCCGAAGGCACAAAGATTGTGGTGGATGGCGTGGAATCCAGCAGTCTTGACGTGCCGTCCTCCAGCATCAAGAGCGTAGCCGTCAACCGGAACCCCTACTCGGCTGAGTTCGGCCGCCCCGGCAAAGGGCGCATTGAAGTCCGGACGCGGCCGGGGTCTCTCAGACGGGTCCATCGTCATCTTGTGATGACGTTCCGTAATTCATCGCTGGATGCGAAGAATGCGTTTGCCAGCACCCAGCCTGACATGGCCCGCTCGTTCTGGGAAGCCGATATGAACGGGCCGCTCTTCGGCCAAAAGGGCAGTTTTTACTTTGGCGGCGATTACCTGAATGACACCCATGATTCCTTCATTCACGCCATCAGCCCAGGCGGCGCCATAGTTCAGAATGTGCCTTCTCCGGAACGCAAGGCGCGCGCTCTGGGCCGCGTGGATTATCAGTTCCATCCCATGCACACTCTGAGCCTTCGTTACAGCTATGACCGCGATGTTCGCAACAACCGCGGGATCGGCGCGTTCGACCTGGCGGAAAGAAGCTACAACCATGAAGCGGAGAGACAGGAGGTACGACTGGACGAAACTGCACTGCTCTCACTGACCCTCTCCAACCAGCTGCGGTTTTCCTACAAGAAACGGGACAACCGGGTTGTTCCCAACTCGAGCGCACCCGCCAACATCGTGCTGGGGGCATTCAGTTCGGGCGGAGCACAACTCGATCAGAACCAGGATGAGCAGAAGTTTGCGCTGCAGAATATCGCCACCTGGGTGCACGGCAGGCATACGTTCCGCTTCGGCGCGACGGCCAAACGGCATGACGTGGATCTGACTGACACCTCGAATTTCGGCGGCACGTTCACGTACTCTGATCTGGCTTCTTTCACCGCCAACCAGCCTTTCCTGTTCACCATCAACCAGGGTAATCCTGAGATCAGGTTCATTCAGGATGAATATTCGTATTACCTGCAGGACGAAATGCGGCTGCGTCCGGACCTGACTCTATTGCTGGGGTTCCGCCAGGAGTTCCAATCTCATCTCCGTGACTTCAACAATGTAACGCCGCGTGTTGGGATTTCCTATGCGCCGGGAAATCACGGATTCGTGCTTCGCGCGGGCGCCGGGATCTTCTATGAGCGCCGCTCCTGGCCGATAGGCCAGCGGGCGCTGATGTTTGACGGCAATCACATTCAAAATTTCGTCGTACAAAATCCCACGCTCCCGCTCGTGCCGTCCGCGCTGGCCGCCGTGCCGCCAAGCATCTTTACTGTTTCGCCGGGCCTGGTAGCGCCGTACCAGATCCAGGCAAGCGCCGGCGCCGACAAGCAGATTGGAAAGATGAGCTCGCTTTCCATCGAATACACGATGCTGCGCGGCCTCAAACTTTTCCGCATGCGCGATCTGAATGCGCCGCTGTCGCCGACCGGCCCGCGTCCGGATCCGGCCTTCGTGATGATCAACCAGATTGAATCCACGGGAAGTTCACGGTCGCATTCCGTGGCGGCAACCTTCCGGACTGCGATTGCCAACCGGATTGAGGTGCTCTCCCAATACACGTGGTCGCGGTCTTATGACAACACGTCCGGCATGTTCTACCTGCCGGCGGACAACTTCAATCTGGCGCCGGAATGGGGACGCTCTGACTTTGACCGTCGCCATCGCTTCAGCCTGGCCGGAATTGTTCAGCTCCCCTACGGGCTCAAGTTCGGCACCATTACCACCATCCGGTCCGGCATTCCATTCGATGTCACAACCGGCTCCGACCTCAATGGCGATGGTGTTGCCAATGACCGCCCCGCGGGCGTGGGGCGTAACACCGGCAACGGACCGATGTATTCCGACGTGGACATTCGAATCTCCAAGAAGTTTATTCTGGGACCTCTTCTGGAACATGGAACCAAGTATCTGGAAGTGCGCGTCGACGCCTTTAACGTTTTGAACCAGGTGAACGCCGTGAATTTTATCGGGGTGCAAAGCTCGCCTCTTTTCGGGCTTGCCAACTCCGCGCTGCCGGCCCGGCAGCTTCAGTTCTCCATGAAGACGAGCTTCTGAGATGACATAGAAAGGGACCCGGAAGAAAGATCATCCGGGTCCCGGTTCTTTTGTATTCTTTTCAGGTTCAGTACTTCGGCACCTTGGGATCAATCCGGTCAGCCCAGGCGAGGATGCCACCGGCCAGGTTTGAGACTTTGGCGAAGCCCGCCTGGCGCAGGAAGGCCACGGCGCGCGCGCTACGTGCGCCGGAGCGGCAGTGGACCACCATCTCTTTGGCCGGATCAAGCTCACTGACGCGTCGCGGCAGGTCGCCCAGCGGGATCAGTTGGCCGTTGAGGTTGCAGATCTGGTATTCGTGGGGCTCGCGCACATCCAGCAGCACAAAATCTTCTTTCGCGTCCATCCGCTGCTTGAGTTCTTCCACGGTGATTTCAGGCACGCCGTTCTGGTTCACGGGTTGTTCTTGACCTCGCAGTCCGCAGAATTCTTCGTAGTCAATCAGTTTAGTGACAGTGGGGTGAGTTCCGCAAACCACGCACTCGGGATTCTTGCGCAGCTTGAGTTCACGGAATTTCATTCCCAGGGCGTCCACCAGCAAGAGCCGGCCAATCAGCGGGTTGCCTGAGCCCAGGATCAGCTTGATGGCTTCCGTGGCCTGGATCAGGCCGACCAGTCCGGGGAGAATCCCCAGCACTCCGCCTTCGGCGCACGATGGAACCAGCCCCGGCGGAGGAGGCTCAGGATAAAGGCAGCGATAGCAGGGGCCGTCCTTGGCGGCGAAGACGCTGGCCTGGCCTTCAAAGCGGAAGATCGATCCATAGACGTTGGGCTTGCCCGTGAAGACGCAGGCGTCATTGACCAGGAAGCGTGTGGGGAAGTTGTCGGTGCCGTCGACGATGATGTCGAAATCCGAAAAAATCTGGAGGGCATTCTGGCTGGTCAGCTTGGTTTCAAAGGGCTTGACGTTGACAAAAGGATTGATGGCGGCAATCTTCTGCCGGGCAGACTCCAGCTTGGGCCGGCCGACGTCATCGGTAAAGTGGATTATCTGGCGCTGCAGATTGGTGAAATCGACCACGTCAAAATCCACCAGCCCCAGCGTGCCCACACCGGCGGCAGCCAGATAAAGCGCCAGCGGCGACCCCAGACCTCCGGTGCCGATACAGAGCACGCGCGCCGCTTTCAGCTTTTGCTGACCTTCCATGCCGACCTCGGGCATGATGAGGTGGCGGGAGTAGCGCAGTATTTCTTCATTGTTCAATGCGGGTAGCTGGTCGGGCGCCAAAGTCGTGGCCATATGATTTCCTTTCTGGGTTGGATGAATTGGGGAACGTGCCGGGTGCAAGAGAAAGGGGCCGCTAGCAGCGGCAACAACAGGCGCACATGCGACAGGCAGTCACCCGCACATTATAGCCCCACCCCGGGACTCTTCAAAGCCGGTCTTTATTCCGTCACAAACCAGAACGCGACGGCCACAATGGCATAGACGGCCAGCAGTTGTGCGCCCTCAAACCAGTTGGTCTCGCCGTCCGAGGAAATCATGGCCACGATCAGTACTGAGAGGAAGATCCCCGCAATCTCAAATCCGTTGAAGACCAGCGTCATGGGATGG
>OBLQ010000427.1_pt1 | contig 16146 bp, 13 predicted proteins | sample 1519881 | NCBI WGS metagenome assembly OBLQ01 (sample SAMN01911456, study PRJEB22533) | soil metagenome | biome: Soil | place: Malaysia | collected 2012-04-30 | depth DG_metagenome m | reverse complement strand
CGATCGCTTTCGCACTCATACGACGGGATGGATCAGCTACCCGATCAGGGTGACCGGGTCGCCGTCGCGTTTGTGGATGCGGCCGATGCGGTAGACCGTTTCGCCGGCGTCCTTCAACAGGGCCTCGGCCCTGCCGGCCTCGGCCTCGGGCAGGATCGCGACGAAGCCGATGCCCATGTTGAAGGTGCGGTAGCGCTCGCTGCGTGCCACATCGGCAAAGCCGAGCAGGTACTCGAAGGCCGGCGGCACCGGCCAGCTGGAAACGTCGACAGTGACGGCCAGCTCCTCGGTCAGCAGGCGCTCGAGATTGTCGAACATGCCGCCGCCGGTGATATGCGAGAAGCCATGTACACCGACGCCGCCGCGCATCAGCGCCTTGACCGCCGGCACATACAGCCTTGTGGGGGCCAGCACGCCGTCGATCGCCTTGCGCCCGTCGGACAGCGTGTCGTTCCTCAGATCGGCGCGTCCCAGCTCGAGCAGCTTGCGCACCATCGAATAGCCGTTGGAGTGCGGGCCGCTGGAGGCCAGGCCCAGGAGCACGTCGCCGTCGGTGATCCCCGAACCGTCGATGATCCTGGGCCTGTCGACGACGCCGACGGCGAAGCCGCCGATGTCGTAATGCCCCGGCGCATACATGCCCGGCATCTCGGCGGTCTCGCCGCCGATCAGTGCGCATTCGCAGGTGCGGCAGGCATCGGCGATGCCCTCGACGACGCGCACCAGCGTATCGCCGGTCAAGGCACCGATGGCCAGGTAATCGAGGAAGAACAGCGGCTCCGCGCCGAGCGCGGCGATATCGTTGACGCACATCGCCACGGCATCGATGCCGGCCACGTGCGGCCGGTCGAACTGCTGCAACAGCAGCAGCTTGGTGCCGACGCCGTCGGTGCCGGAGACCAGAACCGGCTCCTGCATGGCGGAGAAATCGGCGCGGAACAGGGCGCCGAAGCCGCCCAACCCGGCCAGCACCTCCGGACGCATCGTCGAGGAAACCGCCTGCCTGATGCGGCCGACGAAGGCATTGCCGGAATCGATATCGACCCCGCACTCGGCATAGGTCAGGCTTTGCTTGTGCCCGTTCACACGAGGCCTCCTAGATATCCAGGTTGCGCACCTTCAGGGCGTTGTTCTGGATGAAGTCGCGGCGCGGCTCCACGGCATCGCCCATCAGCATCGAAAACGTCGCGTCCGCCTCCACCGCATCCTCGAGCTTGACCTGCAGCAGGATGCGGTTGGCCGGATCCATCGTGGTCTCCCACAGCTGCTCCGGATCCATCTCGCCCAGGCCCTTGTAGCGCTGGATGGTCAGGCCCTTGCGACCCTCCTGCTCAATGGCGGCCGCGACCTCCTCGTAATGGGTGATCGGCTGGCCGTCCTTGTCGCCGTCCCTCAACACGGCGCCGTCGGCCACCAGCGCCTTCAGGCTGGCGCTCAGGGTCTGGGCCTCCTGGAACTCGGCCGTGGCCACCAGGCTCTTCTCCAGCCAGCTGGTCATGGTGCGGCCGTGGTCGCGCCGCTGGAACATCACGCGGCAGATCCCCTCGTCGGCATCCTGCTGGATGCGCCAGCGCAACTCCTCGTCCGGCCGGCACTCGGCGCGGAAGGCGGCCTCGACCTCGGCCATGCGCGCCTCCAGCTTGTCGCTGTGGCGCAGCAGCGACAGATCGGTCTTGCCGGTCTCGAGCAGCAGCTTCAGCACACGGCCGTCCAGGCGCTGCGACAGGCGTTTGCGCAGCGACTGCAGGCGGTGGGTGCTGCGCACCATGGTGTTCAGGCGCTCGCCGGTCAGCGCGCTGGCGCCGGCGCCCGGGACATAGCTCTTGCCCTCGGCGCCGCTGGTCAGCAGGAACTCGAACATCTGATCGTCGTTGGCGATGTACTGCGCCTTGCGTCCGCGCGCCACGCGGTACAGCGGCGGCTGCGCGATATACAGGTAGCCGCGCTCGATCAGCTCGCGCATCTGCCGGTAGAAGAAGGTCAGCAGCAGGGTCAGGATGTGCGAACCGTCGACATCGGCATCGGTCATGATGATGACCTTGTGGTAGCGCAGCTTCGAGACGTCGAAGTCCTCCTTGCCGATGCCCGTGCCCAGCGCCGTGATCATCGTGCCGATCTCCTGGCTGGACAGCATCTTGTCGAAGCGGGCCTTCTCGACGTTCAGGATCTTGCCCTTCAGCGGTAGGATGGCCTGGAAGCGCCGGTCTCGGCCCTGCTTGGCCGAACCGCCGGCCGAATCGCCCTCGACCAGGAAGATCTCGCTTCCCGCCGGGTCCTTCTCCTGACAGTCGGCCAGCTTGCCCGGCAGATTGGCCACATCCAGCGCCCCCTTGCGGCGCGTCAGGTCGCGCGCCTTGCGCGCCGCCTCGCGGGCGAGTGCCGCCTCGACGACCTTGCCGACGATGCGCTTGATCTCCTTCGGGTGCTCCTCCATCCATTCGGACAGCTTCTCGTTGACGATGGTCTCCACCGCCGGGCGCACCTCGCTGGACACCAGCTTGTCCTTGGTCTGGGACGAGAACTTGGGATCCGGCAGCTTGACCGAGACGATGGCGGTGAGACCCTCGCGGGCGTCGTCCCCAGTCATGGGGATCTTGTCCTTCTTGAACTGCGGCGACTTCTCGATGAAGGTGTTGAGGGTGCGGGTGAGCGCAGCGCGGAAGCCGGCCAGGTGCGTGCCGCCGTCGCGCTGCGGGATGTTGTTGGTGAAGCAGAACATGTTTTCCTGGTAGGCATCGGTCCACTGCATGGCCAGCTCGACGGTCACCCCGTCCTTCTCGCCGGTGACGGAGATGCACTCGTCGTGCAGGGCGTTGCGCGTCTGGTTCAGATGCTGCACGAAGGCCTTGATGCCGCCCTCGTACTGGAACACCTGATGCTTGTCGTTGCGCTCATCGTGCAGCTCAATGCGCACGCCGCTGTTCAGGAACGACAGCTCGCGCAGACGGGTGGCCAGGATGTCGAAGGACATCTTGCGGTGCGAGAATATCTGCAGACTCGGCAGGAAGCGCACCTCGGTGCCGGTGCCCTTGGCGCTGCCGATTTCCTTCAGCGGTGCTTTGGGATCGCCCAGCTCGTAGCGCTGGAAGTACACCTTGCCGCTGCGCTTGATCACCAGCTCCAGGTACTCGGACAGGGCGTTGACCACCGACACGCCGACGCCATGCAGGCCGCCGGAAACCTTGTACGAATTCTGGTCGAACTTGCCGCCGGCGTGCAGCACGGTCATGATGACCTCGGCCGCCGAGCGCCCCTCCTCCGGATGCATGTCCACCGGGATGCCGCGGCCGTTGTCGCGCACGGTCACCGAGTCATCGGAGTGCATGATGACCTCGATCTTGTCGCAGTAACCGGCCAGCGATTCGTCGACGGCGTTGTCGACCACCTCGAACACCATGTGGTGAAGGCCGGTGCCGTCGTCGGTGTCGCCGATGTACATGCCCGGACGCTTGCGTACCGCATCCAGGCCGCGCAGCACCTTGATGCTGTCGGCACCGTAATCCTTGTTATCCGCACTCATGCCACTTCCCCCATTTTCGGCCTGGATGTCCGATCCGGCTGCCCCTGCCCGGACGCATGGATGCCTTCGCCGTCCAGGCGCTGGACATGGACCTCGATGCCCGCCGGGACGTGCACACTGGCCGGAGCCGTCATCAGAATCTGACCGGAGAACTCCCCCAAACGCCGGAGCAGACGCTGCTGGCGCTGTGCATCGAGAGCCTCGAGACAATCATCCAGGAGCAGCACCGGCATCATCTGTCGATGATGCCCGCGCACGGTGCATTCTGCCAGCTTCAGGGCCACCGAAGCCAGTTTTTGCTGTCCGCGCGAGCCGGAGCTGCGGATCTCACGTCCCTGATAGACGATATGGATGCGATCGGCATGCGGGCCGTAGTCCAGGCGTCCGCTCCGGGCATCCTCGTCCCGCCTGCCCTTCAGGCGTTTCAGCCATGTCTCGCGTTCGTATCCGGGCATGCGCACCGCGATCTCAACCACCGATTCGGTCAGCGCCGCCTCCGCGGCCAGTTCGGCATTCAGGTAGCGGATCATCCCGTCGCGTGCCTCAACGATGGCCAGGCCATGGCCCACGATCTGCTGCTCCCAGGCATCGATCTCGGCTCCGGCCGCACCGCGCCGGAGCAGGCGGCTGCGTTGCATCATGCTGCGCCCATAACGGTGAAAATCGGACATCAGGCTCTCGCGGCAATCGACCATCAATGCATCGAGCCAGCGCCGGCGCTCGTTCGGCACCCCGTCGACCAGCCTGCGTCCCTGCGGCGCCTCGACCAGCACCGGGATGCACTGGGTCAGGTCCCGGCGCTGACGAATCCTTTTTCCCTGCAGGCGGATCTCGGCGCCACCGCGGCCACCCTCCACCTGCACATGCAACGGACCATAGCGGCGCCACCGGCCCTCGACACGGAAGTGATCCCGGCCGCGGCGGATCAGATAGGGATCCCGGGCCTGCCGGAACGAGCGCCCGTGGGACATCAGGTGCACGGCCTCGAGCAGCGTGGTCTTGCCGCTGCCGTTCTCGCCGACCAGCAGATTGATGCCGGGGGCGCATTGCCAGCCGAGGTCCGCATGGCAGCGCAAATCCGTCACGTGTACTTCATCCAGAAAAAGCGGTGTCGGCACCGGCGCGGATATCTCCGAACGGACTCCGTCGGATAGGGTTCGGATCAAATGCGCATCGGCATGATGACGTGGCAGGTCTTCTCCGACCCTGCCTCGCGCATCAGTACCGGTGAGAGCTCATCCCTGATCTGGAGGCGCACCCGGTCGTCCTTCATGCTGCCGAGGGCGTCGCGCAGATACTTGGCGTTGAAGCCGATGGTCACGTCCTTGCCGGTGTGCTCGGCCTCGACGAATTCCTCGGCCTGCTCCTGCTCGGTGTTGTGTGCCGATGCCTGGATGCCGTTTTGGGAGAACGTGATGCGCACATCGTGCGTGAACTCGTTGGCCACGATCATGCTGCGGCGCAGCACCTGATCCAGCTGGCTGCGGCTGCATACCACGGTATCCGGATTGTCCTGGGGGATGACATCCCGGTATACCGGAAAACGGGCATCGATCAGCTTGGAGGTAAGATGATGCACGCCGGATTCCAGGCGGATCTGACGTTCCCCCAGGCTCAGCGCGATCGGCTCCTCGCTCTCCTCGGCGATGCGGCGTATCTCCATCACGGCCTTGCGCGGGACGATGCACTGGCTCGTCCCCGACGATGCCTCAAGACGTGTCTCGCTCATCGCCAGGCGATGGCCGTCGGTGGCCACGAGACGCAGGATATGATCGGCGTCGACCTCGAACAGGGTGCCGGTCAGATACTGGCGTGTTTCATCCTGGGACATGGCGAAGCTGGTGGCGGCGATCATGTCGGCCAGCTCGTGGCCGGGAACATGGATGGTGATGCCATCCCCATCGAGCTTCAGATCGGGGAAATCCTCCGGCGCCAGGATCGAAAGCCGGAACTTGGCCCGACCGCTCTGGATGTTCAGGAAGCCTTCATCGACCGCAAGCTCCACATCGCTTTCGGCATCGAGCTCCTTGACGATATCGAACAGCTTGCGCGCCGATACGGTGGTGGCGCCGTCCGCATGCACGGTCGCGGGGATACGCGTGCGTATCCCGACCTCGAGATCGGTGGCCGTGATGGTCAGGGCATTGTCGGCTGCCTGCAGCAGGACATTGGATAGGATCGGAACCGTATTCCTTTTCTCAACCACGCTTTGGCAACGCTGGACCGCTTGCACGATGGATGGCTTGGATACGGTGATGCGCATGATCCCTCCTCTTGATTGAACCCTTTTTAATTCATTGCATTCTAGCCGTCATAGTAAGGGATGTGAATCATGTGAATATGCCGGAAGCGGCCGAAATATCAAATGCTTGAAGAGCGCGTCCCTGTGGGTGATGTCTTTGCCGACGTGTGGATATTTTGTGTTTAACCCGTGGGTCATCGTTTCTTTGGTTCCCCGAGGATTCGTGCCCCCATGTTATCCACAGGCGGCCGGAGCGTTATCCCATGTGTTTTGTCGGATAATGGCTAGGCGCGGAGGATGGACAGGACGCGCTCGATCTCCTCATTGAACTCACTGGATTCCTTACGCATTTTGTCGATCTTGCGCACCGCGTGCAGCACGGTGGTGTGGTCACGGCCGCCGAACAGCTCGCCGATCTCGGGCAGCGACATCGTGGTCAGCTCCTTGCTCGCATACATCGCCACCTGCCGGGGAAAGGCGATGGTGCGCGTGCGCTTGCTCGAGCGCATGTCCCTGGGGTTGATGTTGTAGTAGCTGGATACCTTCTTCTGGATATCCTCGATCGAGACGGGGCGGATGTCCTCGTGCAGCAGATCGCGCAGCACATGCCGGGCGAAATCGATGTCGATGCGCTTGCCGGTCAGGGTGGCGTGGGCGGTCAGGCGGGTCAGTGCACCTTCCAGTTCGCGCACGTTGTTGGTGATCCGGGAAGCCAGCAGGTAGGACACATCCTTGCCCAGCGTTACGCCGGCCAGCTCCGCCTTGCGGGCCAGGATGGCCAGCCGCGTTTCCAGATCCGGCGGCTGGATGTCGGCGACCAGGCCCCAGTTGAAGCGTGAACGCAGGCGTTCCTCCAGGTGGCTGATCTCGCGCGGGCTGCGATCCGAGGTCAGGATGATCTGCTTGTGCAGCTCGTGCAGGGCATTGAACGTGTGGAAGAACTCCTCCTGCGTGCTCGATTTGCCGGCGATGAACTGGACGTCGTCGATGATCAGCACATCGACGCGCCGGTAGGTGTCCCGGAATTGCTGTGTGGCATTGTTCTTGATCGCGGAGATCAGTTCATTGGTGAAGCGTTCGCTGGTGCGGTAGGCGATGCGGTAGTGCTTCTTCTTGATCAGCGCATTGGCCACGGCATTGATCAGGTGGGTCTTGCCGAGGCCGACGCCGCCGTGGATATACAGTGGATTGTAGGCCTCGCCCGGCCGCTGGACCACGGCCTGGCATGCGGCATAGCAGAATTCGTTGCTGGAGCCGACGACGAAGTTCTCGAAGGTGAAGCGGGGATCGATGTAGCCGTCGATCTGGTTCGGGCTTTCGTGTTCCACGCTTTCCGAGGCCTGGGCGAAGCCGAGGGAGGTGTCGATCTCGTAGCGGACCACCGGTTCACCGCCGAACACATCGCTAGCCGTATCCGCGATGATCTTTCCATACAGGCTCTTCAGCCCGTCCAGAAAGAAGCGGCTGGGCACCGTCAGGCGCAGGCTGGTCCCGTCCCATTCGCCCTTGATGGGACGGATCCATGCATCGAAGCCGGCCGGTGAGATGCCTTCCTGCAGGCGCGCCGTTACCGTGGACCAGGGATCAGGGTGGTTGGATTTCATTATGGGCAATCATACATGTCCTGGGCCCGCCATCCAGAGATCAGGCAAGATGAACAGGACCGGCGCTTGACTTGACATATCGCCCATCTATCATGCGCGACCCTTTTGTTTGCCAGGAGAAAACGATGAGCTTCACCTATAAGCCAAGCCGTATCCGCCGCGCCCGCCGTCATGGTTTCCGTGCCCGCATGGCGACCCGCCACGGCCGCGCTATCCTGAACCGTCGCCGCGCCAAGGGCCGGAAGCGCCTGTCGGTCTGAGTCGTTCCCTTCCTCCGGGCATGAGAATTCGCCGTGCGGCGGATTTCTCCCGCATGCGGAAGGGGCGACGGGTCCAGGCGGATTCGATCCGCTGTGTCTATCTTCCCAATGAACTGGGCCATGCCCGTCTCGGCATGGCCGTTTCCCGAAAGTACGGAAACGCCGTGCAGCGCAACCGCTTCAAACGCCAGATCCGCAACATGTTCCGGCAGCATGCCGTTCGCGATCTGGGCGTCGATGTGCTGATCGTGCCGCTGGCCAATGCCGACGGTATCGGCAACCCAGCGCAGGTCGCGGACGCATTGTTCGACCGGTTGCTGAGCAGGCTGGGGGGGGCGTGAAAACGCTGGCGTTGTTGCTTGTGCGCGTTTATCAGTGGTGCGTATCCCCGTTCATCCCCTCCCGCTGCATCTATGTGCCGACCTGTTCGCAGTACATGCAACAGGCCATCGAACGCTATGGGGTTTTGCGTGGAATGTGGCTAGGATGCCGCCGACTGCTCCGTTGCCATCCGTGGGCCAAAGGCGGGTATGATCCGCTGCCGTAGCACAGGGCGTATTGATTTGAAGGAGTTCGAGTGATGGATCAACAAAGGAACTTGGTGCTGGCGTTCGCCCTGTCGATGGTCATCCTTCTCGGCTGGAGCGTGCTGTTCCCCAACCCGGAGAAAAAGCACGGCGAGCAACAGACGGCAGCCGTCTCCCAATCCACCGGAACGCAGAAGCAGGGAACCGCCGGACCCGGGCTGAACCCTCCCGCCGGGGCCCCGGCGCAGCAGGCGACCAGCGCGCCGGCCCAGCCCAAGGCCGAGCCCTCGCCGCTGCTGTCCGACAAGGCGGCGTTCAGCCTGTCCAATGATGTGCTCACCCTGACCCTGAACGACAAGGGATGGATCATCGGCGCCGCGCTCAACAAGTACCGCGAGAATCTGGATCCGGGCTCGCCGCACGTGTCCGTGCTGTACCTGTCCGCACACAAGGAGCAGGCGGCCTATGCCTACAGCGGCGTGCGCGATGGTACGCGCTATGTCGAGGCATCGCCGTTCAGGCTGCTCAAGCAGGGCAATGCCCCCGAGCAATCCAGCCTGACGCTGCAGTCCACCTTGTCGGATGGCCGCACCTGGGTGCGCACGCTGACATTGCACAAGGATTCCTACGTGGTGGATGTCGAGGATCGGATCCAGGGTGGTTCGGCCACGCAGATGTTCACCCAGGTGGTTGAGCGCTCGCCGGACAAGAAGGCGTCGCGCTTCGCCCAGCACGCCGGGCCGATTGCCCTGGTTGGCGACAAGCTGCACGAGATCAAGTACGAAACCCTGGACAAGGACGGCCCGCAGCAGATGGAGTCGAAGGGCGGCTGGGCCGGCATGATGACCCATTATTTCATCGCCAGCATCATCGGCGGCGAGAACCATGATAACCATTTTTATTTTAAGGGAAATGGCCAGTCGTATCAGGCCGGCCTGATCTATGGCGGCAAGGCGGAGAAGGGGACGACGGTTTTTGAAACCCGCCTGTTCCTGGGTCCGAAGTCCATGCCCGTGTTGAAGCAGCTGGATGTCGGTCTGGAGCGCTCGGTCGACTTCGGCTGGTTCGCCTTTATTGCCAAGCCCCTGCATTCACTGCTGGTCTGGCTGCACGGCTTCATCCCGAACTATGGTCTGTGCATCATCGTGCTGGTGCTGATGATCAAGGCGCTGTTTTTCTATCCGACGAAGAAGTCCTACGAGTCGATGGCCGGCATGCGCAAGCTGCAGCCCGAGATGACGCGGTTGAAAGAGCTGTACGGGGATGACCGCCAGAAGATGGGCCAGGAAATGATGGCCCTGTACAAGAAGCACAAGGTCAACCCGATGGGTGGCTGCCTGCCGATCGTCATCCAGATCCCGGTGTTCTTTTCCCTGTACAAGGTATTGCTGATGTCGATCGAAATGCGCCAGGCGCCGTTCTTCGGCTGGATCCACGACCTGTCGGCCCAGGATCCCTACTATGTGCTGCCGGTGCTGATGGGCATATCGATGTTCGTACAGCAGAAGCTGAATCCGCAGCCCGCGGATGCGATGCAGGCCAAGGTGATGCAGTTCCTGCCCCTGATCTTCACGACGATGTTCCTGTTCTTCCCGTCCGGCCTGGTGATCTACTGGGTCGTCAACAACGTGCTGTCGATCATCCAGCAGTATTACGTGATGCGCAGTCAGGGAGTGCTGTCCGTCAGTCGATGAGCGCGACGACGATCGCCGCCATCGCCACGCCGCCCGGGCGCGGCGGCGTCGGCGTCATCCGCCTTTCCGGCCCGTCGGCGCTTCCCATTGCGCAAGGGCTAACCGGGCTGTCGGCGTTCTCGCCGCGGCATGCCCACCTGACCGCCTGGTACGATGCGGATGGCACGATCATAGATCGCGGCATCACCCTGTATTTCCCGGCGCCGCATTCCTATACCGGTGAGGATGCCGTCGAGCTGCAGGCGCACGGCAGCCCGCTGTTGCTGCGGGCCTTGCTGGAGCGGGTCTTTGCGCTCGGTGCGGTGCCGGCGCAGCCCGGCGAGTTCACAAAAAGGGCCGTGGTTTCCGGCAAGATGGACCTGTCCCAGGCGGAGGCGGTCGCGGCGTGCATCGATGCGGCGACCCTGCGCGCGGCCCGCCAGGCCCAGCGGCATCTGGAGGGGGAGTTCGGGCGAAGGATCGAGGCGCTGATGCACGAGCTCACCGGCCTGGTGGCCAACGTCGAGGCCTGCCTGGACTTTCCGGAGGAGGATATCCCCGAGCCGCTTTATGCGACCCTGCGCGAGCGGGCGGAAACCCTGCTGCTGAAACCCATGCTGGCGATGCTCGATACCGCCCGTTTCGGGGAGAGGCTGTTCGAAGGGGCGCACGTGGCCATCGTTGGCGCCCCGAACGTCGGCAAGTCCAGCCTGCTGAACCGCCTGGCGGGGTATGAACGCGCCATCGTCAGCGAGGTGGCCGGCACGACCCGCGACGTGGTGGAGATCGATTTCGAGGTGCACGGCATTCCCGTGCGCCTGCTTGATACCGCGGGCATCCATGTGACGGATGACGCGATCGAGCAGGAGGGTGTGCGTCGGGCGCATGCGGCGGCCGGGCGTGCGGATGCCGTGATCCTCGTGGCCGATGCGCTGCGCCCGGAGACCTGGGCGTCCTCGGTCGAGGCGGATATCCGGGTCATGAACAAATCCGATGCGGCACCGGATGTGGCGATACCGGACGGATTCCTGCCGGTCTCGGCACGCACCGGTGTCGGCATTGAGGCGTTTCAACGCGATCTGGCCCGGTTGCTGGGCGATGCCGACTTCAGCGGGGAATCGCTGCTGGTCACGCGGGAGCGCCACCGCATCGCCATCGCCAATGCTGCTGCGGCGGTGCGCAGCGGCCTTGCCATGCTCGCAGATGAGGAGAAGCTGGATCTGGTGGCGCTGGAATGGCGGCGGGCATGGGCATCGATGGGCGAGATTCTCGGCCTGGGTGATATCGACCATATCCTGGATCGCGTCTTTTCCGATTTCTGTATCGGCAAGTAGCAATATCGGCCGGGATATCTTTTTCTTGAATGTTTCAGGGCCGCGGCCTCATAATGTCCGCCCATAACTTGCTAGCAGTATTCATAGGGGGGACGCGGGAGACGCCCGGTACATCCCCTTGTGTTTTCGAAGGAGAGGGGTTCATGTCCGCGAAGCATCCAATCATCTCAATCACCGGATCCTCCGGTGCCGGCACCAGCACAGCCAAGGTTGCCCTGGAGCATATCTTCCGCCGCGAGAAGGTGACGCCCGCCATCGTCGAGGGCGATTGCTTTCATCGCTTCGACCGTTACGAGTTCCGCGAAAAGTCGAAGGAGTTTGCTGCCCAGGGCAAACGACTGAGCCACTTTTCCGATGAGGCGAACCTGTTCGACAAGATTGAGGAGCTGTTCAAGTCCTACGGGGAAACCGGCCGGGGTCAGGCACGCACCTATGTGCACGATGACAAGGAGGCCGAGGTCTACGGCGTCGAACCGGGGCGCTTCACGCCCTGGCGTGAGATCGGGGCCGATTCCGATCTGTTGTTCTACGAAGGCCTGCATGGCGGCATCGAGCAGGCCCGCCCCCATGTCGACCTGATGATGGGCATCGTGCCGGTGGTCAACCTGGAGTGGATCCAGAAGATCCATCGCGACACGTCCATGCGCGGCTATTCCGCCGAGGCGGTGGTCGACAACATCCTGCACCGCATGCACGACTACGTGCATTTCATCACGCCGCAGTTCACCTATACCGATATCAACTTCCAGCGCGTGCCGCTCGTGGATACGTCGAACCCGTTCATCGCCCGCGATGTGCCGACGCCGGATGAAAGCGTGGTGGTCATCCGCGTCCGCCAGCCGCAGAAGTGGAATATCGATTTCCCGTGGCTGATCTCCATGTTGAAGGATTCCCATATGTCCAGGCGGAATACCATCGTGGTGCCGGCCGGCAAGATGATGTTCGCCATGGAGCTGATCCTGGCGCCCATCGTGCACGACATGATGGAGCGCAAGCGGGGCTGAAGGCGCCCGAAGCGCTGAAAAGGGAGGCCGCGGCCTCCCTTTTTGTTGGATTTATGGCCATGTCCTCCGTATCTTTGCCCGGCTTATGAGTGAGCAAGGGTTTCACGTGAAACATCCCGACGGCGCCGTCGACGTCGTGGTGATCGGGGCCGGGCATGCCGGCTGCGAGGCGGCACTGGCCGCGGCACGTCGCGGAGCGCGCGTCCGCCTGATTACCCAAAACCTGGATACGATCGCCAAGATGTCGTGCAACCCGGCGATCGGCGGCGTTGGCAAGGGCCACCTGGTACGCGAGGTCGACGTGCTGGGTGGCGCCATGGGTGAGGCCGCGGATTGCGCTGCCCTGCAGTACCGTGTTCTGAACAAGCGGAAGGGGCCGGCCGTCCGCGCCACGCGGGCCCAGTGCGATCGCCGCCACTACCATATGGCCATGCGCCAGATGCTCGATGCCCAGCCCCGCATCGCCCTGCATCAGGGCACCGTGCGGGAGCTGCTGTTCGAAGGGGAACGGGTCGTCGGCGCCGTCGACGAGCTGGGGATCGCGCATCCGGCACGGGCGGTGGTGCTGACGACGGGGACCTTTCTCGGCGGGCTGGTTCACGTGGGGGAGAAGCAGTGGCCGGCCGGACGCGCCGGCGATGCGGCCGTGCACGGCCTGACCGACGAGCTGTACCGCAAGGAGCTGCGGCTCGGGCGCCTGAAGACGGGCACGCCGCCCAGGCTGGATCGGCGCAGCATCCGCTGGGAGGCGCTCGAGGCGCAGCCCGGGGATCTGGATGCCCTGCCGTTCAGCGGCCTCAGGGACAGGGTGCCCGAGGATCAGCTGCCGTGCGCCATCACGCGCACCACAGCGCAGACGCACGACATCATTCGCGCCAATCTTCACCGCGCGCCGATGTATGCCGGCGCCATCAAGGGGGTCGGCCCGCGTTATTGCCCCAGCATCGAGGACAAGATCGTGCGGTTCGCCGACAAGGACAGCCACCAGATCTTCCTGGAGCCCGAGGGCCGCGATCATGCGGAGGTCTACCCGAACGGCATCTCCACGTCGCTGCCGATCGATGTGCAATGGGCGCTGGTCCGCTCCATCCCCGGTCTGGAGGCGGCGGATATCATCCGGCCCGGCTATGCCATCGAATACGATTATGTGGATCCGACGGAGTTGAAAGCCACGCTTGAGTGCAAGAAGGTCCCGGGCCTTTTCCACGCGGGGCAGATCAACGGCACCACAGGCTACGAGGAGGCGGCGGCGCAGGGCCTGGTCGCGGGCCTGAATGCGGCGGCGCATGCCCTGGATCTGGAATCCTGGGTTCCGCAGCGCTCCGAGGCCTATATGGGCGTCATGATCGACGACCTGGTGACGCGCGGCGTCACCGAACCCTACCGGATGTTCACCGCCCGCGCCGAGTTCCGGCTGCAGCTGCGCGAGGACAATGCCGAAGATCGCCTGGGGGATGCGGCCATGCGTCTCGGCCTGCTTTCCGCCCAATGCCAGCGTGCATTGGCGGTGCGGCAGGAGCGCATGCAGGCGGCTCGTGACGAGATCCGCACCACGGTGGTCGGAACCGGTCAGGCATGGCAGGCGCGCCTCAAGGAGGCCGGCCTGCCCGCACCCGCGCAGGGCCAGCCGTTTGCTGCTTATGCGCACCGCCAGGATGTTTGCCTGGAGCGCGTGATCGGACTGCTGTCATCGGCCCAGGGGATGAATGCACGGGATGTGGCCAGCCTGAAGGCCACGATTCACTATGATGGCTATCTCGACAAACAGGAGATCGAGATCCGCCGCTTCCGGCAACTCGAGGACCAATGCATTCCGGATGGCTTCGATTACGCCCGTGTCCATGGTCTGAGCCATGAATGCCGGCAACGGTTGAGCCATGCCCGCCCGCGCAGCCTCGGGCAGGCCGCGCGTCTGTCCGGCGTCACGCCTGCCGCGCTGACCAGCCTGATGCTCCATCTGCTGCAGATGCGGGGTTGAGGTGGATGGGCGCACCCGCACGGCCTGCGAGGCCTATGTGCGCGAGGTGTTGCGCTTTTCGGGTGCGCTGAATCTGACATCGATCCGGGATGCCGCGGATTTCCACCTGCGCTTCGTAGCGCCCTCCCTGGCCCTGTGCCCATGGATGCCCGAGCGCGGGCGGCTGCTGGATATCGGCAGCGGCATGGGTATTCCGGGCATTCCGCTTTTGATTGCATGCCCCGGACTGCACGGCATCCTGGTCGAACGGCGCAAGAAGCGCGCCGAATTTTTGAGGCATATTGTGCGCCTGTTGAAATTGGACGCTGAGGTGTACGATCGGGATGTGCGGGAGCTGGATGATTTGCATATCGATGTGTGCGTGGCGCGGGCCGTTTCGCATCCCGGCGCCCTGTTGGCCATGTGCGCGGGGCACGCCAATACCGGGGCGCGGGCCGTGTTTCCGGTCGCGGACCGCTGTGAGGCGGCATCGTCGCCGGATTGGGAGCTGGAAAAAGAGCGGGTGCTCGATCAGGGTGTAGCACAGAGGGTCCAGATCTACCGCCGCACGGAGGTTTCACGTGAAACATGAACGCCTGGGACCGGTCATTGCGATCGCCAACCAAAAGGGGGGCGTGGGCAAGACGACGACCAGCATCAATCTGGCCGCGTCCCTGGCGGCGCTGGAGAAGCGCGTGCTGTTGATGGACATGGACCCGCAGGGAAACACCACCTCCGGCCTCGGGCTGGACAAGCGCCAGGTCGAGACCGGCATGTACGACATCCTGATGGGTGAGTCCTCGTTGCGCGACGCCATTCGCGATACGCAATGCGAGGGCCTGTGGTTGTTGCCGGCCAATATGGACCTGGCCGGGGCCGAGATCGAGCTGGTGGATGTCGAGCAGCGGGAGCAATCCCTGCGTCGGGCCATGGACGCATATGATGCCGAGCCGTTCGACTATGTCCTGATCGACTGCCCGCCGGCATTGAATCTGTTGACGCTCAACGCGCTGACGGCCGCGGATCGCGTGCTGATCACGCTGCAGACCGAGTTCTACGCCATGGAGGGGCTGACCCAGCTGATCGATACGATCCGGCGGGTGCGCAACAGCCTGAATCCGGAGCTGGTGATGGGCGGCATCCTGCTAACCATGGTGGATCGGCGGAACAACCTCTCTGTTCAGGTGGAGGAAGAGGTGCGCGGTTATTTCGGGGCACAGGTGTACGACCAGGTCATCCCGAGAAATGTGCGCCTGTCCGAGGCCCCGAGCTTCGGCGTGCCGGTCATGTACCATGATATCCGTTCGACGGGGGCGCAGGCCTATCTGGCGGCGGCGCGGGAGCTGATGCAGCGTGAGGCCGCGGAGGAGGGAGGGCGGCCATGAAGCCACCGATGAAGAAACGTCTGGGGCGCGGCTTGGACGCCCTGCTGAGCGACAAGCCGGCGGATGCGGCACTGCTTTCGCAGGCGCGGCAGATTCCGATTTCGCAGATCCGGCCGAACCGGTATCAGCCCCGCCAGAACTTTGATGCCGAGGTGCTGTCGGCACTGACGGAATCGGTGCGGCGTGATGGCGTGCTGATGCCGATCCTCGTCCGTCCGATGGGCGACGGCTATGAGTTGATCGCCGGAGAGCGGCGCTGGCGCGCCTCCCAGGCCGCCGGTCTGCTGGAGATTCCCGCCATCGTCAGGGATGTCGACGATCTGCAGGCGCTGGAATTGGCCATCGTGGAGAACGAGCAGCGGGACAACCTGACGGCCATCGAATCGGCGCGCGCCTATCAGCGCATGATGGATGAGTTCGGCTGCACCCAGCAGCAGGTTGCCGAGCGCATCGGCGTGTCCCGCGCCCAGGTGACCAATATCACCCGCCTGCTGCAGTTGCCCGAATCCGTACAAAAACTCATTGAAAAACGAGAACTTACGATGGGACAGGCCAGGCCGCTCGTCGGCCGCCATGCCGCCGCTCAAGCGCCGGGGAACTTCGCCAGGATCAGCGCCTTGAGGCGAAGTTTGTTGAAGAA
>OBLQ010000426.1_pt1 | contig 16155 bp, 16 predicted proteins | sample 1519881 | NCBI WGS metagenome assembly OBLQ01 (sample SAMN01911456, study PRJEB22533) | soil metagenome | biome: Soil | place: Malaysia | collected 2012-04-30 | depth DG_metagenome m | reverse complement strand
ATTCTCTTGGCCGCCAATTTTGAAGGACTTGAGGAGATGTTGTCAGCGACAGCGGAGATATCCTGATCCATTCCATATTTCCAAGAAGATCGAATGAAAACTCTCCCATCTTTGGATTGAATACACCTTTGATACGCTAGGACTTCATTCTTTAAAACCGCCATTCTCCCGCGAGGGATACAAAACTTGCAGCAAGCGCCAATACCGGTCCTCCACTTCTTCTAAATCGTGTTTTTCCTGGAGAGTGCGTTGCGCGAGACGCTGCACCATCTCCCCGTGTTTCTGCAATCCCCGGAGGTTTTCTTCTCTCCAGGCGAATCCGCCGATCTTCTCGAAACTCTCCAAAAGGTGAATCATCACGGCCACCGACCGGACACTGGCTTGGCGTATTTCGTTGAAAGCCGTCTCGATAAAATCTTCGAATAACAACGGCTTGGCGAAGAGACGAAATTTCCCTTCGCTGTCCTGGTGCAAGAACTTCCATTGGCCGCGTTTCACGATTTCCGCCAGGCTCTCGGTCAGGCAATCGATGCATTGCAAGGCGGTTTTAGGGTCGTTAATGCCGGGAGACAAGGCGCGGAGGGCGACTTCCACCAATTCATTGAGGGAAAATTCCAGATCCTGCGCGGGCGTCGGAGAATCTCCGGTCAAGACTTTCCCCGCTACCTCCTCGGTCATTTCCGCGGAAAGCTCCGGCCCATGAACCCATGCGACGGATTCCTCGCGAATCACAAAATCGCCGACCTTCTTGCGCAAGCGGATAAAAATGTTGTTCCGCTTCGCACAGGCCACCAAGCCCTCGATGTCGAAGGCTTGAATATATCCCGAACTCTCGGCCTTCACGGCCAAGCCTTTGGAAAAAAAATGTGCTTCCGGATGAAAGGGCGCGGGAATGATTTTTCGATATCCGATCTCCCGGCTGTTCCTTTCCGGAATGAATTTGCGGACATTGGCGAGCAATTCCTTCTGCACTAAACCGATGACATGATTGGCTTGAATCGAGGCCGGAATATGGTGAATGAAATACACCAAAACGATTAAACTGCCGATCGCCAGAAAAATTCCGACGCTCGCGGAGTAATAGGGAATGAACTGATGATTTTCGGCGCCTAAAACGCCGGGAAGGATGAGAACGCAATACAGGAAGGTCGCGGTAAAAGTTCCCAAGACGAGTTGGTTGCCCAAATCCCGCATGAAATTCTGCAAGAGTCGCGGGCCGAATTGCTGGGAAGCCAGCGCCAAGGCGACGACGGTAATGGAAAAAGCCACGCCCGCGACCGTAATCATGGAAGTCGCGATCAAAGCCAACACTTGCCGCACGCCCTCGGGACCCATGCCCATGATCCAGGAAATTTTTTCGGGAAAAGTACCGGAAAAAGCGGCATCCAACCGCAACATGAGAATCGCCAGCCAGAAGGCGCCGAATATCATTATCGACGGCAGGAACCAATAATTGGTCCGCAAGGACAAAAAGAGAGTGAGAATTCGGGTCTTCACATCGCCTCCGGAAATTCTCGTTGGACCTCTTATGCAATCGCCGCGAGCGCTTCTCATGCGGAAAAAAATCGAGTCGGAGCGCGCGGCATTACGCAAGAGATTTATTCATTCCCGGCGACCTTGGAAAAGCGTTACCAAGGGATCGCTTTCCCGTCCCTAAAAAACCCTCCGCTGGGGCCGTCTTCCGGCAAAGTCGCAGCCCACACAATACCTCGCGCTCCTTCGGCAACGGACTTCTTGGCATTCGGTCCGCCCATGCGGGTTTGAACCCAACCGGGACAAACGGAGTTGACCTTGATGCCGTATTCCTGAAGTTCCTGGGAGAGGACGCGGGTCATGACGTTGAGACAGGTTTTAGAAAAACGATAGGCGGCGTAGCCGGTTCCCATTTCCGCAAGCTGCCCCATGCCCGACGAGACATTGACGATGCGCCCGGCTTTGGATTCTTTGAGCAGAGGAATCATGGCCTGCGCCGTCCGAAACGCTCCGTAAAAGTTAATTTCCATGACTTGTTTCACGCCTTCGATGGCGGCGTCAGCCAGAGAAGATCTGGAAAATTTTTCTTCCGGATCGGCCGTCCCAATGCCGGCATTGTTCACCAAACAGTCGAAAGCCGAATTTTTCTTGAATTTGCTTGGCGCAGCGCGAGATCTCTTCCGGATGAGTGACATCGAGGAGACAGAAAGCGACCGGAAAGCCCTCTTTTTGCAGTTCCGCCGCCGTTTCCTTCCCCGCTTTTTCTTCTCGGCTGCTGAGCATCACCCGATAGCCCCGCTCGGCGTTTGCCGGACCGTCTCCAGCCCCAAGCCGCGATTGGCGCCGGTCACTAAGGCGATTTTAGTATCTTCAGCCATAGGATTCCCCTCCTTTCCCGCTCTCGCCTTTTCCCATAGAAGATCATGCCACATTATGCGTTCCCGCGTCGCATTTTTTTAGTTTTCATTAGCTGGAATTTTTTTGGGGAATTCCCTTGAATTTCCGGAAATAGGCGGCAAATGCGCGAATAAATCCGAAGACCTTTTTGCTTTGTCCGTGCGTCTTGCTTCTTCAATGAAGAGGGCCTCTCAAATCTTTCTCTGGCTTGTCTTGGGCTTAGGATCTTTGACCATCACGCTATCCAGTTTCGTGTACTTCCATCCTGAAGAACGTGCGCCCTTCATCATCGAAAAACTGCCCCTGCCGGCGGAAGATCTCTATCTTTGGGTATTGCGGATTCACGTGACTGCGGCCGCTTTGGCCTTGCCCGGCTGTCTGATTTTGACCTCCAAAACCATTCTCAAACGCTGGCAAAAATTCCACCGTTGCTGCGGCCGCCTGATCGGCATGCTCGTGCTGTGGGCCTTGGCGCCCTCGGGATTCTACCTGGCCTTTTTCGCAAAAGGCGGCTGGGGAGGAACGCTGGGCTTTCTATTGTCGGGCGTCATTGTCATGACGGCGATGATTTATGCGATTCGTACGGCGCGCGCCAAACAATACGCGGCGCACCGCCGTTTCACCTTTCACGTTCTGGGCCAACTCAGCGTAGCCGTGAGCTCGCGGGCCATGCTGTACCTGCTGGAGTCGGCTAATCTCAACGCCGATTTCGCCTATCTGGTCAGTCTGTGGATTCCCGTCGTGGGAACCTTTGGTCTCGTCGAGTTTTTTGTCTCGTCAAACCCTTTTCCATCATTCTTGAGGAGAATTTATGAACAAACGATCCCTGCTGTCAGCGCTGCTCCTCGTGGCGGCGCAAAGCTTCGGTGAAATGTCTCCCCTTCTGGCTAAAACCGGTCTTGCCGCTTCAAGCGAGGTAATTCTACAACAAAAACTGTTGACACCGCTCCAGGAGAAAGAAGACAGACGCTCCCGTTTTTCAAGAGCAAGCTTGCCGGCCAGCGAGCGGCGGGTACGGATTTTAGAGAATGCTCCCCAAACCGACGCAAAGGGCAATGCCTTCCTTCCCTTCGCCATTGATGAACGCCAAATCTGGTCTAAAGCGGCTCAGGAGAGTTGGACAAAAGACGCCATTACAGGTTGTGTCTACCCCGAGGCCGGAAAAATCTTCGTCAAGCGGAAGGAAGTCTATTACTCTTATGAAATGTTGTTGGGACTCAAGACAGCGGCGACTCCAGCCGAGGTCTGCCGAGCTCGTCAATGAGGAGAAATTGCCGATGCTTTTCTTCGACAGTGAAAGACGTTCTTTAAATTTGCAGTCTAATCCTCTATATTGGCGCTCTTTGCATTTCTTCCTTTCCTCCAGCTTCCCTGCGTCCTAAAATTAGATTTTTCCGGCAAAGCAAAACAAGAGATTTCATTGCCGGATTTTCTTGGACCTGGATTTCTTTTGGCGATCCTAGGGTCTGAAGACGGGTAAGGCGAAGACGTTTGGCTTGAATGCCGTTCTCAAGCGGCATTCCGGTAAAGAAAGGACTTCCATGTCCCAGACTTTCCGCCCCAGCGCCAATTTCTTCTTCAAGCTTGTCGTATTGGGCATCGGCGCAGGCGTGCTTTCGGTGGGCCTGCTTTTTTATCTCGATGCGCGTTCCGATTATGTCACAGGCGTCAACGTAGCTCCCGAACAGCCCATTCCCTTCAGCCACAAACATCATGTGCAAGGACTGGGACTCGATTGCCGCTATTGCCATACTTCCGTGGAAATCTCGCCCTTCGCAGGCATGCCCTCCACTCACACTTGCATGACCTGCCATTCGCAACTTTTTTCCGACAGCCAAGCTTTGAAAGCGCTACGCGACAGCAGCGAAAAAAATCTCCCCATCTCCTGGACGCGCGTCCAGCGGCTGGCGGACTTCGCTTATTTTGACCATAGCATCCACGTGCAAAAGGGCGTGGGCTGTTCCACTTGCCACGGCCAAGTACAGGCAATGCCCTTGGTGTGGGAACACAAGCGCTTTCTCATGCAGGAATGTCTCGAATGCCACCGGCAGCCCCAAAAATACTTAAGGCCGCCGGAAGAAATCTTCAACATGAGCTGGAAAAAAACCGCCGACAATGCTGCGGAGCGAAAGAATCTCGTCGAGCATTATCGCATTCACACGAACCTGTTGACGAATTGCTCGACCTGTCATCGCTGAAAGGAAGACATGAGCGAAACTTCAAAGCCCTCCGCCGAAGAAATGCGCGAACGTCTTCTCGTCAAAGCCTCCGCCCAGGGGCTCGATTATTGGCGAAGCTTAGAGGAATATTCGCGAAGCCCTTCTTTTCAAGCATTTTTGGAAAATGAATTTCCGCCGGGAGCCGCGGTTTGGGAAAAAATCCGTGACCACGAGTTCAGCCGCCGCACTTTTTTGCGCATCGTCGGCGCCTCTCTGGCCGTCACCGGCCTGACTTCATGTCTGCGTTCGGCGAACAAACTTGTGCCTTACGTTCGGCAACCCGAATACGTGATTCCGGGAAATCCGCTTTTCTTCGCCACCACCCGACTGCATCGCGGTTACGGAGTCGGCATCGTCGTCGAAAGCCACGAAGGCCGTCCTACCAAGATCGAAGGGAACGAACGCCATCCCGCGAGTCTCGGCGCCGCGGACGCGATGACGCAAGCTTCTCTTTTGACGCTCTACGATCCCGACCGCGCGCAAGCGGTGACCTCTCATGGCACTTATTCCACCTGGGATGCTTTCTTCCATGAACTGGGCGAGCGCTTGCGGGCCGCGGCGTCGGGCACAGCGCCGAAATTCCGCCTGCTCACGGAATCTATCGGCTCGCCGACTTTGGGCGCGGCGCTGCAGCGCTTTTTGGATCGATTTCCGGGAACGCGGCACCACGTCTTCGAGCCGCTCAGCCGCGCCTTCGTCCATCAAGGCGCGCAGCAGGCCTTTGGAAGGGATGTGGAGCTGCGCTACCGCTTCGAAAAAGCCAAGGTGATCTTCAGCCTGGATGCGGATTTTCTCAGCCAAGAGCCGGGAGCTTTGCGCTATGCCCGCGATTTCATGCAGGGAAGGCAGGTGGATCACGGGAGCAAGACGATGAACCGGCTTTATGCGGTGGAAAGTACTCCCAATCTCGTCGGCGCGGCGGCGGATCATCGCTTGGCCTTGTCTCCGCGCCGCGTGGGGGAAGCGGCGCGGGCGCTGGCACAAGCTCTCGGCGTGTCCGCCGGAGCTGTGGAATTTTCCCGCGAACATGCCCGGTGGCTCGCGGCGGCCGCGGATGATTTAAGCCGAAAGCGCGGCGTCGGCCTCGTGCTCGCGGGAGAATCCCAGCCGCCCGAGATTCATTTTCTGGCCTTGGCGATCAACCAAAGCTTAGGCAACCTCGGCCCAGGGCGTCCGGTGGAGATGAGCGATCCGGTTCAAGCCGTCCGCGCGGATTCGGGAGCTTCGCTCGCGGAGCTGGTGGAAGACATGCAAGCCGGACGCGTCGAGTCCCTGCTCCTCTTGGGAGGAAACCCGGCTTACACCTCGCCCGCGGATTTGGAATTTTCGCGGGCGCTCGCCAAAGTTCCCTGGAAGGCGCGGCTGGGTCTCTACAACGACGAAAGCTCGCGGCTCTGCGACTGGCAATTGCCGGAAAGCCATTACCTCGAATCCTGGGGAGATGCGCGCGGCTATGACGGAAGCGCGAGCCTGCTCCAGCCGCTGATCGCTCCGCTCTACAGCGGGCGATCGATCTTGCAGCTATTGTCCGCGGCCATGGGCGAGGCCGAGTCCGCCGAAGGCCGCGATCTGGTCTCGGAATTTTGGCGAAAGCAGACGCCGGGCCTGTGGCTGGATTTCGAACTTTATTGGCAACAGGCCCTGGAATCCGGCGTATTGGCGGACACGGCTTTTCCGCCTCTGACTCTGCCGTTTCAGCGCGGCGCAATGTCCGCTTCTTTGGCAAGAGCCGCAACTGTTTCCGAATCCGAGGGGATGGAATTGCAAATCCGCCTCGACCCGAACGTGGGCGACGGAAGTTTTTCCAACAACGCCTGGCTTCAGGAATTGCCGAAGCCATTGACGCAATTGACTTGGGACAATGCGGCCTTCCTCAGTCCGAAAAGCGCGGAACGCCTGGGACTTCAGCAGGAAGATCTGGTCAAGCTCCGCTATCAGGGTCGCGAACTCAAGGCGCCGGTGTGGATTTGGCCGGGGCACGCCGACGAGACCGTGACCCTTCACACCGGATACGGGAGAAAAAACGCCGGAGCCGTGGGCAACAATCACGGCTTTGACGCCTTTCTTTTGCAAACTTCTTCATCGCCCTTCGGAGGTCCCGGCCTTTCGCTGCGCAAGGCTTGGGGCCGCGGCTCTCTCGTCTCCACGCAACATCATTCCAATATGGAAGGACGGCATCTCGTGCAGCACGGTACTTTGCAGCAATACCTCTGGAATCCGCACTCGATCACCGTCAAGGAACCCGAGCCTTCTTCCCTGTATCCCGATGTCGCTTATAAAAATGACGCCTGGGGCATGTCGATCAATTTGCAAGCTTGCATCGGCTGCAATGCCTGCGTGGTGGCTTGCCAGGCGGAAAATAATATTCCCTCGGTCGGCAAAGAGCAGGTGGCGCGCGGCCGGAAAATGCAATGGCTGAGAATCGACCGCTATTACCAAGGCGATTCCGCGGACCCCGATACCTTCTTCTCGCCGGTGCCCTGCATGCATTGCGAGACCGCGCCCTGCGAAGTGGTGTGTCCGGTCGAGGCCACGTCCCACAGCGCCGAGGGCTTGAATGAGATGACCTACAACCGCTGCATCGGCACGCGCTACTGCTCGAACAATTGCCCCTACAAAGTGCGACGCTTCAATTTTTTACAATACAGCGACGAGAGCACGCCCGTGCTCAAGCTCGGCCGCAATCCCAACGTGACGGTACGCAGCCGCGGAGTCATGGAAAAATGCACTTACTGCGTCCAAAGAATCACGCGGGCTAGGATCGAGGCGCAAAAAGAAAATCGAGCGATCCGCGACGGCGAAGTGGTCACCGCCTGCCAGCAATCCTGTCCCACGCAGGCCATTGTGTTTGGAAATATCAACGACCCGAAAAGTCAGGTGGCCGGCCTCAAGGCCCATCCCTTGAATTACGGCTTACTCGTCGAATTGGGAACGCGCCCCCGCACCACCTACTTGGCCCGGATTCGCAATCCGAATCCCAAGATGCTGTAGTGCAAGTTTCGAAGTGTCGAAGTTCGTAAGTGTCGAAGTTAAAAAAATCTCCGTCCGCGAAGCGAAAGGGACCTTAGCGGAGTTTTTGAGAGATGCCCGTGGGGAAAAACGATGACGATATTTTCGCTCCATGACGACTCCCTGCTGGAAGGAAAACACACACCGTCCTCGGTAGCGGCGAAGATCAGCGGACTCGTATTTCGGACCACACCTTTGGGCTGGCTGCTCGGCTTCAGCATCGCCGGCGCGCTGGTCACGATGTTGATGATAGCGATCGTTTATCTTTTAGCCGTGGGAGTCGGAATCTGGGGCATCAATATTCCGGTCGCCTGGGGATTCGCGATCACCAATTTCGTCTGGTGGATCGGGATCGGTCACGCCGGCACCTTCATCTCGGCCTTCTTGCTTCTACTGCGCCACCATTGGCGCACTTCCATCAACCGCTTCGCCGAGGCCATGACGCTGTTTGCCGTGGCCTGCGCCGGACTTTTCCCCCTGCTTCATCTCGGCCGTCCCTGGTTTTTCTATTGGCTGATTCCTTATCCCAACGTGATGGATTTGTGGCCGCAATTCCGCAGTCCCTTGGTCTGGGATTTTTTCGCGGTGCTGACTTATTTCACGATCTCGCTCGTGTTTTGGTACTTGGGCTTGGTGCCGGATCTCGCCGCCTTGCGGGACCGCTCCAAGGGAAAAAGCCGGAAAGTTTTCGGAGTCATGGCCTTGGGCTGGAGAGGCGCCGCCCGGCACTGGGCGCATTATGAAAAAGCCTACCTGCTCCTCGCCGGACTGGCGGCTCCTTTGGTCATCTCCGTGCACAGCATCGTGAGCCTGGATTTTTCCTTCGCCATCGTTCCGGGATGGCATTCAACGATTTTCCCGCCCTATTTCGTCGCGGGCGCGATTTTTTCCGGCTTCGCCATGGTCTTGACTTTGGCCATTCCCCTCCGCCGCTATTTTGGGCTGAAAGACATGATCACCCTGCGGCATTTGGAAGCCTGCGCCAAGCTGACGCTCGCCACCGGCCTGATCGTCGCTTACAGCTACGCGAGCGAAGCTTTTCAAGCCTGGTACGCCGGTCCCGGCTTCGACCGCTATATTACGGTGAACCGCGCTCTGGGCGCCTATGCCGCGCCCTACTGGCTGACCATTGCGTGCAATGTGCTCATTCCTCAAGCCCTGTGGTGGAAAAAGGTGCGGCGGAATACCACGGCGCTGTTCGTCATTTCTTTGCTCATCAATGTGGGCATGTGGACCGAGCGTTTCATCATCGTCATCACCAGCTTGCACCGCGATTTTATGCCTTCCTCGTGGGGCATGTTTTATCCGACCTTTTGGGATTGGGCGACTTTGCTCGGCTCGATCGGATTTTTTCTCTTTCTCTTTTATCTGTTCATCCGCGGACTGCCAGTCATTGCCATCTCGGAAATGCAAAAGCTGGCCGCGGAAACTTCAGATTCTAGAGGTGAGCGATGAATGCGAAAGAAACGGAACTCTACGGACTGATTGCGGAATTCGCGGCCGCGCCGCAGCTGCTGGAAGCCGCCAAGCGCGCATGCGCGGCGGGTTACTCACGCTTGGAAGCCTACAGTCCTTATCCGGTGGACGGCCTCAGCGAGGCCCTGGGGTTTCGCGAGAAGGCGGTGGCGCCGGCCGCCTTGGCGGGCGGCTTGTTCGGCGGCGCTGCCGGATTTTTCATGCAGTACTACGCAAACGTCATCGGCTATCCGCTCAATATCGGCGGCCGGCCTCATGACAGTTGGCCCGCCTTCATTCCCATTACTTTTGAATTGACGGTCTTGGGCGCCGGACTGGCGGCTCTGGCCGCCGTGTTTTGGCGTTCTCGCCTGCCGAAGCTGCATCATCCCGTGTTCAATGCGCCGGGCTTCGAGCGCGTCACGCAGGAGTCTTTCTTTCTCTGCATCGAGGCCGGTGATCCCCGCTTCGAGACCGCGACGACCCGAAGCTTTTTGGAAGCCACGGGCGCACGGCAAGTCACGGAGCTGCGGCCATGAATCTGCAGCGCCGGGCGGCTTCAAGAAAATTTTCCGGCTTAGCGGAGCCGGCGCGAGTCGGCTTCTTTTTCGCGATCTTGCTCTTCGCCGCTTCCTGCCGGCAAGACATGGCCCATCAGCCGAAAATGACTCCCCTGGCTTCTTCCGATTTCTTCGCCGACGGCGCCTCGGCCCGGCCTTTGCTTCCGGGAACCCTCCCGCGAGGCGCGCTGTTAAAAGACAATCCCCTGGCCTCCGGGCATCGCGGGGACTCCTTCGCCGAGGAACTTCCTCTGGAATTGACTCTCTCCCTTCTGAAAAGAGGACAAGAAAGATTCGAGATCTACTGCGCTGTCTGTCACGGCTTGGCGGGAGAGGGAGACGGCATGGCCGTGCAGCGGGGCTTTTCCGCGCCGCCTTCCTTTTTTGAAAAGCGGCTGCTCACCGCGCCCGACGGCTACTACTTCAACGTGATGACTCAGGGCATGGGATTGATGTCCAGCTACGCCGAGCGCGTCTCGCCCCGGGACCGCTGGGCCATCGTGGCTTATCTGCGGGCGCTCCAACTCAGCCGCAGCTTGAAGGTCGGGGAATTAAACCGCGAGGAACGGGCGCAACTGCCGCTCCCGGAGCAAGGAGGAATGCCGTGAAGTCTCCATACTTCCATTCGCTCGCCCGCCCAAGTCTCTGGGTGGGGATTTTATCCAGCGCGGTAGCCGTGCTGGCAGCGGTGTTGTGGCCCTCCGCCTTTTTCCAATCTTATCTTGTGGTTTATCTTTTTTGGCTGGGCCTCACTTTAGGCTGCCTGGTGTGGACCTTGCTTTATCCGCTCACGGGCGGAGACTGGCTCGCTGGGCTGCAAAAATATTTTTCCGCCGGGCGCGACACCTTGGCGCTGATGATTCCGCTCTTTCTTCCGCTCGGCTTTGGGGTTTCTTTTCTCTACCCCTGGGCCGATGCCGCCCGTGTGGCGGCCGATCCGCGCCTGCAAGAAAAAAGTGCTTATCTTAACTTGCCGTTCTTTTCACTGCGCCAAGTTTTGTTCTTTCTCGGTTGGAGTCTTATTGCCGTGGGAATGAAACGCGCCAAGAGCGCTCACTTAAGCCGTTGGGGTGCGGGGGGCTTGCTTTTTTACGGCGCTTCCATGCTGCTGGCTTCCACCGACTGGATGATGTCGCTCAGTCCCCACTGGTCTTCCACCATCTTCGCTTTCATCGTGATGGTGACGCAGGCTTTGAGCGCGGCGGCTTTCGTGATTTTCTTTCAACTGAGCGTCACGGGAAAACATCCGCCGGCAATTCCCTCTGCGGATAAACTCGGTGATCTGGGCAATATCCTGTTCACGCTGATCTTGCTGTGGAGCTACTTGGTGTTCATGCAATTCTTGATCATTTGGGCGGGGAATCTTCCCGAAGAAGTCGTCTGGTATTTGCCGCGGGTACGGGGATTTTGGGGCGGTCTCATCGTGCTGCTCGCGGCCCTGCAGTTCGCCATCCCTTTCTTTCTTTTGCTGTTTCGAAGCGTGAAGCACCGTGCCGCGCGGCTCAAGGCCATCGCGGGCGGCCTGTTTGCGTTCCATTTCCTCTTTATGAATTGGCTGCTCTTGCCTTCCTTGCCGCGCGTGTCCGCCCATGACGCGTGGATTGAGGCGATCTTGTTTGCGGCCATCGGCGGCCTTTGGCTGAGCGTCTTTTCCAGAAATCGTCGCCGCGAGCCGCCCGGACTTGCGGAAGCCGCGGCTCCCCCGCTCACGTCCGAACCCATGGAGGTGTCTTGAGAAGACAGGACTTGGAAAACAAGAAAGACTTTTGGACGCTGATGGCGTTGATATTGGGTTCGCTGCTCTTTGGCGCCCTCATGTTCCTAGGCTTAGCGGCCTTGTTCCACGTTTTTTCAGCCGAACGGCCCTCGCCCCCGGCGGAGGTCTGGAAAAATGCGATTCTCCGCCTCAAGGCTCCGCTCGAAATCGACAGCGGCGAGACCTATCGCCGCTACCGCGACCAAAAAGAGGAGGAACTGCAGCGTTATCGCTGGATCGACCCTGCGTCGGGGAGCGTCCAAATTCCCATCGAACGCGCGATGCGGCTTTTAGTCGAGCGTTCGCAAGCCGCCGCTCCGGAATCGCAGGCAGGGAATGCGGGAAAGGAGCGCGAGCCGTGAAAACGCTTTTTCGGAATTTCTTCCTGACGCTCGCCGCCATCGCCTGGACGGGAACGGCGGCACCGGTCCACGCGCAAAGCACGGGAGGAAATCCGGAGCCGAATCTCGGCGCTCTCTTCCAGGAAGTCGGCTTCGAGCAAAAATTGGGCGCGTCAATCCCCGCGCAATTGCAGTTCCGCGACGAGGCCGGAAAAGACGTCGCCTTGGGCGATTATTGGGATAAGCCGACGCTTCTGGTCCTGGCTTATTACGGATGTCCCGCGCTTTGCACTCAAGTCATCGACGGCTTGACGGAGAGTCTCCGGCAAGTCGCCTTCGATCCCGGCAAGGAATTCCACGTCGTCATTGTCAGCATTGATCCCAGCGAAACGCCCGCGCTGGCCGCCCAGAAAAAGGCGGGCACGCTGGCGAAATACCGGCGGGAAGACAGCGCCGCCGGATGGCATTTTTTAAGCGGCGCTGAGCCGGAAATCCGCCGGCTCGCCTCAGCTGTCGGTTTTCGATACGCTTACGAGCCGAGATCGAAGCAGTACATTCACCCAAGCGGCATCGTCGTGCTCGCGCCGGGCGGAAAGATTTCCCAATATTTTCTCGGCGTACGCTATCCTTTCCGCGAGCTCCGCCTGTCGCTCGTCGCCGCTTCGGACCGGAAAATCGGCAGCTTGGTCGATTCTATTCTTTTGTTTTGCTATCACTACGATCCCGCCGCGAGCCCTTATGGAAACTTCATCCAAGCATTGATCCGCGTCGCAGGCTTGGTCTCGGTCTTGGCTTTGGGAGGCTTGCTCTTCTTCTTATTCCGGCGCGGCAAGGAAAAAAAATCGCTGGAACTGAGCGCCTTCGTGTTCCCGCTGCTGCCGCCCTCCGCTTCCACCGTTTCGGGAAAAGTGGATTGGCTCATGGGAGCCTTGCTCGCGATTTCCTTATTAGTACTGGGCGGAATTTTTTTCACCATCGTCTATTTCGCGATCAAATACCGCAAGGGATCGCGCGCCGACCGCAGCCGGCCGATTACGAATCCAAGAAAATACGAGATCACTTGGACGCTCATTCCTCTGCTGATCTTCATGGTCCTTTTCTTTTGGGGAGCGCGGCTCTTCTACACCATGAACGTCTCGCCGTCGGATGCAGCGACCGTCTACGTGGTCGGGAAACAGTGGATGTGGAAATTTCAGCATTGGAACGGACGGCGCGAGATCGGCGAGCTTCACGTGCCGGTGGGAAGGCCGATTCGCTTGCTCATGATTTCCGAAGACGTGATTCACAGCGTGTTCATTCCCGCCTTCCGCGTCAAACACGACGTGCTGCCGGGCCGCTACGTCACGACTTGGTTCGAGGCAGCCAAGCCGGGCCGCTACCACCTGTTTTGTACCCAGTACTGCGGCACCGATCACGCCCGGATGACCGGAAGCATTGTGGCCATGCCCACCGGCGATTACGAGCGCTGGCTGTCGGGGAAAATTCCCGCCGCGGAAAATGATCCATTCTCCGTGGGACGGGAATTGTTTCGCAGCCTGGGATGCGCGAGCTGCCACGGTGCGAAAGGAGAAGGTCTCCCCGGCGCGCCGCCGCTGCAAGGACTTTACGGCCGCCGCGTCACTCTCCAAGGCGGCGGCAGCGTGCTCGCGGATGAAAATTACCTGCGGGAATCGATCTTGGACCCGGAAGCCAAAATCCCCTCCGGTTTCCAAGCTTTGATGCCGAGCTTTCGAGGACGCCTGGATGAAGAACAAATTTTGGCTTTGCTCAACTATCTCCAGTCCTTGCAGGGGCCCAAAAAATGAAGAAAAACTACCTCAAGCAATCCTTCACCCTCCGCTCCTGGCTGCTTACGCGCGACCACAAGCGGATCGCGCTGCTTTACCTGGCTTCCATTACTTTTTTCTTTCTGATCGGCGCCGCGGCCATGGCCGTGATCCGCATCGAGCTTTTGACTCCCGAAGGGGACTTGGTGCAAGCGGACACTTACAACAAGCTGTTCACCATCCACGGAATCACCATGGTATGGTTCTTTCTCATTCCTTCCATCCCGGCCGTGCTCGGTAATTTTCTCATTCCGCTGATGATCGGAGCGCGGGACCTGGCCTTTCCCCGCCTCAATCTCGCGAGCTGGTACATCTTCATGCTCGGCGGCTGCTTCACCTTATTCGCGATCCTGCGCGGCGGAGTCGATACCGGCTGGACCTTCTACACCCCGTTCAGCACCATGTTCTCCAACAGCTACGTGATTCCCGCGGCGCTGGGGATTTTCATCACCGGCTTCGCTTCGATTTTCACCGGCCTTAATTTCATCGTCACCATTCATCAAATGCGCGCTCCCGGCCTGAGCTGGTTCCGCCTGCCGCTCTTCGTATGGACGATTTACGCCACCAGCCTCATCTTGGTATTGGCCACGCCCGTCCTCGCCATCACCTTGGCGCTGATCGCCGTGGAACGCCTGCTGCACATCGGCGTTTTCGATCCCGCCTTGGGCGGGGATCCTCTGCTGTTCCAGCATCTCTTTTGGTTCTACTCGCATCCGGCGGTTTACATCATGATCCTGCCCGGCATGGGCGTGGTCAGCGAAGTGATCGCCTGTTTCTCGCGCAAGCGCATCTTCGGTTACAGCTTCGTCGCCTTCGCCAGTCTCGCCATCGCCGTGCTCGGTTTCTTGGTTTGGGGCCATCACATGTTCGTGTCCGGAGCTTCTTTTTATTCCGGCATGGTCTTTTCTTTTTTAAGCTTCCTCGTCGCGGTGCCTTCGGCCATCAAGGTCTTCAATTGGCTGGCGACCCTGCACAAGGGGACGATTTCGCTGACTACGCCCATGCTCTACGCGCTCGGCTTTGTTTTTTTATTTTCCCTGGGCGGAATCACCGGGCTGTTCCTGGCGACGCTCGGAGTGGACGTGCACGTGCACGACACCTATTTCGTCATCGCGCATTTTCATTACATCATGGTCGGCGGAATGGTGATGGCTTACCTGGGCGGCATTCATTTTTGGTGGCCGAAAATCACCGGACGCCTCTATCCGGAGAACTGGGGAAGACTCGCGGCGGTGCTGATCTTCGTCGGTTTCAATCTGACTTTTTTTCCGCAATTCATCGTCGGCTACTTGGGCATGCCGCGGCGCTATCATGTTTATCCGCCGGAATTCCAAGTCCTGAACGTGATGTCCACGATGGGCGCGACGATTTTGGCCTTCGGCTATTTCTTTCCCTTGTTTTATCTGGCCTGGTCCGCGCGTTACGCGCCCAAGGCTCCGCCCAATCCCTGGGGAGCCACGGGCCTGGAATGGAAAACGGCGTCTCCGCCTCCCACGGAGAATTTCGAACATCCGCCCGTCGTGGAAGAAGAAGCCTACGATTATCCGCCCGCAGGAGCGCAACATGCCTGAAACGAAAACAGCCCATGCCGAGCAATTCGACAGCCTTCCCCAACAGCGGGAAACGGCCACTCTGGGAATGTGGACTTTCCTGGTCACGGAAGTATTATTTTTCGGCGGACTGTTCTTAAGTTTTCTGGTCTATCGCCATGCCTATCCGCAAGCCTTTGCAGAGGCGAGCCGGCATTTGAGCGTGGCCTTAGGCGGCCTCAATACGGGAGTGCTCTTGACCAGCAGCTTGACCATGGTCTTGGCCTGCCAAGCGGCGGAACAAAGAAGACGAAAAGCTCTCGCCGGTTTCCTGCTGCTGACCGTTTTGCTCGGCGCGGCTTTTTTGGCGATTAAGTTGGTGGAATACTCCATCGATTACCGGGAGCATCTGATTCCGGGCAAGAATTTCCGCGCCGACGGGGAATTTCCAGAAGGTCAGGAAATGTTTTTCTATCTTTATTTTTTCATGACCGGCCTGCACGCCCTGCATCTCATCATTGGAATTGTCGTGGTCTCCATAATAGCGGCTTTGGCTTGGCGAGGCCGCTATGAGAAATATTCGGCGACCGTGGAGAATACCGGCCTTTATTGGCATTTTGTCGACATCGTGTGGATTTTTCTCTTTCCCTTGCTTTATCTGATGGAGAGGTCGCCGTGAAGGAATCCCGCTTGAACACACGCACGTATCTTATGACCTTCCTCGGTTTGATGGCTTTGTTGTTGCTGACAATCGGAATGAACTATGTTCCTCTTCCGTCTTGGCTGCATCCCGTGGCCAACTTCACGATTGCGGTAGCCAAGGCGCTGCTGGTCTTGATTTATTTCATGCAGCTTCGGTACAGCGGCAAGTTGACGCTCGTCTTCGCCGTTGCCGGTTTTTATTGGTTCTTGATTTTGCTCGCACTCACGATGTCGGATTACGTGACGCGTGGGTACTTGCCTTTCCCGGGGCATTAAGGGTCTGTCCGGAAATAAACTTTTGTTTTGGCATCTCATCTTGGAATCATCTTTGACCGATCTTCAATCGCAAAATCCTCGAAATAGCTCTGCTATTCCTGCGGTTTTGCTC